>Ga0315273_10000111_pt1 | contig 68770 bp, 64 predicted proteins | sample YL17G02_0_MG_FD_205753 | JGI IMG/M metagenome (GOLD analysis project Ga0315273, IMG submission 205753) | Sediment microbial communities from Yellowstone Lake, YNP, Wyoming, USA - YL17G02_0 | ecosystem: Environmental > Aquatic > Freshwater > Lake > Sediment | place: USA: Wyoming | collected... | reverse complement strand
AACTCCTCCCCGAGACCGACTGGAATGTCCCGCAACGCGGTACCGCCCGCCGCTGGCTCGATCTGGCGGACCAGAACGCGCGCCATCTCATGGAAAGCCTGCGCATCGAGACCTTCGAGACCGACGAACGGGCCGGCGACCCGGTCTATGCCCTAGGCCGCGACCTCGGGCTGAACGCGGTCCCGCGGAGCATGATCGGTGTGGACATCTCGACCAATCAGGGAAGGGACACGGTGGGATCGCTGGTCTGGTTCGAGGCGGGCCGCCCCAAGAAGAGCGAGTACCGAAAATTCAAGATCAAGGGGGTCGCCCAGCAGGATGACTTCGCCGCGATCCACGAAGTGATCACCCGCTACCTGGCGCGGCGGCGGGAGGAGCAGAGGCCGCTGCCCGACCTGATCGTGATCGACGGGGGAAAAGGCCAGCTGGCAGCCGCCGCGGAGGCCGCTCGGGCGCTGGGCCTGGGACAGCTCCCGATCATCAGCCTCGCGAAGAAGGAGGAGGAGATCTTCATCCCGGGGCGCGCGGACAGTCTTCGATTGTCTCGCCGCAGCCCGTCGCTCCGGCTGCTGCAGCGCCTCCGGGATGAGACCCATCGGTTCGGCGTCGCCTACAGCCGGAAACGGCGCACCCAACGAACCATCACCTCCGCCCTTCTCGAAATTCCCGGGATCGGGCCCTCCCGGCGGCGGACTCTCCTCGAACGCTTTGGCAGCCTCGCCGGGGTGAAATCGGCGACGCCCAGCGAGATCGCCACTCTTCCCGGCTTCTCGACCACGCTGGCCGAGCGGATCCTCCACACCCTGCGGGACGCCTGACCCGCCGTCGCCCGGCGCGGAGGGCTTATCTTCCGGCATGTCCCGAGCATTCGTGCGCGAGGATCCCGAGGAGGTTCCGCCGCGCTATGAGCTTCCGCCCCGAATCGATCCCGGATTCGATCAAGCCGCCGCTTGGGCGCTGCTCGAAGGCGCCAATCGCGGAGACTCTCGGGGGGCGGAGGCCGCGACGGGGTACCGGTGGGGCGAACCGACCCTGCGACCGCTGATCAAGCAGATCCTGACCCACGCTCGCAGCCGGGGCGATGACCGTCTGGAGCAGCTTGCCGAGCGGTTCCTGAAAGCGTAGCGGCACCGCACACCCCCACCACTCCGACTCCCACGACTCCGCAACATGGACTGGCATCTCGAGTGCTCCGGCTGTGGGGCCCGGCGCGGGCCGGAAGGACTTCCCTCTGTTTGTGAGGCCTGCGGGCAGCCATGGCTGGTACGCTATCCCGATCGCCCCCCGCCAAGCCTGACCGCCCGGGCTGAAGTCCGGCGCGGGCAGGGGATGTGGCGATTCCGCCCGTTTCTGCCGCTCACCCCGTCGGAAACCCCCGTCACGCTCGGCGAGGGCGACACGCCCCTCCTGCCGTGCCCGCGAACCGGCGAGCGGCTCGGCTGCGCTGACTTCTGGATCAAGGACGAGGCGGCGAACCCCACCGGATCCTTCAAGGCCCGTGGACTCAGCGCGGCGATTACCAGGGCCGCGCTGGCGGGGGCGCGCCAGTTCGTGATCCCGACCGCCGGCAACGCGGGCGTGGCGGCGGCGGCCTACGCCGCGCGCGCGGGCCTGCCCGTCAGGGTGTACGCACCCCGGACGACGCCGGCGACGATCCTGACCCAGATCGCGATCTTCGGCGGCGACCTCCAGCTCCTCGATGGCCACATCGGTGACGCTGGCCGTGCGGCCCGGGAATGGTCAGCCCGCACCGGGGCCCTGGATCTGTCGACTCTCCGGGAGCCCTACCGAATCGAGGGGAAGAAGACCCTCGGCCTCGAGCTCGCGATGCAGCTGGGGTGGTCGCTGCCGGACGCAATCATCTACCCCACCGGCGGCGGCACCGGGCTGATCGGCATGTGGAAGGCGTTCGCGGAACTGCGGGCGGCTGGATGGGTGACAGACCCGCCGCCCCGGATGTACTCCGTCCAGTCGGCGGGCTGCGCGCCGATCGTGCGCGCCTTGGTGGCCAACGCCGCCGAGGCGGTCCCGTGGGAGAATCCGTGGACCCTCGCCAGCGGCCTGCGGGTGCCCGCTCCCCTTGGCGATCGCCTGATCCTCCGCGCCCTGCGTGAGAGCGGTGGGAACGCGGTCGCCGTCGATGACGGGGACCTGGCAGGGGAGGCCCAACAGGGCGCGAAGGAGGAGGGGATCGACCTGTCTCCGGAAGGCGGTGCGGGCCTCGCCGCCGCACGACTCCTGAGGGTGCGCGGCATGCTTGCCCGGACGGACCGGGTCGTGGTCTTCAATACCGGCGCGGGGTGGCTGTACCGCCCGCAGGCAGATTTGCCCCCTCCATCAGCGTGAGGCGATATTGCCGGCCATGACGTTGAGCCGTTTCGCCATTCTGGACCCAGCCGCCGGCATCAGCGGCGACATGCTGCTGGGCGCCTTGATTGACGCCGGCGCCCCGCGCGCCTGGCTGCAGGAACTTCCCGCCCGACTGGGTCTGGAGGGCGTTACCGTGGAGATCGAACGCAGTTCCCGCTGCGGTATCTCCTGTACCAAGGTCTCGGTTCGGCTGCGGGATGGTGGCTCCGAATCGCCCAGCCCCGAGTATGTCGCCCCGCACCCCCATGATCATGGCCCTCCCGACCGGCGCCCCGGTCGCCACTCGCACGATCATCATGATCCCCGGGTGGCCGGGGCGCATCGCCATCTCCCGGAACTCCTCGAGATCATCGACCGCGCGCCGCTCAGCCCGCACGTCCGTGAGCGGGCGCGCCAGGCGTTCCGTCTTCTCTGCGAAGAGGAAGGGAATGCCCACGGGGTTCCGGCCGAAGCCGTCGCGCTACACGAGGTCGGCGCCGTGGACGCCGTGGTGGACATCGTGGGCGGCATCGAGGGATTCGAGCGTCTCGGGATCGAGCGGGTGTACAGCCGGCCGGTCGCGCTAGGCAACGGCTGGATCAGGACGGCGCACGGAGTGGTCGCGGTGCCCGCGCCGGTCACCACGCGCCTGCTGGAAGGGCTCGACATCGGCCCGGACGGCCCCGTCGTAGGAGAAGCGACCACGCCCACCGGTGCGGTCATGCTCCGGGTACTCTCCGCCGGTGCGCCGCCAGCGCGCTTCCGGCCGGTTCGGACTGCCTGGGGAGCCGGCGGCCGCGACCCGGAACACTACCCCAACGCACTTCGACTGCTGCTGGCGGAACCGGCGTCCGAAGCCGCGCAGGTGGTGACACTGTCCTCCGACCTGGACGATTTGAGCCCTGAGTACATCGACCCGCTGCGCGAAGCCCTGATGGCGGCCGGTGCCCTCGACGTGCAGGTTTGGGGCACGCAGATGAAGAAAGGGCGCCCTGGATTCCGGGTAGAGGCGATTTGCACCACATCGGCGGAGGACCAGGTGCTGGAGGCATTCTTCCTGCACAGCACGACTGCGGGAGTCCGCCGCTCGCTGGCGGATCGGGTGACACTCCCACGACGCCAGATCCACATATCCGCCGCGGAAGGACTGACGGTGGCGGTCAAGGTGCTGGAGACCCCGGGCGGACCGCGGGTCAAGGCGGAGTTCGAAGATGTGCGGCTGGTCGCGGAGCGGCTGGGCCGCCCGGCGCACGAACTCGCGCGCGAAATCGAAGCCAGCGCGCGCGCGCTGGTCGCCGAATCGGCGGCAGGCGGTTCACGTTCACAGAAGGAGCAGGGATGACGAAGGGGCTCGTTGGTCTGATCGTCCTGGGACTCGTGGTCGCTCCCGCGATCGCGGCGGCGCAGGATGCCATTGCGGTCCGGGTCCAGGGAGCGCTCGATGCCCGCATAACCCAGCCGGAGTGCAAACTCGACGGCGGCGATTTCCGGGTGAGCAGCGGCAAGACCTACCTCAAGACGGGAATCGAGGGCAGCGGCGATCCCTCCAACCGCGTTGGCGCGCTGAAGAATGGCGTTCGGGTCGTCACCGAGGCCATCACCACCGCCGGCCAGGGCAGGAGCTCCGCTGCCTGGTACTGGCTCGGCCGCCTCTACCTGCAGCAGGGCGATCTCAGCGGAGCGGACTCGGCGTTCACGAAGACCGTCGCCCTCGCCCCGGGGTGCCAGGAAGAGATCAAGAAGTACCGTTACCGCGCGTGGGCAGCGCTGGCGAACGCCGGGGGCACCTATCGCCAGTCCAAGCAGGACGACTCCGCGATGGTGTTTTATCGCGCCGCCAATCGGATCTACCAGGATCCACCGCTCGCCTATGTGAACATGGCGGACATCTTCACGTCGGCGAACCAGACCGACAGTGCCTTGCTCTATTTCGGTCGCGCGGCACAGACCCAGCCGACAGACAGCGCCATGATCAAGTTGCGCAACCAGGCGGCGTTCAACTACGGCGTGCTGCTCCTGAACACCGGCAAGTCACGGGAGGCCATCGCCGCCCTGCACCAGTACCTTGCGCTCCAGCCCGACGACGTTGCTGCCAAGAAGGGCCTGGCCCAGGCATTCCGGGCAGCCGGCATGGCGGACAGCGCCCAGGTGATAGAGCGGGAACTGGTCGCCGGGGCAGGGGTGGCTGCGGCGGCCGCAGGCGCGGAGGACGCCCTTTCGGATGCCGACCTCTTCGACCTGGCCACCCGCCAGTACAATGACAAGAACTACAGCGAAGCGGCCAGCTCCTACGGCCGGCTCCTGCAGCGGAATCCAAACCACCGGGATGCGCTCCATGCGCAGGCGAACAGCTATCTGGCCCTCCAGCAGGGCGCGGGGCTGATCAGCGCGGCGCAGAAACTGGTCGCGCTCGACCCGCTCGGCGAGTACAACTACCAGCTCCTCGCCCAAGGCTACAAGTTCGAGAAGAAGCAGGACAAGCTCGCCGAAACTATCATCGCCGAGTATGCCTTGCCGGTCGACCTGCAGTTCGGCGAATTCGTCGCCTCGGCAGACAACGCCAGCTTTACCGCCAAGGCGGTTGGGCGGGAGGCGCGGGATGAGAACAACAAGATCATCCCACCGCGCCCGCTCACCATCATGATGGAGTTTCTGGCCCGGGACGGATCGGTTCTCGCGAGTCAGGATGCGGCGATCGCCGCCGTTAAGACGGGAGAGTCCAACCCGGTCCGCGTCCAGGCCAAGGCGACCGGGGTCCGTGCCTGGCGCTATCGGGTGAAGTAGCCCGGCGCAAACCGAGCGACCGCGCCCCCGGACACCCAACCCGTGGGCGCGGTCGTTTGCCGAAGCAGCCCGCGCCATTGACAAGGTTGTCCCGGTTCGGGCACATTAAGCCCCTCTGCGGGCGTAATTCAGTTGGTAGAATGCCAGCTTCCCAAGCTGGACGTCGCCGGTTCGAGTCCGGTCGCCCGCTCTCCCCATGCTGGCCCCGTTTGCACTTCAGGACGAGGTGCCCACTCGGGGGGACAGACCGCGGATGGCTGGAGCCGGTCGAAATTGGGAAGCCCTCCATGATTCCGCCGCAACATATAGTCAGACAACGACTTAGATCGCTCGCACCTGCTGGAGAATTGGCGGCCGAGACGGACCGGGCATCGGCCTGTCTCTTGCGCTCCCAGCTGATGATCCCTGCTCGTTTTCAACCCTTTGATCGGAGTGCGGAATGAAGCCGATTCTTCGTGCGCCCCTCGCCCTGGGTATTCTCCTGCTGTTCGGTACGGCCACAGCTCAGGCGCAGGGACTGCCACAGGGCGCTACCCAGGCCATGGTGGACCAGGGCAAAGAGATCTTCCACAAGACCGGCCTATGCTACGCCTGCCATGGGCAGGACGGCAAAGGGCTCGTCGGCCCCAACCTCACCGATGACGTCTGGCTGCAGAGCAAGGGCACCTACGACGATATCATCAAGCAGATCCTCGCAGGGGTGACGAAGGAGCAGGCGAAGAGCGGGGTGCCGATGCCGCCCAAGGGGGGCTCCACGATTTCCGATGAGGAGGTCAAGGCGGTTGCCGCCTACGTCTACTCATTGAGCCACAAGTAAGGCCGCTCCTGGCACACAGGAAGCGCCGTCCAGAGCATGGGCGGCGCTTTGTTCTCGCAGGACGCCGTGATCTCGGCCACTCAATGGACCCTGTCCACCCACTGTCCCATATCACAACTATCAGCAGGACAACATGTTAGCGCAGCACAGCGGAGGTGGCACATGTGTTGCCAGCCTCATCGGTATATCAGGTTCGGCGGTGCGGGTGGCCGGACCATTCTGAGCCGGGAGCGGCCATGTCGACGAAGGGCTTTACCCTGATCGAACTATTGATTGTGGTGGTGATCATCGGGATTCTCGCGGCCATCGCGATCCCGAAGTTCGCCAACACAAAGGAAAAGGCGGTTCTCGCCTCCATGAAGACCGACCTGCGCAATCTGGTCACCTCGCAGGAAGGCTTCTACTTCGACAACAACGACTACGCCGGCAGCACCACCTCGGGGGCCCAGATCAATGCCCTCGGCGGGTCGGGCAAAGTCACTTTCGTTCCATCTACCGGGAACGTGTTGACGCTGAACTATGCCTCGAGTTCGGGATACAAGGCCGTAGTAACCAATCCGGTACTCGCGCCCGGCGGGATCAACAACTGTGGCGTGTTCGTCGGCTCGCCCAGTAATTCCCCCAACGCGGCCGTCACGCTGGAGGGTGCTCCCGCCTGCTGGTGAGCGACCTCAGCGCGGGACTTGGTAAGGGGGAGGCGAAGTCAGGCCTCCCCCTTCCTTCTTTTGTGATGCCGGGTCCGTCTGGGTATTATCTCCCCCGCTCATGCTCAAGATCACCGCCGTCGCGCCGGAGTCCCTGGGCGCCGAACTGGGTCTCCAGGTCGGCACCGAGCTGCTCACGGTCAATGGCCGGGACATTGAGGACTTTCTCGACTGGGAGTTTCTGAGCGCGGACGAGAACCTGCTGCTCCGGGTTCGAGAGCCGGATGGACAGGAAGTGGAATACGATATCGAGCGCCCGGACGGCCTGCCGATGGGCGTGGCGGTCGAGCCACCTCGCATTCGCCGTTGTGCCAATCGCTGCGATTTTTGCTTCGTCGATGGCCTGCCGGAGGGCCTGCGGGAGACCCTGTACATCCGCGACGACGATTACCGGCTGTCCTTCAAGTACGGGAATTTCGCCACCCTCACCAATCTCAAGCCACACGATGTCGAGCGGATCGTGGAGTACCGTCTCTCGCCGCTGTACGTCTCGGTCCATGCCACCGACCCCGTAGTGCGGCGCTGGCTCCTCCGTAATCCGCTCGCACCCGACATCCTCGAACAGCTGCGTTTCTTCGCCGCCGCCGGGCTCCAATTCCACACCCAGGTGGTCCTGTCGCCCGGCGTGAACGACGGCGAGGTGTTGGAGCGAACCCTGGCTGACCTGTGGGATCTTGGCCCGGCGGTACTCAGCGTCTCCGTTGTTCCCGTCGGACTGACGACGTTCAGCAAGCACCACCTGGTCAGAGAACCCACGCGCGAAGAGTGCCGGGCCGCCATCCGCCAGTTGGAATCCTGGGCGGATCGCGCCCGCACGGAACGAGGGAAGAGCTGGGCCCTCGGCGCCGATGAGCTGTATCTCCGGGCCGATGTCCCGCTTCCGCCAACCGAGTGGTACGGCGAGTTCGACCAGGTGGAGAACGGCGTCGGTTCGGTGCGCTATCTGCAGCGCTGCCTTGCCGAAGGAGCCGAGGACCTGGGGGAGCCCTGCGCACGGTCGTTCGGGAGGGGCGAGGAACGCGGGGTCCTGGAGGGCGCGTGCGGGGCTGGCCCGGACGCCGTCACTGGCCCGTCCGCAAAGCCGAGCGCCCGGAAGGACCCCGCGGAGGAGCCCCGTCCCCCCCAGCAGTTGCGCAGAGGTGCCTTGGCCCAATGGCGTGGCCGGCGAATCGCCGTCCTCACCGGCACGTCGATGGCCGGCCTGATGCCTCAGGTCCTTGAACCGCTCGGCAGGATGACGGGGGCCCACTTGGAGCTGATACCTCTCGTCAATTCGCTGTTCGGCACCTCCGTCACCTGCGCCGGCCTCCTGCCCGGAGCCGCCTTCCGCGAAGCCCTCGGCGGCCGCACTGACCTCGACCTGGCCCTGATCCCCGCAGAGGCGCTGAACGAGGACCAGCTGTTCATGGACGATCTTACCCTCGCCTCCCTGCGTGCCGCGGTACCGGTCGTGATCCGGCCCTCGTACTGCTTCACCGATGCCCTCTCCACCCCCCTCGGTCCGTGAGCAAGCCCACCGTCGCTATCGTCGGCCGCCCTAACGTCGGCAAGTCAACCCTCTTCAACCGGATCCTGGGCGGTCGCGACGCGATCGTGTCCGATCAGGCCGGCACCACCCGTGACCGCCACTTTGGCGCCGCAGAGTGGGCCGGACGCCACTTCTGGCTGGTCGATACCGGCGGATTGGTTCCGGGCTCGACCGATTCCATGGACATCGCCGTGCGACAGCAGGTGGAGCTGGCACTCGAGGAGGCCGATCTCATCGTCCTCATCGTTGACGGCAAGGAGGGGCCGAACCCGGTCGATCGGGAGATTGCCGCCCAGCTCCGCCGGGCCGGCCGCCCCGTCCTGGTCGCCGTGAACAAGCTCGACGACCTGCCCAACACCACGGCGCAGTACGCCTTCTATGAACTCGGCCTCGGTGAGCCGCAGCCGGTCTCAGCGGCCGTGGGAAAGGCCAGCGGCGATCTCCTTGACCGGATCGTGGAGGCGCTGCCGCCGCGAGCAGCAGGCGAGGAGGAGGAAGCGATCCAGGTTGCGGTGGTCGGGCGTCCCAACGCCGGCAAGTCCTCGCTGATTAACAAACTGCTGGGAGAGGCCCGCCTAGTCGTCGCCGCGGAACCGGGAACCACCCGAGACGCAATCGACACCCCCTTGCGATATCACGGTAAAACGCTCAACTTCATAGATACTGCGGGTTTACGGCGCAGATCTAAAGTAGAAGATGACATCGAGTTCTACTCGACCCTGCGGACCCATCGTGCGATCGAACGCGCCGACGTCTGCGTCCTCGTGGTCGATGCCGAGCTAGGCATGCACGCGCAGGACCTGCGCATCGCCACCGAAGCCTGGGATCAAGGAGCCGGACTGATCATCGCGGTGAACAAATGGGACCTGATCCCGGAGAAGGATCCGAACACCGCGAAACGCGGAGAGGACCTGCTCGCCGAGAAGGCTCCGTTCCTCCGGTTCACCCCGTTCGTGTACATCTCAGCGTTGTCGGGACAGCGGGTCACCCGCCTGCCGGACCTGATCCTCGAGGTGGCGGAGGCGCGCGACCGGCGGATCCCGACCGCGGAAGTGAACCGGGTCCTGCAGGACCTGATGGCCCGGAACGCGCCGCCGCAGGAGCAGGGCGAGGCAGTGAAGCTGCTGTACGCATCGCAGATCGGGACCCGGCCGCCGACCATCGCGATCGTCAGCAATCGTCCGGACGACGTTCAGGAATCGTACCAGCGGTACCTGCACAACGGGTTCCGGGAAGCGTGGGGCTTCGCAGGTGCGCCGCTTCGGCTCAAGTTCACCGGCCGGGGCGCCAGTCAGTACAACCGGAGAGATGACGGCCGCCGTCCCCGACGGTGACGATCGGAGAGGCTCGATGATCGACGCGTTGCACTGGCTGGTCGCCTCCTACCTCCTGGGGGCGATTCCCACGAGCTATCTCGCGGGGAAGTGGATCCGGGGCATCGATCTGCGCGAGCACGGCAGCCGCAACCTGGGCGCGACCAATCTGTATCGGATCCTGGGCCGGAAGTTCGCGATCCCCGTTGGACTGTTCGACGTCGCCAAGGGCGCCGTGCCGGTACTGCTTTTCGGTCCCCGGGTACCGGCGGTGCCCTACTTTCCTATCTGGTGCGGAATTGCCGCCGTGCTCGGCCACGTCTTCTCGGTGTTCGTGGGCTTCAAGGGAGGGAAGGGGGTCGCGACGGCGGCCGGGATGGTGATCGGCCTGGCCCCGCTGGCCTTTCCGGTCGTCCTGATCGCCTGGGCGCTGATCGTCTGGCTCACGGGGTACGTGTCGCTGGCCTCGATCGTCGCGGCTGCTCTCTTTCCAATCGCGGATTACGCGTTCCATCCGGCCCGACGCTCGCTGGTGACGGTGCTGTTCGACGTGGCGATCGCGGCGTTCATCATCTGGAAGCATCGCGCCAACATCCAGCGGCTGATGCAGGGGACGGAGAATCGCTTCGGCCGGCAGCGCCGCACCGAAACCGCGGCCCCGCCACCGTGACGGCGGTCGCCGTCCTTGGGGCCGGCAGCTGGGGGACGACCCTGGCTGACCTGCTGGCGCGCAAAGGCCAGTCGGTCCAGCTGTGGGCCTATGAGCCGGAGGTGGTAGAGGCGGTCAACGCCCGGCATGAGAATCCAGTGTTTCTCCCCGGGTGCCCGCTCGCGCCTTCACTGACCGCGACCGGCGATGCAATCGCCGCGACCCGTGGGGCCGACGTGATCGTCGCCGTTGCGCCGAGTCACGTGCTGCGACGAGTGGCAACTCAGGCCAGTACGGGTGTCGGGCGGGACGCGATCGTGGTGAGCGCAACCAAGGGCATTGAGCCGGGTACCCTGGCGTTGATGTCGCAGGTGCTCGAGGCAGCGCTCCCCGGGCGGGCGGTCGCCGCGCTTTCCGGGCCGAGCTTCGCGCTCGAGGTCTATCAGCAGCAACCGACCGCCGTGGTAGCGGCGGCACGCGATGCCGCGACCGCCCAGGCGGTGCAGGCGGTGTTCGCCACCCCGCGATTCCGGGTTTACTCGCACGACGATGTCATCGGAGTCGAGCTGGGTGGGGCGCTCAAGAACGTGATCGCGATTGCCGCGGGGATCCTTGAGGGCCTCGGCCTGGGGAACAACCCCCGGGCGGCGCTGATCACCAGGGGATTGGCCGAGATGACCCGTCTGGGCGTCGCCATGGGGGCCGATCCGCTGACCTTCGCGGGGCTCGCGGGGATGGGGGACCTGATTCTCACGACGACAGGTGCCCTCAGCCGCAATCGTGCCCTGGGCATGGCACTCGCTGCCGGCCAAACGCTGGAGCAGCATACCGCCGCACACCGGACCGTCGCCGAGGGGGCCAATACGGCCCAGGCCGCACTGCAACTGGCGAAGACCCGGGGAGTCGAATTGCCGATCTGTGGCGAGGTCGCGAGCATCCTGTTCGAGGGCAAGCCCGCCCGGCAGGCTCTGGACGACCTCATGGAGCGGACCCTCAAGGCGGAGCAGTGGCGGTGACCCTGGCGCGGTCGGTTCAGGAGTTCTTCTCCATCGGGGAGGTCTGCGCCCTCACCGATCTGAAACCGCACGTGCTGCGCTACTGGGAGAGCCAGTTCCGGTTTCTCAATCCCGCCAAGAACCGCTCCGGCAACCGGGTGTACAAGAGCCGCGAGGTCGAGCTGATCATGCTCGTCAAGCACCTCCTGTACACCGAGAAGTACACCATCGAGGGCGCCCGCCAGCGGATCGAGCACTACCGCCGCACCGGAGAGCTGCGGGGCGCCGCCCGGACCGCCATCGAGCGCGAGACCCTGCGCGAGCTGCGCGAGGCGGTGGAGGAGATCGTGGCCATCCTCGACGGCAAGATCCCTCCACCCAAGCCGGAGGCGGAGGCGGACAGAGCCTAGCCAGCGAGTGACCCCGGTGGCGACTCGCTCTGGCGGGTAGCTCAGGTCGCTGGAATCCTCAAAGGCACGACTGCTCATGAGCACCAGACATCGATCCCGAACCGCCGGTCGCCTGCTGCTTGCGCTGGTCGCGGTGGCGCTGGTCGCCGCGGTGGTGTGGATGGCCCTGACCATCGGGAATCCGATTCCTCAGAGCAGGGTGGTCATGGTGACCGGACCCGAGGGGAGCGGGTACCAGGAGTTCGGCCTCCGCTACCAGGAGATCTTCCGGCGCGCGGGCATCGAACTCATCCTCCAGCCGACGGCGGGCGGGGTAGAGAACCTTGCCCGGCTCCGCGACCCTTCGTCTGGAGTCGCCGTCGCGTTCGTCGAGAGCGGGGTGGCCAACCGGAAGCAAGCGCCGGAGCTGGTGTCGCTCGGCGCGGTCGCGCTCGAGCCCCTCTGGTTGTTCTACCGGGGACATCCCGTGGGCGCCTTCGCGAAGAGACTGGTGGGCAAGCGCATCTCGGTCGAACCGGAGGGGAGCGGAACCCGGCTGCTGGCGCGCCGGTTCCTCGCGCTCAACGGGGTGACCGAGGCCAGCGTCGAACTGCTCGATCTCACCCCGGAACAGAGCGCCGACGCCATCCTGCGGGGCGAGATCGACGTCGCCCTGATGCTGACCTCCTGGCACTCGCCCGCGGTCAGGAAGCTCCTGGCGGCCGATGGCATCGAGTTGTCGGGTTTTCCCCGCGCCGACGCCTACGTCGCGCTCTTCCCCAGCCTAAGCAAGGTGATTCTTCCCACCGGGGTGGCCGACCTGGCGAGGAACATCCCGCCCGCCGACGTCCAGCTGCTCGCGGCCGAGTCGAACCTCATCGTGCGCCAGGACCTCCATCCGGCGCTGCAATACCTCCTGCTGGAGGCCGCGTCGGAAATCCACGGCGGCGCGGATGTCTTCAACCGGCCTGGCCGGTTCCCTGCCATCGGGACGATCGACCTGCCGCTCAGCGACCAAGCCCGGACCTACTACAAGTCGGGCCGGCCGTTCGTCTATCGCTACCTCCCGTTCTGGCTGGCGGGGCTGGCGGAGCGGCTCCTGATCCTGCTCATCCCGCTGTTCGCGGTGGTGTTCCCGATCGCCAGCATCCTCCCCCGTCTCTTCGCGCTGGTGACCGAACACAGGATCTTTGGGCTCTATCGCGAACTGAGGCTGGTGGAACGGGAGCTTGAGTTGCCTGGAGCCGGCGCCGAGCTCGACCGCCTCGACGCGGAGCTGCAGGACCTGGACAGGCAGGCGAACCACCTCTGGGTTCCCCTCGGCTATGCGCAGCGGCTCTTCATCCTGAAGAGCCACGTCGCCCTAGCCCGGGAGCAAGTCGAGAAGCGACGGGGTTCCGCAGCCGCGTCGGCAACCTAGCGCGCCGTGAGCGCGCAGGACCCCATCGACAAGCCCATCGACCTGGAACTCCTGGGCCCGGAGCTGAAAGAGAAAAACCCCGAAATAGCCCTGCTAACTGCCAGGAATAGCTGGAGCAGGAGGGGCAGGGGAAAGTTTGCGGGGCTGGTGACGGGCGCACGGAAGACGTCACCGCCCGTGACGCGAAGGTCGGGCGGCGTACTCTGCGATCCGGGTCTTGACCAGCCTCCGCACCAGTGAGGCCGGTAGAGGACGGTCCGCTTGGAACCGGATGGTGCCCTTGCTGGTGCTGTAGGCCGTGAGCTCGTCCCTGTGGGCCTTCACGGGAAGTGCGCCGGGGTAGAAGGCGCAGTGGTTCGCGGCCGCGCCAAAGGACACGAGCAGCCTTCCGCCAAGACGGAAACCCGGGACCTGGTAGCTCATGCACTCTAGAGCCTCGGGCACCGCGGACTTGATGGCCCTTCGAAGCTTCTCGAGCGCAACCCGCTGCCCCTTGCTCAACGGGGCAAGGTACTCGTCGATAGTCTGTGGTTTGGCAGACAAGGCATGGGCTCCTGAGATATCCACGACCGGGTCACGGACGAGGTGTCCCCCAGACCGAGCCTCTCCTGCCACCGCTAGGCCTCAGCGGCCCCGCGCCCCTGCCGCCACCGAATCCTGCCCGTTCAGCGTCCGCGCCACTCGCACCACGTCGCCGATCTCGTAGAAATCCACCGCAATGACGTTGGGGACGTGTTCCCGGGCCTTCTGGCACGCGCGGGCGCGCCCCAGCAGGAAGTCGTAGGCGTTGACCACCTCGGCGTTGGTCGGCCGCGGCGCGGGGGTGGTCTCGAGCCAGTGGTTGATCTGGAACAGGGCGCCCGCGGTACCGCCGCGGTTCGGCTTGCAGGAGAAGTCCTCCGGTGTCTTGAAGCTGTACGGCGTCTCCTGGAAGGTTTCGAAGGCGGGGCGCAGCCAAGTAACACCCGGCCGGCCGCTCTCGGCGAAGACGAGGAGCCGCTGGTCGAGGTCCACCAGCCGGCGCAAGGTCGGCCAAGGCGCCTGGACCGGGCCAGTGTAGGCGAATTTCGCGAGCCCCGCCTTCTCGAAGGCGGCGGCAAGATCGGCCGGCTGGACGTAGTCCTCCACCACCAGCATGAGCACCTCGCCGGGGTTCGCCACCAGGAAGTCATGGATCTCGCTGAGCGTGGGGCCCACCAGATAGGCACCCAGCTCGCAGAAGCCATGGCAGAAGTAGAGCGCGGACGGTCCCTCCGCCTCGCCCACCAGTTGGTTGCGGATGCGCACCGCGGCGGCGGTGGCTTCCGGTCCAAGCTGCTGCTCGATCTTCTCCTGGCTCACCGCCTCACGCTCGAAATCGGTCCTCACCCGCCCAGCGGTCGGGACACCGTAGTGCACGTCGATGGCCAGCATGCGGATGCCGTCGTCGAGCATGCGCCGCAGGCCGTGGCTGTGGTGCGGGAACATCCACCCCGGCACCTCGGCGTTGGACATCGCGTTATGGGCGCCGGGGAAGACGACCTTGTCGACCGTGGCGTCGCACAGCGCCGCCGAACCGTTGCAGGCCGTGACCGCGCCGGCCGCCGCCACCGCCTGTTCCTCGGAGCGGAGCGCAAGGAAGGCGGTGCCGCCGAGCAGCAGCGCGACCACTGCCACCGCCCCGCCTACGACCAGCCAGAGCCGGCGGCCCTGCCCGGCCGCCTCCTCCTGCACCGCGCCGGGGACGTAGGCGAGGACGACGCGGAACAACTCGCGAAGGCCGATATAGACCAATCCGATTCCCGCGAGCACCGCCAGGCTGGAGAGGGTGAGGGATGGGGCGGCGATGGCGGCACCGCCGACCGCGAGCACAACTGCACCGCGGGCGACCCGCAACCCGGTCGCCGCCGCCGGTGCCGTCAGGCCCGCCCAGAACCGGCGTCCATGCGCCAACGGGTCGACCGCTTCCAGGACCGTCGTGCCGGCGGAGGCGAATACCAGGCCCACGCCTCCGTAGATGAGCGCCAGCCATCGCACGTTCGTGAAGTATGTCAGCCAAACGCCGGTCATCGCGCCGCGCAACGCGGGCTGGTCCGTGACGGCGTAGGCCAGGATCCGGCCCGCGGGCGGCACCGCCAGGAGTCCGATGGCTACCGCCGCCAGGGCGCTCCCGGCGACCACCAGGCCGCGACGCCGGTCGGGGGCGAACCAGAGGCCGGCCAGCACCAGCGCGATGCCGAGGTACCACAGGAGCCAGCAGGCCAGCACCAGCTTCTGCCCCATGCGCCAGAAATCGATGAACAGGGTGAAGGCGCGCTGGGCCGATTCGGAGGTCAGCGCCGTCTCGACGCCAGGCGGAAGCTTCGCGGCCAGCTCCGGGCTCGCCTGGCTCAGCGCGCTGCGGACCAGCACCGAAACATCGGGGAGCGCGAGCACCACACGCTGGCCCGACGACTCGAAGAGGGAATAGTGCGCCGAGCGGGCGCTCGATCTCACCACAGCCCGGAAGGGCTGCGAACTGACCACGGCACGGACCGACGATTCCAGGATCGGCCGGACGCTGATCAGGTTCGGCCGCGCCTTGATGATGCCGTTGGTGACCTGCCCCGCGACGTACGCCGCCACGCGCTCGTCGCCCAGGCTCCGGGCCAGCCGCTTCGCGAACTGGTCGGGATCGAGGATGCCGCGGGCGGTGATGACGACAATGGTGGTGAGAAATATGAGGGTGGCGCCGATGACGACGAGGAGCGTCTGGGCGCGCTTCGAGCGTTTCATGGGAGTTCCGCGGTCATTGATCGGCTGAGTCGCCTGGTGTCCACCCCTCCTGCCTTGGCGCTGCTGTCACGTTGGGCGTCGAACGGGGGCGCCCGGGGGCGATGGAGGGAGAGTCTCGGGGTCCGGGACTCGATTCTTACAGCGGTCGGAACGGCCGCGCAAGCTCGAGCCGAAACGCCTCACTCAGTATCGCCGCCCTTCGGCGGGTGATTATCTTGCTCCCCGCATGAACATCCTGGTTTCCAACGACGACGGGATCCTGGCCCCCGGCCTGGCCCTGCTGGCGGACGTGTGCCAGACGGTCGCCCGGGTGACGGTGGTGGCACCCGACCGCGAACAGAGCGGCACCTCGCACAGCCTCACCATGCACCGGCCGCTCCGGCCGGCGCGCCGACCCGACGGCTCCTTCCAGGTTGATGGCACGCCCACCGACTGCGTTCTGCTCGCGCTGGGCGAGCTGATGCCCGAACGACCCGATTTCGTGTTCTCGGGCGTCAACCACGGCCCCAACATGGGGGAGGACGTGCTCTACTCGGGCACCGTGGCCGCTGCGATGGAGGGAGTCACCCTGGGGGTCCCCAGCGTCGCGATCTCGTTTGCGGGGCCGATCAGCGACCTGGAAACCCTGCAGAGCTACCGGGACACCCTCGCCCGCCTGGTCCAGCGGATTGTGAAAGTGACGACCTTTCCCCCGGCCACGCTGCTGAACATCAACCTGCCGCCGTGCGGCGCACCCGCGGTACGGGGCATCAAGGTCACTTCACTCGGGAGCCGGTACTTCCAGGAATCGCTGACCCGCATGAAGGACCCTTGGGGAAGGGAGATCTTCTGGATCGGCGGTGGGTCGATTCATTGGACCGGCGGGGCTGAGTCCGACCATCACGCGGTCGCCGAGGGTTTCATTTCGGTCACGCCGCTGCACATGGACATGACCAAGTATGATCTCCTCGAAACGGTGCGGGGATGGTCGCTCGAGAGTTAGGCGGCGACAGCTACGGGGGATTCCGCTCCCAGCTCGTGAATGAGCTGTCGAGCAAGGGGATCCGCGATCTGGCGGTGCTCCGGGCCGTGTCGCAGGTCCCGCGCCATCTCTTCGTCCCCGAGAGTGTGCGCCATCGGGCCTACCAGGACAGCGCCCTGCCCATCGGCGCCGGCCAGACGATCTCGCAGCCATGGGTGCAGGCCCGCTCGCTCGAGCTGGCCCAGCTCACCGGCCACGACCGGGTGCTGGAGGTGGGGACCGGCTCCGGCTACCAGACGGCGCTCCTCGCGCTGTGCGCGGAGCAGGTGTTCAGCATCGAGCGCATCCCCGCGCTGGCGCGGGCGGCCAAGGCCGTGCTCGAGCAGGCCGGCATCCGCAACGTCTCCATCATGGTTGGCGACGGCACCCTGGGCTGGCGGCCGTACGCGCCGTACGACGTCATTCTGGTCGCGGCTGCATCACCCGAGGTCCCCCAGCCCCTGTTGGAGCAGCTCAAGCCCGGCGGCCGGCTGATCCTGCCGCTCGGCGACCGCGAGAATCAAACGCTGACCGTGGTCACTCGGGACGAGGAGGGCAGGGTCAGCACCCGCACGGCCAGCGACGTTCGATTCGTGCCCCTGATCGGGCAATTCGGCTTCGCCGGTAACGAGCCAGCGACCTGAGTGGACCAGGCATGGAATTCCTGAAGAGCTTCCTCGACCTCTTTCTTCATCTCGATACCCATCTGGCGGAACTGATCGCCCAGTACGGGAGCTGGACCTACGGCATCCTGTTCCTGATCGTGTTCTGCGAAACCGGGCTGGTGGTCACACCCTTTCTGCCGGGTGATTCCCTGCTGTTCGCCGCCGGTACATTCGCGGGAATGGGCGCCCTCCACCCGGTATTCCTCGGGGCCCTGTTGTGCAGCGCCTCGGTGCTGGGGGACAGCACCAACTACTGGATCGGGAGGTACATCGGTCCGCGCGCCTTCGGCGGCGGGATCCGGTTCCTGAAGCAGGAGTACCTGGAACGGACCAGGCAGTTTTATGCCCGCCACGGACGCAAGACCGTCATCCTGGCGCGCTTCCTTCCCATCATCCGAACCTTCGCCCCGTTTGTGGCGGGCGTCGGCCAGATGCCCTACCAGCGGTTTCTCGCGTTCAGCGTGACGGGGAGCGTGGCCTGGGTCGGTCTCTTCGTCGGGGCAGGGTACTTCTTCGGCAATCTGGCGCCGGTCCGGGAACACTTCAGCCTGGTAGTGATGGCGATCATCGGGATCTCCCTGCTCCCAATGGCGATTGAGGTGGTGAAGGGATGGCTGAGTCGGCGGGCGAAATGACGGTACAGTTCATCGTCCGCGGCGCCGTCCAAGGCGTTGGCTATCGATATTTCGTCCTGCATCGTGCCGGTCTTCTAGGCGTCACAGGGTGGGCCAGAAACCTGCCCGATGGGCGGGTCGAGGTGCTCGCACAGGGCAGTTCTGAGTCCCTCGCCGTGCTCGAGTCTGCACTTCGCGATGGCCCGCCACGCGCCCGGGTGGCAGCTGTGGAAAGATCGCAGATTTCGGATGAGATCTATGTCCCTAAACCCTTTGAAATCCGATGATTACGACAATGACGAGAACCGAATTCTGGGCCAAATGAGTGCCATTCTGACCGACTCCATCCGGAGCGCGCTCCGGGCCATCCCTGACTACCCGAAACCGGGGATCATCTTCCAGGACATCACCCCCGTGCTCCAGAGCGGCCTGCTCTTCAGGCAGGTGAGGGAGGAACTTGCGGCCCCATTCCGAGGTGCCGGGATCACCCACGTCGTCGGCATCGAGGCCCGGGGATTCATCTTGGCGGCTCCGGTCGCCGTGACGCTCGGGGCGGGGTTTATCCCTCTCAGAAAGCCCGGGAAGCTACCCTGGCAGACAGTCCGCCACGAATACGAGCTGGAGTACGGCACCGACTCGCTGGAGGCACACTCGGACGCATGCCCCCCCGGTTCCAAGGTCCTCGTGGTGGATGACGTGCTGGCCACCGGCGGTACCGCCGCAGCGGCAGGCTCTTTGGTCCGACGGCTGGGAGGGCAGGTGGTCGGGTGGTCCTTTCTCCTGGCCATCCGGGCGCTGGCTGGGGAAAAGCAGCTCACCGGGGCCCAGGTGCACGTGGTCCTGCATGTCTGACCGCGTTGACGGGGCCCGGCTCGGACGGGTAGTTTAGAAGGTTCGGCCCCCGTAGCTCAGCTGGATAGAGCAGCGGTTTCCTAAACCGTTGGCCGGACGTTCGAATCGTCTCGGGGGCACCTCCATCCGGGGATCCACGGTGGATTCCGGCGATTCTGTCCCAAATGGAAGAACGATGGCAGCTACGATCGAAGCCGCGCCCCAGACCCGATCCACGCCTCCTGCCGCCTCCGGCCTGCCGCACTGGTTTGCCGAACCGCGGAACCGCTACCTGGCCCTCGGCGGCGGGGTGGCGCTCCTCGCGCTGGTCGGCTGGCTGGTGGTGATGAGCGGCAAGCGTAAGGAGGCATTCGCGGGCCGGGCCCTGGACCAGGCGACCAGCATCGCCGAATCCGGCAACCTCCCATTGGCTGCCAGCGAGCTCCAGAAGATCACGACCACCTATGGCGGGACCCGAGCGGCCCAGGAGGCGGTGATCCGCCTCAATCAGGTTCGCTTGGTCAACGGCCAGTACGAGCTGGCCGCCGTAGGCCTCCAGGATTTCATCAAGACGGGCCCCAAGCCGCAGTTCAAGGCGACCGCGTATGGTCTCATGGGACGGGCCCTCGAGAACTCGAAACGGCCAGCCGAGGCAGCCCAGGCTTACCTGGATGCGGCTGGGGCGGCCGACGTCGACTACCTCAAGGCGGACTACCTGATGGATGCCGGCCGGGCCTATGCGAACGCCGGCGACAAGCCGAAGGCAATCGACACTTACCGGCGCGTCTTGAAGGACTACGGCAAGTCGACCTCGAGGACCGAGGCTGAAGTCCGGCTGGCCGAGTTGACCTCCGGCGCCATGTAACCCCCGGCGGGAGCCGCGCCGGACACGACTAATCGTGCTTATACCGCCCCTGGGTCCCGAATCTCGGATGCCCGGGGGCGAGCCATTGTCGGGGACCCGAGGTTGACTGGAGATGAGCCCATTTCCCAGAATGTCGTATAATATATATTATGTTAAGTTCATTCGTGGATAAGTGTGGGAAACCCGGCTCCCCCCGTCCAAGCTGCTCATGCAACATTCTATTCGGTAATTGGTTACAGCAGGAATGTTGGAATTTACAGGACCCCGCGAAAGACCAGTCTTCCCTCTCCTCGAAGCCACACCTCGGTGGCCACCGCCCCCGACAGTGTCGCCGTGATGCGGAGAGGCCGTCCGCTTCTGGTCGTCAAAGTGACGGGCATCTTGGTGCGGCCCGCCTGAACCAGCGCCACGGCTGCGGCGACCGCCCCCGTCCCGCAGGCCAGGGTCTCCCCCTCAACACCTCGTTCGAAGGTCCGGATACACCAGTTCCCCCGCGTTCCGTCAGCCGGCGTTACGGCGACGAAGTTCACGTTGGCTCCGGCGGGTCCCAGCGCCGGATGTGACCGTAATTCGCGGCCGCGTTCCATGAGCCCGGTGCGCTCGAGGTCGGTCACCTCGAGGACGAGGTGAGGTACACCCACGGTGGCCAGCGCCAGACCAGATTCCCCAGGCCCGGCGGCGACCCCTGCCCGAGCCATTGGAAGCGGGAAGTCCGGCAGGTTGAGCTCGGCCTCCTCCCCCTCCCCGGGCAGGCAGCGGGTGGGGAAGGTGCCCGCCCGGGTCACCAGGAGCATGCTGCTGCCAGGTGCGAGTTCAAGAAATGCCGCCAGCCGAGTGCTGCAGAGGGCGGCGTTCCCGCACATGTCGGCTCGGGAACCATCACAATTCCAGAAGTCCATGCGGACCCGACCTGTCCCCTCTTGGGTCAGAATCACCAGGCCGTCCGCGCCGACGCCAAGCCGGCGGTCGCACAGCCAGCGAATCCGTTCCTCGGACCAGTCGGTCGGGTTGGTGTGCCGGCCGTCGAGGACGACGAAGTCGTTCCCGGACCCCGACATCTTGTGGAAGACCAATCCCCGCATCAGATACGGCCGAACAGTGCCTGCAGCCGCAGCCACCAGACCATCCAGATCGCCTCCCGGACGATGCGCTTGCTCATCTTGCTGTGCCCCTCAACGCGGTCGTGGAAGATGATCGGAATCTCCTTGAGTCTGAAGCCCTTCCGCCAGGCCCGGAAGCTCATCTCGATCTGGAAGGCATAGCCGTTGGAGCGCACGTCATCCAGGTCAATGGCCTCGAGCACCACCCGCCGAAAGCACTTGAAGCCGCCGGTGGAGTCGCTCAGGGGCAGGCCGGTGACGATGCGGGCGTACAGGTTCGCCGCGAGGGACAGGAGCAGCCGGGAGATCGGCCAGTTGATGACATTCACGCCCGTCGCGTACCGGGATCCGAGGACCAGGTCCGCATCCTCCAGGGCCTTCAGGAATGATGGGATGAACGACGGATCGTGCGAGAAGTCGGCATCCATCTCGAACATCGCGTCGAAATGGTGGCCCAGTCCCCACTTGAAACCGGCCAGGTAGGCGCGGCCCAGCCCTTCCTTGGCTTGCCGATGAAGGGCGTGAATCCGCGACTCGCTTTGGGCCATTCGGTCGACGATGTCGCCGGTTCCGTCCGGCGAGTTGTCGTCCACGACCAGGACCTCGATCCGGGAGTCCTGCTTCAGGACCTGCGGAACGATGAGCGGGAGATTCGTGGCTTCGTTATAGGTCGGGATGATGACCAGAATCCGGTCGAGCACCGGCTGTCCTCCGCGCGTGAATGAAGGGGACGGCCACCAGGGCGAGCGCGAGAAGCAGCGAGGCCAGGCTCACGAACTTCCCTCTCTCATACGCGGCCGACTTGAAGCGCAACCCGACCTCCTTTGCCCCCGAAGGCACAACGACGCTGAGGAGCGCATGATCGGCGCGACGCACCGCCGCAGGCTGCCCGTCCACCGTGGCCTTCCAGTCCGGATACCAGTTCTCCGAGATGACGAGGAACGACGGTCCCGGGTTGCGGCCCTCGAGTGTGATCGTCATCCCGCCGGGCGACCAGTCGCTGACCGTGGCCGCCACTGCCGAAGGCGGCAGCGGCTGGGCCAGCGCCGGAAGAGACAGACTAGAGGTGTCCGAATAGAGCGCCACCTGCCCAGCCGGAAAGCGTGGGTTCACCACGGCGGGAACGACCTGGAGTTCCGGGACCTTGGCCGCTGAGGCGAGGACCCGGGCGTATCGCGGAAGCGTGTCGCGCTCGTACAGGACCACGGAGTCACCGAAGGTGGATGCGACCGGACCGAGCACCTGGTGGAAGCCTGGAATCTGCTGCGCCTCCGCCAGGATAAGGAACCGCACCGCGAGCAGATCCAGCAGATTCGGCGACAGGAGGTTACGCCACCCCTGGTCCTTGTCCCCGAGCTCCTGGTAGAACCGGAGCTCGTTACCATGGTACCCCCACACGCTCGGAATGCGGTAGGCCATCAGCGTGGACTGGGGGTAGGTCCCCTGCGCATTGAGCACCCGGAAGGGCATCCGCTCCTGGCGGAGCCGGGAGGTGATCTCGTCGTCGCGAAACAGCTCCGCCGCACGCGGGGAGAACTGGAAGAAGAGCCGGTCGATGCTCCAGAGGTCTGCCGTGGTCAGGCCGGCGAGGAGCGCCGCTGCGAGAGCGCCACCCACCCGCCCCGCCGCGGCGCTCCAGAGGACGCCACCAGCGAGGCACACGGACAGCAGCAGGCGGAGCGAGCCGAGCCTGAGCGCCGGGGCGTTGGCGACCGCTGCCTCCATGCGCTCTTGCAATGCCAGGCCCTCCACGATTGGCTGGAGGGCCCCGATTGCACCGAGCAGCGCGAAGCCGGCGAAGCCTCCCAGAATGTAGAGGGTCCGCCGCGGGGAGACCTGCCCCGCCAGGACCCGGTCCAGGCCGATGCCGGCGAGGATGGCGACCGAGAACGCGACCAGAAAGAACACCATCCCCACGGCTCGCATCTTCTTGAGCATGGGGACGAACTCGAAGAACGGGCGATAGAAGGGCGTGTGACCCGCAAACGCGATCACCTGGAACAGAGCCGCCCCTGCGAGCAGCGCCACGACCAGGCGCCGGCGGGAGCGGTCACCCCAGGCAAAGCAGGCGAGCGCCAGTGGCAGAACGCCCAGATACTCGGTGTGGAACTTGATTGGGTTGGAGCCCCAATAGTTGTCGAGCACGCCATTGAACTGTGGCAGGACCCAAGTGAAGATCTCCGAAGGCGGCATGGCATAGCTGTTCACCCAGGCCCAGCCGGTGCTCGGTCCTCCCGCCGCGCGCGGCGAGTACTGGATGTACTCCAGGAAGGGCAGCACCTGCAGGCCGGTGATCCCGATGCCGACCGCGACCGCGCTGGCCAGCAGCGCCACCGGAATCCAGGAGCGCGGGTTGCGGCCTTCGCCGGCCCAGAACGCCAGGAAGAGGGTCCAGAGTCCCAGGGCCATCAGCAGGAAATAGCACATCTGGTAATGGCCCAGAATCAGCAGTGCGACGACCAGGCTGAACGCGCCGTAGGCCCAGCGCCGGCCGTCCCGGACGGCCTGCAGGACCACCCAGAACGCCAGCGGCGTCAGGGCGGAGACGAACAGCTTGCCGTCATGTCCCGGACTCATCTGGGAGGCCACGATGCCGCTCAGTTCATAGGCCACCCCAGCGATCACCGACGCCGTCCATCCCAGCCGGAGCGCGCGGGCGAACCCATACGTCAGCCATCCAGCGAGCACGAAATGGACGGCCATCCCCCAGGTGATCGCCAGATCCACGGGCATGATCCAGCGCAGCCATGCGGTGGGGTAGAAGATGTCCCCGTGCATGGCCGCGATGTACGGAAGCCCGCCAAAGAGGTATGGGTTCCATTGGGGAATGCTCCCCGTCGCCCGGAACTCCGTCGCGCCAAAAAGCCGGAAGGAGTAGCCGGCGATGAACATGTCCGACCGCATTCCGCCGAAAAGGATCTGGCCAGTGAGCAGCGGCCACAGCAGAGTGAGGGCCGCCACAGTGCAGACCAGTGCGGCCGTTCCCCGTGGCCAGCGTGGCTCCCAGGGCATCGATTCAGACGGCACGCGCGTGCCTCCGGCGAAGAAGGAGGAACGGGACGGCGGCGCCCAGTTCCGTGATGGTCAACAGCACCCGGGAGGCTATGGCGAGCGCGGTGGCGGGTCCCAGCCCCAGGCGGCCCGATAACATCGCGATCAGCAGCGCCTCCCGCACCACCAGGCCCCCCGGTGCGATGAGCGTGACGAGGCCGACGACGTAGGACGCAGCGAAGGCGGCAATCGCCGCGGCGGGTTGCAGCGAGGAGGCAGGGAGGACCGCCGCCGCGAGGAGCCAGAACGCCAGCCCGTAGCCCACCCATGCCAGCAGGTTGGAGAGCAGGCCGACGACGATAGGCCCTGCCCCGGGCGTCGGCACCTCCGCCCCCATCCCCGCCAGGGCAAGCACGCCGCGAGAAACCCGAGGGTGCAGGAGCGCCACTACCCCGGCGACCGCCAGCGCCCCAGCCAGCCAGAACCAGGGGAGGACTCCGGGCCGGTAGGCCTCGAGGGCCGGCCCCCCCGCGATTGCGGCGGTGGCGGCCCCAGTCCCCACCGCCAAGGCCTGCAGGAATATCGCCGAAGCGGTCGCCGCCCAGGCGGCGACACCGACCTCACGGGCCATGAGCGCCATGCCGGCGATGGCCCAGACCTTTCCGGGGATGTACTTCCCCAGGCTGGACAGCACCCAGATCCGCGCGGCGGGAAATGGGGCCAACTCCTGACCCCATCCCGCGAGCATCCGCCGCCAGGCCTCGATGAGCATCGCGTACATGCTCCAGACCAGGAGGACACTCCCGAGCGCCGGGAGGGGACGGAGCGTCCAGGCGACGGGTTGGGCCTGCAGGTCCTGCCAATTTCTCTGAAACGTCCGGACCACGAACGCCACGATCAGCAGCGCCAGCCCCCAGCGGGCGAATCGGAGAGCATGCTCACGCATTGAGCGCCTGGCGGTACCAGCCTTCGAAGGCTCGTGCGACGTGATCCGGGCTGAGCGACTGGCGCCATCGCAGACCCTCCTCGCGAGCGCTCTCGCGGGCCGAGCTGTCGCCGAGCAACCCTTCGATGGCACGGGCGATCGCTCCGGGCTCCGGTGAGGCGCGACGACCCGCTCCGGTGGCCGGGACCACGCTCAGCACGCCTCCACCGTCCTCACAAGCGACGACCGGCACCCCCGCCATCATGGCCTCCGCGGCGGCGAGACCGAACCCCTCCTCCCGCGCCGGGAACAGCGCGAGATCGGCCTCGGTCAGTGCCTCCGCGACCTGCGCCGGAGTCCGGGTACCGAGGAAGCGGACTCGCCCGGTCAGCCCGAGCCGATCACGGAGTGCCTCGAGGCCGGTGCGTTCCGGGCCGTCACCAATCACCGTCAGACGCAGGCTCGGGTCCCGGACCAGCGTCAGTGCCTGCAGGGCGAGGTCCACGCGCTTCTGCTGAGTCAGGCGCGCCACCAGCAGCAGTCCGTTCCCACCCCGGCTCCACCGCTCGTACCTGGCTGTGTCAATCGGCATCGGCTGGACGTGGACGCGGTCGACCGCCCTCCCGGTGGCCCGGGCGATGACCGACGCGGCCGAGGCGGACACGGCCGTGACGACGCGCGCGCGCCGGAACAGCGGCCCCGCCGCCAGACCCACCACCCGGGAGCGGGCCAGCAGCACCGCGTCGGTGCCGTGGACGGTGAGTACCAGCGGCGCCTCCGGGGGCGCCGCCATCCCTGCCGGGACCCACCAGTGGGCGTGAACCAGATCTGCCCCCCGGCTCAATTCCTCCCGCGCCGCGCGCCTGAGGGCGCGCCCGAGCGCCAAGGCCGTCAGGATGCCGCGAGGATGGTGGACTGCATCGGCCATGGTGCCGCGATACGCCAGCGTCTCCCGCTGGGGAGCGGCGTAACGCACCCGCCTGACCGGGATTCCCTCCAGAGTCGGCTGCCCGACGTCGCCGCCGTCGCTAGGGGCGATCACCCGCACTTCGTGCCCCCGCTCGGCGAGCGCCCGCGCGAGAATGGCGAGGAACGCGCCGGACACGTCGCCCGGAAACCGCGGGTAGTTATGCGTCAGGAAGGCAACGCGCAGCCCGGCGATCCGCTTCGCTCCAGTGGGCAACGGTGACAAAATCCGCAGGGAGCTACTCGCCGCCGGTTCGGTCGAGGCGCCGAAGGCTTTCCCGCATCTCCTCCCGCTGGCCGGCGATCATCTCTCCGATGAAGCCGAAGCCGAACAACGCGATCCCGGTAATCACCATCGTCTCGACGAGATTCAGGAGCGGCCGGAAGCCGATCCCGTAGCCGAATCGGAGCACCAGGGCCACGACGCCAGCTAGGAAACCGATGATGAACAGGCCCGCGCCCGCGACGCCGAAGAACAGCATCGGTTTGCGGCCGAACCGGAGCTGGAACCAGACGGACAGCAGATCCAAGACGCCCACCGGGATCCGGCGCCAGCTGAACTTTGACCGTCCCGCCCGCCGCGGGTAGAGCGGCACCGGGCAGCTGGTCAGCCGGAACCCGTCCACCGCGGCGATCACCACCATGTAGCGGTGCCAGTCCGGCCGAAGCGGCACGCCCTGCATGATCTCCCGACGATAGGCTTTGACGGAGTTCAGATCGGTGACCTGCACGCCGAAGAGCAGCCGACAGAGGCCGTTGTAGATCCCCGAGACAAACGCTTTCTCGTACTTCCCCTGCTTCGTCCCGGTCACGATGTCCGCCTCGCCGGCGAGAATGGGCGTCACCAGTGTGGGGATGTCCTCGGGCAGGTACTGCAGATCGGCGGGATAGAAAACGAAAATGTCGCCCCGGGCGACTTCTCCCGCGGTGCGCAGCGCGTCCGCGATACCCCGTTGGCGGCGATGGGTCGCCACCCGAAGGAAGGGATAGCGCTCCCGAAGATCAGCCAGGACTGATGCGCTGTCGTCCCGGGAGCCATCGTCGACGACGACCACCTCGGAGGAGAAGGGCGCCCGTTCGAGCGCTTCGGCGCACAAGCGAACGAACTCCGGGAGATTCTCGGCCTCATCCTTGGCCGGCACCAGCACACTGACGTCGACCCGGCCCTCACTCATACCCGCTTGCGCATCCGGGCGGGGAGGATGCCGAGCTGGTCGCGGTACTTGGCGACCGTACGGCGGGCGATCTTGATGCCCTGCTCCTGGAACAGGTGCACGATCTGCTGATCGGTGAGCGGATCACCGGACTTCTCCTCCGCGACCATCCTCTGGAGCTTGGCGCGGATGGACCGGGCGCTGGCGTCCTCCCCAGAGGCGGTGGACAGGGCGCTGGAGAAGAAGAACTTGAGCGGCAGCACGCCTCGCGGGGTCTGCACATACTTCTCGTTGGTCACGCGGCTGACCGTGGATTCATGCATGCTGATCACCTCCGCGACCTCGCGAAGGGTCAGCGGCTTGAGAAACTCGACGCCCTTCTCGAAGAAGTCCCGCTGCCGGTCGACGATGAAGTTCATCACCTTGAGCATGGTCTGGCGCCGCTGCTCGATCGCCTGGATGAGCCAGTTGGCGCTGTTCATCCGGGACGCGATGAACTCGCGGTTTTCGGCGGTAAACTTCTTCTTGTCGCGCGCGAGCTCCTGGTAGGACCGCGAGAGCCGGAGGCGCGGGACCCCCGTATCGTTCAGAAAGACGCGGTACTGGCCGTCGACCTTCTCCACGATCAGGTCTGGAATGACGTAACCGTCGCCAGAGGTGGAGTACTTCAGTCCCGGCTTGGGATCCAGCCGCGCCAGCTGGTCGGCGGCCGCCTGCACCTTGGCGGGCTCGGTAGCGAACCGGCGGCCGAGGTCATTCCAGCGGTGGGCGATGAGGTCCGGAAACGCTTCCTTCACCAGGCGATAGGTGAGGGAGTCTGCCTGTTTGTTCTCCTGGAGCTGGAGCAGGAGGCATTCCCGAAGGTCCCGCGCGCACACCCCCGGTGGGTCCAGGCGCTGCAGTACCTGCAGCATTTCCTCGACCTCGGCCAGTGTGAAGTAGGGAATCCCCGGCCGCGGTACCCGCGGAGCCGGCGGAGCGGGAGCCGCGGGCTCGGGAACATGAGCCGAGCCCATCATCTGGGCGCCCCCCTCGGGAACGCCGATCATCATGGGTGGGGGCGCCGCCTCGTGGGAAAACTCCGCCTCCTCACTCTCGGCTAGCTCCACGTCGGGGAGGTCGGCTTCCACGGGCTCCGGGGCCGCGCGACTGGCCGCGGCCTGGTCGGCGTACTCCTCCAGCAGGCGGTTCACCTGATCGAGGATCTCCTCCAGCGTCGAGGCGAGGTAGCCGTCCTCCTTCACGTTCCCGAGAAACTCCTCCACCAGAAGTTTCTGCCGCGGAGTGAGTTCGAGGAGCATCAGCTGCTCCCGGAGGTGATCCATCAGGTCGTGCGCCTCGACCGTGACCGGCTCGGTGTACTCCTTCTCCTCGAATTCCTCCCGCACGCCGCCCTGCACCTCGAAACCGTTGAGGAGAATCTCCTCCCAGTCGGTCTCATTCCCCTCCTTGGCCTTCTCCTTCTCCTCTTCCTTGGTGGGCGTCTGGTCGCCCTGGGTCACGTCCTCCTCCTCGGGCTCCACCATCTCGAGGAAGGGATTCATGAGGAGTTCCTGTTTCAGGTGCTGCTGCAGGTCCATCATGGGCATGTAGAGCATGTCCATGGCCTGATACAACCGCGGATTGATCCGCAGGTCCTGACGGAGCGACGTCTGCTGCGAGAGCCCGGTCCTCACGCGGTCTTCTCCAGGCGGTCACGGAGCCGAGTCGTCAGGGTCGGTCCGAGGTACAGCTGGGCCACTTGATCGTCGTAGACCAGGTCACGTACGGGTCCGGATACCTGCACCTTGCCTTCGAACATGATATAGGCGCGGTCCACGATGTCGAAGGTCTGCTCGACATTGTGATCGGTGATGAGCACCCCGATGCCCCGATGGCGGAGCCCGGCGACGATTGTCTGGATGTCCTGGACGGCGATGGGATCCACCCCGGCGAACGGCTCGTCGAGCAGCATGAACTTGGGCTGGGTCACGAGCGCGCGAGTGATCTCGAGTCGGCGCCGCTCTCCCCCCGAAAGGCTGTAGGCCTTGTTCTTGCGCAAGTGCTTGATCGAAAGCTCGTCGAGCAGCCGTTCGAGCCGGTCGCGGCGCTCCTGCCGCGACAGGTCCAGTGTTTCGAGAATCGCGATGATGTTCTCCTCCACAGTGAGCCGCCGGAAGACGCTGGGTTCCTGGGCGAGGTACCCGAGTCCCCGCCGGGCCCGCTGGTACATCGGGGCCCGGGTCAGCACGGTGCCATCGAGCCGCACCTGTCCAGAGTCCGGCCGGATGAGGCCGGTGATGAGATAGAAGGTCGTGGTCTTCCCCGCCCCGTTGGGGCCGAGGAGGCCGACAATTTCCCCTTGCTGGAGACGCACGCTCACATTGTCCACCACCCGGCGCCGCTTGAAGCTCTTGCAGAGGTCGGTCCCCTCGAGGACGCTTCCCCCCGGTACCGGCCCGAGGTGCGCGGCCGGCAGGCCGGCGCGGTGACCCAGGTCCGCACGCATTCGCGCGGCTTCGAGGAGCGAGGCCGACGTCGCCGGCCGGTCCGCTTGAGCCGACGGCCACCAGTCCCCCAGCGCGCGCACGGCCACCCAACCGTCCGGGCCAGGTACTGAGATCATCCCGGCATCGACGAGTCGCGGCAGCACCGACTGAGTGAGATTCTCGTGGACATCGTCGCCCGAAAGCTCCGGGATCTGGCCACCTGATCCGACGAGCACCCCCTGCGCCAAGGCGCGGTAGGCGGCCGCGAAGGGCGCGAAGGGCGCGATGCCCTGCTCGTCGGCCTGCTGGACCAGCGCGGCGAGGGCCAGCGGCACCGAGGGGTCTCGATGGTCGGGCAGCGCCAGCGCGGGGCCGCTCATCGTCCCCCCCTGGTGGGTGCCACCGACCCAGTAGTGTCGGGCTCCGGTATCACCGGTCTGAGGTGCACACCGTCCACGTGGCCATCGATCTTCACCTGGTCCACCCCGCGCTGTCCGGAGGTCTTCATGCGCACCGTGATCCGATCTCCGCGCGAGTAGTTGATCGACGGCCGCGCTTCGTTCGTCTTCTTGTCCACAATCCGGTAATACGACCGCGCACGGCCGGCAGCGGCCAGCTGTCGGAGAATGGTGCGGCTGGTCCCGGCGGAGTCGCTCCGGGAGAAGCCCGCGACGACGGTATCACCCGTGATCCAGTCGCGCTCACGTGACAGACTGTCCAGCTTGCCGCCAACCCACGCTCCGCGGTACGCCCGAATCTCGGTGAGCTGCTGGCCGGGGGTATCGAACGCCAGCGAGTCACCCCGGATTTCGTAATCGGCCGTGAGGGCGCGCGGCTTGAGGCTATCGCCCCAGGCGATGGTCTGCACCAGTTTCTCCTGGTCCAGGTCGAGGCCGATGGTGTCCGCGACCAGATCCACATCCGCGCTGATGGCGTGGGCCTCACCGAGCGCCTTCACGTAGGTGATCGCCTGGCGTTCGAGGGACAGGTCGATCCGTCGGCCGTGGAGTTCAAAGCCGTCCCGTCCGAGGCCTTTCAGCATGGGCGCGCCCAGCAGGCGGCCCTCGTTGCCGGTTCCGCTGTCCAGGAACAGCGAGTCGCCCCGTGCCGAGAAGTCGCTGCGGTCGATGGTCACCGTGCCCCCCGCCCAGGTGCGATCGTTGCCCTTCATCCGGACCCGATCCGCGATGATGAGGTAGGGCTCGGGCCTGGTGCGGCCGGTGTCTTTCGGAAATGACCGGATCGTGGGTCGGCCAACCGCAAACAGCTCGACGGTGTCCCGGACGCCGGGCACGGTCCGGAAATAGTCGAGGGCCGGCCCCTGAATCGTGGAGCTGTCCCGACGGTTGATGGTGGAGACCTTACCTCGGGCCTCCCAGCGATCGCCGTCGCGGTAGTAGGTCCCCCGGTCGGCGGACTGGGTGGTGATGGAATCCTCGTAGACGACGTGGCCGATGAACTCCACGACCGTGCTCCTCCCCCGGCCGAAGAGTGCCAGACTGTCACTCGAGATCCTGGCGCTCGAGTCCGCGCACATCAGCCGCACCCCGCCGTTCGCGTAGTAGTTGGTATCGGCCCCCGCCACGATCTGCTGCCCGATTCCCCCGACGTGCTGCAACTGGAACCGGCAGCCCCCGGTCGGACGCGCCGCCGCGCGCTGCTGGGCGGCCACCCCGGCGGCCGCCAGGCTCGAGAGCAGGAGCGCGAACGCAAGTGGGTTCGGTCTCATTGCCCGGGGAGCAAGCCACCCCCCGCCGCCCCGCCACCGGGGCGTTGGCCACCGCGGGGCTGCCGAGTAACGACGTTGCGGAAGTCGGGGTCGCTGGTGAAGCCGTTGCCAGCGAGATGGGTGTCGGCGCGGTCGTAAGTAAACGGTTTGTCGGACGAAATCTGCTTGCTCCGCGCGTCGTACTTCAGTTCCTCACTTCGGAGAGTGCGGCCGTCCGGCGTCCTGGCCACGACGTTGCTCCAGGCGTTCATCGAGCCCTCGCGCATCTGGTACGTGCCCGAATCCGAGGTGACCGTCGAGGTCTCCCCCCCGTTGGCATCGTAGAAGATCACGGTAACCACCTTCAGACGCGCCAGATTGGTCGCATCATAGAGGTAGGCCGTGTCGGCCAGCACTTTGGTGCGCCGCACCCCGTCCATGGTGATCAGGTGTTCCATGTTCCCGAGCACCTGGTCGGCGGTGTCGGCCGCCGAGATGCTCACCGGGGGGCGGATCGCGTCGTCCTTGCAGGCGGGAAGGAAGACGCCGGTGAGGAGGGCGGCGGCCATCGACGCCAAGGCGGCAGGACGGCGGCACGGCAGGAGTGACGGCGGGAGCCGTACGGAGCCCGTCCCCGAGCCGCCGAGCCGCCGAATCGTCCTGCCGCCCTGCCGTCCGGCCGTCCGGCTCTTGCTCATTTCTCTCCCCGATCCTCGAGATACACCCGCACCGCATCTTCCCATCTTCCCTGCGCCCGGAGCAGCACTTCGACCGCCTCGCGCACCGCGCCACCTCCCCCGGCAGCCTGGGTGGTATAGACCGCGATTCGCTTCACCTCGTCCACGGCATTCGCCACGGCCAGCGGGAGGCCCACCCGGCGCAGCACCGGCACATCGGCCAAGTCGTCGCCAAGGAAGGCCACCTCGTCCCAGCCGACACCGAGGCGCAGCAACATCTCGGTCATGGCCGGCACCTTCCGCGCCCCCCGATCCTGGATGACCTCGTCGATCCGGAGCTCTGTCGCCCGGAGCGTGGTGGCATCCGAGTACCGACCGCTCACCCAGGCAATCTGCAGCCCCATCCGGCGCGCCAAGCCCATCGCCAGCCCGTCCTGGATGTCGAACTGCTTGAACTCGACCCGCTGGTCGTTCACCAGTCCGAGGTAGATGGCGTTATTGGTGATCACGCCATCCACGTCGAGACCCAGCAGCTTGATCCGCCCGGCGACCGCGGCGTCGATCATCGACGGCTCGGCGATTCGGGAATTCGGCGGCTGGCGTGCCACACGTCCAGGGTCCGGCGGACCAATTCCTCGAGACCATCCAGCGGCCACTGCGTGGCGGCGTCGCTCGGCGCACGCTCCGGGTCGGGGTGGGTCTCCACGAAGAAACCGTCGGCACCGGCCGCAGCCGCCGCGGCGAGCAGCGCCGGCACATGTTCGCGCAGCCCGCCGCTCCCGCCATTGGCCCCCAGCCCCGGCAGCTGCAGCGCGTGGGTGGCGTCGAAGAGCACCGTTGCTGCGGTCGCTCGCCGGAGCCGTGTGAAACTGCGCATGTCCACCACAAGGTCACCGTAACCGAACGTGGTTCCCCGCTCGGTGACGGCGAGATCCTGGCTGCCGCCCTCGCGGACCTTTTCCGCGGCGCCGGCCATGGCTTCAGGCGCCATCCATTGGCCCTTCTTGACGTTCACCGGCAGCCCGGTCTTCCCCGCGGCCAGGAGAAGATCCGTCTGCCGGCAGAGAAACGCCGGCACCTGAAGCGCGTCCACCACCTCCGCCGCCAGGCTGGCCTGAGCCGCCTCGTGGATATCGGTCAGCACCGGGAGTCCGGATATCCGTTTGGCCCGTTCCAGCGCCCGGAGCCCCGCCTCAAGCCCCGGCCCCCGCGGTGCCGCAAGGCGGGCCCGGTTGGCCTTGTCGAAACTCGCCTTGAAGCAGACCGGAATACCCAGACGCCGACCCAGGATCGCGAGGCGTTCCGCAACCCGGGGGAGAACGTCGCCTTCCTCCACCACACACGGCCCGGCCACCAGGAGTGGGACGGCGCGGAATGTCCACGGCATCTCAGCCCGCGGTGGTCGCGAGGGCTTCCGCCGGGGTCCTCGGCGTGCCCTGCTGCCGCCGCAGCGCGGCGGCGACAAAGGCCGCAAACAGCGGATGCGGCCGGGTAGGCCGCGACTTCAGCTCCGGATGGAACTGGCAGCCCAGGAACCAGGGGTGGTCCGGCAGCTCGATGATCTCGACCAGCCCGCCGTCCGGAGACTGGCCCGAGAGACGGAGGCCATGTTCCGCCAACAGGTCACGGTAGGCGTTGTTGACCTCCCACCGGTGGCGGTGGCGCTCCGAAATCTGCAGCGTCCCGTACGCCTGGGCCGCCTTGGAGTCCTTGCGGAGCCGCGCGGCATATGCCCCCAGCCGCATGGTGCCGCCCATGTCCTTGACCTCCCGCTGGTTCGCCATGAGGGCGATCACCGGCGTCTCGCACTCTGGCTCGAATTCAGTACTGGTGGTCTCCGACATCCCGCAGACGTTGCGGGCGAACTCGATAACCGCCACCTGGAGGCCGAGACAGATCCCCAGGAACGGCAGCTGGTTGACCCGCGCCCAACGGATCGCCTCGACCATGCCCTCGATGCCCCGGATGCCGAAGCCGCCCGGCACCAGCAGGCCGTCGTAGTCCTTGAGCAGCCGGCCGGCCGCGTCCGCACTCGTAAACTGATCGCTCGACCGCCAGTCGATCTGGACGCCGGCGTCGCTGGCGATGCCGCCGTGAATCAGAGACTCCTGCACCGACTTGTAGGCGTCATGGAGATCGGTGTATTTGCCTACGACGGCGATGCGGACCCGGTGCTTCGGATGGAGAATCCGCTCGACAATCACCTTCCAGGCGGACAGATCGGGCTCCCTGGTCTCCAGCCGGAGCCGCTCGCAGACCACCCGGTCGAATCCCTGCTCCCGGAAGCGGAGCGGAATCTCGTAAATCGAGGCGACGTCAGGGCTCTCGATGACGCACTCGAAGTCCACGTTGCAGAAGCCGGCGATCTTGCGCTTGATCTCCACGGAGATCGGCTGCTCGCTCCGGCAAATCAGGATGTCGGGCTGGATCCCGATCTGCATGAGATCCCGCACCGAATGCTGGGTGGGCTTCGTCTTGAGCTCCCCGGCGGCCGCGATATAGGGCACCAGCGTCAGGTGGATGAACAGCGCGTTGTCCCGCCCGACCTCCTGGCGAAACTGCCGGATCGCCTCCAGGAACGGCAGCGATTCGATGTCGCCGACGGTGCCACCGATCTCGGTAATGACCACGTCATGACCCGGCGCGGTGCGGCGGATGGCGTTCTTGATTTCGTCGGTAATGTGGGGAATGACCTGGACGGTGCTGCCCAGGTACTCGCCGCGGCGCTCCTTGCCGATGACGTTCTGATAGATGCGGCCGGTGGTGATGTTGTTCTGCTGGGAGAGGGAGTGATCGATGAAGCGTTCGTAATGACCGAGATCCAGGTCGGTTTCGGCTCCATCATCGGTGACGAACACCTCGCCGTGCTGGAACGGCGACATCGTGCCGGGATCGACGTTGATGTAGGGGTCGAATTTCTGCATCGTGACCGTCAGCCCCCGCTCGACCAGCAGGCGGCCGAGCGAGGCGGCCGCGATGCCCTTGCCGAGGGAAGAAACCACGCCGCCGGTCACGAAGATGAACTTGGTAGTGTTGCCACCGTTGGTCATCGATGCTCCTCCAGGACGAGCCAGTGCGCTTCCGCGCGGCGCAGGTCAGCGGGGGTGTCGACACCGGGGTGGGCGGGCTCCTCGAGGTGCGCGACCCCGACGCGCATCCCGTGATACAGCGCCCGGAGCTGTTCCAGCCGCTCCGCCTCCTCCGCCGGTACCGGGGGGAGACGGATCCACCGATCCAGGGCGTCGCGCCGGTACGCATAGACCCCAAGATGCTGCCAATAGAGATCGCGCGGGGCCCGCTGCCGGTCACACCGATACGGAATTGCCGCCCTTGAGAAGTACAGCGCCCGGCCCTCCCGGTCGGTGATCACCTTTACACGATCGGGATCCTCAGCCTGCTCCACCGGCAGCGGGGCCGCCGCGGTGCCCACATCGTCCCCTTGCGCGACCCGTTTCAAGGCTCCCGCCAGCGCCGCGGCGGGAAGGAAGGGCTCGTCGCCCTGAATGTTCGCAATCACCTCGCAGGCGGCGAACTCTGGCAGCCCAGCTACCTCCGCCACCCGCTCCGTCCCGCTGGCATGGCTCTCCCGGGTCATCACCGCCCGCGCGCCGGTCAACTCCACGACCCGCGAGACCATGGTGGAGTCAGTGGCGACCACCAGCTCGTCCACCAGACCAAGTTCCAGCACGCGCTGGATCACCCGGGTGACCAGAGGCTCACCGGCCAGGAGCTGAAGCGGTTTGTGGGGGATTCGAGTCGAGCCGAGCCGGGCCGGAATGACGCCGAGAACGCGCATTTCGGAACGTAACAATGCCGGCCGCTCCTGTCAAAAGTCGTGCCGAAGGAGTTGACGGGCCGCTGGCGACCAGCTATCAGCCACGCCGTCAATGGTTTAGGCTATTGCGGCGGAGCGCTCGGCGCGGAAGGCGGCAGCCATGCGAAGGAAGTTTTGGAGGAGGGTCTTCCCGCTCTCGGTGGCGACAGACTCGGGGTGGAACTGGACCCCATAGACCGGGTGGCGACGGTGCCTCAGCGCCATGATCTCCTGCCCTCGCGGCCGGTCGATGGACCAGGCGGTCATTTCGAGGTCGGCCGGGAAATCCTCGGGCGACACTACCAGAGAATGGTAGCGCATGACCGTCAGCGGGTTGGCAACCCCTTCGAACAGGCCCTCACCGAGGTGACCCACCTGGGTGGTCTTGCCATGCATCAGCCGACCAGCGCGCACCACCCGGCCACCGTACGCCTCACCGATTGCCTGATGGCCGAGGCACACGCCCAGGAGAGGAACCCGACTCCCGGAGGCCCGGATCAGCGGGATAGAGATTCCGGCCTGCGCGGGCTGGCCGGGACCCGGCGAGATGATGATGGCCTCGGGTGCCAGGGCGAGGGCCTGATCCACGGTCAGCGCGTCGTTTCGGTACACGACCGGATCGGCACCTAGCTCGCCGACAAACTGCACCAAGTTGTACGTGAAGCTGTCGTAGTTGTCGAGGACGAGGAGCATGGTCCGGAAGCTACACCGGCTCGGCCGCCCATCCAGCCCGGTGGGGCTAGCGCGGTTTGGGGGGCGGTGCCGGCGCCGCTGGAGCGACCTCGACCCGGGCCTCCGCCGCGCGGCTCCGTGCCACGGCTTGGCCAGCACGGGCTTCTCGTGCGACGGCGCGGCGGACTGAATCGGTGATCATGTTCCCCAGGTTGGAGAGCGAGTCGATCTGTTCGGGGCTGAGTCCCGGGGAGTCATCCATTGCTTTCAGCCGGGCCTCGTCGGTCTTCATGCGGTCCACCATGGAGCGCATGAAGGCGCGGACCGAATCGGCGCTGTGCTGTACCCGTCGCCTGGGCACTGCCCCGAGTCCGGTCGCGGAGTCCTCGAGTGCTGTCGCGAGATCCTTGAGCCCCTCGACCGAGTCCGAGCGAGCGTCGATGCGGTCGCTCAAGGACTGGCGCATCGAGTCCACCCTCGCGGCGGCGGTCTCATGGTTGGTGACATGCAGGCCGGACTGATCCAGGCGAATCGTCGTCTGGCGGAGTTCCTTGACGGCTCGGGAAGGGAGCAGAAGCGGGAAGGTGTCGGACCGGCCGCTCAGGGCGATCACCCCAAAGGGCTCGTGCGCACCCACTGGGGCCGCTGCCGCCATGCAGCGGAAGGTGGTGTGCTCGTTGATCTTGTCGGCGTCGTCCAGGCTGATCTCACAGCTACGCAGTCGGTCGATGCTGACCGAGTCCGCCAGTGTGACCACCACCCGCACGCCCGCCACGTGCTCGGGATCCGAGCGCAGAAACTCGACCCGGCTCACACTCCCCAGCTTGTCGCTGTCGAGCCGGAAGGGCACCAGTCCGATCAACGGGATGGGAATGGGGTCACTGCTATTGAGGGTGGTCGTTACCTTGCTCTTCAGGCTACGGAGGCCGGTGACGATGACCATTCCGACGGCGAAGATGCCAAGGGCACTCAGCAGGATTTTCAGCCAGTAGTTTCGCATATGCTCGCTTCGGGGTCCCGAGCCCGGGATACCTTCGTTTCATGGAGAGACGGCCCCGCCCTGCTCCAAGTTTCACCCCCGTGGCAGTACAGGAGCCCGGATGATCCACGTCGAGAGTCTCACGAAGGTGTACGGCTCCGTCGTCGCCGTGCAAGACCTCAGTTTCCACATCGGTCCTGGGGAGATTCTGGGGCTTGTGGGCCCGAATGGCGCCGGCAAGACCACCACCCTCCGCAGCCTGGCCGGGATCATCCCACCAACACGCGGAACGATCCGCATCGCCGGTTACGACCTTGCCCGGGAGCCCATTAAGGCCAAGGCCCAGCTGGCCTTCATTCCGGACGAGCCGCAGCTGTTCGATTATCTCACCGTCACCGAGCATCTCCAGTTTACGGCCCGGCTGTACCGGCAACCGGAGGCGCTCGCCCGCGTGGACACGCTGCTCGAGGAACTGGAGCTGACGCAAAAGCGCACGGCCCTCTCGGCCGAACTCTCCCGCGGCATGAAGCAGAAGCTCGCCATCGCCTGCGGGCTCCTGCACCAGCCGCGGGTACTGATGCTCGATGAACCGCTCACCGGCCTCGATCCGGTGGGGATCCGCCGGATGAAGCGGACCATCGCCAGACGAGCCGAGGCGGGAGCCGCGGTGATACTGAGCTCTCACCTGTTGCAGCTGGTCGAAGAACTCTGCACCCACGTCCTCATCATCCAGGGCGGGCACCGGGTGGCTATTGGCACCATCGGCGAGATCATTGGTGGCCGCCCGGAGCTGGCCGGCCGGGGACTGGAGGAGATCTTCCTATCCCTCACCGGTTATGGGGACGAGCCCCGCTCGTGAGGGAGGCCGCGGTCTTCCTCATCGTCTGCTCCACGCGGAATTGGACGCGCGGGGTGTTCCGGCAGCTGCGGAGCCCCCGCTACGCAATCGCGGTGCTTCTCGGTATCGGCTATATCGCGCTGGTCCGCTTCGGACAGACCCAGGGCGGCGGCGCAGTTCCGAGCGGGGCCGTGATGCTGGGTGGCTCGCTGTTCCTGGCCATCCTGTTCGCGAAATGGTGGCTGTTCGGTGCGGATCGTCTCGCACTCGCGTTTACCCCTGCCGAGATCCAGTTCCTCTTCCCCGCGCCCGTCAGCCGGGCGGCGCTGCTGGGCCTGAAGCTGGTCCGGGCGCAGAAGTTGATCCTGGTGAATGTGCTGGTGTGGACCTTCCTGCTGCGCCGGAGCGGCGGATCCCATCTCGGAACGCTGAGTTACGCGGTCAGCATGTGGGTCTTCTTCTCCACGCTGTTCTTCCATCGCCTCGGCGTGGCACTGGTCCGCGATTCGATGACTACGCATGGGCAGGCCGGCCTTCGGCGCGCCTGGCCGGCGGTACTCTTCCTGCTGTTGCTCGGCGCGGCCGTGTGGTGCACTCTGCAGCGGCTGCCTCCGCAGTCCCTGCTACTCCATCCGGGCGGCGTGCTGGGCGGTCTCGGGCTCCTGGTCGAGACCGCCCCGCTGCGCTGGTTGCTTGTCCCCTTCCGAATCCCGCTGCTCCCGCTTGGGGCCGAGAGCGTCGGTGACTGGCTGGTGCGCCTCCTGCCCGCGCTGCTTCTCCTGCTCGGCCATCTGGTCTGGATCGTACGCGCGGACCGCGCCTTCGAGGAGGCCGCGATCGAGGCCAGCGTACGCCGGGAGGAATTCCTCGAACGCTGGAAGCGACACGGGCCGGCCGCGGGGCGGACACCCATCGGCGCGAGGAGCTGGGTGCGGCTGCGCCCATCGGGGCATCCGTCACTCGCCATCGTGTGGAAGAACCTCACCCGGCTGGTCCGATCGGTCAGCCCCGCGTTCATCGTCGCCCTGCTCGTCGCCATCGGCGTGGGAGCGTTTGTGAGCGTCACGGGTCCGGAGCGCCCGGCCTGGCTCACGTTGATCGCAACCCTGAGCCTGGCCTGGACGGCGGCGCTCGCCGTCCTCGGACCGCAATGGATCCGCATCGACATCCGGGGTGAGTTGAATCTCCTTCCCGTCCTGCGTACGTGGCCGCTCTCCGGGATGGCCCTCATGACAGGACAGGTGCTCTCGTCCGCCATTGTGCTCACCGCATTGCAGCTGCTCCTGGGCGGGACCGGCCTGCTGGCGCTCGGGCTCAGCGGGGAGTTCGGGCTACCCGGACTGCAGGTGGCGGTCCTCGGGGCCGTGGGCCTGGTGGTCGTCGGAGGCGTCAACCTCGTGGCCCTCTGCATTCAGAATGGCGCAGCGCTGCTGTTTCCGTCGTGGGTTCGGACAGAAATCCACCCGGGCGGAATCGAACAGATGGGACAGCACCTGCTGACCGCCGGCATCTCGCTGGTCCTCCTGCTCGTGGCCGCGGCCGGCCCCGCCCTGCTCGGCGCCGGGGCGGTCTACCTGCTCCGCCCCTCCATTGAGTGGTGGGCCCTGGTCCCGGGCGGCCTGCTGACCGCGGCCGGTCTCGGACTCGAGAGCTTCCTGCTCCTCGACTGGCTCGGCGGCTGCTTCGAGCGACTCGATCCCTCCGCGATCCAGGCCTGACGGCTCGGCGGCTCGGCGGCTCGGCGGCTCGGCGGCTCGGCGGCTCGGCGGCTCGGCGGCTCGGCGGCTCGGCGGCTCGGCGGCTCGGCGGCTCGGCGGCTCGGCGGCTCGGCGGCTCGGCGGCTCGAAGGTCGCGTGCAGGAGTGTCCTGCCAAGTGCCCCGGCCGGCCCGGGGGCTGGTGAGGAGCCTCAGCGTCGCTCGAAACGGCCGTAGCGAAGCGCGAGGGTCGGCAGCACGAACAAACTGAGCAGCGTGGAGGTCACCAGCCCACCGAGGATGACGATCGCCATCGGGCCCTCGATCTCCCGGCCTGGGTCGCCGCTCCCGATGGCGAGAGGCAGCAAAGCGAGTCCGGTGACCGTAGCGGTCATGAGAATCGGTCCGAGACGTTCACTCGCGCCGCGCAGGGCGGTGGTGGCGCTCCAGGCCGCTCCCTCCTCGGTCACCAGGAAGTCGTAGTGGGAAATCAGCATGACGGCGTTGCGGGTGGCGATCCCGAACAGCGTCACGAATCCAACCAGCGACCCCAACGAGAGCACTCCGCCCCCGAGTGCCACCGCGAGGATGCCGCCGACCAGCGAGAACGGGAGATTGGCAAGAACCAGCAGGAGCCGGCCGGCGTCGGTGAAGGCGAGCCACAGCAGCAGGAAGATCGCCGCCCCCGCCAACAGGCTGTGCAACAGCAGTTCCCGCTCCGCCTGACGCTGGACCGCGGCGGTGCCGGCGAGTTCGGCGTATGTCCCCGCAGGCAGAACCCCCGGACGGCGGAGGCGCTGCTCCAGCTCCCGAGCGAAATCGGTCACGTCCCGCCCGCTGGCGTTGGCCGTGACCGTCTGAAGCCGCCGGGTGCCCTGATGGCTGATCATGTAGCGGCCGGAGGAGCGGCCGATGTCGGCCACCTGGTCCAGGGTCACCATCGGCGCCGCCGCCGCCCGGAGCGGCAGATGGAGCAGATCCTCCGGACGGGCGCGCGCCTCAGGCTCCAGCAGAACGACGACATCCGTCGCCCGGTTCCCTTCAAAGGTCTGTCCCACCCGTGTGCCGCGGGTAGCGGTCTCGATCTCGCGGAGTACATCATCGGCGGCCAACCCGGTGGCCGTGAGCGCGGCAGGCCGGAGCCGAATGTCCACACCCGGCACAACCGGCGGAGGGTCATACTGTACGTCTGCCGCCCCGGGCACCGAGCGCGCCAGCTGCGCCACCCGCCGGGCGGCGACATCGAGGCTGTCCAGGTCGTCCCCGAAGAGCCGCACGACGACCTCTGCCGTGGAACCGGTGAGGGTCTCCTCGATCCGCTCCGTGAGGAATCCCCGGATCGCGAAACTCACCCCGGGAATGCCGGCGAGGTGAGCACGCAGGCTGTCCTCGAAGGTTCGTGCCGCCTCCCCAATCAGCGGCTTCAGTTCGACCTCGATCTCGCTGTAGTGGGTGCCCCACGTGTCCTCCGACAACTCGGCCCGGCCGGCGCGCTGGGCCACCGAGTGGACCCGAGGGTCTTCCAGAATCGTCCGGGTCACCATGCGCCCCAGTCGGACCGACTCCTCGAGCGACGCACCCGGGACGGCGGCCATGTGAACCACGTAGTGACCCTCGCGGAAATCGGGGAGGAACGCCGACCCGAACAGGGGAAGCATGGCCAGTGCGGCCACGCAGATGAGCGCGGTCACGATCGCCACCGCGCCGGGATAGTCCAGCAGTCGGGCCAGCAGCTGTTCGAACCCCCGCCGCAAGGCTCGGAGCACCACGGACTCGTGACTGGCCCGCTCCCGGCGGGCCAGGAGGACCAGAGTGAGGGCGGGCGTCACGGTGAGGGCGACGGCCAGCGACGCGAGCGTCGCGAGGATGTAGGCGATCCCGAGCGGCTGGAACAACGCGCCCTGCAGGCCACTCATGGTCAGCACCGGGGCGAATACCAGCGCGACCACGAAGGTGGCGTACACCACGCTATGGCGGACTTCAAGCGAGGCGGCGTAAACCACCTCCAAGGCCGACCGCGGCTGGGCGAGCGTCCGGTTCTCCCGCAGACGCCGGGCGATGTTTTCCACGTCAATGATCGCGTCGTCCACGACTTCGCCCAGCGCGATCGCGAGCCCCCCCAAGGTCAGGGTATTGATGCTGAATCCGAAGCGATCCAACACGATGATCGCCGTCAGCAGCGAAAGCGGGATCGCGGTCAGTGAGATGGCTGCGGCGCGCAGATCATAGAGGAACAGGAGCAGCACAGCGGCGACCAGCGCGGCGCCGACCAGGAGGGCCACGGTGATATTGTGGATCGCGAGGTCGATGAAGGCGGACGGTCGAAAGAGGTCCGGGTGGAGGGTGAGGCCCTCGGCCGCGATCGCGGGAGCGAGGCTGCCGAGCACCGCTTCCGCCGCGGAGGCAACCTCTTTCGTATTCGAGCCCAGCTGGCCCGAGATGACTAGAACGATACCGGGGCCACCGTTGATGGACCCGTCTCCGAACTTCGCCGCCGGTCCCTCTCGCACCGTGGCCACATCGCGGAGCCGAAGGACGCTCCCCGCTGCGGCGCGCACGACGCTGCCCCCGAGCGCGCCCGGTGTCAGCAGCTGCCCCTCGGTTCGCACCACGATGCGCTGGTTGGGATCGTCCAGGACCCCGGCGCCGCGAACACTCGTGGCCCGGCCGGCCGCCTCGACGACGTCGGCCAGGGACAATCCATGGGCCCGGAGCCGCAGCGGATCGGCCAGTATCTGAAGCTGGCGTACCTCCCCGCCAAAAACCGCGACCTTCGCGACCCCCGGCGTCGCGAGCAGCCGCGGCCGGACCACCCAGTCAACGAATGTACGCTGCTCCATCGGACTACGGCGCTCGGAAGTGAACCCCACCATCAGTACGGTGCTCGACGAGGAAGTCAGGGGCGAGAGCACCGGCGCCTGCACCGCCGAGGGAAGCCGGCGCCCGACCTCCGCCAGCCGCTCGGCCAGCAGCTGCCGAGCGGCGCGCACCGCGACGCCCTCGGCCAGCACGGCGGTGATCACCGACAGGCCCTGGATCGACTGCGAGCGGATGACCGCCACGCCGTTGGCGCCATTGATGGCGTCCTCGATGGGCTTGGTGACGAGCACTTCGACCTGCTCCGGCGAGAAGCCCGGGGCTTCGGTCTGGATGGAAACCTGCGGCGGGGCGAACTCGGGGAAGACGTCGAGCTTGGCACCGGCCACGACCGCGACGCCATACAGGATGAGGACCACGCCCAAGCCGATAACGATGCCTGGGCGGCGGACAGCGAAGCGAACCAGCGCCGTCAGCATGGGCCGATCACGCCAGCGCGACCCGGGTGATCATTCCCCGACCTCCTCTCCCACCACGATCCGGGCGCGGAACTCCTCCGACAGCAGCTGTCCAGCACCGGTTACGACTACGCGATCCCCCGGCGCCAGTCCCTGGTCGACCCGCCAGCCACCCGGCACCGGGTGCTCGGTGGATACATGCACCCGGGCGAATTTCCCTGGCGTGCGCTCCACATACACCCAGCCAAGCGCCTCCCACTGCACAACTGCGGAGTTGGGGACTTCGACGCCCGGCTGGCTCATCGTCGGATCCGGCAGGAGGGCCACGAGGGCCGCACCTGGCCGCAGGCTCGCCCCCCCCGGTTCCAGCCGGTACAGGAATGCAGGACCGCCGGTGAGCGGATCTGCCTCGAGCGCCGGCCCCTCGAGTCGGGCGACCAGCCGGATGCGGCCCGTCAGCGGGCGAAACCCAAGGGAGGCCGGTGGCGTGGCCGTACCGGGGGTCCAGGCCACACGGACCAGTGGCGCGCGGTAATCGGTGAGCTCGATGAGCGCCTGCCCGCCCTGGACCAGTTCACCGGGCTGGGCCAGCAGGCGCGTGACGCTTCCGCCACGCGGGACCGGCACCGCGAGCGCGTCACCGATTTGTGCGATCTCGGTGCCAGGCTCCAGGTGTTCGCCGACCCGCGGCCACGGATGCGCGGCGGCCTCCGTCAGTCTGCCGCCGACCCCCGCCCGGACAGTGGTCGCCGCCCCCGGGTCCTCGATCACGACCGCGGCGAGTTCCAGTTCCTGGGCGCGGGTGGCACGCGCCAGCAGCCGGGTGTGGAGCCCGATGCGGACAATGGTCGCGGAGTCAATAGCCACCACCGCCTCGTCACCCACCGCGGAGAGAGTAGGGGGCGGCTGGGCCTCCTGTCCTCCGGGCTCGTGCTTTCGCAGGTCATTCCCGCAGCCGAGAAGTACAAGGCATATGGGCAGAAGCCCGTGGCACCGCGACGCTTGAGGAATCACAGTTCTCCCTTCTCCGGACGCGGCAATGATGAGACGCCGGTCCAGATCCCCATGGCTCGCTCGAAGTCGAGCCCGGCGCTCAGGAGACGCGCTGCCGAGTCGGTCATCCGCCGGGAGGCCCGAGCCAGTTCCAACCTGGCTCCGACCACCTCGAGCCTGCCAATCTCTCCCCGCTGGTAGGCCCGCTCGGCAAGTTCGGCGCGCAGGCGGGCCCCACTCACATCCAGCGCGGCAACTTCGCCGACGGCTGTGGCGCAATTGGTGATGGCCTGCTCCACCTGGCCGATCACCTGCTCCTGCATCTCGGCGACCCGGCGCGCGGCCACCTCGCGTCGCGCTTCCACCTCGCGGATGGGGCCCCGGTTCCCATGGAGCAGGAGCGAGGGCAGGCCGAAGGCGATGGTCCACTTGTTCACGCCGTGATCGAAGAAGAGCCCCGGCCCCAGCGTCACATCGGGCCAGCTCCGGGCGACCTCAACCCGGACATCACCCTCGGCCACCTGGTACTCGGCCAGCACCCGATACAGCTCGCGCCGCGATTCGAGAGCGGTCCGTTCGAGCGAAGCCCCGCCAGCCGGTTGGGGGCAGAGTCGCGCCGAATCGGCGCGAACCGGCGTACGCTCCACTTCGGCCATGGGCACGCCGATCACGATCGCGAGGCTGACTCTCTTGTCCTCCAAGTCGCGCACGCGCGCAGCGACTTCCGCGGCCCATTCCTCTCGGTCGGCCTGGGTGCGCGCCACTTCCGTTTTTGGGACTACGCCCTCCTGATAGCGGGCGCGCATCAGGCCCACTACCGAGTCGGAGAGCGCCAATTCCGCGACCGCAGTCTCCCAGCGGCGCCGGGCCGTCTCGCGCTCGCTGAGCGCCGTACGCACCCGCCAGCGGATCTCCCACGCCTCCTCCGCTGCCCGCGCCATCGCGGCCAGAACAGCGGCCTCGGCCCGCGCGATGCGCGCGCCGTGTTTCCCACCGGTCTCGATGGTGAACAGGGCGGCAAGGGCGAGCCCGAAACGCGGCTCGCTCCCCGCCCCGTTGAAGGCGTACTCAGCCTCGGTGGCCAGGCCCGGCGAGGGGCGAGCATCGGCCGAGAGCCGAGCCGCCTCCGCGACCGAGATCTCGGCGAGTACGCGGGGACGCTCGGGCCGCATGACCCACGCGGCCGCGGCCAGGTCCCAATCCCGCCACCCCGCCGGAGAGGGGTGGACGTCAAGCGAATCCAGCACGGCCGCCAGGGCGGGATCATCAAGCCGGCGGGCCTGGTAGCGCGCGACCGGATCGGCGGTGTCCAGGGGACGAGCGACATAGGTCGTGCAACTGGCCAACGCCAGCGGCAGGAGCGCCCACCACCGGGGCCCGGGTGACTGCTTAGCCACGGGGATGGAACTGGCGATGCACGGAACGAAGGTACTCGCGATCCACGTGAGTATAGATCTGCGTGGTGGACAGGTCGGCATGTCCCAGCATCTCCTGCACCGCGCGGAGATCGGCACCCCCTTCCAGCAGATGGGTCGCGAACGAGTGCCGAAGGGTGTGCGTAGTGACCCGCTTGCGAATCCCGGCGGCCTTCGCGCAGCGCTTGACGATCCCCCAGGCACCGACCCGGGAAAGCGGCTCGCCGCGGCTGTTCAGGAGGACCCGGTCCTTCGATCGGCCGCGATCAAGCATCGGGCGGTTCTGGCGCAGGTAGACCGAGACCGCGCCGATCACGCCCCGCCCAATCGGCACCAGCCGCTCTTTGGAGCCCTTTCCCAGGACGCGCACCAGGCCCTCAGCGAGCAGAAGATGATTGACCGTCAGCCCGCAGAGTTCCGACGCACGCAGTCCGGCGCCATATGCCAGCTCCAGCAGCGCGCGATCCCGCCAGGCCAGCGGTTCATCGGCGCTCGGTGCCGCGAGGAGCTTTTCCACGTCCGAAACCGCCAGGGTATCCGGAAGCTTGCGGCCGCGCCTCGGCATCTCCAGCCGGTCGCTGGGATCCACGTCGACCCGGCCTTCTGCGAGCAGGAACCCGTAGTAGGTGCGGATCGCCGAAACCTGTCGGCGTATCGTGGACGCCGAGAGCCCGAGATCCTTGAGCGCGAAGACGAATTCTCGGACCAGTTTGCGGGTGACCCGCCCTGGTCCGGAGGCGCCTCTGGCCACTACCCAGGCGACGAACCGTCGGAGGTCGCGAAGATAGCTCTCGACGGTGTTCACACTGTGCCCCGCCTCGAGCGCGAGGTAGTCGCTGAACAGCTCGAGGAGAAACGCCCGTTCCGCCGCCACCTGCTGGCTCACGGCACCGCCCGTGTCCGCGCCTCCGCCAGATCGGCGGGCGTCAGACCGAGCAGGCCACCGACCCGTTGCATCAGGCGCTCCTCATGCAGACTGAGCGTTCCATCGCTCATGGCGATCCGATAGAGCCGCTCGGCCAACGCTACCCGGCGCTGGAGATCGTAGCGCTCGGAGACGATCGTAGCCAGTTCCGCGGTGTCGGTGATGATGGGTTGGGCGGTCGAGGTGGCGTGCCGGTCCGGCGGCCCGATGCTCCAGCGCTCGCGCAGGTATTCCGCGATCGCGCCTCGCTCCTCCACCGAGAAGGCGGGGTCGGCGTGGGTGAGTTCGGACAGCAGCGCCGCCGCTCCCTGGGTCGCGAGGTCGGCGCCTTCCGGCAACGGCAGCTCTGCGGCCGCGCTTTCGCCAAGTGCCCGATGGACCAGCACGAGCAGACGCCGCCGGCGAGGGCCTTCCCTCTTAGCCAGCCGCCACAGCCACCAGCCGACCACTCCCGCCCCCAGGACCGCGACGAATCCGAGGCTGCGATTAAGATGGCTGATGAAACCGCTGATCGCCTCCCATTGGGCTCCCAACCGGACCCCCGCCCAAGTCAGCACCCCATACCAGATTCCGGAGGCGACCGCCATCGCCGCGAACGCCCCGGCCGGTGGCAGGCCCACGATTCCGACGAACGGCGCGACGAACGAGCGAAACCCGGGAAGGAACCGGCTGATGAAGATGCCGACGACGCCGAAGCGCAAGTACTCGCGCTCCATGCTGACGATCGCGTCGGCTGGCAGCAGGCGACGACCTAGGCGGCTCCCAAGAAAGCGCCGCCCGAACCGCCGCGCGACCAGGTAGACCACAACGGCCCCTGCCATGTTGGCGAGCCACGCCACCAGCCACACCACCACGTCGGAGGCCCCGCTCCGCTGGGTCACGAACCCGCCCAGCGCGACCGCAACGTCGGACGGGGTCGGCGGGAACAGATTCTCCAGGAACGTCGAGACTCCGATTACCAGATAGACGGTGAGCGGCGGCAGCTCCCCCAGCCACGCCACGAACCGCTCCATCAGGACGCCTCTACGGTGGCAACCGCGATTACCGCGATGCCCTCCCCCCGTCCGATGAAGCCCATCCCCTCGTTGGTCTTGGCCTTCAGGCCCAGATTTCCCACCGGAATGCCGCTGGCGCGGCTCAGCGCCTCCGCCATGGCGGGGAAGAAGCTCCCCAGCTTGGGGCGCTCCGCGATCACCGTGATGTCGGCCTGACGCGGGGTGTATCCGCGATAGCGGACCAGTTCACACGCCTGATGCAGGAGGGTCAGGGAGTTGGCCCCCTTCCACTGCGGATCTGTGTCCGGAAAGAGTTTGCCGATGTCACCCGCCGCCGCGGCGCCGAGAATTGCATCCGTCAGGGCGTGGGCGACGGCGTCAGCGTCGGAATGGCCCGCCAGGCCTTTCTCGTAGGGGATGGTCTGACCGCCCAGAATGAGCGGTCGCCCCTCGACAAGCCGATGGGAATCGAAGCCGATGCCGGTGTGGATCATGACGGGTCAGTGGACGGGCGCGCGGACTGCAGGGCGGTCCGACTGCGCGCCTCTCCCCCCTAGGCGGCGACGGTGGAGGGTTCGACCATCGAATAGTCCTGGCGGCGACGTCGCGGCTCGAAGCCGGCGTCACGAATCACCCGCTCCATTTCCATGATGGTGCTGCGGTGAGTGTTGCCTGCCGCGGAGACCACGTTTTCCTCCATCATGAGACTGCCGTAGTCGTTCGCCCCGAAGCGGAGCGCGACCTGCCCCACCTTGTGGCCCATGGTCACCCAGGAGGATTGCAGGCTGGGGACGTTGTCGAGCAGCACCCGGGCAACCGCGAGAGTGCGAAGATAGGTGACGGCGTCGGTCTTTTTCATGTGCGATAGCTCGGGGGTTCCCTCCGGCTGCAGCGGCCAGCAGATGAAGGCGGTGAATCCGCCGGTGCGCCGCTGCACCTCACGTACCCGGAAGATGTGCTCGATCCGGTCGGCGTCCGACTCGCCCATCCCGTACATCATGCTGACGGTAGTCCGGAGCCCCTGGCGGTGTGCTTCCTCCTGGACACCGAGCCACTCATCGGTCTGGGCCTTCTTGGGGGCAACACGCCGACGCACCTGGTCGACTAGGATCTCCCCTCCGCCGCCCGGAATGCTGTCGAGTCCTGCCGCCCGAAGCTCCCGAATCACGTCGGGCACCGGCATGCGGAAACGCTCGGAGAAGAACACCACCTCTGACGGCGAGAAGCCGTGGATATGGATTGGGTGGTGCTCCTTGATGTAGCGCAGCAGGTCGAGGTACCACTCGAAGGGGATGTAGGGGTTGTGCCCGCCCTGGATCAGGATCTGGACCCCACCGAGCTCCTTGCACTCGTCGATCTTGCGGCCGATCTGCTCGAAACTCAGGACGTAGCCCTCGCCGTGTTTCGGGCGGCGATAGAACGCGCAGAAGCCGCAGTCGGCCACGCAAACGTTGGTATAGTTGATGTTCCGATCGATGATATAGGTCACGACCGGATCCGGGTGAAGCTGCCACCGGGCCCGATCCGCCAGCTCCCCAAGCTCCAACAGACTCGCGCGCTGGTACAGCTCCAGCGCGTCGCGGAATTCTCCGGAGGAACGATCGATCGTATCCATAAAGCTCCTCATTCCCTCGTTCATCCCGAAGGGCGCAGTCCTGGAGCATCTCCGCGTCCGCCTCGGTCCATTGGGCTACGCCGCCGTGATGAAGCTCAGACTGCCGTCCGGGACAAGTCCGTCCGCCGCCAGTCGGCGGAAGAAGTCGGTCAAACCGGCCAGATGCCGGTACGAAAAGCCGTAGTCCAGGTCTGCCAAGTAGTCGCGACAGGTGCTGCGCGGAATTCCCGTCGTGGCCCAGGCCTGATCCGCCAGCAGGTCGAGGTGGACCAGCCCCCAATCCCGCGATTCGAGGAGACGGGCGTGCACCTCGCGCACCCGCCGCTGGTCGGCCGACCGCCGCGCCGCCCAAACGGCGAACACGAAGGGCAGCCCGGTCCACGCGCTCCACGCCTCGCCGAGGTCCACCTGTACCGGATAGTGGTCGCGCGCGGCGAGCAGCAGCGCCGCGTCACCGATGACCAGGACCGCGTCGTGGGGGAACCGCGCCAGAGCATCGAGATCGGCAGGCTCGGCCCGGACGGTCGCGAACCGGGGCGACACCTGCCATCGGTGCCGGCAGAGCAGTTCGAGCAGGAGGATCGACGTGCGCGAAGAAGAAGTGCGGAGCACGGTCGCCCCACCCAGTTCCGCCACCGGGCGCCGGGAGAAGAGCTTCACACTGTGCACCGGGCCGTCGCAGCTGATCGCCAGGTCCGGCAGGAGATGGTATGCGGCGGCGTCACGGGCGTACTCGACCGCGGAGACAACGCTCAAATCAAGCTCGCCCGCCGCCAGCAGGTCGTTGAGATCGGCTGCGGTGGCCGAAACCAGGTCGGCATCGAGCTGCACCAGCCCCCGGTCGATGGCCCCATAGACCGGGTAGCAATTGACATAGGGAATCCGGCCGACCCTCATGCGGCGTGCACCACCGGGGCCCCGGCTCGTGCCCCGCTCACCGGATCAGGCTCCAGCGCCTCGAAATCCTCGCGGACCGACTGGTACAGGCTGTCCCGTTCCACAGGGCGCTTCCCTGCCCCGCGGATGAGGCCTACCAGATCCAGGTACTGCATGTGCATCTGAGTGGTCGCGCCGGCTTCATGGTAGACTCGTTCATATACCACCGTTCCCTCCACATCATCACAGCCGAAGCTGAGCGCAATTTGCGAGAGGAAGGGCGTGACCATCGGCCAGTGAGTCTTCAGGTGCGGAACATTGTCGAGGAACAATCGGCCCACCGCGACGTTCTTGAGATCCTCGTATGCCGTGGTCGCGCTCCCGACTCGGCCCAGTTCCTCGCCGAGTTCGTTGTGGTCCGGATGGTAGGCCAGCGGAATGTAGGTGAGGAATCCGCCGGTCTCGTCCTGCAGCGACCGCAGCATGGCCAAGTGCTCGATCCGGTCGTCCGCCGTCTCCACATGACCGTAGAGCATGGTGCAGTTCGTCGGGATGCCCAGCCGATGGGCCTCCCGATGCACTGCGATCCATTCCTCACCGGTCAGCTTCCGCTCGGCGATCGTGGCGCGGACCGCGGTGGAGAAGACCTCCGCGCCGCCCCCGGGCAGACTCGTGAGGCCGGCCTCCTTGAGGGCCAGGAGCACCTCCCGGATGCTGCTCTTCTCAATTCGGGCCAGGTGCGCGATCTCGACCGCGGTCAGCGCCTTGATGTGGATCTGCGGGAATCGCTCCTTGAGCCCGCGCACCATCTCGGTGTAGTAGGAAAGCCGGAGCTTGGGATGCAACCCGCCCACGATGTGGAACTCCCGCGTGGGGCCGTTCCTCGCCTGTTCCGCCTCCTGGTAGACCTCCTCGAGGGAACGGGTGTAGGCACCGTCCTCCTTCGGCAGGCGCGCAAAGGAGCAGAAGACGCAGGTGTTCCGCAGGACACAGACGTTCGTGGGGTTGAGGTGCTGATTGGCGGAAAAGAAGACCCGATCGCCGTTCCGGCGCTGATTGGCGAAGTCCGCGATCAAGCCCAGGCCCAGAAGGTCGGACGTGGCGTAGAGGGTGCGCGCGTCGCCGACCTCGAGACGGAGTTCCGCGAGAACTCTCTCGGCAACCGGCCGGAGCGCAGGATCGCGAAGCCGGGCGGGGTCGAGGGTGATGGGCATCGTATGTCCTTGACGGAAAGCGACTTAGTCCGGATGGCGGAATCTACTCCGATGACCCGGCGCGGTGCCAGTCCGTGCTAGGGTGGCCGATCATCGGTTACGACCGTTATGGGATTCCCGGGAGACGCGACGTGCAAGCGACCTGTGCGTGTATCAACGGCCAGGCCCGCTCTCCGGAAGTTGCGATTGCCACCGGGACCCGGACACCCGAGCCGCCTCTGCGGCGTGAGGGTCGTCCCATCGAACACAAACAAGGCGGGGACGACGAGATGCAGGAGCCCTCGCATTGGTACTCCGGGTCCTGCCAGTCTTGCCTGGGAGTGGGTCTCGGAAATCCTCTCGACTCAAAACGCTTCAGTCGCCCCGATGCTCACCCCGCCGCTCCCGAAATTGGTCAGCGCGTAGTCCACCCGGATGTTGAGCGGATCGGCCGGATTGACATCGAAGCGGAGCCCGGCTCCATAGGTGAGCTTGACCTGATCGAACAGGTCCGTTCCGGGGCTGCCGAACACATTGCCGGCGGAGCCGAACACCACGTAGCCCAGCCGTCCTTTGAGATGCCCGCGGTAGTCCGCCTGGGCCACCAGCTCGTGACGATCGCGGAATCGCCCGAGATAGACCCCCCTCATGATGGTCTGCGAAGCGACGTTGCCGAGCATCGCCATCGCCTGGATCGGTACCGCGCTGCCGTTGAACTCGGCATAACCTGCGAGGGCGATGACGTCGCGACCCCGCCGGACCGGAACATAGAGCCGGCCGTCGATGGCAAGGTGCGAGTAGTCGAAGTCGCTGCCCAGCACACCATCATGGAGCAGATAGCCCACCTGGGCGTAGTACCCCCGCGTGGGGGTTGTGCTGGAGTTGCGGCCCTCGACCAGCGCCAGAATGCCCAAGCCGGAGTTCACACCCCCAGAGCCGCCGGGGAGGCTGGCGGGAATCCTGGCCGGGAACTGCCAGGCGACGTCGAAGACAGAGAGCAGCCGGTAGTCCGGCCCGACATAGAACTGCCCGCCTGCGCGCCTCAGGCTCCTGACCCCCAGCTTCACGAAACGGTTCTGCATGAGGTTCGTGTCGGCCGAACTCGTGCCTGGGCCTATGCCGTAATAGAAGACTGGGTAGTACCCGGCCGCGATGTCTCCCTGGTGCCACCAGCGACTATGAGCCGCGTACAGGCTTGTCCCCATCTCGACGACCCACTGACCCTTGGTCGTGTAGGCGAAGTTGGCTGCCAGGTAGGATGGCCGGGTTGTCGAATCGCGGCTCATCCCGGGCCACTTGAACTGGTATCCCCCCGCCACTCCGAACTGCCATCTAGTCTGCGGCGAATAGCTCACATAAGGCAGCCCGATGACCCGCCCGCGGTAGGGACGAGGCAGGCTATCGGTCTCGGAGGGCTGCGACTGAGCCGCCGCCCACCCCGTGGCCAGCATCCACAGCAGCCCGGAGTAAACAATCACGCCCCTCACTCAGCCCTCACTCCGTTGACCCCCGCCACGCCCGGTCCCAAGTCGGCCGTCGCGAGATACCGGGGTGGGCGCCGGTGCCGGGTCGCCTGCTCGAACGCGAACCCCATCGCGATGAGCGCAGGCTCACTCCACGCTCGACCGAAGAAGGAGAGCCCCACCGGCAGCCCGAGGACAAACCCGGCGGGAACGGTGATATGGGGATACCCTGCAACCGCGGCTGGTGTGGTCACCGAGCCGGTGAAATGATCGCCGTTCACCAGATCGATGGGCCATGCCGGGTTGCCCGTCGGCGCGATCAGCGCATCCAGACGATGACGGCGCATCACCTGGTCGATCCCCTCGGTTCGCCAAAGGCGGGCGCAGGTCGCAAGGGCCTGCCGGTATTTCGGGCTGCGAAGCCCGCCTTTCGCCTGAGACTTGATCAGTGTCTCCTGGCCAAAGTACGGCATGACCCGGTCCCGTTCCCGGTCGTTGAAGGCGATTACCTGCTCCAGCGAGCGAACCGGCGCATCCGGCCCCAGGGCTGCGAGATAAGCATTGAGCCCCGCCTTGAATTCGTACATGAGGACTTTGGTCTCGGCCGCCCCGGTATCATCCGCATGAAGCAGATCGGCAGGATCCACAATCGTCGCCCCAAGGCTGCGGAGCACATCGAGGGCCTCCTCAAACAAGCGATCGGTGGCGTCATGGTAACCCGTGAACACCTTTCGAGGAACACCCAACCGCTTCCCCTTGAGTCCCTGATAATCCAGAAAGCTGGTGTAGTCGGCGCCTGCGATTGTGGCCGAAGCCCTAGTCGCCGGATCGCGGGAGTCCACGCCCGTCAAGGCGGTAAGCAGGATCGCGGCATCCTCGACCGAACGACAGATCGGCCCCGCCGTATCCTGGGTGGCGGAGATCGGAATGATCCCGCTCCGGCTCAGCAGTCCCACCGTCGGCTTGATGCCGACCAACCCGACCGTCGCAGCCGGACAGGTGATTGAGCCGTCGGTCTCAGTGCCGATTCCAGCTGGGGCGTAGCTCGCGGCGATTCCCCCAGCGGTCCCGGAGCTGGAGCCGCAGGGGGTTCGGTCGAGCGCGTAGGGATTCAGCCCCTGCCCACCGCGGCTGCACCAGCCGCTGGAGGAGCGAGGCGACCGGAAGTTGGCCCACTCGCTCATGCTGGCCTTCGCCAGGAGAACCGCACCTGCCCGCCGCAGCCGTTCAGCCAGGAAGGCATCCCGCGGCGCATGAGAGCCTTCGAGCGCCAGCGATCCGGCTGTCGTGGTCATCCGGTCTGCGGTATCGATGTTGTCCTTCAGTAACACCGGGATCCCGTGCAGGGGCCCCCGACTCCGACCCTCGCGCCGCTCCCGGTCGAGCGTGTCGGCGATCTCGAGCGCGTCGGGGTTGGTCTCCAGCACATGGCGAAGATTAGGTCCGCGGCGATCCAGAGCTTCGATCCTTCCGAGACAGCCTTGCACAATCGCCCGAGACGTCCAACGGCCGGAGGCCATCCCTACCTGCAGTTCCAGGATCGAGAGCTCCTCGAATTCCGAATTCCCGGGGCTCGGCGTCGCCGTAGGTGTTGAAATGTGACATTGCGCCACTACCTGCCGGTCCGGAGTTCCTGTGCGTTCAAGAAGGGCCAGCCCGGCCACCCCGAAAAAGCCCCGCCGTGAGAGGCCCCCAGGGGCCCTCCGGGGATCTGAATCACGGTCCATTCAGCCCGCTCCATGCGAAGGTTTTGATCAAGAATCAGCAGCCTGTGCCCACCGGGTGAGGTTGGCGATGATCAAGCAAATGGCCAGTGGACCTCACCTTACTTGTCAATGTGCGGGAACATGTATCTCGCTAACTGCCAATAATATACACGACTGCATATGAACTCATTTCGAGGTCACCATCGCCGACTGCATAAACACTTCACTTGCCAGAGCCCTCTCCGCCCGGGGCACAAGGAATGGTCTGGAAGGGTTCGGCGTCCTGCTCCGCGACTCGAGTTTCACGTATCGCGTCCGGCGTCCCCCATCGACTTGCATCCCGACTACGGTGAGGTGGTTACCCGGAAGCACCCGGCAGTCGCCCAGCCGAATCCCACCGCGGACCGTGCCGACTCCCGCCGGATGCCGCGTTCTGGGGAATCCCCAACTGCTGCGTCGGAAATAGCCACCGGGTGGGTCGCTTCCCCCCAGATCGGTCTTCGCGGTATACTATCCCATATGTTTCGCATCCGCTTCGCCTCCGGGGAGGAGGCGTCCTTTGTTACGGTCGACGATCTCGCCGAAGGCATCCGCAGTGGTGCCGTGACGGCGACGGCGGAGATCTATCACGCCAAGAGCCAGCAATGGCTACCGATCGCCGTGCATCCAGTGTTTGAGCAGTCTGCCGGTCGGGCGGGCGCGGCGGCCGTGGCGGAAGCGCGCGGCGCGTCAGTCCCGGCAGAGGCGATCCAGGGTGGCGGCTTTCACGTCTATCACATGATCTCGCAGAGCGCGATCGAACTCGCCCAACGGCGTCGGTCGCGTTGGCTCGGGCCGGCGGCGAGCGTGGCCTGCGGACTTTGCGTCCTGGCGGGACTTACTTGGATCATCGTTCCCGCGAGTACCGCGGCCTCCGACCCGAGCCGCCCTCTGGTAGCCCAGGAGATGGGTAGCATCGTGGCCTCCAACCCCCTCTCCACCCAGGCTGTCCAGGCGTGGACGAACAGCCCGTCCGGACTGGCGATCAGACTCGCCCGGGCCGGCGACAGTGCGGCGGTACAGCTCGCCGCGCGGGCGCGACAGCTGGGGCTCGGCAACCTGGTCGCCACGGAGCGCCTCGGCTCGCCGAGCCGGGTGCAGACCACCCGAGGTGCGCTGGTCAGCTTCGAGGCCGCCTTGGCCTCCCACCGAGCTCTGGAACGGGAACGGGCCGCGGCGTACGCCGATTCTGCAACCCTGCTAGCCCGGTCCGGGGCCTGGAACCGGACGGACCTCGAGGAGTGGGGCCGCCGGGCTCGGCCGCCAGAGAGCACGGCAGATGCTGCCCGCGCGGATTCGCTCGTCGTCGCCCTTGATCGGCTGTATGCCCTCCTGTTCGACCAGGAGGGTTCGTACCGGATCAACGCCGATGGCGTGCGATTCACGTCGCTGGCGGCCGGCGACCAATACGACGGCATCCGGGCCGCAATCCACCACCTGGCGGAGCCCCAGGACAACGGGGAGAGCCGATCGTCCGCCACCCTGGTCCTTCTCCTTGCCCTTGTGGGCGATGGGTCGCTCCCCCCACGCCTGAACAACTAGGGATCAGCGGGGGGAGCGACGCCGCCGAGTCGCTGCGCCTTGCGTCCCCTCCGCTCCATTGCCTTCTGGGATCCCACCTGGTGACGGTCCAGTACTCGCCATAGCTCGACCGCCCGCTCGGCCAGTTCAGCCGCCGCCGCCGCCAGCGCCTCGCTTGCCCGCACCTGTTGGACGTTGGTCTCCATGTCTTCAGCATCCCATCCCCGTGAATGGGCGATGAAGGGGAATTGGGGGAAGAGGAACCCGAGTTCGCCCCAGAAGGTGAGCAGCTGGCCCGCCACGCCCTGTACGTTGTCCTGACCCCCCGTAACGATGAACGCGATGACTTTCCGTTGGATCAGACAACGATTGTGGGTCGTAAGCTGGTTCTGGATGCAGTTGAGCCGTTCCGCCATCCGGTAGTACAGCGCCGACGCCTGGCCCCAGCGGATCGGGGTAGCCAGCAGCACCACGTCGGCCCACTGTACCAGGCCTTCGTAGACGGCAGTCAGCTGGTCTTCCGGGTCGCGCTCGGTGATCGCGCAGGGCCAGGTGCAGGCCTGGGCGGCCTTGGAGTAATTCCCCTCACAGGGTCGAAAGGTGAGGTCGCGGAGCCGGATCAGGCGCGTGTCCGCCCCGAGCCGGTCGCGCGCCTGCGCCAGGGCCGCGTCGAGCAAGTGATCCGACGTCGAGAACCGGGGGTTGCCAGCGTCCATGGCAGTCGTTGAGATCCCCAGCACCCGTGTGGGGGCGCCCACCGGCCGCGCCGACACTGCCGAAAGCGGATGCGGATCGTGCTTGACCAGCTGCCGAGGCGACACCGGATCGGTGTTGACAAAGATCCCCTCGGCCCGTTCATCGACCGCGAATACAGGCACTGACTCGGCCTCGTACCCCGGCGGCCCCTTCCCCGTCACGACACTGTATTCCCATGCGTGCCACGGGCACATCACGAACTCCCCCCGAAGCTGCCCCTCGCATAACGGCCCGCCCTTGTGATTGCAGCGGTTGCCGATCGCGCGAACGCGGCCTTGGTGAAGAAACACGGCGATCTGCTGGCGGTCGAGCTTCGCTGAAAATGGTGCCTTGGCGATCACTTCGTCACGGCTGCCCAAACGGTGCCAGTTCGGCATAGGAGTCACAGGGGAGGGGTGGGACAAACGGTGCGGCCCCCGGCGACTTTCGTCAACCGGGGGCCGGCAATGGCCGCGGGGGCCGTATCCATCTGATTGCTAGGGCAAGAACCGTCGAACGGCCAGGGTCACGTTGTGGCCGCCGAAGCCGAAGGAGTTGGAGATGGCGACATCGACGGCGCGCTCCACCATGGTATTCGGAGCGGAGAAGAGGTCGCACTCCGGATCGAGGGTGACCTGGTTGATGGTCGGCGGCACCTTTCCGGTGGTGGCCACCAGCATGGAAACGGCGAACTCCAGCGCACCGGCCCCCCCCAACAGATGCCCGGTCATTGATTTGGTCGAGGCAAACACGAGCTTCCGCGCGTGCCCGCCGAAGACCGCCTTGACCGCCTGCGTCTCCGCGATGTCGCCCTGCGGCGTGGACGTCCCGTGGGCATTGATGTAGCCGACGGCCTCCGGCCGGATGCCGCCGTCCTCCAGGCACATCTTCATGGCGCGCTGCGCCCCCTCACCCTCGGGTGCGGGGGCCGACATGTGATACGCATCCCCGCTCAATCCGTAGCCGACGACCTCCGCCAGGATCCGAGCACCACGGCGCTGGGCGTGCTCCAGGCTCTCCAGCACGATCACCGCGCCACCATCTCCGAGCACAAAGCCGTCACGGTCCTTGTCGAACGGCCGGCTGGCTCTTGCGGGATCGTCGTTCCGGCTCGACATCGCCTTCATGTTGGAGAAGGCAGCGACCGTCAGACCGGTAATCGCGGCTTCGGACCCGCCCGTGACCATCGCGTCGGCGGTCCCGGCCCGGATCAGGTTGTACGACTCCCCGATCGCGTGGGCAGAGGAGGCACAGGCCGAGACGGTGGCGTAATTCGGTCCCTTGAGCCCGTAGCGCATCGAGACCAGGCCAGGTGCCATGTTGGCGATGAACATGGGCACGAAGAACGGCGAAACCCGGTCCGGGCCTTTGAGAATGTAGGCGGCGCAGTTGTCCTCGTAGGTCTGCATCCCGCCGATCCCGCTCCCCAAGATCACCCCGACGCGGTTCGGATCCGGCACCTTTCCTTCCAGTGCCGCCTGGGTCATGGCCTGGTGGGCCGCCGCCAGGGCGAACTGGGAGAAGAGGTCGAAGCGCCGGGCTTCCTTTCGGTCCATGTACAGGCAGGGATCGAAGCCCTTCACCTCGCAGGCGAACCGGACACTCAACTTGGCCGGATCGAACTTGGTGATCTGCCCCGCCCCGGACCGACCCGCCAGCAGGCCGGCCCAGGTGCTCTCCACATCCAGACCCAGGGGCGTGACCAGCCCGGCCCCGGTGACCACCACACGATGGGCCAAGTTACTTCCCGAGCTTCTCGTGGAGGTACTTCAGGGCATCACCGACCGTGCGGAGCTTCTCCGCTTCTTCGTCCGGGATGTCGATGTCGAATTCCTTCTCGAAAGCCATGACCAGCTCGACGGTGTCGAGGCTGTCCGCGCCGAGATCTTCCATGAAGCTGGCTTCGTTCGTCAGCTTCTCGCGCTCGACGCCGAGCTCCTCGACGATGATGTCCTTGACGCGGTCTTCAACGTTGCTCATGACGTTCCTCGAGAGAGGGGGTGAATGGTGTGCCCGTCAGACGGCGAGACCGCCATCAACGACGAGCACCTGCCCGGTAATGTAGCTCGCGAGATCGGATGCCAGAAAGAGGACGGCGCCCGCCACGTCCTCGGGCCGGCCGAAGCGCCCCAGAATAATCCCGCCCAACATGGCCGCCCGCGCCTCCTCGGGCAAGGCACTGGTCATATCGGTGTCGATGAAGCCCGGGGCCACGGCATTCGCCAGGATTCCCCGGCTGCCGTATTCCTTGGCCACCGACTTGGTGAAGCCGATCAGCCCGGCCTTGCTCGCGGCATAATTGGCCTGCCCCTTGTTGCCTGTGATCCCGATGATGCTGGTGACGTTAATGATCCGGCCACCCTTGCGCTTCATCATGCCCCGGAGCACGGCCTTCACGGTATGGAACGCGCCGGTGAGATTGGCCTGCAGTACCTCATCCCATTCGGCCTCGCTCATGCGCAGGAGCAGGTTGTCCCGGGTGATTCCTGCGTTATTCACCAGAATGTCCACCGGCCCGAGGGCCTGTTCCGCAGCCTGAACCGCCGCTTCAATCTGGGCCGGCAAGCTCACGTCACAGGCCAAGCCCACGGCCCCCTCCCCAAGCTCCGCTGCGACGGCCGCCGCCCGGGCCTGCTCCCGGCCGACGATGGCCACCCGGGCGCCAGCCTGGTGAAGGGCGCCGGCCACCGCTCGGCCGATGCCGCGAGTGGACCCAGTCACGAACGCGGTCTTCCCGGTAAGGTCGATGGGGATCATGAGTCGGGGGCCAGGAATCCTTCCACTTCATCCGCCGTCCCGAGAGTCAGGGTGGCCGCTCCGGGGACGATCCGTTTCAAGAGCCCGCTCAGCACGTTGCCAGGCCCCAGCTCGACGAAAGTCGCCCCGGGCACCAGGGCCGCCGCCTGCTGCATGCAGGCGACCCAGCGCACCGGCGCCGTCAGCTGCTCCGCAAGGAGCCGCCTGGCGTCGGCGGAAGTCCGGGCTGCAGTCGCCGTGGCATTGGCGATCACCGGCACGGCCGGGTTGCGGAACGCCGCCGAGGCGAGCGCCTGTTCCAACCCGGCGACCGCGGGCTGCATGAGGGGAGAGTGGAACGCGCCGCTGACCTTGAGCCCGATGACCCGTTTGGCTCCTCTCGCCTTGCACCCCGCTCCGGCGCGCTCCACCGCGGCGGGATCGCCGGAGAGCACCGTCTGGTCCGGGGCATTCAGATTGGCGGCGACCGCTACTTCCTCGGCAGTCGATGCCTCACGGCAGGCGGCCTCGACTGCTTCGGTGGCCAAGCCGAGCACCGCCGCCATCGCGCCGGGTCGCCGGGTCCCCGCCTCGTACATGAGCTCCCCGCGACGCCGGACCAGCCTGGCCGCCTCCTCCGCCGCCAGGGCCCCGGTCGCGACGTAGGCGCTGTATTCGCCGAGGCTGTGACCCGCCGCGGCCCTCATGGTGTCGGCAAGCTTCCCCCTGACGACCGCCCAGACCGCGGCGCTATGCGCCAGGATTGCAGGCTGGGTGTTGTGGGTCAGGGTAAGTTCGGTCTCGGGACCCTCCCACATGATCCGGGAGAGCGGCACGCCGAGCGCCGTATCAATCCGTTGGAAGGTCTCACGGGCGGCTGGAAAGCGCTCCGCGAGATCCTTCCCCATGCCGACCCGCTGGGCCCCTTGTCCCGGGCACATGAGGACGGTCACCACCGGATCACCGCCGAGCCCCAGGTAAACCCGGCCCCGAAAGCGACCAGCATCACCACCATACCCGGCTTGAGCCGGCCGGTGGCCTCGGCGTGGGCGAGGGCCATCGGGATCGAAGCCGCCGAAGTGTTGCCATACCGATCCACAGTCACTACGACCTTCTCTGCTGGAATCCCGGCATGCTTCGCGGTCGCGTCGATGATCCGGATATTGGCCTGATGGGGCACCAGCAGGTCGATCTCCTCGGGCCGGATGCCGGCGCGCCGGAGCGCCTCGTCGCAAGCCTCTGCCATCGTCAGCACCGCGTGCTTGAAGACCTCACGACCGGCCATCTTCATGTAGTGCGATCGTTCGCGCACGATCTTCTCGCTGATCGGATCAGCGGTCCCGCCGCTGGGGATGTAGAGCAGTCCCGCCAGGCGTCCATCCGACTTGATGAACGATGACAGCAGTCCCCGGCCGTTCCTGGCGCCCGCCGAGAGGACGGCCGCGCCGACGCCATCGCCGAACAGGATGGCGGTGGATCGGTCCTGCTGATCGGTGATACAGGTCAGCTTCTCGCCGCCTACGACCAGCGTGTGCCGCGCCTGCCCGCTGGCGATCAAGCCTTCAGCGACGGTCAGACCGTAGATGAACCCCGAGCACGCCGCGGAGATATCGAAAGCGGCGGCCTTCTCCGCTCCGATCAAGGCCTGAAGATAGCAGCCGGTCGACGGGATGAGGCGATCGGGCGTGGCGGTCGCCACGATCACGGCATCGAGGTCGCTGGCCGTGATCCCCGCCTGTCCCATGGCCGCGGTGGCCGCGCCCCGCGCCATGGTGGCGACGGTCTCGTCCGGGCCGGCATAGCGCCGCTCACGGATGCCGGTGCGCTCCACGATCCACTGGTCCGAAGTCTCGAGGCGCTGCTCGAAATCGCGGTTGCTGACCACCTGCGCGGGCACGAAGACACCCAGCCCGGCGATATGGGCGATCGGCCGCTGCATTACGCGCGCGGCTCCGCGTCGCGGCGGGCAAACTGGGCCCCGATGTGGGCGCTCAGGTTGTGGGCCACGGCCTGGTTGGCGACCCGGATCGCGTTCTTGAAGGCATTGGGCGTCGACGACCCGTGGCAAACGATGGCCACGCCCTTCACGCCGAGCAGCGGGGCGCCTCCGTATTCGGAGTAGTCGAGGTGACGGAAGACCCGCTGAATCTCGGGCTGTTCCAGCACCGCGGGCGCCTCCTTCTTTACCAGGCGGACGATGAGGCGGCCCACGGACTCGTAAAACTTCAGCACGATATTACCAACGAACCCATCGCAGACGACAATGTCGAGCATCTCATGCGCGTGGTGGCCGGCAACGATATCACGGCCCTCGATGTTCCCCACGTAGTTGAGCCCCGCGGCTAGCTTGAGCAGCGCGTGGGCTTCCTTCGCGGAGGCGTTGCCCTTCTCGTCTTCCTCCCCGACATTCAGAAGGCCGATCTTGGGACTGGGCCGGCCCAGCACGTCCTGCATATAGATGGTACCGAGCCACGCGAAGCCGACCAGCTCGCGGGGAGAGCAGTCCACCGTGGCGCCCGCGTCGAGCACGAGGACCGGACGATCGGTCGTCGGGAACAGCGTGGCAACGGTGGCGCGTTCCACCCCCTCATGGAGCCCCAGGAGCAGCGTCGAGCCGACCAAGACCGCCCCCGTGTTGCCAGCAGACACGAAGGCATCCGAGACCCCGGACTTCTGGAGTCCGAGCGCCACGACGAGGCTCGAGTTGGGCTTCTTGCGCACGGCCGCGAGCGGCTTCTCGTCCATGCCGATCACGTCCGGGGCATCGTGGATCTCGATTCGGGCCCGGTCGGCACTCGGAAAGCGCCGCAACTCCGCTTCGATGGCGTCCCGCTTACCCACCAGCTGGATGAGGAAGCCTGGTGGGAATTCGGTCAGGGCCTGAACCGCACCCTCGACTTCCGCCTGCGGAGCGTGATCTCCCCCCATGGCGTCGAGAGCAATGCGAATCACGCTCAGGCGTCCTCGACCTCGACCATCTTCTTGCCGCGGTAGTACCCGCAGGTCGGGCAGACCCGATGTGACAGCTTGGGTGAGCTGCACCGGGGGCAGGCCTGCGAGGCCATGGCGGCAGCCTTATGGTGCCCGCGGCGGAGCCGCTTGCGGGACTTGGAGAGTTTACGCTTCGGTACGGCCATCGGAAGCCTCAGTCAGAATGGGCCGCGCAGCGGCACGGCCCGGCGTTGAGATCCGCCCCGCACCGGGGACAGAGCCCGGCGCAGTCCTCACGGCAGAGTGGATACGCGGACACGGCGAGCGCGACCTCCTCGCGCACCGCCGGACGGACGTCCACGCGGGTCACCGGCGCCGTGAGCGGATAGACGGAGGGGTCGTCTGCCGCGTCGGGATCGGCGCTGAACAGCACCTCGACGTCCGTGTCGAGGGAATAGACGACCTCAGTCAGGCAACGACGGCAGGGCCCCCGCAGGGTACCGACCAGCCGGGCATGCCAGAAGAAATCGCGGTCGCCCGTCTGTGACAGTCGCCCGGTCACCTGCACCGGTCCCTCTAGCCCGAGGCTCAGTCCTGCGAACGCCGGATCGGTGCCCTCCAACTGACCGACGGTCTCCACCGGCCCCCGATGAAGATCCCGGACATCGACCTGAAGCATAGCCCGAAAACCTAATTGCGACAACGACTTGAGTCAAGTGAACATCACGCCGTGACGGCTCGGTCGAGTCGCCATTCGGCTACCCCCAAAGGCCGGCCAGTTCGCTCTCGGAAAAGAAGAACCCTACTTCTCTGAGGCCGTTCTCCGCGCTGTCGGACCCATGCACGGCGTTCTTCCCCTTGGATTCGGCATAGAGCTTTCGGATGGTGCCCGGCTCCGCCTCCGCCGGATCGGTCGCCCCGATGGCCTTACGGAAGTAAGCCACCGCATCCTCCCGCTCCAGCGCCATGGGCAGCACGGGTCCGGAGGTCATGAACGCCACCAGATCATCGTAGAATGGGCGCCCTTTGTGAATCTCGTAGAATCGGGCGGCCTGGGCCCGGCTCAGGCGTACCAGACGGGCTGCACGGATCGCGAAGCCCGCTTTCTGGATGTGGGCGATGATAAGGCCCGCCTTGCCACTTTCGATGGCATCGGGCTTGAGCATGCCGAGGGTGAGCATCTTGGCCACAACAACCCCATGGTTGGTTGGTGAACGGTGAACGGTGAACGGTGAGCAGTGCACCGGTCGGGGCGTCGGCCCCGCTCACCGCTCACCATCAATTGAGCTTCGCCTTGATGAGCGGCACGACGTCGGCCGGCCGCTTCATCACGGCAATCCGGGCGGCTTCGAACGCGGCGATCTTTTCCGCCGCCGTACCCGAGGATCCGGAAATGATGGCCCCGGCATGGCCCATCCGCCGGCCCGGCGGCGCGGTCTGGCCCGCGATGAACCCCACCACCGGCTTGGTCACGTGCTGGCTGACGAATTGGGCGGCGTTCTGCTCGTCGGTGCCGCCGATCTCCCCCAGCATCACGATGGCGTCCGTGGCCGGATCCTCCTGGAAGGCACGCAGGCAGTCGATGAAGGAGGTGCCATTCAGTGGATCGCCGCCAATGCCGACGCAGCTGCTCTGCCCGATGCCGCTTCGAGTCAGCTGATTCACGACTTCGTAGGTCAGCGTCCCGCTCCGCGAGACCAGACCCACCCGACCCGGAAGGCAGATATTCCCCGGAATGATCCCAACCTTCGATTCGCCAGGGGAGATCAGACCCGGGCAATTCGGGCCCAGCAGCCTCGCCCCGCGCTCGCGGACATAGGGGAGGACCTTGGTCATGTCCATCACCGGCACACCCTCGGTGATGCAGACGATGAAGGCAATGCCCGCGTCGGCGGCTTCGAAGATCGCACCGGCGGCGCCTACCGGCGGCACGTAGATCACGGCGGTGTTCGCCCCGGTCTCAGCCACGGCATCCGCCACCGTGTTGAAGACGGGCACCCGGTTGTCGAAGCGCTGCCCGCCCTTCCCGGGCGTCACACCGCCCACGACCTGCGTACCGTACTCCAGCATCTGGCGAGTATGGAATGAGCCATCCCGGCCAGTGATCCCCTGGACCAGGAGGCGAGTGTCGCGGTTGATGAAGACGCTCACGCCGCTTTCCGCGCCAGGGCAACCACCTTCTGCACCGCCTCGTCCATGTCGGAGAGCGCGGTCATGCCGATGCCACGGAGGATCTCCACCGCCTCCACCTCATTGGTGCCGGTGAGCCGCACCACGATCGGGACTTTCACCGGGAACTGGGAGAGTGCCGTCTTGATGCCGTTGGCCACGTCATCGGTCCGGGTGATTCCCCCGAAAATGTTGAAGAGAATGGCTTTGACGTTCGGATCGGAGGTAATGATCCGGAGGGCATTGACCACCTTGTCGGGGTTCGAGCTGCCACCGATATCGAGGAAGTTTGCTGGCTCACCGCCGTAGTACTTCACCAGGTCCATGGTGGCCATCGCCAGCCCCGCGCCATTCACCACGCAGCCGACGTTTCCCTCGAGTTTGATAAATGTCAGGTTCGCCCGGCGTGCTTGCACCTCGCTCGGCGCCTCGGCTGACTCGTCTCGCAGCAGAGCCAAATCAGGCCGACGGTCCAGTTCGTTATCGTCGATCGCGACTTTGGCATCCAGGGCAATGACCTTGCCGTCCGGAGTCGTCACCAGCGGATTGATCTCTGCAAGAGAGCACCCATTTGCGGTGAAGACCTGGTACAGCTGCTCCATGATGCGTGCGGCCGCCCGCGCCAGGCTGACTTCCCGATACAGAAAGAACGCCAGGCCCATCGCCTGGTGCGGCAGCAGGCCGTAACGGGGATCCACGGCCACGCGGCGGATCTTCCCCGGAGTCTTCGCGGCCACTTCTTCGATGTCGATCCCGCCTGCGGGACTGACCATGAATACTGGACGCTGGCTGGCGCGGTCCATGATCAGGCCGACGTAGGCTTCGCTGGCAATCTCCGCGGCGGGCACGATCAGGACCCGCTGGACCACCAGTCCCTTGATCGTCATGCCGAGGATCTTCTCGGCGGCGTCAGCGGCTTCGCCCGGGGTCCGGGCCAGCTTCACGCCGCCCGCCTTGCCCCGGCCACCCGCATGCACCTGCGCCTTGATCACGACCGTGCCACCGAGCCGCCGGGCGATCGACTCCGCCTCGGAAGGCGTCGACGCGACGTCGCCGTCGGGCATTGGAATCCCTTCAGCCCGGAACAGCGTGCGACCCTGGTACTCATGGAGATTCACAGTGTCCTCGACCGACCGGGTGTGCCGCCAGCCCCCGTTTCCTCAAAGGGCCAAATGCGGCGCGGAAGGTAAGTGGTGGGCTAAGCGAGAGCAAGATTGAGACTTAGGGTGCCCCGATCGTACGCTTCAGTGCCTCCCAGGCTCGGCCGAACGCCTCCAGGTCTCCCCGCCGCAGGGCCGCTTCAGCGGCCTGCAGGTGCCGCCGGGCTTCGAAGAGCATGCTGCCGCGCTCACCAGCGGCAATGATCGGCGCGGAGAGACCGAGCAGGTTCTGCCAAGCCTCCTCGAGATCGTGACCAGCGCCCCTCCGCTCCCCGATCGCCAGACTGACCCAGACCATGGCCGGCTCCTGTCCTTCACGTTGGGCGAAATTCGGCTGGTAGGCACCGAGCCCGACGGAGGTTGTCCAATATCGGGTCGGTCCGGGCTCGAGGCGCCCGCCGTCCTTCTCAACCGAATCCTTGATCTGCTGAAACGTCGGGAATCGCGCCCACTTGGCCTGCAGTGCCGTCGGATCCGGAAGAGAAAGCAGGCTGTCCACTCGGAATACTGAAAGCAGTTCCCACCCATCCGCGACATGGGCCCGGACCACCGCTGCCACCTGCCGCTGCTGGGCGCGCTCATAGGGGAAGACGATTTGGACACCGCTGGTATCCGGCTCCCAGAGCGCTTCGTCGCTCGGGCCGGTCACGCCGATTCCCTCGGGACGGCCAATGACGTCTCCGAGGCCCCAATGCGGCTCCGAGAGCACCCGGACCTGCGCTTCGAGCAACTCTGCCGGGTAGGGTAGCGCCCGGAGGATCTCAGAGGGCAGCGCCGACGATGGCTGGATCAGGCTGTCGGTCAGTGCTCGCCATTCCTTGGCGACTTCGTCGGCAGTGTGCCGCAGGTAGAGGGCCGTCTTCCCCGTCTCGGCGTGGACCACACCGATGAATCCAGCTCGGAGCGCGCCGACCCATTCGCCCCGCCAGTGTACGCGAGTGGACCCCGGAAACGCGCCACTTGCCAGATAGCCATCCACCAACCACACCAGCTCCCCGTCGATGTAGCGCGGGACAGGCGCACCCCATACCGCGAAGGGCGCGAGACTGGTGCATCGCTCCACGGGATCGAGGTGCCAGAACACCCGTCGGTCCGCAGAGGCCGGGCCCAGCAGCTGACCGGACTGCAGCGCCCAGGCCAGAGCCAGACGCCGGAGCCCTGAACCGACTTCCACTCCACCTGGAGCGGTGTCCACGACACTCACTTCGCCCCGGGGCCAGCTCGCGCGGGGCGGCAGCCGGAATGTGGGCACCATCTTCTGGGTTCTGAGGCTGTCGGCGTCGTGGAACACAATGGGCAGACCGGTCAGCGTGGTCTGGTCGTCCAGCAGCACCGTGATTCCCGCCCCCTGGGTCCCACGGTCCCGGACGACCAGCCATACGGGTCGCTGACGCCGGCCGACCGTGACCAGGGCGCGGTCGGCGGCCACGACCCGCCCGGAATCTCCCGCGGTGGCTTGCGCCGCGATTGTGGCGTGCCACAAGGCAGCTGGGCGCGGCGGATCGGGCGGCATGTCGCGCCGCTGCAGCGCCGAGTCGCGCATGGCCGCCATGCCATAGGCCAGCTGGTCAAGGTGCCGCCGTGTCGCGGTATCCATTGCCTGGGGGAAGCTCGGACCGATCAGCGCCGGCAGGAGATAGTGGCCCAGCAGCGAGGCCATCCCGAGCAGCCCCCAGATCGCGAGAAGCACCGAGCTCCTGCCGCGGAGCGCCCAGAGAAATGAAAGTAGCGACGCCGCGATCGCGGTACCGGTCAGCAGCATGGCCACCGTGCGGCGGAACTCGAATAACCCCTCGTGCACCGAGCCGTTCAGTCCGCCGACCAGTTCGGACGGCTCGAGCAGATAGCCCCAGGCGAGGACCAGCGCGAGCAGCGCCGCCAGTCCGCCGAGATGCCGGCGCGCGTGGTCATTAATGGCGGGGCGCTGGTCCACCCATCGCACGGCGCCGATCACGGTGTAGAGCACCGCCGCCCCGCCCAGCGCGGTGACCGTGAGCAGGGTGGCATAGCCATGAAGCAGTCGCCAGACTGGCAGCCGGGCGAGGTAGAAACCGAGTTCCCGTCCGAGCAGCGGGTCTGCTTCCCCGTACTGCAGACCCCTCCAGCCCAGCAGCAGGGGCCCGGTCCAGTCACCGACGCCCCGGCCAGCGATGAACCCGAGCACCGATCCACCGCCGATGCTCAGCCAGATTATGGCCCTCATGTTCACCGCCTCGCGGATCTCCAAGTTCGCCAGCCGGCGATGTACCTGGACCGACCCAATCGCGCGGCACACCAGGAGCAGGTGCCCCACGAACCAGGCGCAGGCAACCGTGACCCCGAGCATCTCCAGGAATAGCGACAGCACCATCCATCGGGTTACGAAATGGACGGCGGCGGGAGAGAGTTCCTCCGCCCACCAGCGCTCGGCGAGCAGCCCCGCGGTCCACCGACCCGCGAAGAGCAGCACGACCAGGATGAGCGCGGCGAGAGTGGCGCGGAGGGCGCGTGGTGACATGGGGAACAAACGTACCGGCGAAGGTTGGGCCTCGCCACCGCGGCCGGCCCCGGGGGCGGGCGACGACTGGGGTCAGGCCTGTTGCCGGAGCCAGCCCATGACTTCACTCTGGTAGGCTTCGAGGGCGGAGGGATCGTTCGCCTCGAAGCGGAGGACCAGGATGGGCTGGGTATTGGAGGCGCGAAGCAACCCCCACCCGCTGGGGAAGGCGATGCGCACCCCGTCGATGGTATTGACGGGGTACTTCGCCGCAAAATACGTCGCCGCCCGTTCGACGAGGCTGAATTTCCGTTCGTCGGCGCAGTCGACCCGCAGTTCCGGGGTGGCGCAGCTGGTGGGAAGGTCGGCAAGGAGTGGGGCGAGTCCGCCCCGCCCCGATGCCACAATTTCCAGCAGCCGGGCTGCGGCGAACAGGGCGTCGTCGAAGCCGAACCAGTCACCACCAAAGAACATGTGCCCGCTCATCTCGCCGGCGAGCGGCGCCTGCAGCTGCTTCATGCGGGCCTTGATGAGGGAATGACCGGTCTTCCACATCTGCGGCGATGCCCCCGCCTGCAGCAGGGCCTGCGGGAGGAGGTCGGAACACTTCACATCGAAGATTACGGGCGTCCCCGGTCCAAACCGGCGGACCGCGTCCCGGCCAAAGAGCACCAGGAGCTGGTCACCGAAGACGATCGCGCCAGTCTCATCGACTGCACCGATTCGATCGCCGTCGCCGTCGAACGCGATGCCCAGCTCCGCTCCGCTGCCGCGAACCGCCGCTTGCAGGTCTCGCACATTCTCCAGCACCGTGGGATCGGGGTGATGATTCGGGAAGGTCCCATCCGAATCACAGAACAGCGGGATCACGTCGGCGCCGAGC
>Ga0315273_10000110_pt1 | contig 69471 bp, 54 predicted proteins | sample YL17G02_0_MG_FD_205753 | JGI IMG/M metagenome (GOLD analysis project Ga0315273, IMG submission 205753) | Sediment microbial communities from Yellowstone Lake, YNP, Wyoming, USA - YL17G02_0 | ecosystem: Environmental > Aquatic > Freshwater > Lake > Sediment | place: USA: Wyoming | collected... | reverse complement strand
GCGGCCTCGGGGGGGGGGGGGGGGGGGGGGGGGGGGTCGCCGCCGCGCTCGCCGCGCCCCCCCCCGCCCGCCCGCGCCCCGAGGAACGAGTGACAGGCAAACGTGTCCATGATGGCCGGCACCAGCACCCGCCCTGCGCACACGTACGGGTTGGCCTGCCACGCGGCGAGGCCTTCGGCCATGGCCGCGTCCTCCTGCGCACGGCGCGCTTGCCACGACGCGCGCGGGCCGAGGGAGCGCGCGCCCCCGAAATCGGTGGCGACACCCTTGAGGAGCAAGCCAGGTTGTAAAAAGCGTAGGGACGATGTGAAGCAGAGCTCGACGACGGCGTGGGGAGGGGCCGCGCCGCCGCCCTCTTCGCCCACGCCATAAGACGCCAGCAACCCCGGCGCGTCCGCCAAAACCGCGGTGCGGGACGCGTCTGCGCGGTCACCGGACGGGAGGGGGGCTGGGATGGCGTCGGGGCGGGCGGGGAGGGCGAGGAAGACCAGGGCGCGCGCGGAAGCCGCGCGCGCGGCCCTCAACCCCGCCCCGGACGACGCCTCGCCCGCCACGTGGTGCAGGGGGCCGCCCAGCGCCCGCAGCGCGTCCCAGTCAGAGGGCAGCCGGGGCGCGAGAACGACCACGGGCGTCGCCACAGGGTCGCACGCGCGCAGCTGCGCGACAAACGGCAGCACCGACGCCGGCGCGCCCGCCACGATGACGTGGCCGGCCAGCGGGTCACCGGCGGCGTCCAAAAGAGGGGGAGAGGGAGAGGGGGAGGCGTCGACCGGCGGCGGCCTGGGGCCGGCCGCGGCGGCCGCGGCGACCGCGGCGGCCGCCGCCGCGCCGCCGCTCGCGCCACCCCCAAGCTCGTCCCCAGCAAAGTAGGACGCGTCGTCCACCCAGCCCGGCCCGCCCGCGGCATCGTCGGCGGCCGCCGACCGGCCGCCTGCGACGGCGGCGGCCGCGGTGGGCGGCAGGCGGCTTGCGTCGGCGGTCGCGAGCGGGGGCGCGTCGTCGCCCTCGTCGCCGCTGTCGGCGCCGTCGTCCGGCACGGGGCACTCGGCCACGTCGACGTCGGCCTCAAAATCGACGGATTCCGATTCGAGCGCGTCGGGCGGCGCGCAGGGCGCCGGCGGCGGCGGCACCGCGCGCGCGCCTCCACCCCCTCTGAGCGCCGCCTCGGCCCGCTCCGCGTCCAGCGCGCGGTACGGCCCCCCTGCCGCCGCGTTCGCGGCCGCCTGGTCGGGCGCGACGAGGATGGCGGCCTCGTCGCCGCGCAGGCGGCGGCGGCCGGGGTTGAGCACGGCGCGCCCCCCCCTCAACACGCCCACGAGCGCCGCCCCGCCCCCGGCCCGGTGCACGGCCTCGGCCGCCACCGCAAACGGGACGCCGGCGTACGTGGGGGAGAGGGGGGCGACCCACAGGGCGTGCGCGCAGCCGTTCATGTACGCGCGCAGCCACCGCCTTCCCCCCGCGCGCGGCCGCGCGGCCGCCACGGGGGAAATGCTCGACCGCCGCAACAGGTTTGCCAGCAGCGTGCACGCGCCGGGGCACAGGGCGGAGAGGGCGAGGAGGCGGTGCCGCGTCTGTTCGACCGACACGGCGACGTCGCGCTCGGGGTCCAAAAACGGTCGCACCGACGCCAGCGACGCTCGCTTGAGCAGCTGCACGTACACCGGCACCCGCTTGACGTACGATTTGACAGCCCAGCATTGGAAGAGGACGTTGAGGTCTTCTTGGTCGGCCGCGGGGGAGAACCGGTCGGCGAGCAAAAGCACGGCCGCCGCGCTCTCCGCGCGCAGCCGGGTCAGGTCGCGATCGGACAGGGCGGAACCTTCCACGATGGTCAGGCGCCGGTCGTTGAGCTCCTGAGAAAGGGAGGAGAGAAGGGCAGAGTGAGGTGGGGGAGTGCGCGCGCGCGCGCGGTAGCGCCACCACCGCCCTTCCTCCCCCTCTCTCCCTACCTGCAGCGCCGAAAACTCAAACGGGGTCGCCGACCGCCCGCCCAACACCACCATGCGCGTGTTGCGGGGCAGCCCCGCGCGGCGCGCGGCCGCAAAGAATTCGAGCAGAAAATCGGAGAACCCGCGCACGTCCGACAGGCGGGCGGAGACGAGGACGAACGGTTCGCCGCGGAGCGGTAGAGGGCCGATGGTGCGGCGCCGGGCGGTGAGCTGGGCGTAGAGCGCCGACGTCTGCGTCGGGATCAGGACGACGCCGACGCAGATCATGACGAGGACGGCGGCTTTGCCGGCAAACGAGCGCTGAATGCAGGGGTGGGGGTGGGGTTGACGGGTGGGGTGCGTGGTGTGTGTGATGGCGAGGCCGACACCCTGCTTCTCCTTTTTTTCCTCCCTCCCCTCCCTCCCCTCTCACCATGACGACGTCCCCGAAGCCGACCGTGGTCAGCGTGGTGATCACAAAGTAGAGCGCGTCGTGAAACGGAATGCGCTCCACCACGTTGACGACGGCGGACGTCGTAAAGAGGAGCGTGGCGACCGACGCCGCGAGTTGGAACACGCGCACCGCCGCCGCGGACGCGAGCAGGCGCCCCGACGACGACGCGTGCATAGCCCCCATCTCGCCGGCGAGCAGGGCGACGCGGACGACGCGCAGGGCGCGCAGGAGTTTGAACCAGCGGAGGTCGACGGGCGATCCGCGCACGCGCGCCGCCACGCCGCCGGCGCGCCCGGTGAGGGCCAGTTCCAGGAGGGGAGGGAAGACGGCCAGGAAGTCGAGCACGTTCCACAGGGAAAAGGCCATTCGGGCCTTGTTGTCGGCGCGCTGAAAAAAGAGTAGAGAGGGTGGGGTGGGGCGGGTCGGTGGTTGGCAGCGCGCGCGAGCGAACTCAACCGCCACCCCCACCCACACCGTCACGCCCTCACAATGAACCGGACGACGTAGTCGACCGCAAACGCGACGCAGAGGCCCGCGTCGGCGAGCGCGCGCGCGGAGCCCGGCGCGGGCAGATCGTACGTCGACCACACGTACAGGACGACAAAGGCGACGCTGGCCGCGGATTGAACGATTTGAGCGCCGGCCCTGGTGCGCGGGTGGTTGAAAAAAGTTGTCAGGGTAGCCCCCAGCCTCGCCGCGAGCGGAAAGCGGTCGTCGTCGGCGGACGAGAGGGTGGGCGCGCCGCCCACGCTCTCGTCCACCGTCCACGTGGCGTCCGGGGGTTGGGAGTGCGTGCGCAGGGGGGGCAGGCGCTGGCGCCGAGGGGCGGGGCGGTCGGCGCGGCGCGGCGGCGGCGGCGGAATGGCCGCCCGCGGTCGCGAGAGGGCCGGCCCCGTGCCGGACCTCAACGCGGTCGCGGGCCGCATGTCGGCCGCGTCGACTAGGGGGGGAAGGGCCGCCCCCAGCGCGGAGTGCGCAGCAGTGCACGCCCTTCGCGGCCGGCCTCGAATGCCACAACAACGCCGCCCTGGTCCGGCGTCCGCGCCCGGTGCCGCGTCGCGTGGAGTCGTGGCTGATTCACCGCTCACACCCCACGCCCGCCCACCCCTCCACTCTTCCCCATGCCCGCCCATTCGCCCGCGCGCGCGCCGCGCGGCCTGACCGCGGGCCTGCCGCCGCGCCGGCTGCACCTCGGTGAAGTCTTGAAGGACACGCCAAACGCGCGCACCGTGACGGTGACGGCGAGCGCGGCCGGGGCCGCGCTGGCTGCGCCCGCGCCGCGTCCGCCCCATGCGGGCGGCGTGGCGGGCGCGCCCGCGCCGCGCCCTGCTCTGCCTGCCACCTCGACCAACGCTGCACGCGTCGCCGACCGCGTGGCGGTGGACGCGGCCCGCCTGGCGCTCTCCCCAGACTCTGCGCGCGCGATGCCGCGCCCGCCGCCGTCCCTTTCCCCCACGCGCGCAGCTCGCGCGCACGCACTGGACAACGAGCGCCTGCGCGCGGCGTGTTTCGCGTTTAGCGCCGACGCTGAAGCGGCGGCGGCCGAGGCTGACGCGGCGCGCGCCGCGCTCGCGCGCGGCGAGTCCGAGAAAGCCGCGCTGCTCGATTACGTCGCCAGGCTGGAGGACGACAAAGCCGTGGAGCTGACCGCCGCCCGGGACGCGCTGGCCGGCGCGCGCCTCAAGCTCAAGGCGGCGCGCGGCGTCGGCGGCGGGCTCTCGCCGCGCGGCGCGTCCACGCTGCGCGACCTGCTGGCCGCCGCGCGCGCGGATGCCGACGCGGCCCGTGACGACGCGGACGCGCAGCGGGCGCGCGCCGACGGCGCGGCCAAGCGCGAGGCCGCGGCGCGCGCCGCGGCGGCCGCCGCCGCGGCGCGCGCCGACGACGCCGACGCGCGCGCGGCGGCCGCGCGCCACGCCGCTCTGGCGGCGCGGGCGCAGATCGATGTGTCGGTGCGGCGGACGACCGAGGCCAAGGAGGTGGCGGCGGCGCAAGCGGCCGAGGCGGACGCCGCGCGCGCCGACGCGGCCGCCGCGCGCTCTCTCGCCGCCGCCCACGGCGAGCCCAAAGCCGCCCTCGACCGCCTGGCCACCCGCCTGGCCGACGCCGAGGCCGCGCTGACCGCCCTGCGCGCTGCACCGTGCGGCGAGTGCGGCGCGGGCGGCGTCGGCGGCGGCCTGCCCGCGCGCAACGCCGAACTGCGGGTCGAGCTCGAAGCCGCCGTCGGGGCGGCAGCTGCGGCTGCCTTGGCGCCGCGCGCCAAGGTGCAAAAGGGAGGGGGGGTGGCGGAGGGTCTGCTGGCAGCGGCGGCGGCCGTGGCCGGCGTTCCCGACCCCCTGAACGAGGCCACCTGGAAAGCCGAGCACGACGCGCTGCGCGAAGCTCTCGCCCAAGTCGCGTCCGCGCGCGCGGTGGCGGACGCCACGCTGCTGGCGGCGGCGCGCGGCGGCGCGGCGGCGGCGGCGGCGGCGGCCGCGCCACGCCACCGCCCCGAGTCTCCCACGCTGACGACTCTACGCCGGGAATTGGTCGCCGGCGCGGAGCGGTTGCTGCACGAGAACGAGGCGCTGGCGGCGCGCGTCGCGACGGCCGAGGCGGCCGCGTCGGTCGCGCGCGCGGCGGAGCGCGCCGCGCTCGCGGCGGCGGCGGCAGCGGCGGCGTCGCCAGCCAAGTCGCCGAAGCGGCTGGGGCGGCTGTGCTTGCGGGCGGAGACGGCGGGCGAGGAGGCGGCGCCGGCTTCGGTGTCTGCGTCGGCGGCCGCGCCCGCGAGCGGCCCGCCCGCCGCGGCTGCCTCGCCCTCGCGCTCCCCCTGGCGCGCCCGCTTTGGCCGGCGGCCGGCGGCGGCCAAACAGCCGGAGGCAAGCCCTGCCCCGCCGGCGTCGACGCCGGGAAGGGAGAGCATCGCCTATGACATCGACGCCGCGCGCGCCGCCCTCGTGTCGCCGCCGCTGTCGGACGATGAGGAGGGCGGGATGGCGGGGCCCGCGCCCGGCACCGACGCCGAGTCGCCCGCGCGGCTCGCGGCGCCGGGGTCGGCCGCCGCGTCGGCCGCGTCGGCGGCGGTCCCGGCCTCGGCCCCGGCCGCGCCCACCGCGCGCCGCCTGTACGCGTCGCCGGGGCCGCTGGGCAAGTCGGTGTCGGGCCTGTCGTCGCAGGGGTGACGGGGGAGAGGGACGAGGTGTGACGCGTCCACGACGCGCCCACTCTGTCTCGCGGCGCCAGCCCCTTTTTTTCGTGTCCCTCTCCCATGCGCGCGCTCCAGCTCCGCCCCAGGGCGCCGCCGGGCGCCGGCCGGTGCGTTGGAAGAGGGCGCGGGGCCGGGCGGGCTCCCGCATTCCCGCCTCCCGCCCCGCCCACGCCCCCACCTCTCACCAGCCGCGTCACTGCAACCCGCGCCACCGCGCCGGATGCCGCGCCCGCCGCGCCGGCGCCCGCGGGCGCCCCCCGCCGCGGCCTGACCTACACCCAGCACGAGGGCAACTCGTGGGAGGCCACGTTTGAGCCCACAGGTGTGTGTGGGTGGATTGGTGGATGGCGGATGGGGCGGGGGCGCGGCGGGCAGAGGCTCGCGCCCGTCCCACCACCCTCCGTCTCCTCTTCCTCCCTCTCTCAAGGCACCACCATCCTGGTCGACCCCTGGCTCGTGGGCGACCTCACCTTTGGCGACACGCCCTGGCTGTACAAGGGGTCGAAGAAAGCGTTGCCGACGCCCGACCTGGCCGCGGTGTGCGCGCGCGCGGCGGCCATCCTCATCTCCCAAGGCTTGCCCGACCACGCGCACGGGCCCACGCTGGCCGCGCTGCCGTGCAAAAGCAAGCCCGTCGTGTGCAGCGCGGCGGCGGAAGGGGTTGTGCGTGGGGCCGGGTTTACGGACGTGACCGTTCTCCGCCACGGCAACACCGCCACCCTGGCCAACGGCGCGCTCACCGTCACCGCGACGCAGGGCGCCCTGGTCGGCCCGCCCTGGTCGGAGCGCGAGTGCGGCTTCGTGGTCGAGGTCAAAGGGGAGGGGAAAGAGTCCCCGCCGATCCGCCTCTACTACGAGCCCCACTGCGACGCCCCCGCCGCCACGCTGGCCACCATCGGCACCGTAGATGTCGTCGTCACGCCCGCCGCGTCCCAACGGTTGGCGGGGTACCCGCTGGTGATGGGGGATGAGAACGCTGTCGCCACCGCGCGCGCGCTCAACCCCGCCGTCGTCGTCCCGCTCACCAACGCCGATTTCACGGCCACCGGCCCCCTGGCCGCCGTCATCCAGCAGGTCGGGGACGAGGCGGGGCTGCAGGCCAAGCTGACTGCCGCGGGGCTGCGCGCGCGCGTGGTGGGCGCGGCGGCGCCGGGCGCGGGGCGGGCCATTGAATTGTGATTGATGATGCAGGGGGCTGTTTGTAGGTGTCTGGTGGCGGTCTTGGTGGGGCGCAAGGCGTGACCAGAGACGGTGAGCGAGGCCGACTGCGTGCGCACGCACTCTCCTCCCCACCCGTCGTCCCGCGAATCCCCCGCCACACCCCACACGCTCAAACCGTCCCCACCGCCCTTTCTCCCGTCGCACCCTCGCGGATGCGGCCGCGCCCGCCCGCCGCGCGCGGCCGCGCGCCGCCGCGCGGGCCGTCCGTGGTCCGGTCGGTCTCTGAGCCGGCAGGGTGAGCGTGTGGAAGGCGTGGAGGGCGGCGTGCGAGGCGGCGGCGCGGCAATGCGCTCCCTCGCGTGGCGCCGACCTTGGCCTCCCCGCGTCCCTCCAGCCCGCCGCCCGGCGACTGCCCGCCGCCGCCCGAGCACCCGTCACGGTCCACCCTGCTGCGCGGTACGGCCACGACCGCGGTCGCGGCCGCCGCCTGGCTGGCCGCGCCCGCGCCCCCCGCCGCCGCCGTCACCGCGGAAAACCTGCTCTTTCTCGAAGCCTGGCGCGCGGTCGACCGCGCGTACGTCGACAAAGCCTTCAACGGCGTCTCCTGGTTTCGGGTGCGCGAAAAGTTTTTAAAGGGGGAAAGGATGGAGAGCCGCGCCGAGACGTACGCGGCCATCCGCAAACTCTTGGCCCTCCTCGGCGACCCCTTCACCCGCCACCTGGACCCCGCCCGCGCGTCCTCGCTTGAAGGGACGCGCGCTGGGTCCGTCGTGGGCGTCGGGGTGGAGATCGCGTACGAGAAGGGCGGGGGGGACGGGGTGACCGTCGTCGCGCCCGCGCGCGGCGGGCCCGCCGCGCGCGCGGGCGTGCGCGCGGGCGACGGCCTGGTGGCGGTTGGAGGGGTGCCTGTGGCCGGGCTGTCGCTGGCGGAGGTGGGGGAGATGCTGCAGGGGGCGGCGGGGACCGAGGTGAGAGGGAGAGAGGGCGGGCGGGGTGGTCGGCGGTCGGCGGCGGCGCGCGCGCCCACCACCCCCTCTCCCCTCTCCTCTCCAGGTCACCCTCACCATGCACCCCGCCCGCGCCGGCGGCCCCACATCCCCCACGCTGATCCGGGAGGTCGTCGCCCTGCCCACGGAGACGCACGCGCTGTGCGCCGATGGGACCGGCTACATCCGCCTCCCTTCATTCTCCCGCACCACCCCCGCCGCCCACGCCGCCGCCGTCAAAGCCCTGGCCGCCGCGGGCGCCACCCGCTACGTGCTCGACCTGCGGGACAACGGGGGCGGCGTCTTCCCCGCCGCGGTCGAGGTCGCGCGCGCGTGGCTCCCCGCCGGCGCGGCGGTCGTCCTCATCGCCGACGCCGCCGGCGTGCGCGACGCGTACGAGGCGGATGGTGGGGTGGTGGCGCCGCTCACCGCGCCTCTCACCGTGCTCGTCAACCGGGGCACGGCGTCGGCGGCGGAAGTCCTTGCGGGCGCGTTGAGGGATGAAGGCCGCGCGGTCGTCGCGGGCGAGCCCACCTTTGGCAAGGGCCTCATCCAGACCGTGGTGCCCCTGTCCGACGGGTCGGCGGTCGCGGTCACGGTCGCCAAGTATCAGGTGGGGCGGGCGAGGGGAGGGGAGGGGGAGGGGGAGGGGGGGGGTCGGTTCGCGGATTTGCGCCGGCGCCGAGATCGCCTCCCCCCGCCTCCCACCCCACCGCCCACCTCCAGACGCCCGCCGGCGACGACATCAACAAGGTGGGCATCGCGCCCGACCTGTCGTTGCCCGACGGCGCTTCCACCGCGCTGCCTGTCGGCGACGGCTTTTGCGCGGCGGCGGGGGTGGCGGGCGCGCCGGACCTGTTTGCGATCGCGGCGCGGAGCAGGATCAAGAAACTGTGAACGAGGAGGGGGGGGAGGGGGCGCGAGGGGGCGAGGTGGAGGTTGTGCCGCGCCTCGCCGCGCGCGCCACACCCACGGCGACGAGCGCGCTCCCGCCCGCCGTCGCGCGTTCTCATGCGCGTCATCACCCTAGTTCTTGCCCTGGCGCTGGCGGCCGGCGCCGCGCCGCCCGCGGTCGCCGCGCGCGCCGCCGCGGTCGCCGCGCGCGCTGCCGCGGTCGCCGAGGGTCGCGCCGCCGCCGCACCCCCCGCCACGCTCTGCGCCCTGGCCACCCAGTACGCGGTCAAGCTGCCGAGCTTGTGCGGCGGCGAGGGCGCGACCGCGACGCCCGAGTCGGGCCTCACCGCGACGCCCGAGTCGGGCGACGCGCCCGCCGCCGACCCGCCCACCCCTCTCCCGCCCTCCAACCCCTGGACCTTGGTCTACGCCCGGTCCGCGCCCGCGCCCCCAGACGCGCCTCCGTCCAAGGCGGAGCGCGGCATGGCGCGGCGGGATGTGATCGCTGCGGCTGCGATCGCGGTCGCCATGACCGCCTTCTGCACCGTCCTCATCTGCCTCACCGCGCGCAAGCAGCGCAGCGGGCGCTGGATGTGATGGAGAGGTGGTGTGGCGCGTTGGAAAGCTTCTCGTGACTGAAACAACAACGACTCCACATTCACACCCCGCCTCCTCCTCCTTCCCCTCTCCCCACCGCGGCCGCGTGCCGCGCCGCCGCCGCGTCCAGGGCGGCCGGCACCAGGTCTTTCCGCGTCAGCACGCCGCGCACGCGGCCGCCGCCGTCGAGCACGGCGACGTGCCGCGCGCCGAGCGCGACGAAGAGGGCGTAGGCGCGCGCGAGGGAGGAGTCGGCGCGCACCGAGGGGGCGGAGGTGTCGACGTAGGGGGCCAGGTCGATGGTGATGGTGGAAGAGGCGGTGGCGGACGCGCCCGGCGCGCGGTCGCCGCGAGGGTGCGCGCCCGCGCCCCCTCCCGACAGCACGGCCAGCTGCTGCTCCGCGAGCAGCCCCCGCCCCGCCCGCGTCACGTGCGTCCGCGTCAGGTCGGCGTAGGAGATCGGGGTCGACGGCTGGGGCGCGCCCGCTGCCGCGGCGGCCGCTGCGCGGCGCAGCGCGGCGGCCGCGTCGCGCCGCGCGAGCGACCCGACAAACACGTCGCCGCCCGCGCCGGACCGCACCACCGGAAACGACGCGTGCCCGGTGTCGCGCAGCAGGGCGCGCAGGGCGGGCAGGGGCATGCGCTCGCGCGCGACGGCGGCGGGGGACGCGGCGGCGGCGGCCGCGGGGACGGCGTCGAGGCGCGCGCCGCTCCCGCCGCCCGGCGCCGGCGGCAGCCAGGGCACCCCCTTCTCCGCCAGCAGCCGGTGGTACAGGCTCGGCCCGCCAGCGTCGGCCACGCCCTTGGCCGCCAGGATGGCGGCGAGCAGGGGGAGGAGGAGGCGGACGTCGTTCGAGACTTCGACGAGGATGACGGCGACGGACGCGGTGAGGCGGGTGACGCCGCCCATGAACGCGCCGGCGCCGAGCAGGGCAAACGCGCCCGGGTCGAGCCAGGCCCAGGGCGATGGGGGGAGGTAGACGCCCGGCGGCGCGCCCGCCGACCCGCCGCCGCGCGCCGCGGCGGCGTCGACCGCGGCCAGGCCGGCCAGCCGGCCGACGGACGCGCCGATGACGAGCATGGGGACAAAAAGGCCGCACGCGAGGCACGCGGAGGCGGCGAGGGAGGCGCCGGCGAGTTGGAGGGCGAGGGAAGAGGCGAGCGCGGCGTAGCCGAGCTCCCGGTGCGTCCCGCGCGCCAGCAGCCTGCGCACCGCTTCTTCTCCCGTGGCCAGCGTCAGGGTCGCCATCTCGTTGTAGGACGAGAGGGTGGTGGCGTTGGAGGGCGAGGGGGTCGGCGGCCCCGGGCACGCGTAGCGAGCCACGTGCGCGCCGACGACGCGCCACGCGCCGCCCTCGTGCGGGCACACGGGGGGAGCGGTGCCGGCGTCGTCGCGCACGCAGTCGGCGGGGGCGCAGGGCCAGAGAGCGGGGAGGAGGGCGGCGAGGGAGGCCAGGACGGCGGCGAGGGCGGCCGCGTCGAGGACGCGAGCGCGCGGGCCGCGGCCTGCGAGGGCGGCCTCGCGCACGCGCCCCACCGCCAGCACAGCGGACGTAAACACCAACGCCAACCCGCCACACACCGCGCCGACGGCGGCGGCGGCGGGGATGGAGAGCGCGTGCGCGGCGAGCGACGTCGAGACTTCCCAGACCACGGCGCCGCCATCGAAGAGCCCAAACCGGCCACCAACAGCAGCGGCAGCCGCAGAGCGCGCCGTGTCGAGCGCAAACACGGCGGCGCCGGCGGCGGCAAAAATCTGGGCGGCGAGCGCGGGGGAAAACGGGACGGCCAGTTCTTCAAAGGCGAAGAGCAGCCCCCCGATCGGCGCCCCAAACGCGGCCGCGATGCCGGCCGCGGTGCCGGCCGCGATGAAGTCGCGGCGGGCGGCGGGGGCGCGAAAGGGGGCGAGGGCGGGGAGGGTAAAGGCCAGGGTTGTGGACGCGCCGGACGAGAGGCCGGCGCCGACCGCGGCGCCCATGTGGACCAGGGGGCCTTCAGGGCCGACGGGTAAACCAGAACCAACGGCCGCGGCGGTGGACGCCGCCTTGGCGAGAAGGGTGGGGAGGGAAAAGGCGGCCGGGACGACGACTCCATTCAGGGCCGCCATCACGTCCGCCACGCCCGCTCCCGCGGCGGCGGGGGCGAGGTAGGCGACAGGGGCTGAGGCTAAAGCGGCGAGGGCGGCGGAGGTGATGGCGGCATAGAGCGTGGCAGCCAACGGGCCGCGCGACGCGGCTAGCGCCGCCACCCCGGAAAACCGCGCCCGTGCAAACACGGCGATCGCGGCCTTGACGCCCGCGGCCAGCAGGCCGACCGCGGCGCCGACGGCGGCCATCATGGCCCACCGGTGCCACGCAGGGCTGTGGGGAAGAGGAGGGGTGTGAGAGCGGCCGGCGTTGGCTCCCGCCCCTCTCTCTCCTCCTTACTCTCCACTGCCCACCTTGGCGGTTGGGATAGGAGCCACTCGCGGTGGACGCGCGAGTCGGGGGGGGCGTACTCGACCGACTCGGCGCCGGCGAGGGGGCCGAGGGAGCGGCGGGGGCGTGGGGGGGGGAAACGGCCGCCGCGCCCGCTCCATCCCACTCGGCGCAGCAGGGAGGCGAGCGCGGGGTGGAGCGATGGAGTCCCCGCAACCCCGTCCCTGCCCCAGCCGCCGTCCGACGCGGCGGGGGTCGAGTCAAAGTCGTCCAAGGCGCCCCGCGACGACGCGGCGCCGCCGCCACGGGATGCAGCGCCGTGGTGTGGCGCTGGGCCGGCTGTGGAGGAGGGACGGGGTTCAGGGCGACGTGCGCGCGCTCTCCGGTCACCGCCTCCCGCCCCACCACCACCACCCCTCACACCTGCCCACTCGACCGCATCGTCCGGCAGCGGCACCAGGGGCACGCGCAGCAGCGAGTCGCGCGCGGGCGGTGGCGGCATCGGATGCACGCCGATGCGCGAGCGCGGCGCGCGCGGTCAGGCCCGATGGGCCGGCGGCGATGCCGCGAGAGAGGCGGGCAGCGAGGCGCGGTCGAGGTGTGATTCGGCATGCGACGCCGCCTCTCTCCTCTCCACACTCCTCGACATGGACGCCGCCCTGGCCGTCGCCCCTCTGACAGGCGTCGTCTTCATCGACGACGCGGCGGGCACCGACGCCGGGTTTGCGGTGGCGGGCGCTGCGCGCGCGGCGCTCGCGCGCGGCGACGGCGTCGTGTTGGTGGCGGCGGCGGAGGGCGGTGACCATTATCGGGCGTGGTTGAAGAAGCTGGTGAGATGTGCGTGGAGAGTGGGGCAGTGGTGGCGGAGGTCGAGGTCAACCGACGCCGCCTCCCTCTTCTGTCTCAGGGCTCTCCTCCCGACCCTGCCCGTTTCACCACCATCGACCTCGTGGACGACGACGCGCTGTGGACCGGCGGTGATGGACTGGGCGTCGTGGCCGAGAGGATACGGTCTGCGCTCGGGGCGTCGCCGCCCCCCACTACTCTCATCGTCGACTCTGCCGCCGCCCTCGCCGCCCCTTCCGGCGACCCCGACTCCCTTCCATTCCTCGCCTTCCTCGCCCGTTCCATTCTGGGCGCGGACGCCGCCACTGTCGTCCTCCGGGGCGACGGCCTGCAGCGGGGCGGCCGCGCGCGGGCCGCGCTCGCGGCGGCCGCGTCCTCCCTGCTCGCGCTGGAGCCGCTGCCGTCGGGCGCGGCGCCGGATGTTGCCGCTGTGCTGACGGCGACTCGGATTGGGGGAGAGACGGAGGAGGGAGGAGGAGCCGCGCCCGCGGTCGCGGCCTTTTCTGTGCGGGGCGCGGACGCGCGGCTGACGCCGCGGCCGGGCGTGATGTGACGCGAGTGAAGCGCAGGGCCGGTCCGGCGTCACATAGAGCCCATGGCAAGGCAGGAGCGGGCGCGCCGCCGTCGCCGCCGTCGGCGGCACACGTCGCGGCCCGCCCGCCCACCGGCCGACAGCGGAAACGTCGTTCAGTCAAAGAGAGAGAAGCCCATGTCTTGTTGGAGAGGGCGGGGGATGTGGGAGTGAGCGGTGGAAGTGGCGGGAGGGCGCGGCGCAACTCCCACCCTCGGCCCCTCTCACCACCCTCTCTCCCACCACCGATCCCCACCCCAGACTCACCGTCGTCCTCCTCCTCCTCGGCCTCCTCCTCCTTCTTCTCCTCGGCCGCCGCGCCGCCGCCGCCGCCGCCGGCGGCCGCACCGCCGCCGCCGCCGCCGCCGCCGCCACCGCCGCCAGACGGCACGGACGCCAGCTTGGCGAGGCCGGCCGCAATCACTTCCGACGCGTCCTTGCCCTCGAGCTCGGCAAGGAGCTTGGCGACGCGGTCCGAGTCGGCCTCGACGCCGACTGATGAAGAGAGAAGGGGTGGTTGGAGCGTGGCGTGGGTAAATGGTGCCGTTGCGGCGCTCGCACGGTGCTCCTGACCGCCCTGGGTTGCGGCCGGCGCGGGGTCGAGGGCGGGGCCGGCTGCCGCAGAAAGTGCGCGCAAGCGCAAGCGCGGGGGCGGCCGCCGCCGCTGCCGGGGGTTGCTGGCCTCCCGGGGCGGCGCGTGGCGGCGATCGGACCCCGCCACTGCGGCGCGAGGCCGCGATCGGTCCCCCTCTCGCGCTCGCAGGGCGGCCGCCTCGGGCGGGCGAAGGACGACGCCCGCTCCGGCCGACGCCGGCCGCCGCCCAAACCGCGCCGTGTGCAGGGCGAGCATTCGCGCTCGCCCTGGGGGGGCGGGCAGAAGGCGCGGCGGCCCCAGCGCGCCGGAGCAGCCCGCGGCGGCTTGCGCGCCCGATCGCGCCGCGCCGCCCACCCTCCACCCCTCTCCACGACCCTCCCCGCTCTCACCAGACGACAGGATTTTCTCAATGTCGCCCGCCTTGGGCGCGGCATTCCCGCCGAGCAGAGCCTAACGAGGGGAGAGGGGCGTGAGGCGGCGGCTTTCAATCGCGGCCGCCGCAGAGGGCGAGCGTCTCGCGGGCGTGGCGCGGGGCGCGGGTGGACTGCCACGCACCAGCAGGTAGGCGGCGACCGTCTTCATGGCGGCGGGAGGGGGGAGGGTGTGTGGTGAGGCCGCGTGCGCACTCTTCCGGGGGTCGGCGCGCCCTCCCGAGACGCGCGCCGCCCCAGGGCAATTTATGCCGCCTCCCTGGAGCGACGCCGAGTTGGACGCGGCGCGTGGCGCGTCGCTCGCTGCGGCCGCGGCGCTCATGGTGAGTGGTTGGGGCTCCAGAGTTTGCGGCAGCCGCGAGACGAACACGACCAACGAGGCGGGAACGCTGCCTCCCCAGGGCGACCTCGCGCGCTTTGACGGAGCTCGCATGCCGATTCCGCGCGCGCATGCCGCCCCATTCGCCACGCCCGCCACCGCCACCGCGGCCGCCACCTACCTTTCGTCAGCCCTGGCCGACCTGGCTATCCCCGGGGACGTGGCCCTGTCGTCGGCGTCCCCTGACGACGCCGCGGCGACGTGCAACGCGGTCGCCGCGCTTGTGACCCGCGTGCGCGCCGCCCTCGCCGCCGCCGCCGCCGCCGACGCGGACGCACGCGGCGAGCGCGCGGCGGCGCGGTCTGCGCGGGCCGCGGCGGCGCGGGCGACGGAAGCGGCTGCGTCCGCCGACCGCGCGCGCGGCGACGCCGCCAACCGTGCGGCGCGCGCGCTGGCCGAGACCGCGACGGCGGCGGCGAGGGCTGCGGCCGACAGGGATGCCGCGGCGGCCGACGCGGCGGCCGCCGGGCGGCGGGCGGCGGCGCTCGAGGGCGAGGTTCGCCGCCGCGACGGCGAAGTGGCGCGCCTGCAGCGCCTGCTCGGCGCGCGCGGCACGGTGGCGGCCGGCCACGGGCCGCTCTCGACCCAGGACGCCGACGCGGAAGCCGAGGAACTGCGGGGCGAGCTGCTGGCCGCGCGGGAAGGCGCGGCGACCGCCGACGAGGCCGCGCTCGCCGCGCGCGCGGCCGCCGCCTCAGTCCCTCCGCCCGACCCCCGCCTGCTGGCTGCGCTCGATGGCGACCCTCAGGATGCTGCCGCCGGCCTGACCGCGGTCGCGCGCGACCTGGAAGCCGCGGCCGCGTCCGCCGGCGCGCGCGGCGGCCGCGCCCTGCCACCCGCCCCGCGCTCTCTCCTGGCCGCCCACCAGTTTCTCATTCGCGCCGCTCTGGACGCGCTGCGGCGCGAGGGCGACTCCCGGGAAGCGGCGGTCGCGGCGGCCGACGGCGCTGCGGTGGCGCGCGAAGCGGCGGCGGCGGCGGCGGTTGATGCCGCGCGAGCGTCCGCCAGCGAAGCATCTTCTCGAGCCGACGCGGCCGAACGCCAGCTGCTGGCCTGTCAAGGCGAGATCGAGGCCGCTCGCGCCGCGGCCACCGCGGCGGCGCGTGCGCGTTCCGCCCTCGCCGCCGAGCGCGCCGCCCTGGACGCCGCCCGCGACGCGCTGGGTAGCCCTCGCGATGGTGACCTGGCCGCCGTGCGCGCCGCTCTCGCCGCAGAGCGCGCCGCCTTCCGCGCCGCGTCGGCCCGCCTCGCGCCCGGCTTTGGCGTGGGCAAGCTGCTGGCGCGCGCGGCGGAGCGCCAGGCCAAGGCCGGGGCGGGCGTGCCTCGGTCGACGCCGGGCAGGGAAAACCGCGCGCCGCGGTGAGAGACGAGCCTCTGATTTTGTTCGCGTCCGGCCCCATGTCACACGCTCACCTCCTCACGCGCGCGACATCATCCCAAAAAATTGGCGCACCGCGCGCGCGGCGCGCGCGCGCTTGCCCTCCTTTTTCGTCGCCGCCCACGGCTGCGAGAACGCCCCCCCCGCCCCCGCCCCCGCCCCCACCGCGTCCCGCAGCGGCGCGTACTCCGCGACGACCGCCTCGTACGCCGCGCGCGCGACGGCGGCCGCGCGCGCCTCGCGGTCGCCTTCGTCGATGCCGGCCACGATGGCGTCGATGCCCAGTTCCTCCCCGAGCGCGATGCCGACGCCCACGTGGTTGGTCAGCCGCCGCTCGCCCAGCTCTTTCTGCACGGCGGGGGGCGGCGGCATCATGGGGCCCGAGTGCATGGCCAGGGGCCACAAATGGCCCGGGGGGGCCGCTTTCGCGCTCAGCTGCCGCATGAGCTCCACCGCGGCCGGGTCGAACGGCGCCGGGCGCCACTCGCCGGCTTCAGAAGGGCGGTCGCGGCCGCCGGAGGGCGCGATCCAGAGCAGCGCCCCCCCGGCCCCCAACGCCTTGCTCAACGCCGACACCGTCCTCCTGTTCGTCTTCTGCTTCTCCTCCTTGAGCTCGGGCTCCACGTCCATGTACTTTTTCGAGTGCACGCAAAACAGGTTGCGCCCCATGGAAAAGGGTTTGCAGAGGGGGTCGGTCACGACGCGGTCGCCCGCGACGTACGCGACGTCCGTCGCGAGCCCGGGGAACGCGCCCTCCAGCAGCAGCGCCCACACCGCGGGGTCGGCCTCGGTCTGGTGGTTGGCGAGGAGGACGACGTTGTCGCCGGCGGCGAGTTGGGCGGCGACGCGCGCAAAGCGGTCGGCGTGGCCGACTAGGGATTTGGAAAAGTCGACCAACTCCCGCACGTACGCCTGCCCGAATTCATAATAGTTGTAGGGCGCCGTCATGCGCTCGTGGCGGGACGGGAAGGTGTAAGGATCAGAAAACTGGTTGAGCACGCGGTCTGCGATCGCGGCCATGACCGCGGTCACCGTCGCCTCGCTACCGCCCGCGCCCAGGACGGCGGCGGAATAGTTTTGGTAGAAATCCAGGAAGCCGGCGACCAGAGGGGGGGCGATGCGGCCCGCGGCGGCGCCGCCCTCGAGCACCGCCTTGAACTGGGCCGCCGTCGTCACGCCCTTGAAAGGGCCCGAGTCTACGGACGGCATGGTGGTGGCGATGGTGGCGACGGCGGCGCGGGGAGCGGGGAATCGGGCGCGACCAGCGCCGGCGCGTCGCGCCGGCGCGCGCCGGGGCGCGGCGGCCGCGGCCTGCCGGGCGCGGGGCGTCGCGAGGGAGCGCATGGAGGAGGCGGAGTGTGACGGCGGGCGAAAGGAGCGCGGCGCCGGCGCGAGTGGCTCGGGCTGGCGACGGCCGAGCCACCGGCTTGCTCGCACCCACCCGCTCCTGGGGTTCCCGTGTCGCACGCCACCCCTCTCCTCTCTCCTCTCTCCTCCTAAAACTCGATGTCCACCCCCGCCTGCGTCTTGGGCACCCGCCGCCTCGCCGCCCCCGCGGTCGCCGCCCCCGCCGCGACGCTCGCCGCGGTCGCCGCGCGCAGCTCCTCGTCGTGCCTCAGCGCGGCGTCCAAATGGCGGGCCTCGGCCAGCAGCGCATCGTGGGCATCGTCGTCAAACTCGATGGCCGGCTGGCGAAACAGGTCGGCCGCGCGCTCGCCGCCGCGCGCGTCGTCCGCGTCGGCGGCGTCCAGGTCGGTCGCGGCGCGCAAGGACAGGACGCGAAACGGCGCTTCTACCAGCCTCTTCGCAGCTTCCCGAAAGAGCAGGGTCGTGGGGATGAGCGGGAGGACGAGGAGGGCGGGCCAGGGCGCCGCGCGCGCAAAGAGGAGCGCTGCCAGGACGCATTGGGCAATGACGAGGGAGACGAGCAGGGCGTCGGATGCCAGGGGCCACAGGGCGCCGCCGGACTGGTAGCGGGGGCGCTGGACGTAGCTGAGAGGAAGGGGAAGGGTGAAGGCGGGACGGCCACCTTTCCGCCCACCCTCCTCCCCCACCCCCCTCTCCCACTCCACTCACAGCAAATTGTACTTCTCGGTGATGGAAGCCACCACAAAGTAGAGCAGGCACATCGGGGGCACGAGCGGGGTGATGGGCGCGAAAACGATGCCGATTAGCGCGACGAGGCCGTGCCGCGGGAGCGTGCGCCCGTAATCCGCGAACTGGTCCTGCCACAGGCGCGCCTTGGCGCGCTCGGTGGAGGCGGCCCGGGATTTGAGGGCGAACGCGGCGAGGCCAAAGGCGCGCAGGAGGGCAAACGGGGCGGCGGCGAGCGCGCAGAACTCGACGAAGTTTAAAAAGAAGAGCGAGGTCAACGGAATCGCGGTGCCCAGGATGCGCGCCGCTTGAGCAGGGTGCCGCGTCCACATGGTCAGCTGGTTGAGGACGGCGCCCGAGACGAAGGAGCCGAAGAACACTGCGATCACGAGAAACGCAAAATGCTTCTGCACGACCGAGACGTCGACCGCAAACAGGGACGGCGGCCCCGCCAGCCGCGTCAACGACGCGATGACCCAGGGCGCGGGGTAGAGGGCGAGGTTGAGGAAGAATGGGGGGAGGATGCATTGGGTCACCGATTGAACGACGGGGAACGTGAGCACGGCCTCGACCCAGGGCGCGCCGATGGCGCGCAGGCGCGGGATTTCGAGCACGGACTGGATGAGCACGACGGGCACGAGGAACGCGCCCGCGCACGCGATCAACCCTCCCCAGCCAACCACACCGCGAACCGCACGCTCCCACGCGCGCAGCGACAACGACCCCCAAATGACTTCCTCCGGCCCCGGCGCCGCGGTCGCGTTCCAGGCCGACACGTCGTGGTGCAGCAAGGCGGTGGCGGCCAGGACGGCGGTCCGGCGACTCTTGAAAGTGACAAACGCGGCGGGCGCCGCGCGCAGCGCGCCGGGGTCGGCGCGGAGCGCGAGCACGGTGCGCCGCAACTCGTCCGCCCGGGCGACGCCAAAGAGGAGGGCGTCTACGGGGACGGGTTTTGTGCTTGTGCCGTAGAGGGATTTGCCCCAGTCGCCGTACTTTTTCCCGGCGACGCGCACCACCTTCCTCCCCACCACCACCCGCCGCCGCCGCTTGCCCGTGTAGTCGTCGCACAGGTCGACTAACGCCCTCGTCACGGCCGCGTACTCAGCCTGGGCGGCGGCGAGGCGGCGCGACACCGAGACGACCGAGACCGAGCCGACCTGGCCGGGGAAGAGGGCCCGGAATTCGGACGCCACCAGGTCGTGCACGCTCATGCCCTCTTTCAACGCTGCCGCCGCTTTGGGCCAGGCCGCGATCTCCGTGCGCGCGACGTAGGGAGCGTCGTCGGCGGGCGGCCTGTTGGCAGCGGGCGCGGGGCCACGCGGCGGCACAGCCTCGTACCGAGGTGCGGATGAGGGGCCCGCGGCGGCGGGCGGGAGCGTGATTGACGAACGGCGGGGGGACGGGGAGCGCGAGTGCGCGGCGGGCGCAGCGCCCGCGCCCGCGCCCGCGCCCCCCCCACCCCCTCCTTCCTCGACGTCGCCCCCTGCCCCTCCCCCCTCGACCTCGATCACGTCGTAGAACCGGTCCGCCTCTGAATCCCGGCGCGCCACCCGCCTGGCAGCCGCCCCCCCGTCGGCGTCGCCCAGGATCACGCGCCCCGCGGTGCGGTCGACCGCCGCCTCGACAAAGTCGGCCGCCGCCGCGACGGCGCGGGTCAGAGCCCGTTTCAACCTCACCGGCAGCACGCGCAACAGGGATTCATCGATGCGGCGCGCAAAGGTGCCCGTGTCGACGCCGGGGACGTCAGTCACGAGGACCGAGTGCGTCGCGGCGCCCGGCGGCGTCGTCTCCGTGTGCCGCACCCGCAGCGCGACCGCGCGCGTGCCGTACGTCCACAGCAGGCGGAACGCGTGGAAGGTGACGGCCCACGCGGCGGCGGCGTGGACCAGGTGGAGCCAGGAGCCGGGGCGGACGTTGACGACCTGGCGCGAGAGCGTGTTAGGGTTGGGGTTGGGGTTCAAGGGCCGGGGCGGACGTTGACGACCTGGCGCGCGCACGTGCGTTTCAAGGGCCGGCCGCCTCCCTCCTCCACGCCTCCCCCCCCCCCCTCTCGCACCGTCATGCAATCCAGGTCGGACAGGTCATACGAGGACGGGGCGTTCGCGTCGTCCCGCCTCCAATCATACCCCGGCGGCGGCAGCGGCAGCGGCGGCACGCCCGGCGCGTACCGCCACCATTTCACGCCCACCGGCGGCGGCGGCGACGGCGTTTTATCATAAAAGTAGGGAAAGTCGCCGCCGGGCCGGAAGAGGGAGGGGGGCGGCGGCGGCGGCGCGCCGGGCGCGGCCCAGTACGTAAACTCGTTTGGAGTGAACACCCCCTCCGCCCTCAGCGCCGCCACCTGGCGCCCGACGAGGTTGACGGGGAGGACGGTGGCCAGGGTCCAGAAGGTGGCAAACATGAAGAGCTCCTTGTCTAAAGGAGAGGGGAGGGCGGGAAAGGGTGGGCGCGCGCGGTCGGGTTTGCGACATACTCGATTCTCCTTCGGAACGCCCACCACTGCGCCCTCCTCCTCTTCGTCCTCACATAGATTCAGCACTTCGAGGTAGAGCGCGGCGTCGGCGCCCGCAGTCGCGAAGACGACATCGCGCGGCGCGGTGTGCACCGCGCCGAGCCACGCAAACCAGCCGCGCGGCAGGCGAGGGGGGCGAGGCCCGCTCACGCGCCCCATGTGGCGTCGCGGGGCGTAGAATTTGGCGGTGGGGCCGTACCCGCGCAGAAAGGCAAACAGCGCGTACAACGAGACGAGGGTCAGGCCGTTGATGCCGAGCGAGATGGCAAAGCCGATGCCGTCGGTCGCCATGGCAGTGGGAGAGGAAGGGGGGCGAGGGCGAGGGCGGGCGGCGGTTCGCGATGCGGCGCTGCCCTTTTCGATCTCAAGTCGACCGCCGGGCGCCGGCAGGGCGCCTTGCCGGGCGCCGGGCGCGGTGTCGGGGCGGGGGGCAGGGGCAGCCGGCGCGCCGGAGAGTGGAGCGCGGTCGATGCGGTGCGCCACACTCTCGGCCCCGCCGGCCGCGGCCGCCATGGACCTACTCGCGGGCTACGGCTCGTCGTCGGATGATGACGAGGGCGGCCGCGCAGGCGGCGCGTCGGCCGCGGCGCCGCCGCCTGCGTCCGCCGTCGCCGCGCCCGCGCCGCCCGCGCCGTCGGGCGGCATGTTTGACGGCCTGCCGCCGCCGTCAACTTCAGCCCTGGGCGGCCTGCCGCCGCCCAAGCGGCGCGCCGTCTTCCGCCCGCGCGTCGACCCCGCGGCGCTGGCGCCCAGTGACAGCGACAGCGAGAGCGAGAAGAAGAAGGTGCGTGTGCGAGGTGGTGTGATGGTGGAGGTTTGGGAGGGCGCGCGCGTCCCGACCTCGCCCCTTCCTCCGCAGCCGGCCCCCTCCCTTGGCGGCCTCTCCCTGCCCGCGCCCAAGCGGCGCACTGCGCCCAAGCGCGACCCGCTGGCCGACGCGGTCGCCGCGCGCGAAGCCGCGAAGCCGGCGGGAGGGCCAGAGTCGAACGCCGCGTATCGAGTCGGCGCGGCGCCGGCGGGCCCGGCCCCTCCCCCTCCCGCTTCCACCACCATCGACCCGTACGCCGCCTCCTGCGACTACGACGCGTACGCCGCCGCGACGGCGGGCGCGTCCCGCGCGCCGCGCGCGGCCGACGTGGCACTCGCGGCAGAGCTGGCCGTGGAAGCGGCCCGCGTCGCGCGCTCGTCCGGCCCCTCCACCGGCCTCTCCTTTGTCGAAGTCTCCCAGGACGCGCTCACCGCGCGCCGGCCCGGCGAGGTGGCGGCGGCGGCGGCGGCGGCGGCCGCGGGCGCGGCCGCCGCGCGCCGCGCCGCCGCGGCGGCGGGCGACGGCCCCGGAAAGGTCGCCAAACGCAAGCACCAGATCACGAGCCTGTTCCACCAGGCACGGCTGGCGGAGGCAGAGTATGCGGCGGGGACGGGGAGGGGGGCCAAGACGAAGGCGGAGACGCAGGCCAAGTACGGGTGGTGAGAGAGAAGAGAGAGGCGTGCGGTGGGAGAGTGCACTGTGCCCTTGTGTTTTTCGCGCGCCCCAAAATTGCAGCGAGCGCCCCGCACGAGAGCGACCACCCCCGAAAAAACAGCCCCCCTCCCCTCCTCTCACTTGCCGCGCTTGCCCTCCTTGCGCCGCACAATCTCCCCCTCGTACCGAATCCCTTTGCCCTTGTACGGCTCCGGCGGGCGCAGCTTGCGCACATCGGCGCAAAATTGGCCGACGACGCACTTGTCCGCGCCGGTGACGTAGAGAGTGGTCGCCTTCTCCACCTTGACCTCCAGGCCCTTCGGGATCGGGAGTTCGATCGGGTGGGAGAAGCCCAGGTTGAGGGTGAGGTTCGAGCCGGTCACCGCGGCGCGGTAGCCGACGCCCGTCATCGTCAGCATTTTCGTAAACCCGACCGACGTGCCGACGACCATGTTGCTGGCCAGCGCGCGCACGAGGCCGTGCGTCGCGTTGGCGGCGCGGGATTCCTCCTTTTTGAAGACGCGCAGGGTGCCGTTCTCGAGCTGAGAGAGGGGAGAGGGGGGGTTAGCGGCGGCGGCCGGCGGCCGCGGCGCGGTGGCGGCGGCTGGGGTCCGCCGCGCCGCTCCCGCCCGCCCGGCACGGGCGGGACGCTCGCCCGGGCGCTTTTGGGGCGCGGGCGGCGGCAATGCGGCGCGGGCGTCCGCGCGCGGCGCGCGCGGCGCGTGGCCGCGCCCGGGATCCGCGCACTCCCCCTTTCTCCCCTCCCCTCACCGTCTTGATCTCGACGAGGTCGGGGTATTTGAGCTCCAGCTCGCCCTTGGGGCCCTGAAGAGAGAGAGGGAGGGAGATGCGCGTGGGCGGCCGTGCCGCAGCGCCCGCCGCAGCCACCCACCCCTCCAACCCTTCAATGCCGCCCACCTTGACTTTGATGTAGGCCTGCTCCAGCGTCACGGTGGTGCCCGCCGGCACGGGGATGGGCACCTTGCCCACGCGCGACTCGGGCGGCGGCCGCGGCTCGGCCCTCGGCGGCGGCGGGCGCCCGGTCGTGGACCCCGCCGCGCGCGCGGGCGCGGGCGCCTGGCGCCTGGCGCCGGGCACGGTGCGGGCGAAGGAGCGCTGCATGGTGGGGGCCCAGCGGGGGGGGAAGTGGCGAGAGCTGCGGCGAGAGCCGGCCTCGCACACAGGCTGGGCGCCACGAGGCAACACACTGGACGCCGCGCCTACACGAGCCGCGCGCGGGCCGCTGCGGGTCGCCTGGCCGAGGGCAGGCGGCGCAGGGGGCGCCGGGGCGGAGCTGGGGCGTGCGCCACACGGCGCGGCACCGCCGCCGGCGCGGGCGGCCCCGCGCCGCCTTCGTCCACGTCCGTGAACCGCGCCCTGGAGGATGGAGGAGGAGGCGGCGGCGGCGGCGTCTCCGCTTTCCAGGCCGCGCCGCGCGCCGGCGCGACGGACGCGGCGGCCACGCGCCGCGCCTCGCGCGGCGACAGGCCCGCTTCCGCTACGCCCTCCACCTCGTCCCGCTTGGCGGCCGCGGCGGCGCGCTCGGACGCGCGGGTGGAGGCAGAGAGAGCGGTGGCGACAGCGGCGACGGCGACCGAGGCCGCGGCCGCCCCCCCGGCCGCGGGCGCGCCCGCGCACAGCGCCACCACCAGCGCGGCCGCCAGAATTGGCGCCACCGCGGCGCTCGTCGCCACCAGGGCCGCTGCCAGGGCGTCGTTGACCCGGAAGCGGGCAGCGACGGACGGCAGCCCACCGTCGGCCGGCGCGAGCGCGGCGACGGCGGCGGCTGCCACGGTCGCGGCGCTCCCCGGCCGCCCCGCCGCCAGCGCCAGGGCGACCGATGCCGCGCCCAGGGCGGCGGCCGCGCGCCCGCCGACGGACGCCACGACGTCGGCGGCCGACGCGGCGACAGGCGCCGCGCGCACGCGCGCCGCGGACCCCGCGCCGACCGCGCCGGCCAGGAGCAGGGCCAGAGGGAGGTGGGCAGAGGCAAGAGCGGCGATCGTTGCGTGGAGCTGGAGTGGGAGAGGGGTCGAGTGCGCGGGCGGCCGCGCGCCGCGCGCGTTCCGCTGCCCCGCCTCCCTCCACGCACCGTGCCCGGCAGCTCGACGCCCGTCGCCGCGATACCGACGCCGACCGCCACCGCCCACGGCAGCGGGTGCCCCCCCACCGCGGCCGCCGCGCCCTTCACCCCTCCTCCCCCGACCTTCGCCCTCCGCGCAGCCGCCGCCGCCGCGCGCGCCCCCGCGGCCGCGGGTGCCACCTGCCACAGCGGTAGCGGCCCTTCCAAGTCGCCCCCGCGCCAGAAGCCGGCGCGCAGGGCGCCCGACTTGAGCGCGCGCACGCCGACGCCGTCGGGGACGCCGCCGCGCCACTCGCCCTCGTAGGAACCGCCGCCGGGGTAGCGGTACACGCCGCGCCCAGATTTGACGCCGGCGTGCCACTGGCCTTCATACACGGCGCCAGAGGGGTACGCGTACACACCCAACCCTTGTTTGAGCGGCCCCGCCCACTCGCCGCGGTACACGCCGCCGTCGGCGTGCGCGTAGGCGCCAGGAAAAGGAGACCCCGCGGCGGCGAGGAGGACGCGGGAGGTGATGGCGCCTGGACAAGGGGGGTGGTCGGGCGCGCGCGCGCGTGTTCCCGCCTCCCTCCCTCCCCCCGTCTCCACACGCACCGACGACCAAGTCGCCCACCGCCCACGCCAGCGCAATGGCAACGCCAACGTCGCCGGCCAGGGCGTGGGCGAGGGCGGGGGCGGCGGGGGCCGCGGCCGAGCCGGCGGCGGCGCCTGGGAAGGGAGGGCGTCGGTCGGAGCCACGCGCGAGCCTCTTTCCTTCCTCCCACCCTCCACACACCACGCACACATCAGCAGCGCCCTCTCGGGCGCCCGCCGCGCGCGTGCCGCGACCCAGGCGGCGGCCGCGGCCGCGCCGCCGAGCGCGGCCGCCGCGGCCGCGACGCGCGCCGCGGTGGCGAGCGGGATCGGGGCGGTCGCAAAGATGTGCACCGTGAGCGCGGGCAGGGTGACGTATTGGGCAAACGTGGCGGCGGCCTGCAGGAAGAAAAAGGAAGGGGGGCAGGGTCGGGACGACGACCGCCAACCACCGCCCAGTCGCCCTCCCGCCTCCCCTCCTACCTCCACATCCGACTCGCTCAACACGCCCGCCGTGCGCAGGGCCGCGCCCGCGGCCAGCAGGGCGAGCGGGGCGGCTGCGCCGGCGGCGCCAATGGCGGGCGCCGGCGCGCCGGCGAGCGGCGCGGCGAGCGCGTCCATGGTTGGTGGAGGGAGAGAGAGATGCAGGCGGCGCGGCCCGCCCCGGGAGGGACGCGGGAGTGACCGTCGTCGTCGTCGCCGCGCTCTTCTGCACAACCCTCTTTCTTTTCCCCTCTCTTACGCCTCCCCAACGTCCAGCCGCACCCCCGCGAGCGCGGCCGCGGTGGCAGCCGCCACCCGCGCCCGCAGATCGGCGCCCGGCAGGCCGGCAACGACTTCCGAGCCGAACGAGTCGACGAGCACGCGCCGCGCGGTGGCGGCGTCCACGCCGCGCGCCAGGAAGTAGAACAAGGCCTCCTCCTCCAAATCGGAGACCGCGCACCCGTGCGTGCACTTGACGTCGTCCGCGACGATGGCCAGGTTCGGTTTGACAGACACGCTCGCGCGTTTGACGAGCAGCAGGTTCCTCGACAGTTGCGCCGCGTCCGTGCGCTGCGCCGCGCGCGCCACCGACACGCCGCCGTCGAAGACGAGGCGGGAGGTGGGGGACGCGGCGATGCATTTGTGGAGTTGGGCCGCGTCGCCGTCCGGGTGTTCGAGGCGCAACGCCGTGTGCAGGTCGTGCAGCTCGGCGTCGCCGCCCAGCAGAAAGTGGCGCATCGTCGTGTGGGTGGACGGGCCGGCTTGGGCCACGTCGACGTCGTGCCGCGTGAGCGCGCCGCCGGTGCGCGCCTCGACGAGGGCGTACGTGGACGCCTCGGCCTGCTCCACAAACGTGGCCTTGATAAGGTTAGATCCCGGCCGCCCCAGTGCCACGACGGCGTGGGCCAGGGACGCTTTCTCCGCGAGCGACGCTTCAGCGACCGCGGCGACGCACGCCGGCCCCGCCGCCTCGCCCGCCCACTCCTCCACCACGGCCGCGGCCGCGCCGGGACCCAGCATAATGACGAGGCGGGGGGCGGCGAGGGTGGGGGCGGCGGCGGCGGCGGCCGAGGAGACGTGCAGCACGTGAATCGGGCCTTCAACCCTCACCCCGTCCCCCAGCACGATGGCCACCGCGCTGGTGGCGACCGCGCCGTTGAGCGTGGCAAAGGGGCCGCCCCGGGGCGCGGCGAGCGCGCCCAGGGCGGACGCGGCGGCGGGCGGCGCGGCGTCGAGCGCGCCGACGAAAGCGCCCGCCGGCAGCCCCGCCGCCGACGACAGTTCCGGCCTGTGCACGCCGTCGACAAGGACGACCGTGGCGGCCGCGCCGGCAAGGGCGTGGTCGGCCAGGGTGCGGGCGGCCAGCGCGGCGCTCGCCGGCGCCGCCGCGAGCGGCGCCGCCAGCAACGGCGCCACGTCGGTGAACCGCCACGCCTCCTGCCGCGTCGTGGGCATGCGCACCGTGGCCAGCGCCGACCTGCACGCGCCCCGCAGGCCGGCCAGCTGCGGCGGCGCGGGGGCGGAGGCCGCGTCCAGCGTGCCCCGGATCCAGGCGTCCTCCACGAGGGAGGGCGGGGCGGCGCGCGCGGTGGCGGAAGGGCGGTGGGCCGAGTGGCGGCCTGGTGGGGAGGGATGGGGGGCGTCGGTGCCGGCGGCGGGCGGCGCTCCGCCGCGGGCGGCCGCGGGCGGGAGCCCAACGCACCGCATTGGCGCGCCACGGGCCCACTGGTCGCTGGCAGGGTGGGCGGCGGCATGGCGGCCGGCGAGAGAGTGAGGAGGACGCGGGCCGACGGCCGGGCCGACCCCCCTGCTAACCACCTCGCCCCGTTGCAGCAGTGCGCGCCCTGCCCCTTCTCCTTCATCACCCCGCCGCCAGCGACTCGAGGATCAGATCGTACCCCTCCCCCACCGGCTCCCCCGCGGCGACCGTGCGCGCGATCGCGCTCACGTCGTCGGGGCCGAGCTGGGGCTGCTTGGCGAGCCAGAGGAGGAGGTGGAAATCGGCATACCGGGTCTCGCGCGGGCCAGATTTCGAGTCGGCGAGGAAAGCGGCCAGTTGTGCGGGCCCTTGGGGGGTTAGACGATTCTCCACGGCAAACCCGCGAGCGCGGCCGAGCGGCCCGCCGTGGTCCCGGATCGGCACCGGCACGAGAAAGTAGTCGTTGTCCACCTCCTTCGCGTCTTTGCCGCCCACGATGGCGGGCAGGGCGAGCAAGGGGTCGGCGGGGTTGACGATCGCCGTCGTCCCCGCGGGCGATCCCGCGGCCGGCGGCGCGAGCCACCCGCCGGCCGCGAGGCGCGCGCACTGGGCCGACACTTGGAACGCTTCAAAGTGGACGTCGCCCAGGGCGCCGGGCGGGGCGTCGGCGTCGGGTGGGGCGGTGGAGACGACAGCTGTGACGGCGTGCGGGCCGACCTCGGTGTGTAGGGCCGCCGCCTGGCGCACTTCCACGTCCGACAGGATGTAGTCGCGAGGGGCGGCGGACTGGGCGAGCACCCAGCCGACCTGGGGAGGAGAGAGGGGACGGGTCGAGGGCGCGCGCCGGCGCGCGCGCCTGCCTCCCCTCACCCCGCCCCTCCTCCCGCTCGCCTTGACCAGGCCCAGCTCGCCCGCCACAAAGTCGGCCACCGCTTCATCGTCCCCCCGGGTGAGCGTGACGCCGGCGGGGGTCGCGTCTTGCGGCGGCTCGTAGATCGCTTCCACCCTCACGTCGTGTGTCTCCCCGTCCACCGTCCCGTACAGCAGCCCCGCGCGCGCCACCGAGAACCGGGTCGCTGCCGCGACGTACGCCTGAAAGTCGCGTGCGGCGTGGCGGTCGATCGAAAAAGAGCCGCACAACGGGGCCGGCTGCGTTTCCACGCGCACAAACTTGGCCGCCAGCTCGTCCATCGTCATCGTGGCGCCGAATTCGCGGTCGTTGCGCTTGACGGCGGAGGGGACGTCGCGCGCAAAGGGGAGGAGCATGTGGAGCTGACGAGGGGCGAGGGCCGCCAAACGCGTTGGCGGCCCGCGCGACCGTTGTCCCTCCCCCGCCGCCACCCACCCCCCCTCCCGCTCACCAAATCGCCGTGCTTGACACCCAGGTCGGCGAGGACGGCCCGGTCGGGCGCGAGCAGGTCGACGCCGTCCTCGAGGCCTTTGGAGGTGAGGAGCGCGGCGTCGGGCGACAGCGTCACCTCCCCCGCAGGCACGCCCAGCGCGGCCTCGATGGCGGCTTTGAGGGCGCCCACGGTGGCGTCTTCGTCCACTTGGACGCGCTCGAGGCCGTCGCTGGAGGAGGAGAGGGGAAGGGGGTCGGGTTGGGCGCGTCCGTTGGCGCGGCCGCCGCCCTCCCACCCTGTCGGCGCGCCGGTCCCAATGTCGCGCCACGCCTCCGCCATCGACCGCCCGCGCGCACCGGCTGCGCAGGCGGAGCAGCATCGCGGCGCGCGCGACCGACGGGGCCCGGCGCTCGGGCGACCGCGCGGGCCCGCGGGCGATGCGGCTGGTATTAGGGGCGTCGGCCTCGGGGAGGCGTGCGGTGGGCCGGGCGCGAGAGAGTGGGGCTTGCTGCATCGCGCGCGCTGTCTCCACTCTTGGCGGCCATGGGAGAGCCCCGCGAGTCGCCGGGCGGTGGCGCGATATCGACGTCGACCGTCCTGGCGGTGCAGCCCCCTCCCCCGCCAGCCCACCTGCCAACCGACCCTGCCGCCGCCTTTGCCCTCGGCGAAAGCAACGCCCTGGCCGCCGCCCTCGTCGCCGTCCTCCCCGCCCGGGAAGCCCTGGGCGCCCTGGGATCGGCAGTCGCCCGCCTCGAGGCGCGCGCGCGCGACGGCGACGCGTACGCGCGCGCGGCGACCGCCGACGCAGCGTCCGCGCTCGCCGCCGCGGTCGCCGCCGCCGCGCGGCTGGACGCGCTGGAGCGGCGGGCGGATGGTCAGGAGGTGGCGTTGCGGGAGGGGGCGGGGTCGCGGCTGAGCTCAGAACTTAGCGCTGTGCTCGCAGCCCTGACCGCCTCGCTCGACCGCGCGACCGTGCCCACATCCCGGGGCGCCCTCGCCCGCACCCTGGATGCCGCAGGCGATGCCGCACACACGCTGGCGTCGCGCGTGCTGCTCGACCCTGCGGCGCGCGCGGCGCGCGGCCGGGACGGCCTCGTCGCCGGCGCGTTGCTGCTGGCCGCGCTCGAGGCCGGCTTCCAACTGCACCGCGCGTCCGCGGGCGCGCTGCCGGGGCCCGCGCGGCACGCGGCGCGCCCGCTGGGCGGCGCGCTGCGCGCGGGGCGGACGGTGGCGTGGGCCGCCGCGCTCACGCTGGCCGGCCTGGGGCTGCGGCGAGCCTGCGCGCGCGCGGCGGCGGCCGCGGTCGACCGGGCGGGCGCGGTCGAGGCGGCTGATGCGGGGGAGGGGGGAGGGGTCGAGGGACGACCCGCCGGGTGACCCGCCGCCCGCCCTTGAACCGGGCGATCCAGGAGAGTCGCTGGGGGGTGGCGCGGCCGCGGCCGGGCGCGCGTCGGTTGAGCGGCTGCAGTGCCGCCCTTACCTTCAGTTCGCTCGCGGCTCGAGCCTGCGGCAGCGGCGCTGCCCGCGCGCCGGCCCCTCTTTTTCTCACTCCCGCGCCCGGCCCGCCTCGCGCCGCCGGCCCGCGATGAGCCAGCCCAAGATCTTAAACCGGGGCGCGGTCGCGCCCGCGTCGGCGCCCGCGCCCAAAGTGCTCGTGCGCGGCGCGGCGCCGCCGTCGGCGGCGCCGCCCGCGGCGCCCGTGCCGCCCGCCGTTGGTGGGTGGCGCGTGTGGGGCGGGCAGCGAGGGAGTGGCGGGGCGCCATGCGGGCGCGGCATCGGGGGCGTCCCCCGCGAGCCGCCAGCGCCGCTCGCGCCGACGGCTCTCGTTCTTCCTCCCCTTCAGACACCATCACGCCGCCCGCCGGCCCCCTGCGCGACCAGGTCGACTTTCTGGTGATCGTCCTGCGCGAGGCGGACGCGCCCCGGTCGCGGCGGGCGGGGGCGGGGGTGGCGCTCGCCGCGCTCGCGCGCGAGGCCGGGGCCGCCGACTTCGCCGCCACCGGCGCCGCCGACGCGGTCGTCACGCTCGCGACCGCGACGTCCGAGCCCGTGACCGTGCGTGAGGGCGCCCTGCTCGCGGTCTCGGCCCTCGCGCGCGTCCCTGGCCGCGTCTGCGAGCCCGCACTCGCGCCCGCGGCCGCCGACCTCGCCGCGGCCGCCGCCGACAAGTCGCCCGACGTGCGCGCGGCCGCGACCGACGCCGTGACCGCCATCGCCAAGCATGGCGCCAGCCCCAGCGCGGCGGGCGCGCTGATCGATGCCCTGCTCCCCCTCCTCGAGCCTGCCGCCGCGTGGGGCGTCAAGTGCGCCGCGCTCGCCGGCCTGCGCGCCGCCGCCAAGGCGTCGCCCGACGCCGCCACCGCGCGGCTGCCGGCTGTCGTCCCTGCCGTCACCGCCATGATGTGCGACGCCAAGGCGGACGTCGCGAAAGCGGCGGCCAAGGCGGGCGCCGAGGCGCTCGCGCTCGTCGGGAATCCCGACCTCGTGCCGGCCGTGCCGGCCATCCTGGGCGCCATGGCGCACCCGGCGACCGCGCCCGAGTGCGTGACCCGGGTGGCGGGCACGACCTTCGTCCAACCCGTCGAGGCGCCGACCCTCGCCGTGCTCGTCCCGCTCGTCGTCCGCGGCCTGCGCACCAAGCACACCGCCACCGTGCGCAAGACCGCGCTCATCACGGCCAACATGGCCAAGCTGGTCTACTCGCCGCGCGACGCCGAGGCGTTCTTCCCGGCGCTGCTCCCGCTGCTCGAAAAGGCGGCGGCGGAAACGAGCAACCCGGAGTGCCGGGCCGTCGTCGAGGGCGCAGTCGCCGCGCTGCGCGCCGCCGCTGACGCGGCGGGCGCGGCGCCGCCGGACGCGCCGTGGACGATGACCGACGCGGTGGAAGCGTTGTCGGCCGCCGCCGAAGCGGTCGGCGCCCCCCTCCCGTCCGCGTCCGCCGCCGCCGTCGAATGGGCCGGCACCGTCGCCGCCGCGCTCGCCACCGACCGCTGCTTCGACGCGGGCGCGTGGCGCGACGGCGTCGCCACGCTGCTCGCGCCCTACACCGGGCTGGAAGCCGCCGCCAAGGTCGCGACCGCCGCCCTCGCCGCCGCGCGCTCCGCGCGCGGCGGTGGCGGCGACTCCAGCGACGGCGGCGGGGACGACGACGACGACCCGACGCCCAAGCTGTGCGAGTGCGAGTTCTCGCTCGCGTATGGCGGCAAAATTCTCCTCTCCGGCGCCAAGCTCGCCCTGCGCAAGGGTGCGAGGTACGGCCTGTGCGGCGCGAATGGTGTCGGGAAGTCCACGCTCATGCGCGCGATCGCGGACGGCAAGGTGGACGGTTTCCCGCCGCGGTCGGAAGTGCGCACGGCCTACGTCGAATCCAACATCGACGCCGACGCCGACGTGGCGGTGTCCGAGTACGTGCACACGCACCCGGAACTCGTGGCCGAAGGCGATGACCGGCCGACGCTCGCCGCGGTCGAGGCCGCGCTCGACGACGTCGGGTTCGACGCCGCGGGCCGCGCGTCGCCCGTCGGCGCCCTCTCCGGCGGCTGGAAGATGAAGCTGGCCCTGGCGCGGGCGACGCTGCTGCGCGCGGACGTCATGCTGCTGGACGAGGTGGGAGGGGGGGGGAGGGAGGGGGGGGGGGCGGCGACCGGGCGGCGCGCGCGGGGGGCCGGGGGCCCCCCCCCCCCACCCCCCCCCCCCCACCCCCCCCGCCCCCCCCGGCCCGGGCGCCCCCCCCCCCCCGCCCCCCCCCCCCCCCCCCCCCCCCCCCCGCCCCCCCCCCCGCCCCCCCGCCCCCCCCCCCCCCCCCCCCGCCCCCCCCCCGACCGGGCGGCGCGCGCGCCGACCCTCCACCCCCACCCCCTTCAGCCCACCAACCACCTCGACGTCACCAACGTCGCCTGGCTCACCTCCCGCCTCACCGCGCCCGACGCGCCCACGTGCCTCATCGTGTCGCACGATTCCGCGTTCTTGGACGCCGTCTGCACCCACGTCCTCCACTACGCGCACAAACAGCTCGCCCCCTACCGCGGCAACCTCTCCGCCTTTGTGAAACGGGTGCCCGCGGCCGCCTCGTACTACTCGCTGGCCAACGCGCCGCAGCCGTTCAAGTTTCCGCAGCCAGGCATCCTCGTCGGCGTCTCGTCGCGCGACCGCGCCATTCTCAAGCTGCGCGGCGTGTCCTTCACCTACCCCGGCGCGCCCAAGCCGCAGCTGACGGATGTGGATGTTTCGGTCACTCTGTCGTCCCGCGTCGCGGTGCGCGGCGCCAATGGCGCGGGCAAGTCGACCCTCATCAAAATGATGACTGGGGAGACCGCGCCCGACGACGGCGGCACCTACTGGAAGCACCCCAACCTGCGCGTCGCCTACGTGGCGCAGCACGCGTTTCACCACGTGGAGAAGCACTTGGAGGAGACGCCGCTCGCCTACATCCAGTGGCGGTGGGGCGGCGGCGAAGACCGGGAAGCGCTCGAAAAGGCGACGCGCGCCGCGACGGCGGAGGACTTGGCCGCCATGGCCAAGCCCATCGCGGTCGACGGCGTGTACCGCGTCGTGGAAGCGCTGGTGGGGCGCCGCAAGCACAAGAACTCTTTCGAGTACGAGGTCGCGTGGAAGGGCGAGCGCGCGAAACACAACGCGTGGATCGCGCGCGACGCCCTCATCGCCCTGGGGTTCACCAAGATGGTGGACGACCTGGACGCCGAGGCCGCGACGCGGGAGGGGCTCCTGGCGGCGGGCGCGAAAGAGTTTACGGCGCCGTCGATCGTGGCCCACCTCGCCGATTTCGGGCTCGACGCCGAGTTCGCGTGCCACTCGGCCATCAAGGGCCTGTCCGGCGGCCAAAAGGTCAAGGTCGTGCTCGCGGCCGCGTGCTGGAACTGCCCGCACATCGTCGTGCTGGACGAGGTGGGAAGAGAGACGAGACAAAAGGAGGGGGCCGCGCGCGCAAGCCGCCCCCACCTCACGCCACCCCACCCCCCTGCCTTTAGCCCACCAACTTCCTGGACCGCGACTCCCTGGCCGCCCTCGTCGCCGGCCTGGACGCGTACGGCGGCGGGGTGGTTGTGATCTCCCACTGCAAAGAGTTCACCGACGCCGTGTGCGACGAGCGGTGGGACGTCGCCCACCACACCGTGGCCGTCACCCGGCGCCCGGGGGCGGCGCCGGTGGGGGAGAAGGAAAAGACGACGGTGTCTGTTTTCCTGCCGCGAAACGCGTCCGGCCGCGACCTCGCCCTGGAAGGGGACGACCTCGATGCCGCCATTCTGGAGGCGGAGCGGTTGAAGGCGGCCAAGCGGGAGGCGGCCAAGGCCAAAAAGGCGGAGAAGGACCAGGCCAAGCTGCTCAAGGCGGCGAGGCGGTTCTGAGGAAAGGGGCGGGGGGGGGGGGGGCGGGTCGAGGGGGGACTCCAGTCTTACTTTTTTGGGGTTGGGGCCGCGCGCCGCGCGGTGCAAGGAGCCGGCGGCGCGGGCCGAAAAAGGGGGGGGGCGGGGAGGGAGCGGCGCGGCGGCATAGCCGTCGCGGCGGCCAGCCTAGCCACTCCCACGCGGCCCTCCCCATTTGGCCGCCCCCCCACGGGCGAGCACGCACTCCAGCGCGCGCGTTGGCCACCGCCGGCGCCCCCTCAACGCCCGCTCCGCCCCGCACTCTGCGCCGGCAGCTGGCGGCCATGCGCCCGCCCCCGCCCTCTGCGGCCTCCCCTGCCCGCCGCCCGACCGCGGCACACGCCACATCCTCCACGCCCCGCGGCAGCGGGCGCAAGCCGGCGGCCCCCAAATGGACGAGCGTCGGCGGCGGCGCGCCGCGCGGCGGGCCGGCCGACCCCGCCAAGCTGGCCGCGGCGGCGCCGGCGTGGCTCAGGGTGGACGCCGCCGACCTGGCGCGGCAGCGGGCCGAGCTGGAGGCCGACCGGGCGGCGGCCGCGGCCGAGCGCGCGGCCGCGGCCGCGTCGCGCGGGGCGGCCGCGTCGGCCTCGCTCGCGCGTGTGCGCGCCGCCAAGACCGCGCACGAGTCGGTGACGCGGTCCGGCGCCATCGCGGCCGCGGCGCGCGCCAAGGCCGCCAACCGCGCCGAGCTCTCGTTGGGCGGCGGCGGCGGGCGCCCCAACTTTGCTGCCCACGCCTCTGGCCATCCCCAATGGTGGGCCCTGGAGATTCCGTCGGGCGACCCGCGCAAGGCGTCGTCCGTCGCGCGCTGGCTCGCCGCGGCGGAGCGGCGCTGCGGGCGCGTCGCGCCGGCGGCGCCGGGAGGGGAGTCGAGGGCCCGCGTGATCGAAACTTACATCCCCAAGAAGAAGGTGCGCGCGTGGTCGTTTCGTGCCAACAAGATGGGCACGCGCACGGTGGCTTACAAAGGCGGCTGCGTCGTGTTCTTCTGCGCGGTCATGGATCAGCCCCTGGGCGAGTACGTCGCCGGCGGCATCATCGATATGAGCGTGTACAACGAGCGCAAGGAGACCGGGGGGCGCGTGACGGGCTACGCGCGGCGCGAACCGCTCGGGGGCAAGAACCAAATCCCGATGCCGTGCGACGACGCCGACCTGCAGGAGGCGCGCGCGTGGGAGGCGATGCCCGAGGTGTGGGACAGGGCGGCGTCGTGGGAGGCGGACAATGGGAGCGACCCGCTGCCGCCGCTGAGCGACGGAGGAGGGGTGGGGGCCGAGGCGGCGCCCGCGTCTGCCGCTCCCTTGCCCTCCATCCGGGGGCGCGCCCGGGACGTCGCGCGCGCGCTGGCGGAATCTGAGCCGGCGCGCGCGGCGTCGTTTGGGGAAAGGGTTGCCGCGGCGGCGGCGGCGACGGCCGCGTCCGCGTCGACCACGACCGCCGCGGGCTGGAACGTGGGGCCGGCGCCCATCGTGGCCGAGCCGTACCGGGGGCCTCGGGGCGGGGACGGGTATGGAGACGCTTATGGCGACGGTGGCGACCGCGGCTACGACCGCGCCTATGGCGGCGGCGCCTACGCCCCCCGCGGCGGCGGCCGCGGCCAGGGCTATGGCGGCCGCGACCCGGCCGGCTTCCGGGACGGCGGCGGCCGCGGGCGCGGCCACGGCCGCGGCGAGCCACCGCCGCCCGCGTCGGCCGGGTGGGCGACCGCGGGGCCGGACGACGACGACGCCCTGGCGTGGAGCGCCGACGGCGGCGACGACGCGCTGGCGGGCGGGGATTTGTGGGCGGCCGCGCTCGGGCCGCCCGGCGCGGCCGGCGCCGACGACTGGGGCGCCGCGCCCGCCGCCGACGCGGGCGGCGCCGCGGTGCGCGACTATTACGAGAGCATGGAGCCCGAGAGCGGCGCCAGCGGCTGGGCGGCGTCCGACCCCACGGCGTCTGGGTCGGTGACCGACCCGGCCCCGTCCGCCTGGTCGCCCGACGCCGACGCAGCCGCGGCTGCGGCCTGGTTTGACGATGCCACGCCCGAGGATGGGGAGTGAGAAAAGGGGGGGAAGAGGGAGAGGGATTCGTATTTTTTGCTGATTGCACTTCATCCCCTTTTTTGTTGCCGCGGCCTGAGGACGGAAGGGGAGGGGTCGGCGCGATGCCCAAAGCCTCGCACGCTACCCCACCACCCTTCGTCAGCGACTCAGGCTCTCGGGGTGTCGTCAGGGCCCGCGGGCGGCCCGCCGGGCGGCCGGGGGGGCAGGTGCCCGCCCCGCCGCCGGCACGGCGGGCCAGCGCAATCGCGGGCGCGTCATAGATAAGATCAAGTTTTGGCATCATGGTCGGGAGGAGGAGGGGAGGGAGGAGGGGCGGCGACGACGGCGTCGCCGTCGGCGCCGCCGCCCGCCGTCAAGCCCTCCTTCCCTCGGCTCACCCGGGCGCACGCTGGACACGCTGGCACACCGTCTGGTCAGCGGCACGGCTGTCGGAGTGGCGCAATGGGGCCCGGCTCGCTGGCGGAGTGGCGACGTTGGTCACTCCCTCCTGCGCCCCTCCCGCGCGCGCCCGCCCCGGCGAGCGCCGTCCCGCGGCGCCTGCCGCCCACCGCCGTCCCGCGGCGCCCGGGCGTTGACCGCCCGCCCCCGCGCCGCCTCACCGCGCGCCGCGCCCGCCCCTCGGGCGCCGCCGCCATGATCAAGCTCTTCAGCGTCAAGGTGGGCAGCGATGGCGCGACGCGTGGCGGCGGGCCCGAGGGCGTGAGCGCCCTGGCGCGGCGCCCAATCCCCGCCCCACCCCTCGTCCCCAGGAGAAGCAGAGAGCCGAGGCCGCCGCGCCGGCCGGCAGCACCAAGCAGAGCCCCGGCGAGCTGCGCCTGCAGAAGGGTGAGGGAGCGGGTGGCGGCGGGAGGCGTTTGGAGGGCGGCGCCCCCGCTTAGACCGACCCCCGCGCCTCTTCTCCTCTTCTCCTCGACCAGACCTCTCCGAGCTCGACCTCTCCGACGGCACGTCCGTCGCCTTCCCCGACGGCCGCGACCGCCCCATGCGCTTCGAGCTCACCCTGCGCCCCCGGGAAGGCTTTTGGCGGGGCGGCGCGTTCACGTTCGACGTCGCCGTCTCGCCCGGCTACCCCCACGACCCCCCCAAAGTGCGCTGCCGCACCAAGGTGTTTCACCCCAATATCGATGCCGCGGGCGCGGTGTGCCTCAACATCCTGCGCGAAGACTGGAAACCGGTCTTGTCGATCAACACCATCCTCTTTGGCCTGCGCCACCTCTTCCTGGACCCCAACCCCGACGACCCGCTCAACAAGGAGGCGGCCGCCATGATGACGGCGTCGGAGCGCCAGTTTGAGGCGGCGGTGGCCAATGCGGTGTCGCGCGGCGCGCAGATCGGGGGGACCTACTTCCCGCCGTGCCGCGCGTGAGGGAGGCGGAGGGGAGTCACCTGTCGGGGCCCCAACGGCTTTTCCGGGGGGGGCGAGCGTGTTTGCAGGCCAACCGGCGTCGCGGTCGGGTCGCGCGCGCCGTCTCTTCTCTCCCTCCCTTTCTCTTCTCTCCCTCCCTTTCTCTTCTCTCCCTCCCTTTCTCTCTCACCCAAAGACCGTGGCCGCATCCAGGACGCTGTCCGGCGTGACCGAGCCGTCACCGCCGCCGCCACCGCTTTCCTGGGGCAGGGCGCGCACGAGGCGGAGGCAGCGCGGGCGGCCGAGCAGCCAGGCGACGGCGGCGCGCGTCACGCGCCCCGCTCTGTCCGTGTCGCCCGCCACGCAAAAGCCGGCGCCGGCGTACAGGCACAGAGCTTCTTCGTTGTCGGCGGCGACCCACAGGATGAGGGAGGGATAAAAAGAGGTGGGCGGCGGCGCGGCCGCCGCCGCCGCGCGCGCCGCGCCGTCGCCCGCCGCCCACGCGAGCAACGCGCTCCCCACGCCTTGCCGCCGCGCCCCGGGCGCGACAGCCAAGTAGTCGATCAAGATATCGCCGTCGGCCACGGCCTCGGGCAGGAGCGCGTTGCGGAGGGCGACGAGGGCCGCTGCGCGTGCCAAGGCGGCGCGCGCGATGGCGCGCGCAGGGACCGGCCGCGCGCGGGCGGTGGACGAACTCAAGTGCGACGCCGTGATAAAAAAAAAAAAAGTGAGAGTCAGAACCAGCACAGAGAGGAGTCTATTATTACACTCCCGGGCTCTCTCTCTTGGAGCGGCCCGCTCAACGAGCGTCCGCTCTTAATCCTCAGGAGAGTGCCCACGCACGCTCAGCTAGGGGACTCTCGCCGATGGAAACGCCAGTGTGGGGTGCGGTGGATAGGTTCCCACTTTTGAAAAGCGGGCCTCCCCCCCACACCCCTCTGGGAGAGGCGTCGCGGCAAGGGCGGGCGGGCGGTGCCGCGATTGTCGCCGGGCGTATGCACAGAGTCCGAGGCGCCAGCGGTCTCAGTTCAGGGTGCACTTCATACACGCGGCGGTGTCTTTGGGAGTGTTGCCCGTCACGATTTTGCCGTCACGCACCACGCACCCCGTTCCATTGGGCAGGTATAGCAGGCTGCTGCCGGGCGTGCCGGTCCCGGGACAGTGCCCGTCTTCCAGCGCCGAGTTGTCGCAGCAGGTCATCGCAAAAGAGTTGCCCGTGCCGCCGCACTGGCCAAACACGCTCAAGTACAAGGACAGACTTGGGTCAGCACCACCCTGACCACCCGCGACAACCGGGAAAGACAGCTTGCCGGCGCCAGGCAGGAAGCCGTTGGAGTTTGTCTGCACCTCACCCGGCAGCAGGGACGACGTTCGCGGACAGTAGGGGCTCGCACTCGACCCCGCACAAGACGGGTTGGCTGGGGTGGGTGCACAACACGGCGCGCTGCCACCAGGCGTTAGGCCCGAAGCACAGCCCGATCGCCAGCTGCCGGTGTAGCTGGTGTCGGCGACAAACGCGCCGCACGGAGATGCCGCGCGCAGAACGTAGCGGTCGGGAATGCCATACGAGTTGTAGATGAGGGTGCAACGTGAAACGTTGCCAGCGCCGGAGGATGACCCATAGATTTGAGAAGGAGTGCCCAGAATAAATGTTTGGATGGACTGGCGAAGAAAGGGTGGGAAAAGGTGAGGGGCAGGTGAGGGGACGAAACCACCGGGAACACTTCCCCTGCACTAGGCTGAACGTGGAACGAGTCAGCGGGAGAGACCCCTATTGACCATCGCCGCCCTTGCCCCCTTCAACAAACTCACCCTTGTCTGGTACTGGCACGGAACTCCGCCGACAGGGAGAACGGCATATGCGACTTCCTTGATCTGGTTGAATGGATGGGAGATGCCGTCGGCGTTGCACGTACACACGCCCTTCTGGCACGACGTGGCGGCGTTGGGCACGCCGCCAGTGCAGTCGTTGCCGCACCTGCCGCAGTTGTTGACGTCGGTGAGTAGGTTGACGCACTGGTTTGTGCAGAGCGTGGTGCCCCGCGCGCACGTTGGCGTGGATACACAGCAAAACGCGCCGGGCGGGCACGTGCCGCCCTGGTCGGGCACGGGAACCTGCCCGTACCCACACTCGTACGCGCACGGCGCAAACGCGCCGTCAATTTCGCAGGCGCCGCCATCCAGCGTAGCCTGCTTGGGCGAGCCGGTGGGCTTTTTGGGGCGTTTGGGGGGCGTCGCGCACGACGCGGTGAGGCCGCACGCAGGGTTTTCGCCGGGCAGCACGCGCTGCACCCCGAAGCCAAAGCTCGTCGTCAGCACGGGCGGGCACGGAACGCTGTCGGCGATCGTCTCGTCCAGAACAAACCAAAACGTGGATCCGTCGGACGCGGTGCTGCGCGGGGGTGTGGAAGGGGTACACGGGGGTGAAAAGGGGGAGGGGGGGGGGGGGGAGTCGTCGACGCGACGGAGCTGGCACCTTACCACGCCGCCACGTTGCCTCCTAAAAATTCTCACCATCCCATTTCTTCTGCTGCCACAGGCGATTCAGGCACGCACAGAATGGAGCTCCGGCACGTTTCGTATGTAAATGTGGCCCCCAGCTTGGCCGCGTCCAGGCTGGAGTTGAGCGCGGACTTGGCCACCAGGGCCGCCAGATCGGCCACCTTGTCGCCAGCCGTGTTGTTGGCCGCCGCAAACGTCTTTCGATTGTTAACGCAATCTTTCACGTTGAACCAGCCGAGGCCGCCCACCTGTGCCGCCGTCGCGTTGCCGCCCGCCTTGAGCGTTGCCGCGTAGCTGGCCAGCTCAAACGCCGCCTCCAGCTTGGGCGTCTCCAGGCTGCCGGCCGGCAGGCTCTTGGGCGCCCGCCCGCACGTCACCGTTCGGGCGCTGGCCGATGGCGCCTTGGCGGAGGAGGACGCGTTGAGCCGGTCGACGACAAACGACAGGCGGCCGACGAGCACCGACTTGGGGACGAGGTCCAGGCCGACGGCGCGCACGTACTCGCCAAGGCGCAGCTTGACGGGGACGGGCGAGCCGCCGCCGTTGCCGCAGCGTTGGCCGTACCCGTCGTCCAGGCCGATGACGACGCTGGGATGAAGAAAAGAGGGGGCGGTTGGGGCGAAAAGACACTCACTCGCGCGCGCACACACACACACACATACTCCACACGACACCACAAGCGCACCCGGTTGCGTCGTCGACGTAGCAGATGACTTGGGCGGGCGGCCACACCTCATTGTCAAACTTGGACCCGAAGCCCGCTTTGAGCTTGGCCAGCGTCAGCGCGCTGGCGGCAGGGTCGGCAGCGCCTTTCAACAGGTCGAGCTGCGGGGGAGTGAGCAAAAGGTCGTGAGGCTCCCAGTCGGTCTGGTGCCCCCTCCCCCCCCCCCCCCCCCGCTTTGATTGTGTGCGCTCGCGCGCGCACATCATCAAAAACAAACCTTGGACGTGTTGCTGTATTCAGGCGCGGGGAGCGATTTCTGCAGCAGCGCCCACGCCGCGCGAGTGTCGGCCAGCTTGGCCTGCGTTTCGTTGGCCAAGGGAGCCCTGGGGGGGGGGGGTGGAGGGGGAACCGAGGTTGTGCTTTCCCGGCGCTTTAGCCAAGCAAACCTCTCGCCTGCGAAGCCGTCTGCCCGGCCCCTTGCCGCGTGGCTTCACCAGCCCGTTTGATCCCCTGCCGTGGCCGCGGTGGGGGAGGGCCGCGGGCGGTTATGCCACCCCCCGCAAGCACGCGCGCGCACATCGCGCGCGCCCATGCGCATGTTGTTTTCAAGCGAGGGCAATTCCCGTCCGCAAAGAACGCTTACCGCGCTGGCTGCGGACGCGAAAAGCCCCAGCGCGAGCAGCAGCTGGAGACGCATGGTGTCGCCAGAGACGGGCGGTGGTTGTGTGCGTATGCCATGCCGCCGCTCCCGGCCATCTTGGTTGGGCCCCTGGCCGCGTCCGTCGCGCTCGCGTCCGCCACCCCCATCTTCCCGGTCGATGGCGCCGACGCGGACGCGCTCGGCTTCCCGCCGCCCGTCGCCGCGTGCGCGGCGCCCGGCGACTGGTCCCTGCTTTATTTGGCCGAGCCCGTGCCGCTCGCCGACTTTGACCCGCTCGCCGACCCCCGCACCGTGCGCTATTGGCGCGGGCCGGTCGCGCGTCGCGCGGCGCCGCAGGCCGCGCTCGCGGCGGCAGTGTTGCTCGCCTGGGTGACGTACATCGTCGGGCAACTCTGCCGAGCCTGCTGCTGCCGGAGGACAAAGCCCCGGCTGCGGGGCCGGCGCGGCTCGCGCGCGCGCGCTGTTTTCGCCGCGCTCGCCGCCGCCCTCGCCCTCGCCGGCGCCGCCGCGTGCTTATACGGTCTGGCCAGGGGCGAGCCTTACTTGGGGCGTGCGGTGGCGGGCGTCTTTGACGCGACGGCCGACGTGGCGACGGCTGCGGCGAGCGCGTCGGCCGCGCTCGCGTCGGCCCTCGTGCGTGCCTCCACTTCCCTCGCCGCCGCCGCCCTCGACCCGCCCCCCGGCGACGACCTGACGGGCGCCGCCGCGGACGCGTCGTCCGCGGCGGCCGCGGCGGCGGGCGCGGCCGACGCGGCGGCGCGGGTCGTCGACGCTATCGAGTCGGTGCGAAGCCGCGCGCTGCCGATCATCCGCCCCGTCAACACGGCAGGCTGGTGGGAATCTATGCGTTCTTCGGCCTCACTCTCATCTCCTGCCTCGGCTTGGCGGCCGGCACCGCGCTCGGCCGGCGCCGCCTCCTGGGCCTCGCGCTCGGCGCCGCGCTCGCGCTCGTGGCGGCAGATGCCGTGCCCGCGACAGGGTTGCACATGATTGCCATTGTGGGGCACGACGCGTGCTCCCACGCCGACGCGGTCGCGCTCAGCCTGGCGCGGCGCGCCGGCGGCGCGCGCGGCGCGTCGCTCGCCACCCTCGTCCTGCACGGCCCCGCTGCCGCGTCCATCATCGTGCCGAGGACGTCCAACAACCTCGTGACCGTCGTCGCCGGCAGGGACGTGGGCGCCGACCTGGCCGCGGCGCGCGCCGTGCTCGCGGCCGCGGTCGCCGGCGCGCCGGCCGCGTCGGCCGACGCGGCCGACGCCGACGCCGCCATGGCGGATGTCGGAGTCGTCATTGACGACCTGGGCGCCGCGATGACGGCGAGCAGCCTGCGGCGGGTCTACTCGGTCGCCAAGCGCGCGTTCTGCTGCACCGTGGTCGACGGCGCGGGCGAACAGTGGGCCGCCGCCGCCGCCGCCACCCTAGCCGTGCTGGGTGCCGCAGTGGTGGGCGGGGTGGCGCTGGAGCTGGGGCTGGGGCTGGAGGATGGAGGCGGCGGGGAGGAAGGCGGCGAGGGCGACGTGCCGGACGGCGCGCCGCCGCCCGGCGGCAGCCCCGCCGACGCCAAGGAGCGCCCCCGCGTCCCCGTGGGCGCCATCGCTTCCATGCCGGCCCGGTCTTCGCTCAAGGCGGGCGTCGGGAGAGGGCCGGTGGTGGGCGGTGGCGGCCCCCTTCTGCGCTCGGCACTCCTGCCCTCGCCGTCGGGCGTGCCCGGCGACGCGCCATCGGGCTCTGGCGCGTGGCGCATCCCCGTGGCGCCCCCACCGCCTCCTCCCCTGCAGCGCGCCGTCTCGTGGGCGCCCGACGCCGAGTCGCTGCGGCCGAGCGCGCCACTACTCGACGCAAAGGCGGCGGCCGCTGTGCGCAGGCGGGAGGGCAAGGGGGGCCAGTTTGATGTGGTGTGACACGGATGCTGCAGCAACGCCCAACCCCCAAGTTTCGAATCGGAATCGGACGCCACGCTGACCAGCCGCACCCCTCTCTCCACCCTCGCCCCTACCTCTGCCCTTGCATCGGCGGCGGCGGCGCCACGATGGTGAGCAGCTCGCCGGTGGCGGGGTGGGTCAGGGACAGGGCCGACGCCCAGAGCAGGGGCCGGCCAGCGCCGCCGCGCGCGCGCGCGGGCGCCGCGCGCCGCACTCCGCGCGCAAACGCCTCGCCTCCCGCGTCGGGCAGGCCGCCGTCGACGTCGACCGCGACCGCGACCGCCGAGAGGGGGAGCGGCGCGCGGTGGGCGCGGCGGGCAGGGGGGGCGGCCCAGGGCGCGCTCGTGGCCCCGTCGCACTCTCCGCCACCGCTCCTCCCATCCACCAGCCCCGCCGCCCATGGCGCGTCCGGGATGCCGTCGCCCGGCGCGTCGCACGGGGGCGGCGTCCGATTCCAGAGCCTGGGCCGGGCGGTGAGCGCGCCGGCGGGCGCGAGCGCGCGCGTCGTGGCCGGCGCGCGCCGCGCCGACACCTCGCGCGCCTCGGCGCGCGCGTCGGACGCGGCGTCGGCGCGCAGGCGGTCCATGGCGGTCGTGCCGGACAGCGCGTCCTCGTCGCGCGCGGGCGGTGACCGGCCGCAGCGCGCGCGCGCGGCGGCGGCGGAGCCAGAGGAGTCGGGCGAGGCGCGGTCGCGGCCGCGGCCGGCCCTGTCGCTCCCACCATACCTTCCGTCGCCCAGCAGGGGGTAGCCGGCGGCCGCCATGTGGCGGCGCAGCTGGTGTGGCGCGCCCGGCGCGACAGGCCGCAGTTCCACCAGGGTCTCGCCGCCCGCCGCCGCGCCCAGGGCGCGCCACTCGGTGAGCGCGGGGCGGCCGTCCAAAGGGGTGGCGACCCGCCCCGCCCCGGTGGGGCGGCCGGCGGCGACGGCCAAGAAGCGAAACGCGACCTCGCGCCCGGCAACAGCCTCGCTCAGCGCGGCCAGCGCGGGCCGCGTCTTGGCGACGAGCACCAGCCCCCCCGTGTCGGCGTCTGGCCGGTGCACGGGCCGCGGGCGCCACAGGGCGGCGGGCAGTGGCGTCGGCGCGAGCGACGCCGCGAGCCGCGACGCCAGATCGGCCCCGCCGCCGCCCGCGCCCGTCGTCGCCAGGCCGGCCGGCTTGACGACGACGGCCAGGTGGTCGTCCTCGTAGGCGACCGAGATCAAGGGGGGAGGGGGGCGCAGCGCGCCCTCCCGCGCGCGCGGCTCGGGCGCTGGCGCCCCCCCGGCCCGCGGCGCCCACGCCACCGTCGCCCCGCCCGGCACGACTGCGTCTTGTTTGGCCGGGGCGCCGTCGAGCAACACCTCCCCGCGCCTGCACGCCTTGCGCGCCGCCGTGACAGACGGAAACTCGCCCGGCAGCAGCTCCGTCAGCGCGTGCGCCAGCCGGGCGTCGGGCGCGATGCAGGCGGGCGCGACTGTGGTGGCGACGACCGCGTGGCCGGCGCGCGGGGCGGGGGGCGGGGGCGCGCGCCGCATCGGCGCCGCGCGGCGCAGAAATTGGGAGGCGGTTGGGGGGCGGGTGGCCGCCGGGGGGGCGCGGGGGATTGGCGCGGACATCGCGACGAGGACGGCGCGTGGCGGAGGCGCCGCGCGGGGCGGGGAGTGAGACACGACCATCTTGCCGCCCAAACGGCGGCGACAGCGCGCCCCGGTCCGAGCGCGGTTGTGGTTGCACCCCCCTGGGGTTGAGCCCGCCACCCATCCCGCGTTCGTGGCGTGCGCGTAGGCGGGCGCGGGGGGGTGGGAGAGGGAGGGATGAAAGAGTGGGCGGGGTGGGGGGCCCGGCACGCGGCCTCGCGCGGGGGAGGGGGCGCGCGCGGCCGCCGGCGGCCGCCTCCGATCGTGGTGGCCCAATGAAAAAAGTCGCGGCCCAGAGAGCGAAGGAGCGAGTCGGGAAGCGGCCCGGCGCGCGCCCTCCCCCTCTCTCGCCTCACGCGGTCGGCCGCCCCGCCGACTGCACGACCGTCGGCGGCCGCGCCAGCGAGCCCACCGATTCCGCCTTGACCGTGAGCGCGCCCGGCGGCGGCGCCGCAGCCGCGGGCGCCGCGGACGCGCCGCCGCCCTTCTCCTCGACCGACAGCACGCACGGCTCGCCGTCGACCGCGACCCCCGCCGGCACCAGCCCCGCCCGCGTGGGCGACGCGGCCACGAGCACGGCCGAAACCGCGTTGCCGCGCGCGGGCCAGAGCAGGGTCCAAGGGTCGGCCGCGACCGCGCGCACGGCGCCGCGCCCGTCGAGCGAGACGGCGCCCACGCCGCGGGCTTGGAGCACGGCAGCGTATTTGCCGGTCACTGTCAGCACCCAGGGCGTGGGCACGGAGGAGTTGAGGCCGTTGGTGATGGTGAGCACGACCGCCGCGACGCTCGCGTTGCGCGCGGCGCCCGCGCCGGCCGCGCCCGCCGCGTCCAGGCGGACGGACGCGAAGCAGGCTGGCGGCGCGTCCGTGCCCCGGGGCGACGCCGCGGGCAGGACGTCGGTCGGTGCGGGGCCGGCGGCCTCGGCCCGCGCGGTCGTCGGCGGCGCCCACCACGCGCGTGCGCGCAGCCCGTCGCTCAGCCACGCGTACGCGGGCCAGTCGATGCCGCCGCCGGGCGCGAGCAGGTTGCCGCCGGCCGCATCGCCGGCCCAGGCCGACCAGGCCCAGTGCGGGACGCGGCCGTGGCCGCCCGCGCCGGCGGCCGCGCACGCGGGGAGGCCGCAGTCCGGCGCGGTCCACGCCGCGAGGTCGGCCCGCAGCGCCGCCGCCTCCGGCGCCGCCAGCCGCCCGCCCAGGTCGCCCAGCACGAGCGGGTAGCGGCGGCAGGCGAGGGTCGGGGGGGCGCCGGTGCAGTGGCCGGCGGCTTGGAGGTAGCCGAAACTCGCGTCGAGCGCACGCCACAGGGCGGCGCCCGTGGGCGGCTTGGCGCCCTCCGGCACGTGGAGCGACGGAGAAATGGCCACCCGTTGAGCATAGGGCCGCAGCCCCAGCTCGGCCAAAAAACCGTCGGCCGACGCCGACCCGCCGCGCCACGCGGCGCCGAGCGCGGCCTCGGTCGCCGCAAACCCGGCGCCCTGCAGCCCGCCCAGCAGGTCGGCCTGGCCGCCACCGGGGACGAGGAGCAAGGAAGAGGGCGCGGCGCGGGCGAGGGCGTCGAGGCCAGCCAGCAACACGCGGCGCAGGCCGGGGCGGCCGTCGGCGGAGCGCCACCCCAGCCCCAGGGCGGGCGCGTCCGGGTTGGCCAGCACGCGCAGCACGAGGCGGGAAGAGGTGGTGGGCGTGGTGGTGACGGCGGAGGCGATCGAGGCCCAGCCCGACACCCACGCGTGCGGGTCGGCCGCCGCGAGCGCGCCGGCGTCCTCGAGCACCACGTACAGGCCCGCGTCCGCCACCGCGTCCGCCACGTACCGCAGGCGGTCCAGGCGGGTGCCCTCGGGGGCGCCGGGGTTGCAAGTGGCGTTGCGCGGGGGGATGGGCGGGAAACGGGTCCAGACCGACGCCGTCGCGCCCGGCGCCAGCGACGCCGCCGCCACCGCCGCGTCGGACGTGACCTCGCACGCCGCCTCTGGCGACGGCAGGCGCGTCTCGGCCAGCAGTACGTCCATGTCGAACGGGAGCTTGACCGCGGTGAAGCCGAGCGCGGCCGCGCGAGCCGCGGCGACGCCCACGTCGGCCGCCAGCGTGCTGTTGCCGCCCAAGCCCGCCGGCCAGGCCGCCGCCGTGTCAAAGCCGGGCCAGGAGACCGCGCGCAGGTCAAAGGGCGCGCCGTCGGCGCCGAGCAGCATGGCACCACGCGTCGAGAGCGGGCGCGCGCGCGCGCGCGCGCGCGCGCCCTCGCCCTCGTACGACTCGGTGAACGCGCCGCCGCCGCTGTCGAACGAGCCTTTGGCCCAGTCGAAGATGTCGCCCAGCATGGGTCCGTAGCCCGGCGACGAGTCGGCCGCGGGCGGCGCGGGTGGCGGCTTGGGCGGCTGGGCCGGCGGCGGCGCCGCCTTGGGCGTCGCCGCCGGCGTCGGCACGGGCGGCGCCACCGGGTCGGGCAGCGCGGGCGGCTCCCACGGCTCGCCGATGACGCCGGGAGGAGGGGCCGTGATCGCGGGTGGGGTCGTCGGCGCCGGAGTCGTCGGCGGCGGCGTCGTCGGCGCCGGCGTCGTCGGCAGCGGCGGCGGCGGCGGCGGCGGCGGCGCCGCGTACCACGGCCGCAGCCCCACCCGCTGCAGATATTGGACCTTGTTCCAGTCGATCGCGGTCCAGTCCGACTGCACGATGCCCATCGCGCCGTCGCCGTTGGCGTTCCACGCCCACCAGAAGAAGCCTTGGAGCGGGTTGTGCAGGCCGTCGGACGCGGCGCCGGCTGCATTGGCCCACGTCGCCAGGTCGAGTTGGGGTTGGAGGTCGCGCGAGTCGATGAAGCCGGTGCCAGTTTCACCCAGGACAACCGGAAACACGTGACAGTTGCCGCTCGGCGCCCCCACCGCGTTCCCCCCGTCGCAGTAGCCCTGCTTGTTGAGGTAGCCAAACGATTGGGACAGGCGCTTGTACATGGGGGCGCCCTGGGTCGCTTCTTGGGCCGACGAGACCGACGGCGAATACACGTGCGGGCCGGCGATCACTTGGCCGACGTACGGTTTGGACAGGAGGGCGCGGAAGAACGGGTTCGGGTCCGACAGACCCAGCTTCTTGACGAGGTCCGCGTCGGTCGCCATGCCGTCGCCCCAGTTTTTGGCGAGCGGGTGCTGGCCGCACCCTTCCAGCACGTACAGGAAGCCCGGGTTCACCTTCCACAACGCGTCCATGATGGTCAGCGCCATGTCGCCGTAGCCGGGCTTGCCGTTGCCGGGCGTCCAGCGCACCTGGAACGCGTCCGGCTCGTTCAGGATGTCGATCAGCGACATCGCCGCCGCCTTGGGGTACTGCTTCGTCAGCCGGGTCGCCAGGTCGGTCCAGCGCTCGACCCAGAGGGACGGCTGCTGGGTCGCGGTCTGGTCGAGGTTGAACTGAGGGAGGGGGAAGGGAGGGGGGTCGGCGTCGGTTTTTCCTTCTCTTTTCGAGCCGCCGCCACCCCACCACCACTCCTCTCCACCTCTCCCCCCTTGCCTGATTGTCCAGCATGACGTACAACCCTTGCCGGGTGAGGTAGTCGACCGTCCACAGGAAGCGGTCGAGCGTCGTCGTCGACGGCAGGTACGAGTTGCACGTGCCGGCCGCCGATTGAGCAAACTCCGGGCCCGGGTCGGGGGGTTGGGAGGTCGGTGACGCGCCCGGCGGCTTGGTCTGGGCCGCGACGACGGACGGCGGCACCTGGGTGCACTTTGTGTTGAGCCATTTCGGGCTCTGCCCGTACAGGTCGCGAAACGAAAACGGGAGCCGCACCGAGTTGAACCCCAGCAGTTTGATGCGGTAGACGACGTTGGCGAAATCTTGGGCGACCGCGTCGCGGCCGCCCCAGAGGCCGTCGGCCATCGTCGCGCCGCAGTCGAAGCCGAACCAGTTGATGCCCATGAGGTAGAGTTCTTTGCCGTCGATGCCGATGATCTTGCCGTCGCGCGTTGTCATGCCGGCCGACTCGGCGGACGCGCCGGCGGGGGGGCGGGGGGGGGTGACGGTGGCGGGCGCGGCGCTCGCGATGTTGCACGGCGCGCCGTTGAGGGACACGCCCGTCGGGCCGGGGTCGGCCGATGACTCGGTCAGCTCCAGGACGGCGCCAAAGGAGGCGGTGCCGCCGCGGGCGGGCATGGTCTGAAAGAGGGAAAGGGAGGGAGGAAAGAGGTCGGCGCGCGCGCCACGCGCGCGGCTCTCTTTTCCCTCCCCCGCCGACCCCGCCCCACCCCACCCCCCTCCTCTCTCTCTCCTACCTGCCAATACCCTTCCGCGCTGCCCGCCACGGACCCGTTGACCGCCAGCGCCCGCGCCACGTCCAGGTTCCACGCCTGCAGAGCGCGCGCATACGGGCCGGTCACCATGACCTCGTAAGGGGCGGCGACGGGGGCGCCGGAAGGGTTGAAGAGCACAACGTCGAGCGACGCGGCGCGCGCGCCGTCGGTCGTCGCCCACGCCGGCGTGGCGGCCACGGTGGCGGTGCAGCGGGGGGCAGTCAGGGCCGACGCCGCGTCAGGGGTCGGGCGCGCGGCGCCCGAGGCGCGGGCGGCGGCGGCGGGCGCGGCCGCGGCATGGGCGCGAGTTGCCGGCGAGAGCAGGGCGACCGCGACCAGCAGGGCGGTGGCCGCCGCGCCGTGACGACGCGTGGACGTCATGAGGGACTTCTGCGGGTGGCGGCGGGGAGGGAAAAGGGAGGAGGCGGGCGGAGTCGCGCGCGGCGCGCGAAGCGCCGTGCCGTCGCGCACGGCCGGCCTCGAAGCGGGCGCGCCTAAAGGTGCCTCGTCCGGGAAGCAACTCTGGACGCCGGTGGGGGGCGGATGCGGGTGCACGCGAAACGTCCGGCGGTGCGGCGAGTGCCGGGAGAGAGACGGGAGTGCGCCACTGCGCGCCTCGATTCGCGCGCCGGCGACCCCGCTCCAGCATGCAGCAGCGCGCCCGCATCGCGTCCACCCGCCTGGCCGCGCCGCCGGCGCCGGCGCGCACGGCGCGCTGGAGCACGCCCCTTCGCCGCCCCCTCCCCCGCCCCACGTGGACCGCGCCCACGGCGGCCGCGGCCGCCGAAGCCGACGTCCTGGCTGTGGCCGACGCGGCGGTGGCGGCCGCGAGGGCGCCGGGCGGGTTTGCTTGGTCGGACGCTTGGTACCCCGTCCTCTGCGTCCAAGGCGCGTCCGCGGCCGACCCCACCCGCCCGCACGCCGTCCAAGTGCTGGGAGCGGATTTGGTGGCCTGGCGCGACGGCGCCAGCGGCGAGTGGCGCGTCGCCGACGACGCGTGCCCGCACCGGCTCGCGCCGCTGTCCGAAGGGCGGCTGGACGTGAACCCCGCGACCGGCGAATCGGAACTCGCCTGCTCCTACCACGGGTGGTCGTTCAAAGGGTGCGGCGCGTGCGCCAAAATTCCGCAGTCGGCGCACGACCCCGCCGGCCTGGTCACCGCGCTCGCCTCACGCCGTTCCGCGCTCGTCATGCGCCCCACGGTCGTCGCCGCTGGGTTGCTGTTTGCGTGGGGCGAGGGGGGGGCGGGGGCGGCGGACCGCGCGGCGGCCGCGCCGCCGCCGCCGGTGCCGACCGAGGTGGTGGCCCAGGTGGAGAAATCTGGGTGGTACGTGCGCGACACACCCTGTGCGTGGAGGGGAGGGGGTGGGAGGGGTGGGAAGCGTTGGCTGTGGGCCGTGAGAGCCGACCCTCGCCCCCCCTCGCCGCAGACGACCATTCGATCCTCCTCGAGAACCTGATCGATCCGGCCCATCTCCCGGTCTCGCACCACGGCCTGGGCACCCTGGACCGGGCCAAGGCGAAGCCGGTGCCCATGCGGCGGCGGGAGGTCGACGCGGCCGACCCGTCGTCGCCGACGCTTGATTTCGATATTGCCTCTGTCATGTCCCCGTTGGACTCCATCGACCCCACGTCCCGCCTCTCGTTCCACGCGCCGACGCACGTGCGGTACCGGTACCGGTTCGGGGGCGCGCGCATCGCGTCCACGTGCCTCTACGCGACGCCGACGTCCCCCGGCCGCGCGCGCGTCTTCCTGGCCGACGCGGCCTACACCGACCCCGACTACGTGCCCGGCGTCGCACCCAAAGAGCTGCCCAAGCCGCCCATCTCGTTTGGGACAAAAGTGAAGATGATCAAGTTGGCCCTGCGCTTCAAGTTCTCGCCGCGCTTCGTGGCGCACTGGGCCCAGTCCTTCATCTTCGACTCGGACGGCGTGCTGCTGCACGGGCAAATGCGGCGGCTGGCGGCGAGCATCGCGAGGGGGGTGGGATGGAGGAAGGCTTACTACGTTCCTTCCTCGTGCGATCGCTTCGTGGGCGCCCTGCGCGCGTGGATTGACGACGTCGCGGGTGGCGGGCCGCAGTGGGTTCCCGGCGCGACGCCGGCGCCGACCGCGCCGCTCGCGCGCGCGGTCGCGCTCGACCGCGGCGCCCAACACACGGCCCTGTGCCCGGTCTGCCAAAAAGGCGAGCGCCAAATCACCCTATTCCGCGACGCGCTCATCGTTGCTTGCGTGGGCGCGTGCGTGGCGGCCGCGGCGGCGGCCGGGCGCGGTGCGGCGCTCGCCGCGCGCAACGGCCCGCTCCCCTGGCTCGTCGCCGCCGCGGCCGCCGCCCGCCTCGCCGCGTGGGCGCACCTCACCCTGCTGCCCGAGTTTGGTTTCAAGGACCACGTGCACGCGGACAACGATTGATGATGAGCGGGAGAAGGGAGGGAGAGGGCGGAGAGAGGGAGGGGCTCCGCGCGGCGCTGCGCAGTGTTGCAGCGACGCGCCAAACCAAAATACGCGCCCCTCCCCCCCCTCTCTTCACCCCATGCACATCTCGCAAAACAGGCAGCAGCACGTGCACGCGAGCAGGGAGGCGAGGAGGCCGCCGCCCTTGGCGGGCGGCGCGCCCTGGCCGGGGGGGGGGGCGCCATAGTACGAGGGCTGCGGCGGATACCCGCCCTGCTGCTGCGGGGGGTAGCCGCCTTGTTGAGGGTACTGCTGCTGCTGCTGCGGGTACCTGGAAAGGGGGCGGGAGGGGGTGGGCGCGTGCTTTCATAGACATGCGCCCCCAAAACGGCCGCCCCGCGAGCTCCATCTGCCCCTCTCTCCTCACCCTTGTTGCGGGTATTGCGGCTGTTGATACCTGGAGGAGAGGGAAGGACGGGAAACGGCGAGGCGTCGGCACCGGGTAGCTGGCCGCCCCAAAAACGCCACCCCACGCCACCACCGCCCTCCTTCACCCCCCCTCACCCTTGCTGCGGATACTGGGGTCCCTTGCCGTAGCCGACGGGCGGCGCCGACGGGTAGCCTGCGAGGGGGGAGGGAGAGACGTGGGATTGTGCCGCGGCGCCCGGGCGCGCCCGCGGCTGGCGCGGCGCGGGGCTCGCCCGTCGATCGGCCCATGTCGGGGCGCTCACCGGGGGGCGGCGGTTGCTGCATCTCGGCGGGCGCTTGCCGCGGGCAGAGTGTGCGCGCCGGCCCCGCCGCCCTCACTCGCCGCCAACGGGCCCGGCCACCCGCCCGATGCCCGCGATGCGCACCCGCGTTCGCCCCACGGCCATCGTGCTGGCGCCGGCCGGCGCTGCGCCCCGGCGCGCGGCTGCGGCGCGGCCCGCGGCGCGGCGCCCGCATTCCGCACGGTGCGCGGGGGGCGTAGGGCGGCGTGAGCGTGTTCTGCGAGGCGCGGGAGGCGCTGCCGCGGGGCGACGCTCGCACGTGCGGGCAGGCAGCGCCGCGCCACTTGGCCGCCCCGACCCGCTTTGCGCACCTGTTCCCAGCCTCCCTCCGCCTTCCGCCGCTTCTTCAATCGCCGTCGCCGACGCGCCCGTCGACGTGGAGACCGTGTTCGAGTCAGCGTCGCCCGATTTGGGGGTTTCTGTTGCCGTCGTCGCGCGCGGCGACACGACGACCGTCGCCGTCACTCTCTCCCCCGACACCCCGTTGACCGACGACGCCGTGCTGCACTGGGGCGTGGGCGACTGGAAGCAACCCCTTAAATCCTCTTGGCCGCCCGGCACGGCGCCGACCGACGGCAAGGGCGCGGTGCGCACGCCCCTGGTCAAGGGCGCGACCCTCACCGCCACGTTCCCATCCGCCTCCCTCCCCGCCAATATCGTATTTGTCATCAACGACGGTGAGACCTGGATAAAAAACCCGGCGACCGGGGGCGACTGGCGCGCGCCGCTTGCGCCGCCGTCGGCCGCCGCGCTCCTCGCCCGCGTCATCGAGGCCGAAACTCCTGGCCGGGGCAACTGGTCGCTCATGCAGCGCTTTGGCCTGGCCGCCGACCTGGTGGACGACGCGGGCGCGACCGGGGCGCCCGGCGCGGGCGCGCTCCTCGCCTGGCTGCGCCTGTCCTCCCTGCGCCAACTCCCCTGGTACGGCGGCTCGTGCTACCAGTCCAAGGACGCGGCCCACACCCAGAAAATGCTCGCCGAACGGGTGGCCGCTCTCGCCGCCTCGGCCCCCGACGGCGACTCGCGCCGGTTCGCCCGCGCCATCCTCGCCACCCTCCCCCGCGGCGGCGGCGGCGGGGACGACATCCGCATGGGCATCCTCCACATCATGCGCGACCACGGCATCCGGGAGGGGCACCGGCCGGGCATCGAGGAACCGTTCCTGGAGCAGTGGCACCAGAAGCTGCATACCAACACGACGCCCGACGACGTCGCGATCTGTGAAGCCTACATGGCGTTCCTGGACACCGGGTCGATGGAGACCTTTTGGGCGACGGCGTGGGAGCGGGGCGGGTTGACCGCGGAGGACCTCGCGACGATGGACCACCCGCTCACCGCCACGCCCCTCCACCTGCCCCACCTCAAGGGCGCGTTTGAGCACTACCTCGCCATTCTGAAGCGCACCCACGGCGGCGCGAGCCTGGACGCGGCGGTGTCTGCAGCGCGCGGCTGCGTCGGCGGCGACCTGGCCTGGGCGCTCGGCGACCTCCTCGACCACCGGCACGAGTGGTGGGTCCCTGGCAAGCTGGTCGAGTTGAGGGGCGCGCTGAGGCCGCTGTGGACCGCGCCGGGCGCGTCGCGCGACTTGGCGCTGCTGGACGTGGCCCTGGAAGAGTTTTTGAGGGTCAAGGTCGAAGCGGTCGACCCTGCCGCCCTCCCCCCGCCCGACCGCATCGCCCTGCTCCAGCTTCTGCTCGATTCCGCTTCCCTGGATGCGGTGGCCGGGGAGGAGGACGACGTGGTGCAGTGCGCGGCGTTGTGGCGCGCGGTCGCCGGGATCGCCGCCGCCGGCGACGCCTCCTCCTGGACGTGCGACGCCGCGCAGGCCGTCCTGGCCGCGTCCCAGCGCACCGAGCTTGCCCTGGCCGCCCGCGCCGACCGCACGTGCGCCGCGGTGGGGCCGGCGGCGGCCGCGTTTGCGGCGGTCGGCGTCGACGCGGCGTACCTCTCAAACTTTGGCGAAGAAGTGGCCCGCGGCGACCCCCTGTTCCCCGCCGCCCGCCTGCTGCGCGTACTGGCAGCCGACGCACGGGCGGCGGTGGGGGTCGGGGATTGGCTGGTGGTGGCGACGGGGGAGGGCGGCGCCGCGGTGGGCCGCGCGCTCTTGACCCCGACCCTCGGCGCCCTCGCCGGCGCCTCGTACGAGGGTGACGCCGTCGTCGTCTTTGCGGACGAGGTTGACGGGTCGGAGGACGTTCCCATTGGGGTCACGGCGGTGTTGACGCCGTCGATCGTCGACGCTCTCGCGCACGTCGCGCTGCGCGCGCGCGCGCAGGGCGTCCTCCTGGCGACGTGCCTGGCGCCCGACGCGTGGGAGAAGATGGCCGACTTTGGCGGGTCGTCTGTGTCTGTCGCCGTGACCAACACGGGCGGCGTCAAGGTCGGCGCGGCGGCCGCGGGTGCCGCGGCGGCCGCGCGGCCGGCCGCCGGCGCCTCCTCCCCTCCTCCTCTCGTCCTCCCCAAGGCCCCCACCGTCGACGCCTGGGTCCTGGCTGAAGCCGACTACGTAGTCAGCGGCGCGGTGGGCGGCAAGGCGGCCAATTTGGCGGGGTTGAGGGGGAGGCTGCCGGAGGGGGTCGCGATTCCGCCGTCGGTCGCGCTCCCGTTTCGCACCTTTGACCGCGTTTTGGCCGATCCAGCCAACGCCGGCGCAGCCTTGGAACTAGCCGCCATTTGCAAGCGGCTGGACGCGGCGCGGAGCGCGCCTGGCCTGCCCGCGGCCGACCTGGCCGCCGCGCGCGACGTCGTCGCCGCGCGCCTCGCGCCGCCGCCCGCGCTCGCGGCAGCCGTCGCGGCCGCGGCCGCGACCGCGGGCGTCCCCATCGATGAAGCTAATTGGCTAGCCGTGTGGTCGGCCGTCTGCGGCGTCTGGGCGTCCGTGCACGGCGACCGCGCGTGGCTCTCGCGCCGCGCCGCGCGCGTGCCCGACGCCGCGCTGGCGATGGCAGTGCTGCTGCAGGAGGTGGCGCCCCCGGATTACGCCTTCGTGCTGCACACGGTCGACCCGACGGCGGGGGCGGAGAAAGGAGGGAACGCCGTGTACGTTGAAATCGTCTCGGGCGCGGGCGAGGCCCTCGTCTCGGCCGCGCCCGGCCGCGCGGCCGCCTTTCGCGCGGCGCCCGACGGAAGTAACGTGGAAACTCTGGCCCTTCCTTCCAAGCGGGAAGGCTGGTTTGCGCCGGCAGGGCGCGCCGGGGTCTACGCGCGCTCCGACTCTAACGGCGAAGACCTCCCCGGCTTTGCCGGCGCCGGCCTCTACGACTCGATCCCCGTCCCTGCTCTCGCCCACCGCACGCTCGGCTACGCGGGCGACCCGCTCTTCACCGACGCCGCTTGGCGGGACGCCCTCGTCGGCCGCCTCGCGCGGCTCGGTGCGCACATTCAGGCGGCGGCCGGGGGGGCGCCCCAGGACGTGGAAGGGTGCGTCGTGGGCGAGGACCTGGTCGTCGTGCAGGCGCGTCCGCAGGTGGTGTGAGGAGAGGAGGAGAGAGAGGAGAGAGAGGAGGGGCGGGTCGAGGAGAGAAGAGGAGGGGCGGGTCGTGCGCTGCAAGCGGGGTGCGCCCTCCTTCCTCACCCGCCCTTCTCTTCCGAATTCGTGTGCTCTTGTGCCTTGGCGCCCCGGTTGCGGGCGGCAGCCGACTCGGACGCGTCCTTGGGCCGGCGTCGCTCGCGGCCCGCGCAGCGAGTGCGACCGCGCCTCCTCTCACCACTCCCACCCCGCCCGGCGCGCGGCGCCCCCCCCCCCCGCCCCCCCCCCCCGCCGCCCGCGCCCGCGCCCCCCCCCCCCCCCCCCCCCCCCCCCCCGGCCGGGGGCCCCCCCCCCCCCCCCCCCCCCCCACGCGCCGCACCTCACCCACACCCACCCCGCACCTCTCCGCCCACCGCCATGGCGGCCGTCGCGGTGACGTCCGTGCGTGTGCTCGACAACCCCGCCCCCTTCACCAACCCGCTGCAATTCGAGATCCAGTACGAGTGCATGTACCACCTGAAGCATGGTCAGTGCGTGGGAGGGGAGGTGGGAGGCGTGTGGGGGGCGGCGCGGCGCGGCATCGCCGGCCCGGCCCGCGCCGCGCGCGCGCCTTCGGCGCCTGTGCCCCCCGCGCGCCCGCGCGCGATGTCGATCGACGCCGCGGACCGGTCGCGCGCGGGCGCCGAGGCGGCGCCGGCCCCTGAGGGCGCCGCGGCGGCGCGCGCGCGAACCAAATCGCCGCGCCGGCGCCCGCGGCTCCGCACGCCGCGCCACGCTCGCCCAACCCACCCCACGAACCCTCTCATCTCCCTCCATCAGATCTGGAGTGGAAGCTGACATACGTCGGCTCCGCCGAGTCCGAAAAGCACGACCAAGTCCTCGACTCGGTCCTCGTCGGCCCCGTCGCGCCCGGCCAGTACCGCTTCGTCTTCCAGGCCGACCCGCCCGACGTGACCAAGCTGCCGCCGGGGGACGTGACGGGGGTGACCGTTCTTCTTTTGACCTGTGCGTACCGGGGCGCCGAATTCCTGCGCGTCGGCTACTACGTCAACACCGAGTACTGGGACCCCGCGCTGCGGGAGGACCCGCCGGCGACGGTGCAAATCGACAAACTGTCGCGTTCCATTCTCGCCGACAAGCCGCGCGTCACGCGATTCCCCGCCGACTTTGACGACGACGGCGCTGGAGGGGCGGGCGGCGCGGTGTCCGCGGCCGTCCCGGGCGCGGCGCCGGCGGCCGACGCGTTTGACGGCGGCGCGGCCGGGTTCGGCGCCGCGCCGCCCGGCGACGACGGCGCGGCCGCCTTTGCCGCGGCGTACGGCGCGCCGCCGCCCGCGCCCGCGTTTGAAGGCGCGGCCGCGGTGGGCGGCGAGGGGGACGTGGCGATGGACGGGTGAGGGAGGGAGTGCGTGGATTTTCGCGCGCCTCGCGCCTTCCCTTGTCCCCTTCCCTCCCCGCGCCCCATGAAACGCATGCATCATTCACAGCTCTCTCTCTATGACCGGAAACCGTGTCCACGAGCGCGGGCGCGGGCGCTGCGCCTCCTCTCGGTCACCCCTTTTTCTTCGCCCCGCCCACCATCCCCTCGGCCGCGAGCACGCCCACGTCCGCCGCCGGCAGCCAGAACCGCAGCGTGACCGCCGACCCCGCCAGCCGCAGCTCGTCTCCGCTGGCCAGCCGCACGCCCGCGCCCTCGTCGCCGCCGCCGAGCGACACGCGCGCCGACGGGGCTTCCGCCCCGTTGACGTGCACCGCGTTCTTGCCCAGCGTGGCCAGCTCCCAGGTAGAGGAGGGCGCGTTCCAGCGGATGGTGCAGTGGCGGCGGGAGAGGACCTTGGTGCCGCCGTCGTCTGCGGACGGAGCGCGCGTCGGCCGAGCCCCGCCAAGCGTCGCCACCTCTCTCTCCTCTCTCTCCCTCCCCCTCTTTCACCTAGCTGCACGTCCACGGTCGACTTGGCCGCCGCGCGGCCGAGCACGACCGCCGGCTTCCTCAGAAAGTGCTCCCACCCGCGCTCGCCCGTCAGCTTGGCGTAGCCGCACCGCGCCAGGCGGGGGTCAGTGGTGGCGGCGGCCATCGGGAGAGGGCGGCCGAGGTTGCGGCGCGGGCAGCGCGCTGCCGGCGCGATTGTGGCCAGCGCCGGCGCCGGCGCGGCGCGCTCGTCAGTCTGCGGACGTGGCGCGATGCGCTGCGCGGGGTGCCTCCCCCCTCCCGCCCCTGCCTTGCCGGCGCGGGCGCCCGGCGCGGCCCCAGGGCGCCGGCCGCTTCCCAATCGCCGCCCGGCGACCACCACCGTCGCCGCCCTGTGGCGCAGGCGCGGCCAATCGGTAGATGCAGCGACGGCCGCCGCCCCCGCGCGGTCGGCGGTCACACTGACGGTGCGCGTGCGCGCAGGCGATACGCCCGCCAGCCTATCCGCGCGCACCGGCGTCGCGGCCGACAAGTTTGTGCTGGCCAATAAAGGTCGGGGGGAGAGAGGATGGCATGTGTCGAGGGAGAATGGCAGCGCGGGCCCTGACGCCACCCTCTCACCTCTCTCTAGGCGACCCCCAACTCACGCCTGGCTCCACCCTGCGCCTCGAGCTCCCGTTCGCCCTGTCTCCCGGCGCCATCGCCGCCGTGCGCGCGCTGGAAGCCGAGGGGGTGGGGGGTAGGGCTGTCGGCGACGATGCAAACGCGGTGGCGACCGCCGCGGCGACGCTGCGCGCGACCACCGCCGGCGTCCCATCCAACAACCTCTACCCACGCCGCGACGGGCGCTCCTTCAGCATGGAGGCCGCGTCCCTGGGCGTGCTCGTCCTCATCGCCGCCGCGCTGGCGAGCCTGACCCGGCGTGCGTGGCGCTCCGCCCAGGAGCGCGCGCGCCGCGACGCGACGACCACACGCGCCGCCGCCTCGCGTGCGGCGGCGCGCGCGGGGGCGTTGCCGAACGCGCTGCCTGTCTGGCTCACCGGGCCCGCCGTGTGGCGCGTGCGGCTGGCGACTGGCGGCGAAGCCAACGTGCCGCTCCCGCCGCCCCCCGACGCCCCCGCCGGCACCGCCGCCACACGCTGCTGGCTCGCGTGGGAGGCGCAAGCCGATGCCGTGGCGTGGGCGGCGTGGCTGGCGGGCGCGGGGCTGGGCGGTGCGGCGTCGGTGCGCGCGGCGCCCGAAACGCTCTCCGAGGAAGCCGCCGCCGCCGGGCGGGAGCTGGTCTACGTGCCCGCGGGCGCGGTGCGGGTGGCGCCCGGCGACGCCGAGGCGTCCGCGCTCGCTTCGCTCGCCGCGCGCGCACACGAACGCCGCGGGGGGGCTGCGATCGTGCGGCCCGAGCTGCGGGTCGTCAGGGAGGACGAGGGCACGCCCAACGGCGAGACCGCCACCATCGTGGCCGAGGAGGTGGCCGTGGAGATCGTCCCGGACGAGCCGCCTGCGCCGTCGCCCACCGGGCGTCCCCCCGCACCCCCTCCACCAATCCTCACCGCCGCCTCAGTCGGCGCGCGGGGCTGGTACCGCACCCTGCCCTTTGTCGTCGTGCCCGTGCTGAGGCTGGACGGGGACGAGGGCTCTCTGCTGGTTCTCCACGGCGTCGGCGCGCGCGGCGGCGCCGACGGCGAAGGGCCCCCCGGCGCGGTCGTCGCGTTTGAGAAGCACGACGACGCCCACCGGCTCGCCCGTCTCTGGCACGTTTCCGGAGCGGGAGCGGCCAACGGCGCCGACATTGGGCGCGTTGTGGCCATCACGCCTGAGCAGCTCGACGAGGCGGCGGCCGAATATGAGGCCGATCCGGTCGTTTTCCGGGCGGGGAGCATGCCGCTGCCGGCGCGGGCCAGCTCGCAGCAGGTGCTGCAGCTGCTGGCAGCTGGAGTTGCGGCCCAGTTGGGGGAGGAGGGGTGAGCGTGCAACCGAACAGGGTGGGTAATTTTTTTTTTGGTTCTGGCCCCACACACACACCCGCGGCGCCGCCGTTGCGGCCGCGCCGCGCGCGCCATGGCCTCCCAGCCGCCGCCGCCGGCGCCGGCCGAGGCGGGCGCGAGCGTGCCGATGCCGCGCGCGCTGCTGCGCACAACGCTCGGCCGCGTCGTTCCTAGTGCGCGTCGACAGGGGAGGCGTGGGGTGCTGCCGGCGTGACGCGGCGGCCCCCAACCGCGACCCCCTTTCCTCCTCCCCCAGTCACCGCCGTTGTCGTCCTGCTCACCTTCATCGACCGCGCCTCCATCGGCCTGGCCGCCCCCTCCCTCATCCACGACGTCGGGCTGACGCGACAGGAAGTGGGGCTCGCGTCGGCGTTGATGTTTGTCACGTACGGCGTGTTCATGATGCCGTCCGCCCTCCTCTTCTCCCGCCTCGGCATCGGGCGCTGGATGGGCGTCATTGTCATCGCGTGGGGCGTCGTCACGGCGGCGACGGCTGCTGCCACGACGCCGGGAGCTCTGTACGCGTGCCGGCTCGCGCTCGGCGCGGCTGAAGCGGGGACGATGCCGGGCTGCTGGTTTCTCCTCTCCCGGTTTGTGCCGGAGAACGAAATGGCGTACGCTTATTCATTCCCGCTTGCTTTCACAGCGGCCGCCCAGGTGATCGGCGGACCGCTCGCCGCCCTTTTCCTCGGGCCGCTGCATAACGTCGGCGGCCTACGCGGGTGGCAGTGGCTGTTCCTCGGGGAAGGTGGGTGTGTGTGCGGTGGGGGTCGAGGGCGGGGCGCCCGGCCCGCGCGCGTTGGGACCCCCGAAAAAACGCCCCGCCGTGGCCGCCCTCAGCCCTCCTCCACCCCTCGCAACATCAGGCTTGCTCACCATCGCCGTCGGCGCGATGCTGCCCTGGTGGATCGACGACACCATTGCGGATGCTGCGTGGCTCGCGCCCGCCGACAAGGAAGTCGCGTCCTCCACGCTCGCGGCCGCCGCGGCCGCCGTCGGCGCCCCGCCCCCCTTCCCAGGCCCTGGACGCCCCCCTCCCGACACCCTAGCCGACTGCGTCCGCGCGGCGGGCGCCGCGTTGCGGGTTTGGCAGCTGTGGGCGCTCGCGGCGGCGATCGCGCTCGTGCAGGTCTCCTTCTTCGGCGTGCTCTTCTTCGCGCCACTAGAGTTGGCATCCGCGTTTGGCTCGGTGCCGGTGACGTATCAAGGGCCAAAAGAGGAGGCGTCGAAAGCTGTCGGGGCGGCGCTCAAATCCGCCGTCGTGTTCGCGCCTTCAGCGGTCGCCCTGGTCGCCGCGTCGCTCGTCACGCGGGCCACGGGCGACCGCGTGTGGACGTGCACGGTGAGCCTTGTTCTGTCGGCCGCGTCGTTTGCCGCGCTCGGCGCGGTGGGCGGGCGGACGCCAGGCGCCGGCCTGGCGCTCCTCACGTGCGGATCTGTGGGTGGCTGTGCCGTCCTCGCGCCGCTGGCCACCTGGCCCCACGCCTACCTGCCACACGGCGCGCCGGTGGCGATGAGTTACTCGGCGTGGAACCAAGTGTGTGGAGGGTGGTGGCGGGGCGGCGTGGGCGACGCGGCGGCGGCGTCTTTGGCGGAGGCCGCCGCCGGCGGCGGGTGCGGCGGCGGTGCGCGCCGCTCGCCAACACCCGACGCCCCCTTCTCCCTCCCCCCCCAGTGGGTCGCCCTCTCCGGCATCGTGGGCCCCTACCTCCTCGGCGCCCTGCCCCGCGCGCCCGCGTTTTATGCGCTGGCAGGGTGCCAAGCGGCCGCCGGCCTCCTCCTCCTCGCGTTTGGCCTGCACGAGAAGCGGGCGGCGCGGCGGGTGCGCGCAGGGACGAGCCTCTGACGCGGGTGTCGGCGCCGCGTCGAACGCGTGCCTCTGCCCTGCTTTGGTTTCTTTCGTTGACCGTCGCCGTTTTCGCCGCTCTTTCTTTCTCTCCCCCTTGGTTTCCTTTTGCCCGCCCCCTCTTTCTTTCTTTCCACGTGACGCATGCGTGCGCATGCGGCGAAGGTCGTGAAATGCGGAAGGTTTTGGGGTGCCGCGTCGGGTGCGGGCGGCCAGCGCGCCTTCACACCGCCCGGCGCGCGGCGGCTCGCCATGCCGCCCGACCCCGCCCTGCTGGCCTCCCCCCCCGCCACGCTCGAGACGGAGGCCGCGCGAGCGCCACGCGGCAAATTGCTGCGCCGCACGCTCCCCATCTGCTGCCTCCTCACCACCGTCACCTACATCGACCGCTCCAACCTGGGACTGGCCGCGCCGACCCTGATTGCAGACGGCGTGGTGACCCGGCTGCAGTTTGGGTGGTCTGCCGCGTCGTTTTTCGTTTCGTACGGCCTCCTCCAAATCCCTATGGCGACCTGCTTCACGACCCGCATCGGCATGGGGCGCTGGTTTGCAGTCACGGTCGGGCTGTGGGGGGCGACCACGGCCGCGACGGCGGCCGTGCGCGGGCCCGGGGAACTTATCGCCTTGCGCGTCCTCCTGGGCCTGTTCGAGGCCGGCACGTTGCCCGGGTGCTACTGCCTGTTGAGCCGGTTCCACACGGTGCGGATGGGGGTGGTGGGGAGGGTGGAGGGCGGGGAGCGCCAGAAAAGAGTCCCGCCACCGCCGCTCGCCCCCGACCCGCCCCCGACCCCCCCCCGCCGCCGCAGCCCGCCGCGATGGCGGTCGTCTACCCGACCATGCTCGTGTTCACCCTGCTCGCCGGCGTCATCGGTGGCCCCCTGGGCGCGGGGCTGATGAAGCTGGACGGCGTCGGCGGCCTGCGGGGGTGGCGCTGGCTCTTCCTCTGTGAGGGCCTCGCGACTGTGGCGTTGGCCGCCGCCCTGCCGTGGCTGGTGCCTGAGTCGATTGGCACGTCAACCTGGCTCACCGCGGACGAAAAGGAAGCCGCCGCGGCCGACGTGGTCGCCGCCGCGCGCGCCGCGGGCGTGCGCGCGCCGGAGACCGGCCTGGACAGAGCGCCCCACGCGCCCGCCGACGCGGAGACGCTGGGGTCTGCCCTGGCCACCGCGGCGCGCGTGCTGGGTGTGTGGCAAATTTGGTGGCTGGGGTCGGCGGTCGTGCTATGCCAGGTGAGGAGAGGAGGAGAGAAAGAGGGAGAGGGGGTCGCCCTTTTCGCGCTTCATCGCTCGGGCGCGCGCCCTCCCGGCTCCTTCCTCGACCCCCGCCCCTCCTCCAGATCGCTTTCTGGGTGCTCGTCTACTACGTCCCCCTAGAAATCGCGTCCGCTTTCGGCGCCGCCACTCCAGTCCCCGGCTCCGACGCGGCCGCCGTCGCGGCGCGCGCGGCCGACGCGGCGCTCAAATCGGGGCTCGTCTTCCTGCCCGCCGCCGCCGCACTCGTCGTGGCCGGCTTGTTGGTGCGGCGCACGGGGGACCGCAAGTGGGCGTGCGCCGCGTGGCTGTCCCTGTCGGCGGTCGGGTTTGCGCTCCTGCCGCTCGCCGGCGGTGCGCTCGGGCCGTCGGCGGGCATCGCGTTGTTGGCCGTCGCGGCCGTTGGCGAGTCTGGGGCCATGGCCGCGCTGTCGACGTGGCCCGCGCCGTACCTGGCGCCGGTGCGGGAGCGGGAGAGGGTGGTGGGGAAAGGAGAGAGGGCGCGCGCGCACGCCGCCCCGACCCCACCCCGTCTCCACTTCTAGGCTGGCGGCCACGTCGCCGCCGCGTACGCGTCCTTCAACTCGTTCTCCGCGGTCGCCGGCTTTGTGGGCCCCCTGGTGCAGGCCGCGCTGTCGCGCGGCGCCGCGTTTTATCTCCTGGCCAGCCTCCAGCTTTCGGCGGCGGTTGTGTTGCTCGCGTTTGGGTGCGTTGAGGACCGAGGAAAGCGTAGCAAGGGCGTGGGGGAGGGCGGGAGCGCGTGAGAAAGCGGGAAAGGGAGCATTCGGATTCTGTTGCACGCGAAAACCTTCTGTTCACCCCGCCAACCCCGCGGCCGCGGCGGCGACCACGCGCGCGTGCTCCGCCCGCCACTTGGCCGCGTCGGCGAGGGCGGCGGCCAGCTGGGCGGACAGGTCGGCGTCGGCGGGCGCGGCCGACGCCGACGCCGCGCCGCCCGCGCCCGCGCCGGCCCCCCAGTCGTCGGCTTCGCCCTCGCCCAGCACGCCGGTGGCGGCCACGCCCCCCGCAAACGGGGTCGAGCCGGCGAGGGCGATGGGAGGGGTGAGCCACGGCTCCGAGCGGTCGCGCGCGAGTTGGGGCGGCTTCATCGGCGCCGCCGACGCGCCACCACCGCCACCGCTCCCCGCGATCAACCCACACGGCAGCACGCCCGGCGGCGGCGCGGCCAGCGCGACGACGCCGCCCGCGGGGCCGCCCGCGGGGGTGAGTTCCCGCAGCGGCGCGCGCGTGCGCGCGCACCACACGCGCACGCTGCCGTCGGCTGAGCCGGTGACGACCAAAGGAGGGGAGGATGGCGGGGCCAGCGCACACGTGACGGGGCCGGCGTGGCCGCGCAGCGCGGCGGCGACGCCGCGCGGGAGCGGGGCGTCGCCGCCGCGGACGCCGCGGTCGCCGCCACCCTCGCCGCCGCCGACCAAGTCGACCTCATACACAACCCCGTCGTCGCACCCGGCGTACGCCGCGTGCTCGCCCGCGTCGAGTGCGAGGCAGCGGGCGGGGGAGGGGAGGGCGACGGAGAGGAGGGCGGCGCCTGACGCGGCGCAGAACACGCGCACGCTCGCGTCCAGGGACGCCGTGACCGCCAGCGGGCCAGTAGATCCCGCGGCCGCGACGACGGCGGTGACGGGCAGGGTGTGGGCGGGCCAGGCGTGGCGCGGGGAGGGGGGGGTGGCCGCGCCGGCGTCGGCGACGGCGGCTATGTCCCACGCCGACGCCACGCCGTCCCCGCCCCCGGTCAGCAGCCAACTGCCATCAGGTGCAAACGCAATCGCCCCCGCGGGGCGGTAGTGCGCGCCCCACGCGCGCAGCAGGCGCCCCGTCGCGCCCTCCCACAACCACACGGCCCCGCTGGCGCCGCCGGCGGCGACCAGCGCGCCGCACGGCGTGCACGCGACGCAGAGCGCGGGTTCGGGAGGAAAGGAGCGGCCGGAGGGGGCGTCCCGGCCGAGAGACCAAGCGACGACCGGCCCGCGGCCGGCCTGTGCCGCGTGCACTGTCGCCGGCGCCCCCGTCGCCGGCGCGCCGATGGCCAGCCCGTTGGGCGTGCCCGTGTTGCCGCGCAGGGCGGCGAGCTGGGTGCCGGTGGTGGCGTCCCTAAAGAGGAGAGGAGGTGGGCGGGTCGGCTAGCGCGCCCGCCTCCCTCATCCCCACTCCCCTCCTAGTTGGCCGCTTACCAGACAGTTATCGCCGATTCTTTGCCGTCGCACGCCGCGAGCACGACGGCGGGCAGGCCGCCGCGGCGCGGCGGCGGCGCGGCGGCCGCCATCGGGGGGGAGGGGCGGCGCCGGCGCTGGGAAGGAGGGCGCGAATGGGGCGCCAGGCGTCGACCGCGCCGGGATTGGGGCGGCGGCCGAGTGTGAAAGGCCGCAACTACCCCTCTGTCTGCCTCTCTCTTGTTTTTCTTTTCTTCACACATAGACCGCCGCCCGCGCGGAGACCGCGTCCGCCTCTTGTGCAGCCGCCACGGCGGCGGCCGCCGCTTTGGCGGTGAGGGAGGCGGCCAAGGCGCCGGCGCCAGTTGCAGCCGCGACCGCGCGCGCTGCGGCTGCGAGCGCGGCGACGCCGCGCGGCGCCGGCGCGCCCGCGGCCTCGTCCGCCAGGGCGAGCACTAGAGTGGGGGATTGAGTCGCTTGCGCGGCGGAGAAGTGGGCGGCGGCGACGCCGGAGAGGGCGACGCCGGCGGGGAGCGGGGTCGCGGACGCGGACGCCGCCGCCGCCTCCAAAGCCGGGCCCGCCGACGTGGCCAGGCTGTACACGGTGTCGGGCGAGGGCGTGCCGGGGATGGCGTGGGCCTAGGGGAACAGGGAGAGGGGGTGAGGAAAAAGGCTCGCGCACCGCCCCGCCCGACCCTTCGACTCCTCCGCTCACCGGCAGCGACGCCAGCACGACCGCCGCCCCCGGCCGCGCGGCGGCCGCCAGCGCGGCCGCCAGGGACGCGGCGCGCGCGTCGGGGACGCGGTGTTGGCAGAGGGCGACGAGCGAAAGGTCAGCGCCGCGTTCCCCTCCTTCTCCTCCTTCTCCAACCCAGAACATGCAGCACGACGCGTCGCCGGGGCCTGCCGGCAGTGTGTTGCCCGCCAAGGAGGCGCCGGGCAGGACCAGAGCGCCGGCGAGCTGAGAGGAGGAAGGAAGCGGGGGCGTTGGCCGACCGTCGACGGTTGCCCGTCTCTCCTCTCTCGCGCATCTTCTTCCTTACCCGGCCGGCGTCGCACGCAGGGCGTAGCAGCGCGCACGCCTCGGGGCTGACGGCAAAGACCTGGGGAGGGGGAGAGGGGTCGGGACGCCGACGTGCCGCAGACTACCGGCGGTTCCCCCTCCCCCACCACGCACCAACAGCGCCGGTGCCAGCACGCCATCCCGCATGCGGGCCTTGGTCTCCGGCGTCCACTGTGGGAGGGCGGGGAGGGCGCGTGAGCCTACGATGGCGCGCCCCCGATCACCCGCGCCGCCCCGCCCCACCTCCGCTCTCCCACTCCTCACCAGCGCCACCGGCGCCTCGCCCGCGATGCGCGCGCCCTCGGCCTCGGCGTCGGCCTCCTCCTCCTCGCGCAGGGTGCGCCCCACAACGTCCGCGGTCAGCGGGTCGGGGTCCATGGTGCAGGGAGGCGGGCGGGGTGCGGGAGTGGGAGTGGGAGCAAGGGAGAAGGGGCGAGAGAGAGGGGATGGAGCGGTGTGTTGCGTTTGCGGCGCCGCCCGCCCAACCCCCTCGCTCCTCTCTCTCTCAGCACGCGCCGCACGGCGGGTCGTCCAGTACCCCCACCGGCGCCGGCGGCGCCAGCGTGTCCAGGTCGACCGTCGCGCGCAGCGCGGAAAAGTCCTCGAAAAAGGCGCGGATGTGGGCGTGCGCGTGCTCCACGTCGCTCACGCCGGCCATCTCCCGAATGGAGTGCATCGACAGCTGGGGCGCGCCCACGTCGACGGCGGCCACGCCCAGGCCGGACGCGAGGATGGGGCCGATGGTCGACCCGCACGCGAGGTCGGAGCGCACGCAAAACTCTTGCGACGGGACGCCGCGCCGCGCGCCGACCTCGCGGAAGAGGGCGGCGGACGTCGCGTCCGTCGCGTAGCGTTGGTTGGCGTTGTGCTTGATGACGAGGCCACCGCCAAAGAGGGGGCGGTGGTCGGGGTCGTGCCGGTCGGCGTAGTTGGGGTGGACCTACGAAAGAAGAGGGTCGACGTTAGGGGGGGTGTTCTACGGTTGGGGTCCTCGACCTCTCTCTCCTCTCCTCCCTCCTCCCTCACCGCGTGCGCCATGTCGGCCGACACCAGGAACGACGCCTGCAGCGCGCGCACGACCGCGCCCTCCGCGTCGGGGCCGGCGAGGGCGCGGGCAATCCGAAAGACGGCGTCGCGCATCACGGGGCCGCCCGCGCCTTGGGCGGACGCCGACCCCACCTCCTCGTGGTCGAACAGGGCCACAGCAGCGACAGCGGGCTCCTTGTCCAACGCGTCGCCGGCGCCGGTCCCAAAGGCGTCGATCAGGGCGGTGACGGCAACGTAGGTCATGGCGAGGTTGTCGAGGCGGCCGACAAACACAAACTCGTTGTACGCCCCGCCAATGGCCCCGCGCTGCGTGTCGCACACGTTGAGGTCGAAATCCACTATGGATTCGACCGGGACGCCGGCCGCGTCCGCGACGGCGGCGAGGAGGGCCGGGTGGTGTTTGGGGGTCGGCAACGCGCCGCCCCCACCCCCCTCGTTCGCCACGGCCGCCACCCGCGACGCCAGCACCGGCACCACGTGCGCCTGCTTGTTGGGCGCAAACCCCTTGTCCGCCAGCTCGCGCTGCAGGTGGATGGCGAGCATCGGGACGCGGAGGAGCGGGCGGTCGACCGCGACGAGGCGGGCCGTGATTTTTCCGTCCCCTCCTTTCACCAGCACCCGCCCCGCCACCGTCAGGTCCCGGTCAAACCAGGTGCTCCAGAGGCCGCCCCCGTACGGCTCCACGTTGACCATGGCGTAGCCAGCGCGCGCGCCGGCCGACACGGGCTTCAACTTGAGGCACGGCGAGTCGGTGTGCGCGCCGACGACGTGGAACCCGTTGCCAGCTTTGTACCCGCCCCCCACCGCAAACGCGACGAGCGTGGACCCGCCCCGGGTGAAGTAGTAGCGGCCGCCGGCGCGCAGCGCCCACGCGTCGGTCTCGTGGATGCGGGCAAAGCCGGCGGCGTCGAGGCGGGACGCCGCCACCGCGACCGCGTGGTACTGGGTCCAGGACGCGTCGATGAAGGAGAGGAGGTCGGCGGCGCGGGCAGAGGCGGCCGGGGACGGGGTCGGGGGCGCGGGCGGCGCGCCCATCGCGGGCGACGACGCGGCCGCGCGGGCGATCGTGGGGCGGCGGCTGGCGATGGGCGGCGGCCGGGCGACCAGGGCGCTGCGAGCCGCGCGGAGCATGGAGAGTGGGTGGGGGAGAGCGGGCGGGCCGACGGCCCTCTACGCGCCCGCGCTCTTTGTCTGTCTCACACCTCGCGCCAGTCGACGTCAATGACCCCGCCATCGCCCATACTGCCGCCACCATCCCCGCTGCCGTCCAGGGCGATGACGCGGCCCGCGGGCGTGCGCACACGCACGCGCACCGCCCCGCCCGCGTCTGTCGCTTCAACAACGCCCGCGCCGTTCGGCCCCGCGACCGAGAACTGGATGGTCGTCGTTTTTGTCGCGACGCCGTTGACGATCGCGGTCGCCCCGGACTGGGAGGAGACGCCGGGCACTTGCCGCACGCTCCCGCCAAACTCGGCCGCCACGCGCGCGTCGCGCGCCGCGGCGGCCAGGGCCGTCGCTTGCAGGTCGGCCGCGGCGGCGGCTTGGGAGGCGAGCGCGTCGCCGACGCCCTGGAGGGCGCGGCCGAGCAGGCCCCCGACCACCGCCCCCAGTGGCCCAGCCAGCGCGCCACCGCCCAGGGCGCCACCCAGCGGCCCGCCCAGGGGGCCGGACAGAGGCCCGCGCCGGTCGGCGGGGCGGGAAGGAGGCGCCGCGGTGTCGCCCTTCGGCGCGACGAGACCGCCGACCGCGGCCGACACCGACCGCCCCAGCTTGGTCAGCGCGCCCTTGGCCACGGTGGCTGCATCGGCCACGATGTCGGACCAGGGCTTGTCCGCCTCGTCGTCGGGGCGGGCCGCGAAGCAGCGGGCGGAGCGCGGGCGCGGCGCCGCGCGGCGACCACCGGCCACAGCGCGCACGGCGGGCGCGGCTCGCGCGATGAGCGCGGGGCGCGCCAGCATGCCGGGAGGAGCAACCGCCGGCGGAGGGGTGCGGGTGTGTCGCCGGCATCGGGCGCGCCTCGCTGGCCACTCTGCTTCATGCCCACCGCGCGCCCGCCCCCCATGCTGCGCGCCGCCATGATCGCTGCCTCGCGCTCCCTGGGGTCGGCCCGGGCGGGCGCGCCCGCCGCCGCACGCGCCGCGTCGCGGCTCGCCGCGCGCGCGGCGCGCCCGCCCGCGCCCGTCACGATGGACGAAAAGGTGTGAGAGTGTGGGGAGTGGGGGAGGATGGGGGCCGATTGGGCGCGCGGCGCGCTGGACCGCGTGCCGACGCGCCGTTCCCGCCCGATCCCATCTCTTCTTTCCGCTCCTGTAGGCCAAAGCCGTCGACGCCGTCGTCAAGGACATCAACGCCCGCTTTGGCAAAGGGTCGATCATGTTCCTCAACTCGGCCCCGGAGAAGATGTATGAGGAGAGGGGAGAGAGCAACGGGGGCCGGGTTTTCGCGCCGACGCCGCCGCCGACGCCACCACCCCTCCTCTCTCCTCCAGGGAAACCATCTCCACCGGCGCCCTCACCCTGGACGTCGCCCTGGGTGGCGGCCTGCCCAAAGGGCGCATCGTCGAAATTTTCGGCCCCGAGTCGTCGGGCAAAACCACCGTCGCCCTGCACGCGATCGCCTCGGTCCAAGCCGCCGGCGGCCGGGCCGCCCTCATCGACGCGGAGCACGCGTTCGACCCCGCGTACGCGCGCGCGGTCGGCATCGACCTGGAAACGCTGCTCGTCTCCCAACCCGACTGCGGCGAGACCGCGCTGGAGATCGTCGACCAACTCATCCGCTCCGACTCGTTCGACCTCGTCGTCGTCGACTCGGTCGCCGCCCTCACCCCGCGCGCCGAGCTCGAGGGCGAGATCGGGGCGGCGACGATCGGGCTCCAAGCGCGGCTGATGTCGTCCGCGCTGCGCAAGGTGGCGGCCAACGCGTCGCGCGCGGGGACGACCGTGCTCATGATCAACCAGCTGCGCATGAAGGTCGGGGGGGGGGGGGGGGGGGGGGGGGGGGGGGGGGGGGCCCCCCCCCCCCCCCCCCCCCCCCCCCCCCCCCCCCCCCCCCCCGCCCCCCCCGGCCGGCGCGCCGA
>Ga0315273_10000109_pt1 | contig 69496 bp, 52 predicted proteins | sample YL17G02_0_MG_FD_205753 | JGI IMG/M metagenome (GOLD analysis project Ga0315273, IMG submission 205753) | Sediment microbial communities from Yellowstone Lake, YNP, Wyoming, USA - YL17G02_0 | ecosystem: Environmental > Aquatic > Freshwater > Lake > Sediment | place: USA: Wyoming | collected... | reverse complement strand
GAGCGTGATATGAGAAGGTTATTCCCTTATAAACCGCGTCCCCCCTTTCCGGCTTGAACGATATGTACGTCCATCACAGCCATGAGCCCTCCAAAACTAATTTTTCGAGCCAAGCACAGCCTTACAAATTTGCAAGGTTATTATACAACAGTTTGTAACATTATTCACCTTAAAATTTTCAAATTCCAGCCCCAGTCTTGTGCGCGATGAAGATGCTTTAGCATCGAGACCACTATGAATGCAGGAGATCGGTCAGCCGACATTGCAGGATGTTTTGATAAAGAAGTTTGGGAAGAAGAAGTAGGTCAGTGATCAGTAAGTTGAGAGTCGGCTTGCCGCGAGACAGGCCGATTTTTATTTTGGGGTAAAATTGCGTACATGCCAACAGTTCTCATCGAAGGATACAAGTTCCGCTTCTATTCATCGGACATCAATGAACCGCCTCATGTACACGTTATTCTAGGCGAAAGTGTCGCCAAAATTTAGCTTGTACCTGTAAGTGTTGAATACAATCGCGGCTACAACCAACCCGAGCTTAACCGTATTGTTCGACTTGCCTTGAAAAACCAGGAGAAATTACTGGAGGTCTGGAATGATCACTTCAACCAATGATGTTGAAACGCTTGTACGGGCAAAGGGCGCGCGTTTCGATGACGATATTTTATACATCACTCTTAGCGATGAACGAGAAATCAGCCTGCCCATGCACCAAATGAGTTGGGTGAAGTGGCTGGCAAATGCCACGTCTGAACAACGCGCAAAGTGGACACTGGAGCCTGGCGGTTTTGCTATTTATTGGGAAGATTTGGACGATGGGATCGAAATCAGCCACCTGTTGAGTATGCAGGCGTTGGGATGAAGAAGGTCAGTGATCAGTAATCAGTGAGTTGGGAGTCGGGTGATGAGAAGTCACTCGACTCCTTTTTAGTTTGCTATAATGAAGAACAGAGATGTCACCGCGAGGAGGGCGACAACCCGACGCGGCGATCTATTTTTCGGTCGCTCGCAAAGCATCCTGGGATATCCGCCAACTATGAAAAGGAGATGGTGACAAATGAAAAACAGTACCTTTTTTATGCCTACACGGGTCGTGTTCGGCAAGAAGACTTCCCAACAACTCAATGCCTATTTAGTGGAAAAATACCGCCGGATTATGGTTGTGAGCGATCCTTTTCTAGCCACGAAAACTCCGATCGTTAAGGCCATCAGTGCCCAGATCGCTGACCGTTTGGTGACGCAGTTTGACCGCGTGGAGGAGAATCCAACCATCGCCTGCATCGAAGACGGCCGCCGGGTGTGCCTGGAACACGGATGTGACCTGGTGATCGGCATCGGCGGCGGTTCAGCCATGGATGCCGCCAAGGGTATCGCCCTGCTGGCATTGCAAACTGTGGGACTGAAAGAGATATTGAATGGGGCTCCGGCCCAACCCGGATTGCCCATCGTCTGTATCCCCACTACTTCCGGCACCGGCAGTGAGGTCACGCCCTATGCCGTTTTCACTGATACTGAGGACAACAACAAATGCGGTTATGCCCATGATTCCATATTCCCGATCGTTTCATTGATCGATCCAGATCTCACCTATTCCATGCCGGAAACGCTCATCATAGATACCGGGCTGGATGTCATCACACATGCCTTGGAATCGTTTCTCTGCACCATCGCCACACCCGCCAGCGATGCTGTCAGTCTCGAAAGCCTGCGCCTGGCTTTACCGCAGTTACCCGCCGCCCGGCTTCGAAACACCGACGCCATGGACACCATGTCCTATGCCTCCATGTTAGCTGGAATGGCGATTACACTGTCGAGTACCATCCTGTTGCATATCATGGCCTATCCCCTGACCGTATATCACCATATTTCCCACGGCCGCGCCAATGCCATTCTGCTGCCGGCATTCCTGGATTTCATGCAGACGAATGGATCATGCCCGGAGCGGGTCAAAATCATCACTGATCTTTTTGCTCCCTTCGGAGGCGTGCGCCAATATCTGAGCGACTTAAACGTCAGTTATCGATTGGTAGATTATGGCATCCATTCTGAAGAATTCCCGACATTCGCGGCCAAGACCATCGTCAAGGGAGATATCAAGGTCACACCAGCCCAGCTCTCTCAGGAGATCATCCAAACCATCTACGAGGCAGCCAGCCTGTAAAAACCAAAAAGCGTGGCGCACGCCATTCTGGTGGAAGTGGAATAATCATAATGTTGGGGATCTGTTGATGAATCTGGATACAATAGCAAACCATGACATCAAATCCTACAAACCGTTCATCTCTTACGCGCTTTGCCTGGCTTTCCATTGGCGCGGCAGTTCTAACCATTGCGCTCAAGACAATTGCATATATGTTGACAGGTTCAGTCGGCCTGCTTTCAGATGCGCTGGAATCCTTGGTCAACCTTGTCGGCGCAATGATGGCATTGGCAATGTTGACGATAGCCGCCCGCCCGGAGGATGAAGACCATGCCTACGGACACAGCAAGGCTGAATATTTTTCAAGCGGTGTCGAAGGGACGTTGATCCTGATCGCCGCTGTAAGCATCGTCATTGCGGCTATTCCACGGCTTATTACACCAAAACCACTTGAACAGATCGGGTTGGGATTGGCTGTTTCGGTGGGCGCCTCACTTGTCAATTTGTTTGTTGCGCTTACTATTCGGCGGGCCGGCAAGCTCCATAATTCAATTACCCTTGAAGCCAATGCAAACCATTTGATGACAGATGTGTGGACATCGGCAGGTGTGTTGGCCGGGGTTGGCGCGGTCACAATCACGGGATGGCAGCGACTGGACCCCATCGTGGCAATGCTTGTCGCCGCGAACATCGTCTGGGCGGGAGCGGGTATCGTGCGCAAGTCTGTTTTGGGGTTGATGGATACGGCCCTGCCGGTTGAGCAGCAAAAACTTGTACAAAGCGTGTTGGAGCCACACACGCAGAAAGGGGTGGAGTTTCACGCACTTCGTACCCGTCAATCAGGAGCGCGGCAGTTTGTGTCACTTCATGTGATCGTCCCCGGTAAATGGACAGTCCAACGCGGTCATCAGCTATTGGAAAGTATAGAAGCTGACATTCGCCGTGCACTGCCAAATGTTACAGTGTTTACACATTTAGAGTCACTCAATGACTCCGCTTCATGGGATGATACAAATTTAGATCGCACGGAAACTCCGCCGGCCGAATCTCCTGCAAAGCATCAATAACAATTGGGATTGTTTCATACAGCTGAAACAACCATCCCGCAGGCGTTATCCTGTGACCAAAGGGAGAAACACACCCATATCTTTTTCCCTGATGGCACTGATGATGACCATTGCCTGCGGCTTAATTTTGTCGTTCAGCAACCTGATGAAATCGAGGAAGGCATCAAACGCCTGGGCAAAGCGATCAAGCGCCTCGTTGTAAAGTAGGTCACGTTTAAAACGTGATTGTGAAGTAAAGAAAGTCCCATCTTCAGTAGAATGTCCCGCAGGCATGCCCTGACGGTTCGACTTTCGCTCACCGTGTCGAAGGGTTTCTCTGCAAAACAAGATTGATTCGCCCAAACCTGCGGGACGGTATATATATCGCCGGTGCTATAATATTCCTACACCATCACTACTCTTCCACAAGGAGACTCCTATGCCTGAAAATCAAGTACTCTATCTCTCGCAAGCCGATGTTGCGGCTGTGGATTTACCCATGAAGACCATTATCGAATTACTCGAAAAGGCCTTCGTAGATAAAGGCCACGGCAAAGTCGAAATGCCGCCCAAACCCGGCGTGCATACCATGCCAGATGCCTTCATCCATGCCATGCCAGCCTATATCCCATCCATGCGCTCGGCGGGAATCAAGTGGGTCAGCGGCTACCCCGAAAACTTCAAACGCGGCTTGCCCTATATCACCGGATTGCTCATTCTCAATGACGTTGAGACCGGCATCCCCTACGCCGTCATGGACTGCACCTGGATCACTGCCAAACGCACCGGCGCGGCATCGGCTCTCGCGGCCAAATATCTGGCACGACCGGCATCTGCTGTGGCTGGCATTCTGGCTTGTGGCGTGCAGGGACGCACCAACCTGGAAGCCCTGGCTTGTCTGTTCCCGCTCAAGCGCGCATACGCTTATGACGTCCTGCCGGCTGTGCAGGAAAAGTACGTGGCCGAGATGAAAGCCCAATTCGACTTTGAGATTATCGGCGTCAAGGATCCGAAGCAGGCGGTTGTGGAATCGGATCTGGTCGTGACCTCCGGCCCGATTCTCCATCACCCAACTCCCACCATTGACAAGGATTGGCTGCGCCCCGGTGCCTACGGCTCAGCCGTGGATTTCGATTCATACTGGACCGGCGCGGCGCTGGCCCAAATGGATCGCATCAGCACCGACGATCACGCCCAATTCCAGTACTACAAATCGGTTGGCTACTTCCAGACCACTCCCGATCCGTATGCTGACTTGGGCGAACTGGCCGCCGGTCTCAAGCCCGGCCGCAAAAACGACAAAGAGCGCACCCTGGCCATCAACCTCGGCCTGGCCATGGACGACATGGCCGTTGCCCCGGAGATCTACCGCCAGGCGAAGGAAAAAGGACTGGGGGGCTGGCTGCCGCTGTAATTTCTTGTACTTCAAAGACCTGACATGTCTCATCCGCGCCATCGTTAATCAGAATCTGTGCGCGTACAATGGCGCGAGTCTGTCAGGCTTTCGCGGAGACATGTCAGGTCTGCCAGGATGATCTAAACTGAAATGAAACACACCCAATGATAAGGTTATAATTGTTGCCATGTCCACGCGCACAGGCAAACAAATTCCATCTTCCAAACCCAAAAAGAAAATTGGGGAAACTCGCGCTTCCTACAAAGCGCCAAATAAACGCGCGCCGTCGCTTCGCCAAAACCCCATCGTTGTAAAGTGCAAAAAGACTCTTGAAAAATATTACGGCGAACGTCTCAAAGGCATGATCCTTTACGGCTCCATGGCGCGGAAACAAGCGACGCCTTCCAGCGACATTGACCTGCTTGTGTTGCTTGCCCCGCCACTGGATTACTTCGCGGAGTTGCGCCAGCTTGTGGACGTGCTGTATCCCGTTCAACTTGAATCGAATCAACTAATCTCGGCAAAGCCTGTCTTAGCAAGGGATTTTGCAATGGGCAGTCTTTCGTTATATCGAAACGCAAAACGGGAAGGAGTAGCGGTGTAATGACTGACAACAGCAATGAAATTAACGCCAACCTGCAACGCGCGGAAACATCCTTACGAGCCGCAAAAGATATGATCGAAAAAGGTTATTACGATATTGCAGCATCGCGCGCCTATTATGCCGCGTTCTATGCCGCCAGCGCTTTATTGCTCAAAGAAAATATTGATACAAGCAAGCATAGCGGCGTGATTGCATCCATTCATCGCTTATTTGTAAAAGAGGGGAAACTTGATAAAGAACAAGGCAAAAATCTCAACTGGCTATTTGAACTACGAGGTGTGGGGGATTACGGCGTTTCAGAGCATGTTTCTTCGGGGGAAGCGTACAAATCCATAAAAGTAGCGGAAGAATTTTTGGCGTCTGCAATCAAGATTTTGAATGAGTAAGGAACCGGGGAGTTCATACCTGTTACAAAATCATACTTCAAAGACCTGTCATATCTCCGCGAAAGCCTGGCAGACTCGCGCCATTGTCCGCGCATAGGTTCTGATTAACGGCGGCGCGGATGAGACAGGTCTGCTACGAACGATACCTCTCCTGACACCATCCTGCCACAAATTCATGTTATCCTTCGCGCATGACTCACCGCATCCTCGTCGTGGATGACGAACCCTCAGTCACAGATTTGCTGGCCTACAATTTGCGTAAGGCCGGTTATGAGACTCTGCTGGCCGCCGATGGGCGCGAAGCTTTGCGCTTGGCGCGTCAATCCAGCCCCGACCTGATTCTGCTCGACCTGATGATCCCCGAAGTGGACGGTCTGGATGTCTGCCGCGAACTGCGCAAGACCAGCAATGTGCCGATCATCATGCTCACTGCGCGGGGCGAGGAGATTGACCGCGTGGTAGGGCTTGAACTCGGCGCGGATGACTACGTCAGCAAACCGTTCAGCGTGCGTGAACTGCTGGCGCGGGTCAAAGCCGTTTTACGCCGCGCTCAATCCAATGAGTCAAACGGGGAAACATCTACTATTTTGAATGGCAAAGGCGGCTTACGATTAAACGTAGAAAGCCGCATCGTCACGGTGGATGATACCGTCCTGCCATTGACTCGTTTGGAATTCGATTTATTGCACCTGCTCCTGACCAATGCCAAACGCGTACTGACGCGTGAACGCCTGCTCGAACAAGCCTGGGGCTATGACTTCGTCGGCGATACCCGCGCAGTGGATAGCGCCATCAAACGCCTGCGCGCCAAACTGCGCGAGGCCTCCGCCGAGGCCGATAGCATCGAAGCGGTGCGCGGCATCGGCTACCGGCTCAATCCATAAATGTCCGCTCCCATTCGTACCCGACTGTTTCTAAGTTACCTGACCGTCCTTTTGCTCGGCATGGGACTGGCGGCCATCCTTGCCTGGCGCTCCGTCGAGTCGCTCTATCTGGAAACGCAACGCGAAAACCTGCTGGCTCAGGCGCAACTAACCGCCGCGGCGCTATACGGTCAGCCGCTTTCCAATATCCCCGCTGAGCCTTATCTTCAAACTGCAAACGTCCTGCCCGGAATCCATACCCGCGTGCTGGGGGAAGGTGGCGCGGTGATCCTCAGCCTGCCCATCCCGACGGGGACTGCGCCACTGCAAGCGCCGCTTGCCGAAGACAGCGCGTCAATCACTCCCGAAGAATTGCTTGCGCGCCCGGAGATTTCCCAGGCTTTGGAAGGCAACCCATCCACAGCGGTTCGTCGCGTCGCTTCGGCGCAGAACCGACGCGTACTATATGCCGCCGCGCCCATCCTTGCAGACGATGGCACAGTGACGGGACTGGTCTACCTTGCCACTCCTCTGCCCAGCGGAGGTCTGCCCGCCAGTTTATTGCTTGATCTGGCCGGGGCCATTATCGCGGCTATCCTGTTGGCGTTGATTGCTGGGACACTGCTCGCCCGCCGAATTGCCCAGCCTGTTGAAGCAATCGCGCAGGCCGCCGCGGCAGTCAGTGCGGGGGATTTGCATCAGCATGTCCCCACACAAAGTAATATCCGCGAGTTGAACAGCCTCGGCCAGGATTTCAACGCAATGACCGAGAGTCTGCGTCAATCAGACCAGGCTAAAAACGCCTTCATTGCTGATGTCACTCACGAGCTTCGTACACCGCTGACAGTCATCAAAGGCACGATCGAGACTTTGGAAGATGGCGCGTTGGACGATCTCACCGGACGCGGAGCTTTGCTGGCGTCCATGCAACGCGAAACAGAGCGGCTGATTCGGCTGGTCAACGATTTGCTAGTGCTGACTCGCGCCGATGCCGGGACCTTAAACATGCACATCCAAGCACTTGATCTTGGCGAGCTGGCGCGCGCTCGATGTGAACATCTCAACGCGATTGCATTTAGCCATCAGGTGCAGTTTGCAGTGACGGGTACAGCCTGCGTCATGGGCGACTCGGACCGGCTGGCTCAGGTGCTGGATAATCTTCTTGATAACGCGATCCGCTACAGCCCGGAACGATCGGTCATCACGGTTGATATCAGCCAAAACGGGGATGAAGGTCAATGCGCGGTCCGCGATCGCGGGATGGGAATCCCCGAAAAGCATTTGCCGTTTATTTTCGAACGCTTCTACCGCGCCGACGCTTCACGCAACCGTCAAACTGGCGGAGCGGGATTGGGGCTGGCCATCGCCCGCGCTTTGATCGAATCTCAGGGTGGACGAATCAGCGCCGAAAGCACACCTGGGCATGGAACAACCTTGCGGTTTTCCCTCCCTGCAAGCCAACTGCCTCCCAACTGACTAAAACCTGACACACTCCTGATCAGGTAAGGGGCTATGATGATGAAAAACTTACAGGAGATTCCCATGAAACAAACTTCCGTATTCGTCAATGCAATTCTGACCGCCGTAATAGCCTTTCTACTGCTCTCGACGAGCTTGCCCACCTTCAGCGTCCAAGCCGCCACGCCCAGCCCCACACCTCAACCCACAGCAGATATTCAACCAGTTTGTGACTCGAGTCGCACCGTGCAAGTTACTGGCTCAGCGCTGATCAATGTCACTCCCGACCGCGCGCTGATCCAGCTTGGGGTACAGTCAAACGGCGCGACACCGGATACGGTACAGTCTGTCAATTCAGCCGCCATCCAAAAGGTGATTAAAGCTCTGCGCGCGCAAGGAATCGAAGCAAAAGACATCGCCACCGACTTTTATGTGATTGAGCCAATTTACGAAAACTATGACTCGCTGTATATCAAGGGCTATCGCATCAACAACATCGTCGCTGTCACTTTGCGCGATGTGAAAAAGATCAGCGCCATTCTTGCCGCTACGCTGAAAGCGGGTGCGAATCAGGTCATCAACGTTGAGTTTTACACTAGCGAGTTGCGCAAGTATCGCGATCAGGCGCGTGAACTTGCGGTGAAAGCCGCCAAAGAAAAAGCGCAGGCCCTGGCAAATGCCGCCGGGGCCGAGGCCGGGTGTGTCCTGAATATCAATGAAAACAGCTGGTCATATTACAACGGCTGGTGGTATGGGCGTAATCAACAAAACATGATGACGCAGAATGTTGTTCAGAACGCAGCGCCAAGCGGGGGTTCCGGCAACGCAGGCGATGAACCCATCAGCCTGGGACAGATTTCCGTCAAAGCCGAAGTCAGCGCAACCTTTGGGCTCAAGTGATGAAAAGTGAATACAATCCGTTTTATTTTATGTGTGATCATGCTGGCTGTATTCGTTAGCGGCTGTCAGAGTATGACGCCAAAACCCACAGAGCAGGCTATCAATCCGTTGCTCCCGGCACCAGGGACAGAAGCAATGAAAGGCTGCGAACTCTATAGTTGGCAGGAAGAAAGCCAGTTGTACTTCTCTGTCCTGATTGGCACCAATCGCGAGAAAACGCTGGAAGAAATTCAAGCGCCGAATGCCAGACTAAAGGGCATTGAAGAACTCCGACCTCTTCTTGAATCCATCCCGGCCGGAGAATACATAACCTGGTGGTCGCGTGAATCTCTTGCTTTTCCGCTTGAAGAAATGCTCAAGCAGGTGCAGAAAATTTGTAAGAAGCAAGGCTTGGAGTTGGGGATTGTCAAATAATAGATGTCTTAGCCAAATGTCCGGCTGAAGAAAAAAAAGCGGGAATCGACATTCGAGAGTCGGGCGAAGAAACTTGCCCGGATCTCTTTGTTGTAGTTTGCTATAATGGACAAAAGAGTGCACGGAATTTTGTTGGGACGCGCGTGAGCAGTGAGCGTACTCAGGCGAGCTTACATGAAGACAGTGAAGATTGTCAGAGAAATGCCATAACCTTGTTTGGAGACAGATCAAATGAAAACCATCATAATATTTCTTGGAATTGCATTAGTCGCAGTGCTTGTGCTGGCAATTGGCGGCGGCGCGCTGGCGTTGATGGCGTATGGCGTGGGCTGGGTCGTCAACCTCGTAATGGGCCTGGAGCCGTTTCAGGCAACCGCGCTCAGTCTGGCAGGGATATATGTTTTTATAATTCTCGCCGAGCGAGTCATCAATGCACTTACGCCATTACAGCCCTACGATTCTGATGACGATGAAGAATTTGATGACGAAGAAGATGATGATGACGAAGAAATTGACGATTATGAAATTGTGGAAAATATGGAAGCGATAAACAAACTTTACGCGGGCATTCCGCGTTGGAGACGCCCAACCAAGAATTTGGATTTTTCAAAGGCAAAACCCGATGACCGTTGTCCGTGCGGAAGCGGCCGCAAATATAAGAACTGTCATGGGACAAAACAAACAAAAATATAGGATGGTCGGGAAGGTGTTAGGGTGTGACTATCACACCAGTCTCAAGCTCACCGTAAATGTTGTCCCCTTATTGATTTCACTTTTCACCGAGATCGTCCCGCCTAATTCATCCACGATGGATTTTACGATGTAAAGCCCAATACCACTGCCGGGGATTTCGGCAACGGTAACATTCCTGGCACGGTAGAAACGCTCGAACAGGTGTGGAATGGCTTCGGGTGGAATGCCCAATCCGTGGTCGGCGATGGAAATGTGGGCGTGCGTTTCGTCCTGCATGACCTTTACTTCCACAGTGTTCTCTTTGGGCGAGAACTTCACCGCGTTATTAATGAGATTTATGAACACCTGTGATAGTCCATCCATATCGCCGAAAACATTTAAAGATGCTTGTTCTGTTTCCAATTTTATGGAAATCCTGCGCTTGTTTGCAATCGCTTTAACCGCCCGCACAGATTCTTCCAACACAGGCAGCAAATCCATGGGGGCGACTTCGAGTTTCATCTTGCCGCTTTCCAAACGCCCCGCCAGCAGCAATTGGTTGATGAGATTCTTCTGGCGATTGAGTTCGCCTGTCAACGTACGCCAGTACTCATCCATTTCTTCATCTGTACCGCCTTGTTTCATTAATTCGACCATCAGAATGGCGGATGTTAAAGGAGTGCTCAATTCATGTGAGGCGCGGTTGATGAAATCCGATTTCATCTGGTCCAGGCGCGCTTGCTCGGTAATATCGCGTACAATGATCAAGGCTTCTTCTGCACTGATCGGGTGCAAGCGAGCTTCAAACGTTTGTTCGTGATTTGGCAAATTGAATCCGTACACCCATTTGGAAGAAAGGAAGGCATCCTGCTCATCTGTTCCCATGATCATCTTCACCACTTTCTCAGGCCAAAGCTCGCGGATTTTCTTTCCAATCACAGACTCGCGCGGCGCATAAAGGGGATGGCTCGGATGTGCGTTATAGTCAAGTATCTGTCCCGTAAGATCCGCTCGCAAGAGCAGGTCAGGCAAAGCATCCACGAGGATGCGGTTGCGCGTCTCGCTCAAGCGAATGGTCTTTTCGTAGTGCTGCCGCTCCAGCGACACACCGATCAAATTGGCGGTTGTCTGCACGGTATCGAATTCGGTGGGGAGCCATGACAATTGATTCTGTTTATCGAACAAAGCAAGAAATCCCCAGGAACCCAGAGTGCCTTGAATTGGGATCACGAGAATGGAAACGAGGGGCAATTCTGCGTTTTCAAATTTTACATCCATGGCCGAGAATACACGTACAGGAATATCTGTAATGGAATCAAGGAATGGCATCAGCGCGGAAGCTATGTTGAAGCCTGCCGCGTCATAATTTGTCCATTGATACTGAACTTTCACAGAAGACGCCTTGACATTGACCAGCGCGCAACAAAATACATCCACTGCATACCCAAGCGATTCCAAAACTTCGGGAATCTTTGTTTCAAGGTTGGAGGAGCGGAACAAGCTTGCGGTGGCTTCACCAATCACCGAAAGCGCGCGCATATGCCGCTTCAGACCCCGTTCGGCTTGTTTACGCTCTGAAATATCGCGCGCCAGCATTTGAATGTAGGTGGGCATACCCAGGTCATTATGCACAACAGAAATGCTCAACTCAACCGGGAGCATGGAGCCGTTTTTTTTCTTTAGGGTATATTCCAATAAAGTCAAATGCTTCTCAAGGATCATCTCGCGCCCGTAAGAATCTTCAAGCAACATGATCTCTTCCACAGGCAAACCCATCAATTGGTGTTCTTCATAGCCGAGCAATCGCAATGCCTGCTGGTTGGCGGTAATGAATTTAAAGTCCAATCCAATAATGAATACACACTCCCCCATTTGCTCAAACAGCGCGCGGTAATCAAGTTTGGCATCCAGCTTGTTTTGCCCCATGACCTGTACCTTAACGTCAACGGGAAGCTTGCTGAGGGGAATGGTCTTCTCATCCATACGTTATATCATCCGGTCGCAGGTCGGGAAGAGTAGCCACCACACAACAACACTTCCCGCACTCCAATATATTTACTTCGCCGCCCAGATTGGAAAACACCGCCCGCGCAATTGTCAGTCCAACGCCCAGGCCTTGATACTCGCGCTGATCGCCCTGGCTGATTTGATAAAACCGCTCGAAGACTTTTTCGCGCAGATCAACAGGGATGCCGATGCCTTCATCCTGCATCGTGATTGACGCGCCGCCGTTCTCTCCCGACCTGACAGTTAAATCCACCCTGCCATGCTCTGGACTGAATTTGAAGGCGTTATCTGCCAAATGCACCAGCGCCTGAATAAACTCGCGGCGCGGGGCTTTGATGTCGCCATTCAACTTAATATCATGCATAAAATTTAATTCCTTTAATGGATAACGCTGCAATCGCTTTTGAAAGGGGGCAAGGATTTGATGTTCAACATCTATGACCTGCCTGATGCGGTTGAGATCATTCTGATCCATATCAGATAAAAGGATTATATCCGCTATAAGCGATTCCAAACGATCTGCGCTGGAAAGCGCGATACGAATAAACTCGGTTTGTGACTGCGGGTCTTCATATTTATTGTTAACCGCCATCTCCAGCGACATAACCACATTGCCAAGCGGAGTGCGTAACTCATGACGAAAGTTTTGTAAGACCTCCTTGCGGAGTTTCTTCATTTCCTCCATTGCGACAGATTTGGCTTGTTCGCGGCCGCGCTCCTGCTCGGCATGGACGCGGCGCAGGAGCGCTTCAATGCGCGCAAGCAATTCATCGGCACGAAAGGTTTTGCGATGTAGTCATCTGCCCCGTCGCGGATTCCGCTGATTCGATCCTCCACACCTGTGCGCGCGGTCAAAAAAATAAATGGGATGGACGCCAGTTGAGGGTCGGCGCTCATTTGCTTGTGCATCTCAAAACCGTCTATGGCGGGCATCATTACATCAGAGACGATAAGGTCTGGCAAATTTTCCTTTGCCTTGCGAATCCCTTCACTGCCGTTTTCCGCGGTGATAACACGATAGCCGCGTCTCCCAATTGCCGCGGCTAAACCCATGCGAATGGCAGGCTCATCGTCTACTACAAGGATGGTGGTTTTGTTTTCCATGAATTCAAACCAATCTACGGAAGTTTTTTTCCTGGATGGAAATAGATCGGATTGGCGACCCGATACAAACAACTTCATTATCCTAGTATACCAAGCGATAATCATTGTAAGGACATGACAATATCCGGCTTAATATTTCTTGAGACTCTCCAAATTTAGCAAACTATTGCAGTTTTCAAAACTCTTAAGATGCTTTTACAAAGACGCGTTCCCCAGCGATCTACCCGTTATAATAAGGATATGTTCATAGATCAAGTAGAAATTCACGTACGATCAGGCAAAGGCGGCGACGGCATGGTGCACTTCCGCCGCGAAAAATTCGTGCCGCGCGGCGGGCCGGATGGCGGCGACGGCGGCAAAGGCGGCGATGTCATCTTTGAAGTCAGGGCTACGCTCAACACCCTCTCGGCTTTTCGCCCCAATCAAAAGTTCCTTGCCGAGAAAGGCGTCAATGGCGGCTCAGCACAAAAGACCGGGCACGGTGGCGAAGATCTTATCATCCACGTTCCGCCCGGCACAGTTATCTTTGACGTCACGGCGGGCGGGGAAACTCCGCCCCTGCTACTCGGCGATCTGACCAAACCCGGCGAGCGGCTGACCGTTTGCAAAGGTGGGCGCGGCGGACGCGGGAATCAACACTTCGCGACTTCGCGCAACCAGGCACCGCGTACCGCTGAAAAAGGCGAACCTTACGAAGAGAAACGCCTCAAACTGGAATTGAAGCTGATCGCCGATATCGGGCTGATCGGCATCCCGAACGCCGGCAAGTCCACGTTGCTTTCGGTGTTGACCAATGCCAGGCCAAAGATCGCAGCATATCCTTTCACGACGCTTGAACCGAATCTCGGCGTAGCGATCATTGACAGCGATACAAGCGTGGTGCTCGCAGATATTCCGGGACTGATCGAAGGCGCGAGTCAAGGCATAGGCCTCGGCCACGATTTTTTACGTCACATCCAGCGCACGCGCGTCCTCATCCATTTACTGGATGGCCTGTCAGAAGACCCGGTTGCAGACTACAGCCAGATCAACAGCGAACTGGCGCTCTTCGATCCGAACCTCGCGAAAAAGCCACAGCTGGTAGCGCTCAATAAGATCGACCAGCCCGAAGTCCAGGAAAGACTCGCAGACATCCAAAAGAAATTTAAAAAGCAAAAAATCGAGTTCGTCACCATATCCGCCCTGGCGCGCACGAATACGCGCGAACTGCTTCTCAAAGCCGCAGAACTATTGGCATCGACTCCCCCACTTGAGGAAATTGAACTGCCGATGCCGGTATATCGTCCCAAGGAAGATACACGTGAGTTTACTATCACGCGCGAAGACACGAATCTATGGCGGCTCTCCGGTATTGCCATCGAACGCGCCGCAGCCATGACCTATTGGGAACATGATGGTTCCACGCGCCGGTTCCAAAGAATAATGGAGGCGCTTGGCATTGACGAAGCCCTGCGCAAAGCCGGCATTCAAGAGGGCGACACGGTTGTGATCGGAGAGAATGAGTTGGAATGGCAGGAATAAATGCAAATGAAACAAAAAATCCTGATTACTACATTGATCGTGCTGGGTGTTTTGCTGGTGGTATTCTTTGGCTTGCGCGCCTTTCGTCCATTCAGAGAACTGCGCGGCCATCGCCCGCCTCCGGGTGAAATTGAAACAGATGTGACCCTGATCCGTGATTGGATGACCGTGCCATATATCGCGCAAAGATATTATGTGCCGGGCGAAAAGTTATTCGAGGCGGTAAAAATCCCGCCGCAGGGAAATAAAAATAAAAGTCTGTTGCAGTTAAACAACGAATACTACCCCAAGCAACCGGGTTTCGTGCTTGAAACGATCAAGGCAGATATCATTGCTCATCAACCGCCTATACCGGAAGCAACACCAAAGCCATAACCCATGTCAGATTTTCTTCTTACACAGATCATCAATTACGGCGCGCCGATCATTGGCATCACCCTAATGCTTGGCGCGATGGGCGTGCCGATGCCTGGCACGTTGACCGTTGTCGCCGCGGGCGCATTCAGCAGTCAGGGAATTCTTTCGTGGCCTGTCGCTGCATCGATCGGATTGGTCAGCGCGGTGATCGGCGACAGCATCAGCTACGCCATGGGCTATTACGCCCGCGGGCCAGTTCTCAAGCGTTTCAGCGGAACCTCGGTCTGGGTACAGGCCGAGCAGTCTTTTCAACGCTGGGGCGGGATGTCCATTTTCTTTTCGCGTTTTCTGGTGACCGCGATTGCCATTCCTGTTAACCTGCTTGCAGGGACCGGTGATTTTTCGTACAGGCGTTTTATTATGTTTGACATCGCCGGGGAAACAATATGGATACTTGGCTTTGGAGGGTTGGGGTATTTATTCAGCAATGAATGGGAATTGGTTGGCGATTTTCTGAGCAACTTCGGTGGTTTGATGTTGGGCATTTTAATCCTTGGGCTTGGCATTTGGCTGGCAATACGCTGGATGAAAAATAGCAACAAATAATTTTTCAGCAAGTCGCACCCTATCACAAGAAAAAACCCTCGGTTAATAACCGAGGGTTTCTCACTTCTTTCTTCAACTACTTTTTCTTTGCCATTTTCTTCTCAGCCTTCTCACCGCCGCGCCCCATGGCATCCATCACAGCCACAGCCGCGATCTGGACGATGTTAGCCACTTCGTCACCAGTCTGCACAACATGCACAGGCGCGCCCATGCCAAGCAGGATCGGACCGATCGCCTTGGCCTTGCCGAGGCGAGCCACCAGCTTATAAGCAATATTCGCAGATTCAAGCGATGGGAAGACCAATACATTGGCATCCTTCACCGCGCTGAACGGATAACGTTCTTCCATCAATTCCGGCACAACTGCCGTATCGGCCTGCATCTCGCCGTCTACCTTTAGGTCTGGGCGGCGCGCTTTGGTCAACTCAACAGCCCTACGAACCTTATCCGAGAGCGGATGCGGGGTGGAGCCAAAGTTCGAGAATGAGAGGAAGGCCACGTGCGGATCAATCTCCAGCTTCCTGGCATAATCCGCCGCGAGGCAGGCGATCTCAGACAAGTCTTCCGCCGTCGGATCAATGTTAACCGTTGCATCCGTAAACAAATACACGCGGTCTTCAACGATCATGATATATACACCTGCCGCACGTGCAACGCCGGGAGCTGTGTGATGAATTTCCAATGCGGGGCGGATCACTTCAGGATAGTCATGCGTCAAACCAGAAACACATGCATCGGCATCGCCCATCTTGACCATCATTGGGCCAAGCACGTTCGGGTCAATGACTTTCTTGCATGCATCCGCCATGGAATAACCTTTGCGCTGGCGCATCTCATAATAAGCCTTGGCATATTCCTCGCGCCGCTCGAAGTTGAACGGATCAATGGTCTCAGGTTTGTAATCAACCCCAAGAGTCTTAATCTGCTCTTCGATCACACTCGTACGACCAATCAAAACCGGCGTGCCAATACCCTCTTCCTTTACCTGGTGCGCCGCGCGAATAATCTTTTGCTCTTCACCTTCTGCAAATGCAATGCGCTTCGTGCCGCCGGAAGAACGCGCCTTGTTCTGGAAGAAGTAACGTACCTGCTCACCCTTACCCTGACGGTACGCCAGTTGCTCGCGGTATTCATCAATATCAACGGTCTTGCGCGCCACGCCGGTCTTCATCGCCATCTCAGCAACGGCAGGCGATTCCCATAACATCACGCGCGGGTCCAACGGCTTGGGGATAATATAGTCGCGGCCAAATTTCAAGCTGTCCAGGCCATAGGCACGCAGTACGGAATCCGGAACATCTTCTTTTGTCAATGCGGCCAATGCTTTCGACGCAGCGAACTTCATATCTTCGTTGATCGCCCTCGCACGCACATCCAGCGCGCCGCGGAAGATGAAGGGGAAGCCCAACACATTGTTGACCTGGTTCGGATAATCCGAACGGCCGGTAGCCATGATCACGTCACTACGAGCCGCCTTTGCCAGTTCGTACTTGATCTCCGGGTCAGGGTTTGCCATCGCGAACACGATTGGGTCTTTCGCCATGGACTTCACCATCTCCTGCGACATCACATTGGCAATCGAAAGGCCGTAGAACACGTCTGCGCCTCGCAACGCATCGGTTAGTGTGCGCGCGTCGGTATCAACTATGAAGCGTTCCTTGTACTTGTTCATACCCTCGGTGCGGCCTTTATAGACAACGCCCTTGCTGTCACACAGCATGATGTTCTCACGCTTCACACCCCAGCGGATCGCTAATTCCGCGCATGAAATAGCCGAAGCGCCCGCTCCCGAAATGACCAAACGAATCTCGGCATGTTTCTTGCCGACAATTTCCAGCGCACTTGCAAGGCCGGCCGAAGAGATAATTGCCGTGCCGTGCTGGTCATCGTGGAATACGGGAATATCCAGCATCTTCTTGAGTTCTTCTTCGATGTAAAAGCATTCAGGCGCTTTGATATCTTCCAGATTAATGCCGCCAAAGGTCGGCGAGATCGCCGCCACCACTTTGATGATTTCATCGGGATCGTGCGAATTCACCTCGATATCGAACACGTCAATATCTGCAAACTTTTTAAAGAGAACGCCCTTGCCTTCCATAACAGGCTTGCTTGCCAACGCGCCGCGGTCACCAAGCCCGAGAATGGCTGTGCCATTCGAGACTACAGCCACAAGATTGCCCTTTGAAGTGTACTCGTAGGCATCTTCGGGATTCTTTTCGATCTCAAGAACAGGCTCAGCAACGCCAGGCGAGTAAGCTAATCCCAGATCGCGCTGGGTATCCATCGGCTTGGTGGGCACGATTGCCACTTTGCCGGGTTTACCTTTCAAGCGATGATATTCAAGTGCATCTTCACGTGTGATTTTTACAGCCATACAGCCTCCAATTTTTTTGTACCCTTGTAAAGGCTGTCTTACCCTTCACAGGGGTGAGTAGTTATTTACTACCCACCTAATTATGGTGCAAGTTATTATAACCACATAGTTCCATTTGTCACGAGTTTACACTATTTTAACCCTATTCATTTCATAAAAATTATCAGATTTGGAAAATCGTTAAAAAGACCTACCGCCTTCAGCGCCTAAGACAGATTTCCGAAATCTTCCGATACATTCCTAAATTTCATGTATAATTAATCCAATCCGCAAGGATTGACTATTAAGACAATTTCCGCCGCCACGCGGCCCGGCTGGCAAGTAAACTCTGGAAACTATCGAGCACGAATCTCCCCCAATTTGGGAGTTCTTTTGGGAAGTCGGTTTTAACAAGATATGCACTTGAATGAAAAATATTTGACTTCACCGCCACACCCTGTGCCGAACGTGACACCGTAAGCAGTCACGCAATTTGACCTATTACCGCATCGCGCGGGACTTTGGGCTTGGTCAGCCCACCAGACTTTTTTCGCAGTCGAGGCCGCATCGGCAGGCTCTCGACTGTGTGTGTTTAATGCAAAAGATAACCGCCATAGAAGTACAAAAGCGCGACCCGAACCGGGTGAACATTCACCTCGACGGGGAGTACGCCTTCGGACTGGCACGCATCACAGCCGCATGGCTGAAAGTTGGCCTGGAAATTGACCAGCAAAAGATAGAGAATCTGCAAGCGGATGATGCCCGCGAGCGCGCCTACCAGCAAGCCCTGCTCTACTTGAGCTACCGCGCCCGCTCCGAAGAAGAGATTCACAAAAACCTCCGCAAGCATGAAATACCCGAGGCGATCATCGAAGAGACACTTGAAAAACTTCGTCAAGACCGCCTTGCAGATGATGGTCAGTTTGCCCATATATGGGTTGAAAATCGCAGTACATTCCATCCGCGCAGTAAGCGGGCATTGACCATCGAGTTGAAACAGAAAGGTTTAGAGGAACCAGCCATTCGGTCCGCGCTTGAAGCGGTGGACGATGAAGCCATGGCCTACGAAGCCGCCGTCAAAAGAGTCCGCAGGCTGGAAGGCAGGGAATGGCCCGACTTCCGAAAAAAGTTAAGCGAATTTTTGGCAAGGCGCGGTTTCTCCTACTCCGTTATCGCACCAGTTGTGACGAAAGTCTGGAACGAGGCGCATTTGCAGGAAAAATATTTTGAGGACGAGGATATAACATGAACCCGATCAATCTCATCATTGATGTACTGGTACTGATTGTGGGTGTGACGGCTGGTTACTTTTTCCATCGGTATCAGGCTGAACAGGCCGCAAAAGCCAAGCAGGATAAGGCAGAAAACACTCTCAAGATCGCAAACGAACAGGCACGCCTGATCGAACGGCAATCGCGTGAGAGCGCCACCAAGATCGTGCAAGCCGCCGAAAGTGAGATCAAAGAACGGCGCATTGAAGTGAACAAGGAAACCGATCGCCTCGATAAACGGCGCTCCGAGTTGGATGGCCGCGTGGATCGCCTGGAACAAAAAGAACAGGCTCTTAACAAACGCCAGTCTCAAGTGGATAAACGCGCCAACGATACTGACAAATTGTACGAAGAGCAATCTAAGAAACTTGAGCAGGTCGCCAACCTCACACAGGACGAAGCCAGGAAGGAATTGTTCATCTCTGTTGAGAAGGAAGCGCGCGGAGATATGGCGCGCATCATCCGCCAGATCGAAACCGAGGCGCGTGAAGAAGGCGAAAAGCGCGCGCGCAAGCTGATCGCTGACGCGATCCAGCGCGTGGCATCTGAACACGTGGCTGAAGTGACACGCGCAGTGGTCACCCTGCCGAATGAAGAAATGAAGGGCCGCATTGTGGGCCGCAACGGACGCAACATCAAAGCCTTTGAGCAAGCCGCGGGCGTGGATGTGATCGTGGACGATACGCCAGATTCGGTCACCGTCTCCTGCTTTGACTCGGTGCGGCGCGAGATCGGCCGCCGCTCACTCAGCCGCCTGATCCTGGATGGGCGTATTCATCCCGCGCACATCGAGAAGATCATCGAAGAAGAGACCAAGGCTGTTGATAAGATCATGAACGAAGCGGGTGAACAAGCCGCTTACGATGCCAACATCGCCGGCTTGCATCCCGAAGTCATGCGCATGATGGGCCGCTTGAAATTCCGCACTTCGTATGGACAGAATCAACTCGCCCACGCTGTGGAAGTATCCAAGCTGGCTGGCATTCTCGCGGCGGAACTCGGCGCGAATGTGGAAACTTCCAAACAAGGCGGTTTCCTGCACGATATCGGCAAAGCCATGGATCACAATCAGGAAGGCACACATGCTTCACTCGGCGGAGAATTCTGCCGCCGCTATGGCGTGAATCCAGTCGTGGTCAACGCGATCGAGTCACATCATCATGAAGTGGATCAAACAACGATTGAAGCTGTGATCGCCGAAGCGGCAGATGCCATCTCCGGTGCGCGTCCCGGCGCACGCCGCGAAGATTTGGAAGCGTACATTAAACGCATCCGCACACTCGAGGAACTTTCGATGTCCTTTGAAGGTGTGCAACAGGCCTTCGCCATCCAGGCAGGCCGTGAAGTGCGCGTGATCGTCAAGCCGGAAAACATCGATGATCTTGCCTCCGCCCGCCTGGCACGCGACATCGCCAAGAAGATCGAAGAGAGTATGCAATATCCCGGCCAGATCAAGGTAACGGTAATACGCGAGACGCGCACGACTGAGTTTGCAAAGTAATCAGTACAAGCCCTAAAGGTTTTTGGCCCCTTCGGGGTGCTTCGCGAAAACCTTTAGGGCTTATCTTTGAATGTTACAAAGCGATTGCTAATCTGGCTTCACGAGTTTGGAGATGTTAAAATAAACACGAAAATACATTGCCATAAAATGCTCAAAATACAGGAAAAAAAACATGAACTCATCCAACGCCAATGGAGTAAAAAAGCCTGCAGCGTGGCTTATGATAAACAGTTCATCCCGGGTCAAAGCGGCTATTATTCTGGCCCTGACAATCCTTTACGTTGTAACATTCAAACCGATCACCGAAAGGTTTGGCATAACCACTGTCCCACTAGTCGCCTTCCCCGTTGTGCTGGCCGGCTGGTTTTTCGGGGGCAAGGCTGGATTGTTTGCCAGTTTAATAGCCATCATCTTAAATGCCGTGCTTTACACGATCACTTTGGCCAATGGATGGGATCTATGGGTTGCGACCGCCTGGCTCGGGAACCTAATGACCGTTGTGGTCGGAGTCGTTGCTGGCAACCTGCGCGAATCCATTAACAGACGCGAACCCGCAGATGTCGAATTACAAAAGCGCCTGCGAGAATCAGACGCGCTGGCGCAGATCGCGCGTGCCTTGAGCGAAACCGAACACGTTGGGTTAAGCACGGTATTGCAATTGATCGCCACATCCGCAAAGGAATTGATCCCCGCAAGCGAGCAAGCCGTGATCCATCTGTTGGATGAAGAACAACAAATCCTCACAGCGGAGGCGGTGATCGGCTATGGCGGCGACGTTACGACCTGGAAACTATTGAAAATACGCCCCAACGAAGGCGTGGCCGGGCTCGTGATCGTCAGTGGCGAAACGATCAACATCGCAGATATTAGAACAGACCCGCGCTTTCTGACGACAGGCACATCTCCTTCTTATCGCTCACTCATGGTGGCTCCCGTGCAAAGCGGCGGACGGAAGCTGGGAACCATCAGCGTGCAAAGCAGCCTGGTCAGCGCGTTTACACAGGATGAAAAACGCCTGCTCAGCGCGCTCGGAATACAAGCCGCTATCGCCATCGAGAACGCGCACTTACTGGAAAGCACGCAGCAGGCGTTGAAAGAATCGAACGCCTTGTACCGCATCAACCAAGGGCTGATTGCATCGCTTGACGCGCAAGAATTGTTCGAGGATGTGGTGGAATTGCTACAAAAGAATTTTGGTTATTACCACGTTCAAATTTTTGTCGCGGATCCAGAATCAGGCGACTTCGTCATGCGCGCGGCAAGCGGCGAGGTCGGCAAACAATTAAAAGAACAAGGCTTCCGCCTGCTGGCCGGAGAAGGTATTGTAGGTTACACAGCAGAAACCGGCGCGCCTTTCTTTACAAACAATGTGGACGAATTGGTTTCTTTCGTGCGTAACCCGCTCCTGCCGGATACAAAATCTGAACTGGCCGTGCCCGTCAAAATAGAAGAACGTATCGTTGGATTGCTGGATATTCAACAAGTGCCGCCGGGCTATCTCACGCAACGCGATATTCAATTAGTCAGCGCGGTAGCCGATCAACTCGCCATCGCACTTCAAAAGGCAGAACTGTATTCTGACCTGCAAGCCTCCCTGCAAGTGGAGAAAGCCATCCGCAACCAAATGATTCAAAGCGAAAGGCTTTCCGTCATGGGACGCCTGCTGGCTTCTGTTTCCCATGAATTGAATAACCCCCTGCAAGCCATACAAAACGCGCTCTTTTTGCTGCGGGATGAAAAAGGTATTTCTGCGCAGGGAAAGCAGGACCTTGAGATCGTACTTTCGGAAGCAGAGCGCATGTCTGAATTGATAGGCCGCCTGCGCTCCACCTACCGCGCCGCCCAAATGGAGGATTTCCAACCGGCGCAGATCAACAACATCATCGAAGATGTGTACGCCTTGATCGCCACACATTTGCGGCATAACGAGATCTCTTTTGAGTTTCACCCGGATCCCGAACTGCCCATGATTCCCGTTTTAACAGATCAGATCCGTCAGGTTTTACTCAACCTGTTGATGAACGCGGTGGAAGCCATGACCACTGGCGGCAAATTAATCGTATCCACATACGTATTGGCAGACAGCAACGAAGTCCTTGTAAGGATATCCGATAGCGGGCTGGGCATTGATCCATCCATCCTGCCAAACATCTTTGAGCCGTTCGTAACGGATAAAGAGCGAGGCACCGGCCTCGGCCTGACCATCACCTACGACATTATCCTCAAACATCGCGGGCGTATCCAGGCCGAAAACAACCCGCAGGGCGGCGCAACCTTCAGCGTGTGGCTGCCTGTGGAAAACAGGGACATTGAATGAAAATCAGCGGGCATATTTTGATCATTGACGATGAAGCAGCCCTGCGCAAAACATTGGCGCGCATTTTACAACAGGCGGGCTTTGAAGTTACCACCGCCGAAAATGGAGAGCAGGGTCTCTCTTTTTTACAGGGTGCCAATTTCGATTTGGTGTACACGGATCTGCGCATGCCCGGTTTTGCCGGGCTGGATGTACTCAGCCTGATCCATGAGAGATACCCAACCTTGCCCGTTATTTTATTCACCGCGCAGCCCGATGTGAACTCGGCGGTGGAAGCCTTGCGACGCGGTGCCAGCGACTATTTGCTGAAACCGCTTAAGCCGGAAGTCCTCATTGAAAAAACAAAGACGATGCTTGTCAGCCGGAAAAAAGAAAAACGCAAACGTGAGATCACGATGCAGATGGATGCGTTACAAGCCGAACTTAAAAGTTTGGAAAAAGGCGAAAGCGTTGAAATTATTTCGGCGCAGGCAAATCCTTCCGCTGACCGTTTCCTCAAATGCGGCGCGCTGACGCTCGACCTGCATGCGCGGCGTGTGAGCATTGGCGAGCGCATCATCAACCTGCCTCCCACGTCGTTCGATTATTTGCTGGTGTTGGCGCGTCATTCGCCCAATGTAGTGGATTATCAAACACTGGTGGCAGAGGCGCAGGGCTATCAGGCAGATGCGCGTGAGGCACAGGAATTGACCAAGTGGCACATCCATGAGTTGCGGCAGGCGATCGAAGCAGACGTGCATGCACCTTCTTATTTGATCAACGTGCGCGGGACAGGCTACCGCCTCGTGGCGGATTAAGTAGGTCGGATTGGCAATCCGACTTACATGGCCGGATTGGCGAGTGGCACATTAAGCTAACTAGCCATCAAATACCGAGGGAAACTTTACACTTACTGTGAGCGATAATGGCATTGGCTTATCAACTGGATTTGATATTACAAAAAACATCGCTGAGGCTGGTCATAGGCCTGGTAAATCAATTAGAGGGTAAAATAGACGGTAGTGGTTGATAAGTAAGTGACAGTTCTAAACGCGAATTTCGCTAATGGGCGAATGACGCGAATTTTCAGAAAATATTGGCGAAACTCGCCAAATTTCGCGCCATTCGCGTTAAAAAAGCAGTTCAGTTGCAGACTTGAAAATTGCCATCACTTACAAAGTAACCACTACCAAATAGACTTGTACCATGACCAGGGAATAAATTTTCTGATTCTGATAGATTTTGTGGTTTGGGGTTGAAAGTGGAAAATGATGGCGATTTTCGCATCGTTTTCAAGGTAAAATGCCCTCAATAAGCCCGGTTTTTGCTATCAAACGGGGCGTTTTGAGAACAACCACAAATTCTGGTAAAATCAGTAAATTTTCGGGTTTCGTTTGAATATTCATTCGGAGCATGAGTTATGTCGAAAGCCAGCATACTAATCGTCGAAGATGAGCCCAATCTTGCAATGGATATTCAGAACAGCCTGATAAATTTTGGCTATATCATAGCTGGTCAGACGGACCGGGGAGAAGATGCAGTTAAAAAAACCGGGGAACTACATCCCGACCTGATTCTGATGGATATCGATCTCAAGGGTGAAATGGATGGCATTGAAGCTGCCGCACAAATTCGGGCGCGGATTGATCTGCCTGTGATTTTCCTAACGACTCTTGCCAACCAATCCACCCTCGAACGAGCCTGCCAGGCCGAACCATATGGATATATTCTCAAGCCCTTTGAAGAACACGAACTGGCCATCGCTATTGAAATAGCTGTCTACAAACACAGCATGGAAAAAAAAATGCACGAGAGCGAGGAACGTTATGATCTTGCTATACGCGGTGCGAATGACGGTCTGTGGGATTGGAATCTAAAAAACAACGAAATTTATTACTCCCCGCGCTGGAAAGCCATGCTTGGCTTCAAGGAAGAGCAAATTGGCAAAAGCCCGGACGAATGGTTAAAGCGCGTACACCTAGATGACCGGAAACAAGTCAAGGAAAATCTTACCTCACATATAAACGGAAACACCCACCGTTTCGAGAGTGAATATCGAATGCAACATTCTAACGGCAATTATGTGTGGATGCTCAGCCGCGGGCTGGCAGCACGAGATGCAGAAGGTAAGGCCTGTCGAATGGCAGGATCGCAAACTGATATTACCGTCCGTAAACTGGCCGAACAACAATTGGCTTATGACGCTCTACACGATGGGTTAACCGGGCTCCCCAATCGCGAGTTGTTCATAGATCGGCTGAACCAGAGAATGGAGCTTACAAAGCGTCATCCTGATAACTTGTTTGCGGTTTTGTTCCTGGATATTGACCGTTTCAAAGTGGTCAACGATAGCCTCGGCCACGCCGTAGGGGATCAACTCCTGATTACCACTGCCAGGCGCCTGCACCTATGCCTGCGACCGGAAGATACTGTGTCCCGCTTGAGCGGGGATGAGTTTGCCATCCTGTTAAACGAGGTCAACGATGTCAGCGATGCCATTCGAGTGGCCGAAAGAATTCAGGCAAAGCTAAATGTGACCACAGTGTTTGCAGCTATAAAAAGATCCACAACCATCAGCATCGGCATAACCCTGTTCAATGACAAATATACACAACCGCAGGAAATTCTGGCTGATGCAGATACGGCCATGTATCGGGCAAAAGTACTGGGTGGGGGCCGCTATCAAATCTTTGACACCAACATGCTTACAAAGGCGCTGGCCCTGCTGCAATTGGAAGCAGATATGAAGCGCGCAGTAAAAAACCAGGAATGGCTGGTCTACTACCAGCCCATCATCTCACTGGCAAGCGGTAAAGTCAGCGGCGTTGAAGCCCTGATACGCTGGATGCATCCAGAGCGAGGTATCGTCGCCCCGCTCGATTTTATTCCTGAGGCCGAAGAAACCGGACTCATTATTCCAATTGGTGAATTTGTATTGCGTACAGCCTGCCTGCAAGCCAAAGCCTGGCGAGATGCCGGACTTTCCGAGTTATGGGTGTCGGTCAACTTATCCGGGCGCCAGTTCCAGGATCAAAATCTGGTTCAAAAAATCGAGAAAATCCTTTTGGAGACCGGCCTGCCCAGCGATGGCCTACGGTTGGAAATAACAGAGAGTGTTGCAATGCAAGATTTCGCATATGGAATCAGAGTTCTGAAGGATTTGAACAAATTGGGAGTGCATGTCTCGCTCGATGATTTTGGAAACGGATATTCTTCCCTCAATTACTTAAAACAATTTCCCCTCAAAGTCCTGAAAATTGACCAATCCTTTGTCCAGGATATCATGGTCAATAAAAATAGTAATGCAATTACGATGGCAATTATTACCATGGCCCGTTCCCTTGGCCTGGAAGTAGTTGCCGAAGGTGTGGAAAAAGAGGAACAGCTTGCCTTCTTGAAATCAAAATTCTGTGACGAAGTGCAGGGTTTTCTATTTAGTAAACCACTACCCGCAAGTGAACTGACAGGTTTGCTGCAAAATAATTTCCTGATAAATCCTAAAGGTTTACTGTCCCACTGAGAATCGCTTGTGTTTTCGGATGGCTTTACTGCTTCTTGTATAAATACATGAACTTTGAACGACAACAATTTGGGTTCACATTTTTGCGCAGCACACAGGAATTTGTAAAATAAAAATCCATAAGCAGAGGCGTACGTGTGCTCTTATTTAATCAACATACCCGGCATGGGCTACCGTCTTGTGGCAGATTAGTACACAAGTAGACAGGTACACAGGTAGACAACAGGTACACAGGTGAAAGGTATGAGTGAGAAAAAGCCACTGTACGAATCGCCAAGAGAAAAAGGCAAACGCGGGTTTGAAGATTTGGAATGCTATCAACTCGCGTTGGAAGTGATGGCGAAGATCCATGCGTTCGCGGAGACTATGCCTCCCAAAGAGAAATACGATTTGTATCCTCAAATCCGCCGCGCGTCGAAGAACGTGACTGGAAATATCGCGGAAGCCTACGGGCGTTACCATTATCTGGATAGCCTGCATTACTACTCCATAGCTCGCGGCGAATTGATGGAAACATTGGCAAGGTTGATTGATGCCCGTATTTTGGAATATATTGCTCAACCCGAGTTTGAATCACTCTACAAACTTATTCGCCACGCGGAGCAAACTCTTAATGGGTTCATGTCTTACGTTCGCCGCCAACGCGCAGGCGCACAGGAATATGGCGACAAAAAAATAAGCGAAGACCAGGCAGACTATGATTTGAACTTGGAAGATGATAACAAAGATGGAAACATAGACGAAAATCCGAACTAACACCTGTGTACCTGTGTACCTGTGTACCTGTCTACGTGTTTCCGTGTCTACTTCCCCCCAACTTTTGCCAACTTATTGACGCATATCCCTAACCGCCAAACAGAATGAAATAGGGGACAATGGGGGCGATGGAAACTCCAAAATCTCCCCAAGTTACTAACTCCGCAAAAATCCTTGTGGTGGACGATCACCCGAATACGGCAAATATGCTGGCGCGCGGCATCTCGCAATTAGGCCCGCGCGTGGAGGTGGTCTCCGCGACCAGCGGCCCCGAAGCCCTGGAAAAGGTGGCGGGCTGTGCGGTGGATGTTTTGATCACGGACATGATCATGCCAGGCATGACCGGCCTGGAGTTGATCGAGAAAATGAAAAACCATCCCGGTGGGCGTCCTGCATTTATGTATTTGATCACGGCCTATGATGTGCCGGGCTTAAAAGAAACTGCACGCCGGCTTAAGGTGAATGAAGTCATCATCAAGCCCATACGCCCCGAACGCATTTGTCAGATCGTGAGCAATGCGCTGGAGTCCATGGAGCATGCCCCGGCGCCTGCGGCGACGGTGGAGGCTCAACCCTTCAAAATCCTGATCGCCGATGATGTGCCCGATAATGTCACCCTGCTGTCCCGCTATATGACAAGCGAGGGCTATGGCTATATTACCGCTTCCGACGGAGTCGAAGCGCTGGAAAAAACACGCGCAGAAATGCCGGACCTGGTCCTGCTCGATGTGAATATGCCGAAGAAAGACGGCTTTACCGTATTGTCGGAAATGCGCGCGGACCCGGCGATCGAGCACATCCCGGTCATTATCTTCACCGCCGCGCGCCTGCACCCGGATGATATTCAGGCCGGTTTGAATTTGGGCGCCGACGATTACATCACGAAACCATTTGACAGGCGCGAATTATTTGCACGCATCCGCGCGAAACTACGCACAAAGGCATTCGAAGATGCGATGCGCCGCCGCAACCGCGAACTGAGCATGTTACCCGAGATCGGCAAGGAATTAAGCGCGCGGCTGGATATAAACGAATTGACCGGTGTGGTTCTGCGCCGGACGGTTGAAACCCTGGGCGCCATCATGGGGCATATCGTCGTGCTCGACCCGCATCATCCATTACAAAGGACGTACTGCGCATCCGCATCCGCACAAATTGAATTCCCGAACCTTGAAAAATTCATGGATGAAATCAATGAGTCACGCGGAAGCCTGCTCCTTACCGATGTTCAAAATGATCCGCGCTGGCAGGCCATTCCGGACGACCCGACGCGTTCAGTGGTCATCGTTCCGATGTTTGGCCGGAATCATCTGCTGGGCTTGCTGGCGCTGGCGCATGAAAAAACGAATTACTTCCAATTGGAGTCCCTGCTGCTCCTGCAGGCAATTGCCAGCCAGGCGGCCATTGCAATGGAAAACGCCCTGTTATACGAGGACGTGGATCAACAACAGAAACGCCTGGCGGCAGTATTGCAAAGCGCCGCCGAAGCCATTTTTATGTTCGACGCCGAAGGGCGACTTAACCTGCTCAACCCGGCGGGCGAGAAATTATTCACAGATTTCAAGGCCAGCCTCAACCGTCCATTGGAAGCGGGGTATGGTTACGACGCACTGATCAACATGCTGGAAGATGCACGCATTTCCGGCACCTCGGAATCAGGCGAGATCCTCTGGCCCGATGAACGCACGTTCACGGCACTGATCACGCCGATAGAATCCGGCGGGCTGGTAGCCATTTTGCACGATGTGACCCACTTCAAGGATGTGGAACGCGTGAAGAATGAATTCATTGCCACCGCTTCACACGACCTGAAAAATCCCATTACATCCATTGCAGGCTTCAGCCAGCTGCTGGCGCAAGCCGGCCCGCTCAATGATATGCAGGCTGATTTTGTGCATCGCATTCAAACTGCCGCGCAGACCATGAATGAACTGGTGCAGAACATGGTGCAACTGGCGCAAATGGACCTGAACGCCGCGCAAAAACCCGAGCCGGTGGAGTTGTGCACATTGCTGTCGGTTGTAGCCGATGAATTCACTCCGCAGGCAAACGCCAAAAGGCAAACGCTTCAACTCAATCCGCTCACCTTTCCCGCATATGTGAACGGCGATGCCCTGCAATTAAAACAGTTGTTCCGCAACCTGATCGGCAACGCCATCAAGTACACGCCAGAAGACGGCATCGTTACGGTCTCCACCACTGTGGAAACGAAAAATATCCAGGTGGAGGTACAGGATACCGGTTTCGGCATCCCGGCCGCCGACCTGCCTTTTATTTTCGACCGCTTCTATCGCGTGCGGAATGGAAAACACAACGAAGTGGAAGGCAATGGGCTGGGGCTGGCCATCGTCAAATCCATTGTTGAACGACACGGCGGACAGATAAGCGTTGAAAGCGAACCGGGGAAAGGCTCCCGTTTCACTTTCACCCTCCCGCTTATGCAGCAGGAATTGGCCGCCGTAAGCAATTCGGAAATTAAATCCCAGACAATAGGTTAAAAAAGAAGTGAAAAAGAAACACGCGTCAAACTGGTTGCATCTGGGCAAAAATCAAGTCGAAACAATTAATAGCAAGTGACTGCCATCTACATCCGATCTGCACGAGGAGTTGCTAATGGATAAAAAACTAAAATCAACCGACCGCGAACAGGATAAAGCCTCGGTGAAAAATATTCAAAAATGGCTAAGGGGTCTGTCCTCGCTGGCTGATCCCCATCCATCTGTACAGGATATTGGCGAAAGACGCCGCGCACAACTCCTGAATATCATCACACTAATTCTCACAGCCACATTTCTTCTTGCTCTTCTTGCGCGGCCGTCCACGGTGGGCACTTTCATCTTTTTGATCTCGCTCACATTGGCATCGTTTGTATTGGGCAAGACGAAATACTACAAAGCCGGTGCAGGGCTCTTCACGCTTGGTTTCCTCTCCTCAGCATTCCTGTCCCTGCTTATGGGGACAGCAGGCGGTTTTGTAACTTCCATTACCAGCACTGTGCCGATCGCCCTGATCACAGCCAGCGTGCTAGTAGGCCAGAGAGAATTTTTAATCATCGCGATTTATGCTGTACTGGCAACTTTCCTCGCACCGTATTATTCCACGACCCCAACACCGGATGTAACAAGAACCGGTGGAATTATATTGGTGACTGGCGCGATCCTTTACGGAATCAATGCTTTCCGTGCAAATGTAGAGCGTGCCCGTTTAAAAGAAGTACAGGATGTGAATCGTGAACTGGCCGAGACCCAGATCGGCCTCGAACAACGCGTTGCCGACCGCACCAAAGCCCTTGTCACGACATCAGAAGTCAGCCGCCGGCTTTCCACCATCCTTGAGCAGAAAGAACTGGTGACCGAGGTGGTCAATCAGGTCAAGAATGCCTTCAGCTATTATCATACTCAGATTTACTTTTACGATGAAGCCAATGAAAATTTGGTCATGGCGGGCGGCACAGGGGAAGCCGGAGAAAAGATGCTGGCTCAATTCCATAAGGTCGCAAAAAGACGCGGTCTGGTGGGGCGCGCGGCGGAGAGCAATCAAGCCGTGCTCGTGTCAGACACTTCGCAGGATGCCAACTGGCTGCCCAACCCGCTACTTCCCGATACCAAATCTGAAGCTGCCATCCCGATCTCCATCGGCGAGCAGGTACTGGGCGTGCTGGACGTGCAACATAATGTTACAGACGGTTTGCATCAGGAAGATGTCGACTCACTGCAGTCCATCGCCAACCAGGTTGCAGTCGCTCTCCAGAACATTCGTCAGTACGAAAATACCCGCAAGATCGCGGCAGACATGGGCGTGGTTGCGAACGTGGGTATCGCCACATCCACCATCACCGAAGCTGGACATCTGCTACAGGAAGTGGTGGACCTCTCCAAAAAATCCTTTAATCTTTATCATGCCCACATTTACCTGCTCAATGAAGCCGGCGATACCCTCGAACTATCCGCTGGCGCAGGTGAAGTCGGCAGGCAAATGGCCGCGGAAAAACGCAGTATCCCGCTTGCCAGCGAACAATCGCTGGTAGCGCGCGCCGCCCGCTTGCAGCAAGGCGTGGTGGCAAACGATGTGACCCTTGACCCGAACTTCCTGCCCAACCCCCTGCTTCCCGATACACGCTCTGAAATGGCTGTACCCATGCTGGTTGCCGGCAAGACCATCGGCGTGCTGGATGTGCAGTCTGAAATAGTCAACCGCTTCACGGAAGTTGATGTCAGCATCCAGACCACGCTGGCTTCCCAGATCGCGGTCGCCTTGCAGAACGCGCGCTCCTTCTCACACTCCCAACGCCAGGCGGGACGCGAAACTTCGGTCAACCTGATTACCCAGAAGATCCAATCCACAACCAGCATCGAAGCGGCGTTACAGATGGCCGCGCGCGAAGTAGGACGCGCACTTGGCACGCAGGCAAGTGTATGGTTGGAACAGGGCAGCGGCCATGAAGGAAACAAAGATGCCAGTGAATATAACTAATGATGGCGAATAAGCAGGAAAAGCTAAATGGTTGACTAGCTACGAAGTATGGTTGTTCAATTAATTAGGAGAATAAAATGGCAACTCAAAAACATTCCAGCACGCGAAGACTTTGGCTCACGGTAGCCTTCCTACTCGGAGCAGCTGTTATCCTGGTAGCGTGTAGTTCATCAGAAACTCCTCCTACTCCAGCCACCCCAGCCCCGATTGTTGAATGCCCGACGGCTTCAATCCCGACTCCAGTCTCTTTTGATGATCTATGGAAATCTTCGCCCCATGCGGATGAAAAGGCTGAGGCATTCATCCATTGGGACGCCGAGGATCCGCAAGAAATACCTGTTGCTTGTGCCAGGTGTCACAGCAGAACCGGCTTATTGGATTTCCTTGGGGTGGACGGATCGACAGTAGGCGTGGTGGATACCCCTGCCAAGATCGGCACGACGATTACGTGCTACGTGTGCCATAATGAAGCGTCATTAATCCTAGAGAGCGTAACCTTCCCATCGGGCAAGAGAATCGGTCGTCTCGGCCCGGAGGCGCGGTGTATTACCTGCCATGAGGGTCGTGCTTCCACAGAAACTGTTAATGATGCGATTGCGAAAGTGGCATTGACCGATGACGATTCTCCCAGCGCGGAACTGGCATTTGTGAACAGCCATTCAACTTCAGGCGCGACACCATTTGGCACCGATGCACAGGGCGCTTTTGAATACGATGGAAAATCCTACCAAGGCCGCTTTGTTCGCGGAGGCGACTTCTTCACTTGTATTCGATGCCATGACCAGCACAGCTTAGAACTAAAAGTTGAAACTTGTGGCGAGTGCCATACCTTTGATGGCGTGGACGTCAAAAATATTCGTGTAAACACCACGGACTTTGATGGAGATGGTAACACAGTAGAAGGAGTGTTCTACGAGATCGAACAAATCCACTCGGATCTCTATGCGGCGATCCAGGCCTATGCCAGAAATGTCGTGGGAGTACCCATTGTATTCAATCCCGACACCCATCCCTATTTTTTCATCGACACCAATAACAATGGCCTGGCTGATGCGGAAGAAATTAATTCCGATAATAAGTACATCAACTGGACACCGCGCCTGCTTCGGGCAACCTACAACTACAACTATGTCTCCCACGATGCGGGTGCTTTTGCTCACAATAGCACCTACATCCTCCAGGTGTTGTACGACAGTCTGGTTGATATCGGCGGAGTTGCATCCAGCTTGACGAGGCCATAAGCGTAAGTGAGAATAGAAAACACATGAGCCAAGGCGCTCCAATTTCGGAAAAAGGATGTACATCATGAGATGGCTAAAAAAACAAGGACTTAATTTCAAAGTAACTCTGGGGATTACCATTACGCTGGTGATCGTACTGGGAGTGAGTTTTGTCGGTATCTCCCAGTATATTCGAGCGCGTTTGTGGCAGAGCGAAATACAGAAGACGGAAAATATTAACGCCATTGCAGAGACTTTATTGGATGATGCCATGCTCGTCGGTCGCAAGGATTCAATCGACGAGGCACTTTCCAAATTAGGCCAGAATGTGGGCAATCAACAACTTAGCAGTATCGCTGTTTACGATGATCAGTATGTGCTCACATCCTTCGCCAGCGGTTTTCCTGGAAGCCTTTCCGTCCAACAGGAAAGCATGCCAAGCAATATTAAAGATCCTTCCTGCTGGGGTTGTCACCAACTGCCCCCGGAAGAACGCCCAACCCATTTGATCGTTAATGTAGAAGGGCGAGAGGTCATTCGTAACTCAGTGCCTTTATACAATGAAGAACGTTGTCAGACCTGTCACGGAACTGGCAAACGGGTCCTTGGAGATATTATGGTGGATTTCAGCCAGAATCAATTCCAACAGGGTTACTCCAGCATTACGATTGGGCTGGCCGGAGGTATGATCTTGGCCATCGGGCTGGTAGTCGTGGTTTTATATCAAGTCATGCGTCGTATCGTGCTGAACCCGGTGGAGAAAATCGTTCAGATGGCTGTCGAAATGTCCCATGGAGCTCTGAATCAACAAATAGAAGTAAGGAGTAGCGACGAGATCGGCGTCCTGGCACGGGCTTTTAACAGTATGGCCTCCCAGTTGCGTGAACTGATCGGCAGCCTCGAACAGCGTGTGGTAAACCGCACCAAAGCACTGACGACCTTCACTGAGGTAAGCCGCCGCCTTTCCGTAGCAACCAATCCCAACCAGTTGGCAGTGGATGTGGTGGAACAGGTACAATCTGCCTTCCATTACTACCATGCCCACATTTACTTTTTGGATGAAGCAACAGGAGACTTGATCATGGCAGGCGGCACGGGAGAAGCCGGAGCCACAATGCTGGCGCGTGGCCACAAGATCCCCAAAGGACGCGGTCTGGTGGGCCGCGCCGCCGAGACGAACGCCCCGGTCCTCGTCCCAGACGTCACCCAGGCTGAAGGCTGGCTTCCCAACCCATTACTGCCCGACACCAAATCCGAAGTCGCCATCCCGATTACCTCCGGTAATACACTGCTGGGCGTGTTGGACGTGCAACAAAACGTGGTTAACGGACTTGGCGAAGAGGATGTTTCGCTCTTGCAGTCTCTTGCTGGTCAAGTGGCTATCTCTCTCCAGAACGCCCGTTCATTCGAACAATCCAAAGCGCAGGCGGACCTGGAATCACTCGTCAACGCCATCGGACAGAAGATCCAGCGCGCCACCACAGTGGACGACACCCTGCAAACAGCCATCCGCGAGATCGGGCTGGCGCTGGGGGCATCACGTGTGAGCGCGAACGTACAGGCAAGCCGCCAAAGTGAAAATTAGAAAGATGGAGTAATCAAATGAACAAGAGCAATCAAATCACCAATGATGAAACCATCAATGTGCAACGGGCATTTTGGGTGGCGATCATTTTTACGTCTATCGCCGTCATTTCTTTTGGAGTAGGGATTTATCTTACTGTCACTCAACCGTATTGGCAGATCTATGCGATGCTTGTGATCGCCGCGTTTTCAGTTGTGTTTGACGTCCTGGCAGTCATTCTGATCAGGCGCGGTCGGGCAGGAACAGGGATAAAAATCCTTTACTGGTCCGGTATCGTCACACTCCCATTGAATAACCTTCTTTTTCCCGGCGTTATGCCTGTCCTGGTCGTTATCATCCTGGTCATGGGTTTCGTAAACATTTACCTATTGTTTCCCAAGGCCTGGAGAAAATACGCGCCTTTCGGCTCCATTGCGGCTGCACTGTTCATGTTGCTGGTGGATTACCTCAATCCACCCTTCCGCTTTAGTGTGGGCGTCCTCCCCACGGCCAGTTTCTTTGGGCCAGCTATCCTGGTCTTCTTAGTTGTAGGCATATTAGTGCTAGTAGTACGTCAGGCCATTATCGGCAACATCCGCAACAAACTATCCACCTCTTTTGCGGTCATTGCCATCCTTTCGGTAGTTGTCGCGGGCTACTCGGTAAACAGGTTCTTGGTCTCCACCCTGACCACCAGTATCGGCAACAACCTGAGCGAACTTGCCGGCGCACGATCCGTGGATATCGGCCGGACGATCGACAGCGAACTTAAGGTTTTGAAGGTGCTGGCTTTGAACAAAGTCGTGCAGGATGCCGCCGTTGCCGCCAGCCAGGGGAGCCCTCTCAGCCAGGCGGATATCGATCGGCTCGATCAGCAATGGCGGGCGGCGGACGCGGCCAATAACAATGCTGAGCCGCTGGTGGCGGGTGTGCTTAATAACCCAATTGCCTCTGAATTGCGCGAGTTCCGGGCGCAATTCCCGCAGCAGGTGGAACTCTTCCTCACCGGTGTACAGGGGGTCAGCATCGCTTCCACCAACCGTACTTCCGACTACTTGCAGTCAGATGAAGAGTGGTGGCAGACGGCTTATCGGGATGGCTTGTACATCGGTCAGCCGGAATATGATGACAGCAGCAAGACGATCGCCATAAACATGGCCGTAGCAGTCCAGCAGAACGGGAAAATCGTGGGCGTCTTGCGTACAACGGTCAATTTCACTGCCCTGACCGACACGCTCGTCGCCGGCCTGTTCGGGGAAACCGGCCGTACGAACATTTACCTTCCGGATGGTAGTGAGCTTAAGCTGAGTGCCACAGCGGATGGATCTTATGATCTTGTTCAGCAGGAGGCGCCCTCCGATTTCCAAACCCTGGCCCAGTCAACGCAAAAATATCAGACAATCACCATAAACGAGGTCCCCACAGTCGCCAGCAGTGCCAGCGTGACAATGCCCGGAAATACAGGCTCAGATGCAGAAATTATAAACAATCTCAACTGGCGCGTAGTGACCCTCCAGGATCAGGCGGAAGCCCAGCAGCCAATAGCTGCTCAAACGCGTAATAGTACCATTTTAGCTATTGTTCTGATTACCGTGGTATCTTTTGCAGGACGTGGCCTGGCCAACGTGATCTCAGGCCCCATCATCCGTCTCAATGCCATTGCCGAAAAAGTTGCCACAGGCGATCTAACTGTTGAGGCGAAAGTGGAAACTCGCGACGAGGTTGGCACTCTGGCGGCCACTTTCAACAGCATGACCGCCCGCCTGCGCGAATTCATTGGCACATTGGAAGGACGCGTGGCAGAACGTACACAGAGTTTGGAACTGGCGGCAGAAGTAGGCCGCTCGGTATCGCAAGTGCGCGCCCTGGATGTAATGCTCAAGGATGCCGCAGAACTTATCCGCTCACGGTTCGACCTGTATTATGTTCAAGTCTATCTGACCGACTCCAACCAGACGAACTTGACCCTGCAAGCGGGTACAGGGCAGGTGGGCGCAGAATTGCTGGGACGCAGTCACCGCCTGCCGCTCAACACAAGCTCCATCAATGGGCGCGCCGCAATAGAGAAACGCTCGGTCGTGGTCGCAGATACAGCCGCCAGCGCTACCTTCAAACCAAACCCGCTCCTACCAGATACCCGCTCTGAAATGGCAGTACCACTGCTCATCGGCGAAAAAGTGGTGGGCGTGCTGGATCTGCAAAGCCGGGAAGCCGGTGCGCTAAACCAGGATATTCTGACCGCTTTCGAAGCCCTGGCCGGACAGTTGGCCATCGCCATCCAAAATGCAACATTCCTGGCAGAGACGCAACAGGCTCGTGCTGAAGTGGAAGCGCAGGCCCGCCGCCTGACACGCGCCAATTGGGCCGATTACCTGGATGCCATCCACAAGCCCGAAGAGATCGGTTTTGTGTTCGAGCAAAATAAGATCGCCCCGCTCACAGATGCCGAACATCCTGAACTGGCGACGGATGGAGACGCCCTTGCCGCTCCCATTGCTGTGACCGGCGAAACGCTCGGCTCACTGGTGGTCGAAGTGGATGATCAAAGCAGGAACATCCGGGCGACCGAACTGGTAAACGCCGTGGCACGCCAGGTGTCACAGCAAATCGAAAACCTGCGCCTGCTCGAGAGCGCCGAACGTTACCGCGCTGAAGCGGAAGGTGCCTCACGCCGCATCACGCGCGAAGGCTGGAAGGATTACACAGACGCCAATACCGGTAAAGGCTTAAGCTACATCTATGATTTGAAGGAAGTCCGGCCACTCAAAGCTGGAGACGGACAGGCTGAAGAGTCCGATGTCAGCCTGCCGCTCAAAGTCCGTGATGAAACCGTTGGCAAACTCGTTATTCAAGGCCTTGGATCCGATGATAGCGAAGCCCTCGAGCTTGCCAATGCGGTTGCCGAACGTCTTGGGGCGCATATTGAAAGCCTGCGTCAATTCGACCAAACGCAATCCGCGCTGGCGCAGACGGAAAAACTTTCGGAAGCCAGTCTGCGCTTCGCGCGCTCGACTGACTTGAAAGAACTTCTCGTAGTGGTCAACGAGACGCTTGGCATCCCAGTGGTTAACCGCACGCTTCTGGGCGTCTTCAACTATAGTTCAGCAAATGAATTGGAAAGCATGGATATCGCGGCAAACTGGTGGAGCGGCAGCGGGCATGAGCCCACAGAGATCGGAAGACATTACTCAATAGAGACACTCAATGTGCTGCCGCTGTTTATGAGCAACACACCGGTCTTTTCCAACGATACATTCCATGATGAGCGTGTAAATGGGACCTCATTGGAACTCGTTACACGGCAAAACATTCGCTCCATGGCAGTACTGCCTTTGAATTTTGGTGCGCGACAAGTCGGCGTTTTATTACTGGAATCCGAGGAAGCACACGATTTCACGCAAGACGAAATCCGCTTGTTCTCGGCCATGGCTCCGCAGATCGCCACAGTGCAGGAAAACCTCCGCCAGTTCGAACGGGCGCAACAACAGGCTAAGCGCGAAAGTACGCTGAACGTCATCAGTCAGAAGATCCAAAGCGCGACGACAGTGGAAGCTGTGCTTCAAATCGCAGCGCGTGAATTGGGTCACGCCCTAGGCGCGCCCATGACCATCGCGCAGTTGAGCATGAAAGACAAGAAATAAGCGGCGCAGGCTCAGGAGATATTTACCGATGCCCCTCGATAATAAATCCAGTAAACGGGTTGAAAAGCGGCCTGCTAACAAGCGGGCCATAAAACCCCCCGTGGATATGGAACGCCCCAACAAGGCCCCACCGCTTTCCAAAAATGCCGTTAAATCCATTAAACGGGTTGAAAAACTGCTCTCGGATGTTAAACATATAGCAGACCAACCGTATACGGGTATTGAGCGGCGCGGGCCACAGTCAATGATTGACAACCCGGAGATGCGCCGTGAACTTGATGTATTAGGCACGCGCATCCTTGAATTGGAGGCACAGCTTAAGGAAAGCGCGGAAGCGCAACGCGCTTCCCGCTCCGCGCAGGCAAGCGCAATAGAAGCGCGTTCTGCCACCCCCATCCTTTACGAAAAGGAACAGGTCGGTTACTCCTATAGCGGTGAGAATTCGATGCCGCTTCGCATGACAACTTTAGCCGCCTCGAAATTAGAGAACGCCATCAACGCTCCCTTAACCGCAGGCGGACAGACGATCGGAGAAATGCAGATCGAACCGTCATCAGAGCATGACTGGACGCCGGAAGAAAGCAATTTGGCAAATGCAGTTGCCCAACAAGCCTCGCTTCAAATTCAGAACCTGCGCCTGCTCGCGGCAACCGAACGCGCCCGCACCGAAGCGCAGGACGCCAATCGTCAATTCACCCATCAAAATTGGGAATCTTTTATGGATGGTATCCGTAACAGCGAACGCATTGGCTATGTGTATGACCAGGCCGAAGTCGCGCCCTTTGGCGAACTGGCTCCTGACGAACATGATATTCAAGAAACCATCAATGTACTCGATGAACATGTCGGCAACCTGTTCCTAAAAGCTGACCCTGCACGCCCGTTGACCGATGAAGACAAGGCCATGATCTCGGCCGTTGCGCGTCAACTCGCCGGACAAGTGGAAAACCTGCGCCTGCTGGCAGATGCCTCACGCGCCCGCGCCGATGCCGAAGAAGCCACCCGCCGCCTCATGCATGAAAGCTGGCGATCATTTGCCGCTGAACATGCTGAAGCGGCATTAGGTTTTATGTATGATTCCGTACAAGTGACGCCAATGCGGGGGACCTCCCTGCCACAGGATATTAACTTTGCACAGCCTCTTACAGTGCGCGGTGAAACCATTGGACAGTTGGCTGTGGCGGGCTGGAAAAACGTTCCGCCAGAGGCAATTGCGCTGGCAAGCGCCATGGCAGAACGAGTAAGCGTGCACATCGAAAACCTGCGCCTGTTCGAACAGAACGAAAAACGCGCCCACGAGCTGGGAACGGTTGCCGCTGTAAGCACAACAGCATCCACGGTATTAAACCCGGATGAATTGTTGCAGACCGTTGTAGACCTGACAAAAGAACGCTTCAATTTGTATCACGTCCATGTTTACCTCGCCGACGAAGCCTGGAAAACCCTGCTGCTCGCGGCAGGCGCTGGCGAGGTTGGACGGCAAATGGTGGCCGATGGCTGGAACATCCCCATGGATCACCAGTTATCCATTGTAGCCAGCGCGGCGCGCAACAGGCAGTCCGTTATTAACAACAATATAACTCGCGAAAGACACACGGGCTTCCTTTCGAATTATCTTTTGCCAGACACGCGGTCTGAATTGGCAGTTCCAATGATCGTCGGCGAAAAGTTGTTGGGTGTGTTTGATGTACAGGCAGATAGAGCCAACTACTTCTCAGAAGAAGATGCCAGCATCTATGCCACACTGGCCGCGCAAGTAGGCGTTGCTCTGCAAAATGCCCGCTTATACGTGGAACAGTCCGCGACCGTGACGCAGCTGCGCGAGTTGGATCGCCTCAAATCATCCTTCCTCGCCAATATGTCGCACGAATTACGCACGCCACTCAACTCCATTCTCGGCTTTGCGGATGTTATACTCGAAGAACTGGATGGTCCGCTCACAGAGAACATGGCCAACGATTTGGGCCTCATTTATAAAAATGGACAACACCTGCTGCATCTGATCAATGACGTGCTCGACATGGCCAAGATCGAATCAGGCCGCATGAACCTGTCACTTGAAAAATTCAGGGTTCACGACATCATCGAAGAAGTGGTCAGCATTACATCGCCGCTGGCCAGCGAAAAGAATCTATCGCTCTTCATCGAGGAAGGCTCAAACCAGGAAATTGAGATCAATGCCGACCGCACGCGCCTCCGCCAGGTGATGATCAACATCATCAACAACGCCATTAAGTTCACGGAAAAAGGCAGGATCTCCACGCGCGTCACGCAACAAGGTGAACAAGTCTTGATCGCCGTCCGCGATACGGGCATCGGAATTCCCCCCGACCAACTGGAGACGGTCTTCCAGGAATTTATCCAGGTGGATATATCCTCCACACGCAAAGCTGGCGGCACCGGCCTCGGCCTGCCCATCAGCCGCCGCCTAGTCGAAATGCACGGCGGGCGGCTGTGGGTTGAAAGTACCGGCATTGACGGCGAAGGCTCCACCATCTTTGTGGAACTGCCTCTTGAGGCAAAACTCACGCAACCCGCTGAAAAGACAGAAAAATAAAGTTAGGAGAACGTCCCGCAGGTTAGATTGAACGATTTGACCCCTCTCCAAACCTGCGGGACGGTTTCAACGAGAAAAACAATGGCAACTCCAAAATATCTGGAATGTAATATCTGCGCGAAACAACAACCTTACGAACCTTTTGTCCCTGCAATTTGCAAACATTGCGGCGGGCAATGGATGGAAACGCGCTACGACTACACCGCCTTCAAACGCGAGATCCTGCGCGGATTGCCCGGCCGCCCCGCCAATATGTGGCGTTATTCAGACATCCTGCCGCTGGAGAACCCGGCCGCTTTGGACCTCTACCCCGCAGGTGGGACTCCGCTCTGGCTTTCACAACGCTTCGCTCCCGCGCTTGGGCATGATCACGTTTACATAAAAGACGAACGCTACGGCCCGACCAGCTCCTTTAAAGACCGCCAGGCCGCAGTTGCAGTCGCCGCGATGAACGAAGGCGGCATACGCGAAGCAGTCATCGCATCCACAGGCAACGCCGCAGTAGCTTATGCCGCGGCTTGCGCACGGGCTGGGATCAAGCTGTGGGTCTTTATGACCAGCCTGGTTCCGCAGGAAAAGCTGCGCGAAGCCGCCCTGTTTGGAGCGGAAGTCATTCGCGTCAGCGGCAATTACGATCAAACCAAACAGATCGCGACCCAATTTGCCCAGCGCCGTCACCTATGGCTGGACCGCGGTTCCGGCTCCATCCCGGCGCGCGAATCAATGAAGACCATCGCGTACGAGATCGTGGAACAACTTGGATGGAAGGCGCCGGATTGGTATATTCAAGCCGTAAGCGGAGGCTTGGGTCCGCTGGGCGTATATCAAGGATTTAAAGAACTTCACAGAATGGGGTTGATCGAACGCATTCCAAAACTGGCAGTCATTCAGACTGAGGGATGCTCACCAATGGTGAAAGCCTTTAAAGCCGGTAAAGATGTCGCCGAGCCTGTCATCCCGGACACACGCATCATCATCCTTGCCACCGGCGATCCCGGCAAATCCTATACCTACCTGTGGAATCTCACACAGCAATTCGGCGGCAGCATGGAATCTGTGACAGACGCCGAAGCCTTCGCCGCCATGCGCTCGCTCGCCAAAAGTGAGGGGACGGCTGTGGAGCCTGCGACCTCGGTGGCATTTGCCGGCCTGGAAAAGATGCTGCGCGCTGGCGTGATCGGCAAAGAGGAAATGGTTGTTGTCAATTGCACGGGTCACACCTTCCCGGTTGAAAAGCACGTGCTTGAAGATCAATTTGCAGTAGACGTTCACTTAAGCGAAACACAGGCGCCCGCCCCGCGCGAGGGTCTGCAAGCCGCACTTGAGAATCTGGACGAGAAAACGACCACCGTTCTTTTGATTGACGACAATCCAGATGACGCCCTGCTCATCCGCCGCCTGCTCGAAGGCAAAAAAGCCTATCGCGTCCTGCACGCCAGGGATGGCTGTGAAGGCCTGGCCATGGCGCGGCAAAGCCTGCCCGACCTGATCGTCACCGACCTGACCATGCCCGGCATAGATGGTTTTGGCCTTGTGGAAGAACTCAAACTCGACCCGCGCACCAAAGACATCCCGATCGTTGTCGTCAGCGCAAAAGACATCACTACCGAAGAACGCAAACGCCTGAACGGGCATATCGAAGCCGTATATCAAAAAGGCTCATTACCGCCGCGCAAATTTGTGGATCAAGTGATTCAAACCATTGAAGATAAAAGCGGAGCATAAAGGAGAACGCCTATGGGAAACAACGTTTTATACATTGAAGACAATCCAGATAACATGACGCTGGTCAAGCGCGTGCTGGAAGCGCGCGGCTACTGCCTGCTCCAGGCCATGAACGGACTCGACGGGGTTGCCACGGCGGAACGTGAGGAAGTGGATCTGATCCTGTTGGATATCAACCTGCCCGATATTGACGGTTATGAAGTGGCGCGCAGGATACGCGGCAGCGGAAAACCTAAACTGGCATACGTCCCGATCATCGCCATCACCGCCAACGCCTTGAAAGGCGACGCCGAAAAAGCCCTCGGCGCAGGTTGTGACGTGTACATGTCCAAGCCGATCAACATCCGCGAACTGTGGGCGCGTGTTGAGGCATACGTGCCTTCTCCTCAAAAATAACCTTGAAGCGCAGACGGGTTCTCAATAACAATGTTCCGCTTGAAATAAAATGATGCCCTCTGAAAAAACCTCGTACATCACCGGCCTGCAATGCTCTGACTGTGGAAACCTATTATCAGCCGACGAAGTACACACCTTCTGTCCCGATTGCCAGGCTCCACTGCTTGTTAACTATGACCTGAACGCCGCGCGGGGACATGTGGACCGCGACGAAATCCACAGGCGGCTCAAAGGCATGTGGCGCTGGCACGAGTTACTCCCCGTATGCGACCCGAAAAACATAGTCACGTTAGGCGAAGGGGATGCCGCATTATTACACCTTCCCAGAATAGGGAATTCGCTCGGTTTAATCAATCTTTTTGTTAAAGACGAAAGCAGCAATCCTACCGGTTCATTCAAAGCGCGCGGGCTATCCGCCGCCGTATCAAAAGCCAAAGAACTGGGAATCAAAAAAGTCATTATCCCTACTGCCGGCAATGCCGGCGGAGCCATGGCGGCATACGCCGCGCGCGCCGATATGCAAGCCCTGATCTACATGCCCAAAGATACGCCAAATGCAAACATCGTGGAAAGCCGCATCGCGAGCGCCGAAGTCATCCTCGTAGATGGCCTGATCAGCGACGCGGCCGGCATGGCTGGCATCAAAGCGCGTGAAGAAGGCTGGTTCGACGTATCCACCTTCAAGGAGCCATATCGCATGGAAGGCAAAAAGATCATGGGCTACGAGCTGGCCGAGGCCTTCAACTGGGAACTTCCCGATGTGATCATCTACCCAACCGGCGGCGGCACGGGACTCGTCGGCATGTGGAAAGCCTTCGAAGAACTCGAACAACTTGGCTGGCTGAATAACACAAAACGTCCGCGCATGGTCTCTGTGCAGGCGGAAGGATGCGCACCGGTCATAAAAGCATTTCACGCGGGCGCCTCTTTCTGCGACTTTTGGCTGGGCGCGCAAACGATCGCATCCGGCTTGCGCGTGCCAAAGAGCTTTGCAGACCGGCTCATCCTCGCGGACATTCGCGCCAGCAACGGCACCGCGCTGGCAGTCAGCGATTCGGCTATCATGGAGTTCCAAAAAAATCTGGCCGCACTCGAAGGCATCTTCGCCGCGCCCGAAGGCGCCGCAACGCTGGCCGCCTTGAAAGAACTTGTTGTGCAGAAATGGATCGAACCCGATGAACGTGTAGTAATATTCAACACCGGATCAGGGTTGAAATATCTCGACCTCATTGGTTAACAAAAAAACAAGGTAATAGTTGATAGGTAAGCGGCGCTTTTTAACGCGAATTTCGCGAAAGGGGCGAATGCCGCGAAATGGCATTATATTTTGCTCTCTGGGAGTTGCCGTGATAGACCACCATATATGGTGCATGGCGTAAGTCGGATACCACTTCGTGGCACACGTTGGCAATCCAACCTACATATGGCGGTTCACCATGCCGATTCCCAAACTTACTTTTGTGCCACTATCAAAGACAATTAGCAGGTATACATGAGAGAGTTGCTATGACTAAGATTCTGTTGATTGAAGATATACCCGATAATGCCGAACTCGTGCGCAAGGCGTTGTCACAGAGCGGCTACGAGATCATTCACGCGCCCGACGCGGAAACAGGATTACAAATGGCGCTGGCTCAACACCCCGATCTGATCCTGCTCGATCTCGGTTTGCCTGATTATGATGGGCAAACATTAGCCGGCTGGCTGCGCGCTGAAGCTGTATTGGATGCTACACCTATCATTGCTCTAACCGCCTGGCCTGAAGAGACCGCCAAACAAATGGTCGAGAGTTACGGATGTAATGGTTACATTTGCAAACCGATCACCAAAGTCAATATATTTGTCGCTCAGGTCAACTCCTTTTTGAAAACCCCAAATGCCAACCCCTAACACAACCACTGCCATAAAACTTATCCCCGCGAGCCACTTCAACTATGAACAACTCGCGGCTATTTATAACCAAACCCGCGTTGATTACATGGTGCCCATGCCCATGAATGCCGCGCGCCTGGCTGAGTATGTCGCGACCTACGATGTGGATTTAGATCTCTCTTTGGTCGCCACCACGCCAGACGGAGAGATGTTGGGGGTCGCGATGCTGGGATTGCGCGAAGGTCGAGCCTGGCTGACGCGCCTCGGCGTGATTCCCAACACGCGGCGCACCGGAGTCGGTCAAGCATTGGTCGAGAGTCTAATGGAGCAAGCCGCCCGCCTGTCCATCAACTTTGTTATGCTTGAAGTGATCAAGAATAATGTGCCAGCCCACCAATTATTCATAAAATTTGGCTTCTATGAAATTGGCGAGCTTCTGGTGCTGCGCCGTTCTCCACTGATATCGCCTCTGGATCCGATCGTGGCGGATGCCCAACGCCTGGACCGTACTGATTCCCTCACACTCGTGGGACGCGATCGCGGTACCCAACCCTGGACAAATCAATCCGAATCATTATTCAACGCGTATGAAGTATCGGGCCTGCACCTCACGCTCGCTGACGGCAGCCGCGGCTGGCTGGTATATCAACGCCAGAAGTTTCTTCTCACCCGCTTTGCGTTCAAAACCGAAGTGGGCGATCCAGCCACAGTGGCGTACGCCCTGCTCTCGCATTTACATCACCAATATCCGCGCCTCGATACCCAGATCGAAAATATACAAATAAACGATCCGCACCTGCCCGCCTTTTATGAAATGGGTTACGTCGAATCGTTTCGCCGTATTGAAATGTGGCATGGCAGGCCGCCTGCCAGCCTTAAAATGAATCCTTCGTAGTTAAAAATTCATCACCGCAGGTTTCAACCCCAATTCGTCAATCAGTTCGTTTAACTCCTCATCTGTCAATCTTCTCCTCTTCCCTGCATAAGCCGTCAGCGCGGCTTCCAGCATGTTCGTGCCAAAGGAGCGGCCATCGTAGCGCGGCGTGGTGGTGATGACTGTTTTTACGCCGCGTTCTTTAAGAAGTTCAATATTATCCTCGGTGGTGGTGTTGGTGACCACCGTCTTCCCATCCAGGCGCGCGGGCATATACTTTCTCATGAACAGAAAATCGCCTGCGATTAGATCAGAGCCTTCAAAAAATTTGACATACTTCGGCTCGTGTTCCGCGCCGCCACTACCGTAGAAGATCATGCTCATCGGGAAATAACTGACGATAGGCAACATGACTCTTGCGACTCTTTTGAAGGCAGGGATTCCATAAACTGGGATGGGAACGCCCAGTGCGACCATCAGGTCACCGAATACAGTCCTATCCGCAACTTCGGCAACTGCCTGTGCCAGCCCGGGCCTATCCACAGCAACGGGGACAAAGCCCTGCTTGAAGTGCGGCATTCCGCCAAGGGCGGGCGCGGCCAATTCAAACACGCGGCGCTCGAGCGTATGCTTGAGTCCGCGGCCATCACAGAGCGGAGTCTTCGTCACACCTTCCACTAATTTGAGAGCGGCGCGCAGGGGATATTCGCGGTCATCGAGGCGCAGGTACAAGTCCACGCCGCCAACACCAAACGCATCCACTTTGCCATCGAGATCAAGATACATCTGCCGCGCTTTGGGGATATCACCGTCTGTGCCGACACGCTCAACAAGTATTTCCTCTCCACCCAGGTTTATTTTTACGCTCTTATCGCGCTTGGAACTTCCCAGGCTGATACTGATCGCTCGTTTCATTCTGCCTCCAAAACGTTGAACGTTAAACGTTTAACGTTCTCCAACAAAAGGATTGAATCGCTTCTCATTTCCCACAGTCGTTTCGGGGCCGTGACCTGATAACAGACGCGTTTCATCGGGCAGGGTGAAAATTTGAGTCTTGATGCTGTTTACAAGCGTATCCCAATCTCCGCCGGGGAAATCAGTACGACCAACAGAGCCATTGAAAATTAAATCGCCGCAAAAACAAAGTTTCTCAGATGCGACATACAGAACACAATGACCTGATGTATGCCCGGGTGTAAAGCGGACTTCAATTTCGACATTTCCTAATTTTAGAATCTGTCCCTGATAAAAGTCTATCGTAGGTTCGGGGCCAGGGTCAATCTCAAAGCCGAAGAGCGCGCCACCACCTCCTGCCCGCCAAAGAACATGATCATTTGGATGCAAGGCTACCAGTGGCAATGGACCTTCGGGCGCATCGGCAATTGCGGCCGCGCCACCGATGTGATCGAAGTGCGCATGCGTGTACCATAGCTGGGCAATCCTCCAGCCGCGATTCTGTGCTTCGGACAGGATCAACTTCCCGTCCCAGGCAGGATCGATGACAGCCGCCTCGCGGGTGTCTGAATCCGCAACCAGGTAGGTATTCGTCTGCGCGGGGCCTAATGTAAATGTCTTTATTTCAAGCATGTGAGGCACCTCGATATGTATACAGGTAACTGAACAGAATCGATGCCGCTATCAGGATTGTTCCAAGCGGATAGAGCATGGCAGAGTTACGCGCATAAAGAAAACCGGCTAAAGGCGGCGTGACAATAAAGATGATGGAGCTGATCGTTTCCATTGAGCCATAAGTCAGGCCCATTTGCGAATCGTGTACAAGAACACGCGCCTGTGCCATTGCCAAAACACGGGCTGCGCGAAAGCCTCCCAGCAAAAAATAACCGAGAGCTATAACAGGCAGGCTGGCGCTATACCAAACGATCAATGTAAACAACATAACACACGCCTGCGCATACAGATATCCGGAACGCGGGCTAAAGCGCGAAAGTAAAAGCGAGAGCAGGGAATTGCCCAGCGCGCCGAGCGTAAAAACAAACCCCACTTCACTCAAAGAAAAATTGCGGACGTCTTTAATAAAATTCGGCGTGAGCGGTTGGGCCAGATACATGGCAAATACAGCGAATGCCATCACCCCGAAAAATCCGATCAAACGGCGATTGGCAAGCAAGCTGGGCGGCGGCAATTCGTGATCATGCCGGTCTATTGGCTGGCCTTGAATGAAAACGAGCAGCAGGCAGGAAATGAAAAACACAATCGCACTGACCCAGTAATTTGTTCGCATGCCATAATGATCACCGATCCAACCGCCTGTTACCGGCCCAAGTACCATGCCCATGTTAAATGTGGCTGTCGACAGTGATAGCGCAGTGCCCACCGACCACTTGCCGCGTGCCGCAGTAACATAACTATTGAGAGGTGATGCAACAAAGGCTGTCAAACCGTAAGCAAGCATGCCCGCTACAAACAAGGGCAGGGTACGCGCAGATGCCATCATGATCGTGGAGATCAGCCCCACCAACCAGGCGGACAACATCAATGGGCGCCTGCCAAATTTATCGGCCAATCGCCCGGCAGGAATATGCGTCACTGCCATGGCCACACCGAACGCGCCCAAAATAAAACCGATTTGCTGCTCGTTACTGCCCAGGGATTTAAGATAGATGGGTTGGAAATTAAAGAAAAGCCCTTCACCAAAGCCCCACGTAAACAGAGCCAGGGCCACAAACAGGAGATTACGATTCAATCAAGGCCTCCGGAAGATGGAGATTGCGCATTCTCGACCCGACGGATGAATTGACTTGCCGCTTCGAAAACCTCAAGCCGCGCCGCGTCACGCGTGACCACATGACCTGACCCCGTTATATAAAGCTTTTGCCTGTCTGGCGCATTGACCAGCCCCGCGTAAATATGCTCCATGTTTTCAGGCAGGACATATTTATCATCCTTCGAGTGGATCAATTGAACGGGCACATTTATCTTGGGTAAAGCGACGCGCATCTCGGCCAGCAACTTACTTAATTCACCGACGGAACGCGTAGGGTTTTGCGGATAGGAAACTTGCTCGCGAAAGGCATCCTTATCAAACCAGCTTGCCCCCGGTGGTTCGTTGGCTTTTTCCCGATACGGCCTGAAATAACTGGCAAACCGAAACACCCATGCTGGATAATCCACAGGCAGGCGGTAGGGAGTTGACATCGCCACGACGCCCTTGATCCTTCGGGCTTCCCCTTCAGGACAGGCGTCCAGCCGCGTAGACATGAGTAAGGATAAAACCCCGCCCATCGAGAGACCAACGAGGTGGATATTATCGGCAACCCCGCGCAGGAGCTGATAGCCATCTTCAACAGAAGCGGTCCAATCGGCAAAGTGCGAACGATGCATGTCATCCGGCTGAGTGGCATGGCCGGTGAGTCGAATCCCGAGAACGCTGTATCCCTGCTTTGCAAGATGTTCCCCCATCGGGTGCATTTCTTTGGGTGTGCCGGTAAATCCATGAATGAGCAGACAGCCCGCTGAACGAGACGAGGCTTTTGGAGCGGGGAAAAAGAACGGTTCGGCGGCAGGAATGATCTGGAGCATAAAAAGTGTTCCCTGGGTAATTTTACTCTTTATTGAACAGGGATTACAAAAATCGCCGTAATTTTTTACCAAAATAAACCGCATGAACCCAAAATCCCGGACATCCTGACAATCACATAAACTTCGTATCATACCGTATAATTTGATGACAGTTAAATCATAATTGCGGATTGGATGAACAATGAAACTTTCGAGTCTAACAATTTTCTTCCCCTGCTACAACGACGGTGGAACGATTGCAACGATGATCATTCGCGCCATGCAGGTCGCAAAAACAATAACGGATGATTTCGAGATCTGCGTCATCAACGATGGCAGTGAGGACGATTCCGCATTGATACTTGACGAAATGGCGCGGCTCTACCCCGGATATGTGAAAGTGACACACGAACCGCGTCCAAGCGGGTATGGCGGCGTACTGAGAAAGGGATTTGCTTCCGCTCAAAAAGAATGGATCTTTTACACGGACGGCGACGCGCAATACGATCCCCGTGAATTGGATGTTCTCACCGCGCATTTACATGAAGATGTGGATATGATCAATGGTTACAAGATCAAACGCCACGACCCCCTTCATCGCGTGTGGATCGGAATTGCGTATCAATATTTCGTTAAATTTATTTTTGGTCTTGCCATTCGTGATGTGGATTGTGATTTTCGTTTAATGAGGCGTTCCATATTTGATGTTATAAAACTTGAATCTAAAAGCGGAACGATTACTTTTGAGATGGTCAAGAAAATACAGGATGCGGGTTTTAATATCAAAGAGGCACCCGTTCATCACTGGCACCGTCAATATGGCGTATCGCAGTTCTTTAACGTACGCCGGGTCGTGCGGACATTGGTCGAACTCATCAAATGGTGGTGGCGATTGGTGATTCGCAAGGAACATATTTTGACTTATGCAAAATAAGGTTCCATGCTCTCTGCTCCACATCACTCCTTGAAGGATTTTATTGATCGAACGACACTCTCTGCCTGCTCTATAACAAGACCGGGGCCCATCGGCAGGCTGATGACAGTTTCAGCTAATTGCTCAGTGATCGGGAAATCACCAGCTTTGCTGCCTAATTCTGCGTAGGCCTTTGAAAGGTGCGGCGGCACAGGATAGTGGATAAGGGTGCCGATACCAGCCTGGGTCAAATGCTTTTGAAAATTATCGCGCTTCAAATGCTGGACCACAAACAAATGCCAGGATGGGTCAATCCCTTCCGGCACAAAAGGTAAAGTTAGATACTGGATATTTGCCAATGCATTGCAATAATATGCTGCGATTAATTTCCGGTGCTGATTCCACTCATTGAGATAACCCAGCTTGACTCGCAGGAACGCGGCCTGTAGGGGATCCATTCGTGAGTTATATCCCTTGACGTCATTATAATACTTGGCGCGCGATCCGTAGTTGCGCAATAGCCGAATACGGTCAGCCAGTTCATCATCATTGGTGGTGACCGCGCCCGCATCACCGATTGCGCCAAGGTTCTTACTTGGATAAAAACTCCAACCAGCGGCATCTCCAAGCGAACCGGCTGACCTGCCTTTATATCCTGCCCCGTGTGCTTGTGCCGCATCTTCGATCACCTTCAGACCATATTGCCGGGCAATGCCGTTGATGGGATCCATATCAGCTGGCTGCCCGTAAAGATGCACCGGCAGAATGGCCTTCGTTTTGGATGTGACCGCTTTTTCCAATAGACCCGGAGCAAGATTGTAAGTACGCGAATCCGGCTCCACAGCTAGAGGAACTGCTCCCGCATATGACACTGCCAGCCAGGTGGCAATATAAGTGTTGGCCGGAACAATTACCTCATCGCCGGGACCAATATTGTAGGCTCGCAGTATCAGGTGTAACGCTTCGAGGCCATTACCAACCCCAATGCAATGCTTTACTCCGCAATATTCAGCAAATTCGCGTTCAAAAGCTACGACTTCTTCCCCGAGAATATACGCACCGGATTCCATGACTCTTCGAAAGGCAATTTCAAGTTCAGATCGAAGTTCACCATGCAAGGCCTTTAAATCAAGAAAAGGGATGTTCACTTTTTCATGCCTCCGACAATTTTTCTGAATTCTGCATAACTCCGAAAATAATCTGATTCCTGATAAAACTCAGATGCCATTACGAGACAGACTGAATTGGTTGAGAAGTTGTCAATTTCCCGCCAGATTAAAGGTGGAATGTACAATCCATAATATCCGCGATTTAGATGATGACGTTTCTTCCGGATGCCATTATCTAGAATTACATCGAAACTCCCCGATATTGCAATTACGAATTGATGACAAGTCTTTAGCGCATGGCCGGCTCGTGTTTCGCCGCCAGGAACATCATATAGATAAAAGACCCTTTTTATTACAAAGGGAATATGACGCCCACTTTCAACAAATGTAAGATTGCCGCGCTGGTCGGCAATCTTGGGCAGTTCAAGGATTGCAGGGGTTTTAGTGTCTATAATATCCTACCAGTATCTTTTTGGATTTGTAATTAAATCATCTGCATGCATTCACTTAATGCAAAATCTGATCGACACGCACCAGCAGATCAGCAGTGCGATAAATATAAAGATACCGAAGCCCATTGATCCAGATGATTTTCTCCGGTTCTATCCCTTCCAGACCGTCCATGAGATTGCTCACAGTCTGAAAGTGATAATCGATGACAACATATTGAGAACCCCGCAAGGCTTCAAGTGTCTCTGAATCCATATCAGTCAGGGTCAACCAGTTGATCGTGATGGTTTTTCCTGGAAAATAATAGGAAAAACAACCATATCCATGAATGGAGAGCACTGTCATTTCACTTGCACCAGGCTTTTGAGAGAGATAGGCAGCAGCCTGATCAAGACCCACACCATAACCAAAGCCATTAATATCCGGGTTGTCGAGAGGGTGCAGGAAATTCATAACCGGATTGTAGTATGAAATATAATATGGATAGGATCCAATTGCAGATATTAACTGCACAAGCACAATAACACCCAAAGCAGACACAACTGCCCATTGCGTTGCAATTTTTGGAAGGCGCCCGCCCAGAAAATCCACTGCACGGACCAGACTCAGGCCTGCAACCAGGTCCATAAAAACAAAGCTTGTAAGAATGTAATGTGGGGTAATGGGCGCACGCAAAGCGCTTAACATCAACATGACAGAGGCCATAAAAACCACTGAGTACAGGATCGTCAACCGATATATTTTCCCAATCTCATTTGTTTTATGGGTTGCGGCAAACCAAATACCGCATATGAGACCAAGCCAGCTTACCGGTGTACTGCGCCAGGTTAGGTCTGAAAGATAGATCTGGAGGCCGGTACTTATGTCACCAAAACTAAACCGGGATGGATTCAATTCTGACCTTACCGAAAGTCTTGCTCCCTGAAAGGAATAACTGAGAGCGTTTCCATACACATCGTAAAGCATTTCGCCTGGAGCCACCCACATTCCCGGCCAGAAAAGAAAGTAACCAATTACCAGGACAACAAACCAAATACCAAAAGTCTTAATAGCGCCAATCAAACCTTGGCTGAATTTCCTATCTTTCAACCCAACTGCGTGAATCAAAAGCGCCAAAACAATGACGGGAAAGAGAACAATTGCCGATGACTTTGTCAGTTGTGCAAGAGCGCCCGCAAAAGATGAAAGAAGTAAGAAAAACAACCTTCGGTCAGCATATAGAAAAACCAACATGCTTAATAGGGATACCAGAAGAAAGAGCCCCAGCATGCCTTCGTGATTCAGAACCCGGGAATGCCCCAGAAAAAAAGGAGATAATGAAATGAAGATGGTCGTAAAAAATGCCGAACGACCGTCAAACAGGAGGCGCAGAAGGAAATAAACGATCAAAAAAAGAATAATATCCACTACTGCCTGCACTGTGCGACTGGCCACAAGCAACTGCAGGGGATCCTTGCCCTGTTCAGGCAAAAAGCTGTTGAATTTTCCAGGTTTCAGGTATCCCTGCTGTAATGTGCGATATTCAGGAAAGTAAGCCAGCATTCCTCCGGTAACTACCCACATTGTAGTGACAGCTGGATGATACTCGTATAGCGTATTTTTAAATTCGCGCTGGCCTAATGCATAATAAAAGTTCGCACCCTGTCTTATCCAAAACGGTTCATCAACTGTAATGAATTTTTCCAGACCAACCAGGCGCGGAATCCCAACAATGGCAATCAAGAACACAACAAGCACAACTTCTTTAATCCTCTTCATTTTCTATATTGTCTCCAGAAGATGAGTAAAAATTTTTAGTGCCAAATTATACTATGCCACACCTCATATCTACGATGCCGAATTTCATCTTTCATCATCTAAACGATCACATTTCTGTACTATAATATTCAATACTACGGGGTATGAATTGTTTTGTTTAATATCTGGAGGCTGTTGTGATAAAACATATTCTTGTACCTTTGGATGGTTCTGAACTGGCAGAGTGTGTATTGCCGCATGTGATGGTGGTTGCTCCGGTTACAAACGCACGCATCACACTGGTGCACGTGATGGAACATTCACATCGTGAAGGCCGGGCTCCTGTCATTGATCCTGTGGATTGGTATTTGCGTAAACGCGAATCGAAAATGTATCTTGAGAAAATTGCCAGGCGTCTGCAAAAATCGGATCTAAACATTGAGCATACGGCCCTCGAAGGCAGCCCCGCAGAATGCGTCATTGAATTTGCGCGAAACAATAACGTGGATTTGATCGCCCTCAGCACGCATGGACGCAGCGGACTGAGCGGGTGGAATGTCAGCAGTGTTGTTCACAAAATCCTGTTGCGTTCCTGTAAATCCACACTGCTCGTGCGGGCTTACAAGTCCAGCGTAGTGAATGTGACAGAGGTTCGTTATAAGCGATTGTTCGTTGGGTTGGATTGTTCGGCGCGGGCCGAATATATCCTGCCGATGGCGATCGATCTGGCGCAATTCTACAATTCCCAACTTATTCTTGGAACTGTCATTCAGAAACCACAAACCTTCCAGCGCTTTCCGCTTTCCGGGGAAGATGATGATCTGGTCAATCAAATTGTGAGGAAAAACCAACAAGCGGCCTCTCATTATTTTGACCAACTCCACACCCAGTTTTCACCGAAAGGATTGGAGTTGAAGACTAATATTATTGTTGGTGATAATGCCATCACCAGCCTGCACGATATGGTGGATGAAGTCAGCGCCGATTTGGTGATGTTGGTTGCGCACGGCCATTCAGGAGAAAGACGCTGGCCGTATGGAAGTGTGACATCCAGTTTTATCGCGTATGGCAATACGTCCCTGCTGATCATGCAAGACCTTTCTGATGATGAGATCCAGCATACACTTGCCGAGCTGGCGGTAAGGGAAGGTATCGGACACTAATCCATGCTTAACGCTGATCCCGGAACAGATCAGGCCAGACCTGTAACACGAAGCGCGTCAACTCTTCACGACCGACAGGAAGAACTGGTTTTTAAGCTGGCGGAAAACTTATCCGCCTGTATGCCGCGCGACGGGGGGTTTCCCATTCGCGATCGCCTGAAGAAACTCGCAGAATTCTTTCACTCGGCTTATCACTACTTTGATGAGGCCTCCAGGACGCAAGTCTCCGTTTCGCATACAGCCGAATGGCTGTTGGATAATTTCCATGTCATCGAGCAAGCCATCCGCCAGGTGGAAGAAGATATGCCCGTGGATTACTATCATCGCCTCCCAAAAACTGACGACGGCTCTGCGCGCATCTACATCCTTGCCCTGGCAATCGGGCAGAGAGAAAACATCCATTACGACATTGACCAGATCAAAAACTTCATCCAGATATTCCAAAGCATAACCCCACTCAGGGTTGGTGAACTCTGGGCGCTGCCCCCGATGTTGCGCCTGGCTGTAATGGAAACTCTGGCAGAACGACTTGCGGAGGACGCGAAACTGGATTGGGATGCCGTACCTCAGCCCAATCTATTGCGTGAGGCAGGGACCTTCGCCTCGGACTCCCCCCAACCTGCCACTGAGACAATAATCGTTAATTGCATCCTGAACCTGCGCTGGCTTGGTACGCAAGACTGGAAAGCGTTTTTTGAATCCACCAACATGCCGGAAAGAATCCTAAACGATGATCCGGCCGGCGTATACGCGCGCATGGATTTTGAAACGCGCAACCGTTATCGCAACATCGTTGAGGAACTGGCGCTTAGATCACCAATAGATGAGGTCAACATTGCTGCGCAAGCGGTCGAACTGGCCCGGACTGGAAAAACTATACGCGAGAAACACGTTGGGTATTATCTTATCGACTCAGGACGCACATTGCTTGAAGCCCAGGTTGCCTTTCGACCAACGCTCAACAGGCTGATCAGACGCTGGATCAAAAAGAACGCCACACTTACTTATCTGGGAAGCATCGCTATCCTGACCGTTCTAATTTATCTTGCCATTATTCTTTATACCCTGCTTGCAGGTGGACATCCGATACAGGTTGTTCTCGCCGCCCTTCTTTCCCTGCTACCCGCATCTGCCATAACCATTGAATTGATCAACTGGCTGGTAATTTCCATCATCCCGCCCCGCACCCTTCCCAAGCTGGATTTTCAGACAGGTGTACCGGCAGAATACAGCACGATGGTCGTCATACCCGCATTGCTCAGCACAGAGAGGGACGCGCCTTTCCTGACACACCAGCTTGAAAACCACTTTCTGGGAAACGCCGATCCTAACATCCATTTTGCGTTACTCACCGACTATGCGGATGCACCGCAAAAGGAAATGGCCGATGACAGGCAAAACCTGGAGCGGGCTGTTGCCGCGATCGAACAATTGAACATGAAATACGGCAATGGAAGTTATCTTCCATTTTATCTATTCCATCGTGAGCGCATCTGGAATCCAACTGAAGGATGCTGGATGGGCTGGGAGCGCAAGCGCGGCAAATTGGAAGAATTCAACAAATTGCTCAGGGGCAGCGACTCGACGTCTTATATACTTCGGATGGGCGACCAAAGCATTTTATCAACCGTCCGTTACGTGATCACATTGGATTCCGACACGCAGCTGCCACGCGATAGCGCCCGCCGGTTGATCGGTGCGCTGGCACATCCATTGAATCGGGCTGAGTTTGATCAAGCCACAGGAGAGATAAAAACCGGTTATACGGTGCTCCAGCCAAGGACCCAGGTGCGACCCGCTGTGGCGAATCAGTCCTTTTTTACGCGCGTTTATTCCGGGGATACAGTCGTTGACCTGTACACGCGCGCCGTATCCGATGTCTATCAGGATTTATTCAGCAAGGGTAACTATGTCGGCAAAGGCATATACGATGTAGATGCTTTCCAGTACAGTCTGCAAGACCGCGTCCCGGAAAATTGCCTGCTGAGTCATGATCTATTCGAGGGGATTCAAGGACGCTGTGGACTGGTAACCGATGTGACGCTGTTCGAGGATTATCCACCATTTTATCTGGCCTATACAGACCGCCTGCATCGCTGGGTACGCGGAGACTGGCAACTGTTGAGATGGCTCGGAACACCTGTGCCGCATCGTACAAAAGGCAGAGTCCCCAATCCGCTCTCTTTGATAGACCGCTGGAAGATATTTGATAACCTGCGCCGCAGTTTAATGCCCCTTATGATTATAGGTTTGCTTGGCGCGGGATGGTTTTTGCTGCCCGGCGCAAGTATCATCTGGGTGGCGCTGGCGCTTTCACCATTCCTGGTATCAATGGTCACCAATCTGATCTCAGCGCTTTTCAATACGAAAACGGGCCAGTCGTCCCGCGTGATCACACGGCCGCTTCGCCTGTCAGCGCTCCGTTTGCTTTTTGAGATTATCTTCCTGCCGCACGAAGCGCTTATCATGCTGGATGCCATCGCGACCACGCTCACGCGCACGTATATCACACATAAAAAAATGCTTCAGTGGAAGACGGCCACCCACACCATCGAGTTTTTTGGTAAAAGAGTAAAAGCAAAAATTGCATGGCGGGAAATGGTGCTCGCGCCGCTGTCTGCCTTTGCATTGTCCTTGTTATTGCTGGCTTATTCTCCACAACATCTTCTTTCTGCTTTGCCATTGTTGGCTGGCTGGATGATTGCGCCATATATCGCCACGCGCATCGGCAGGCTTTCCACCCGTCCGGTCAAAAGACTTATCCCCGCGCAGGAGCACAAGCTCCGCCTGCTGGCACGTTCCACCTGGCTTTATTTTGAGCACTTTGTCGGTCCCGTTGATCGCTGGCTGCCGCCCGATCACTTTCAGGAAAGCCCGCGTGGACTGGTGGCGCACCGCACCTCGCCAACCAACATAGGCTTAATGCTGCTCTCCATGCTCTCAGCACAGGACCTGGGTTATATCGGTCCACAGGAATTTTCACTGCGCTTACGCGATGTGTTTGATAGCCTGGATTCTCTTGAGAGAGTTCGAGGCCACTTTCTAAACTGGTATGACACACGCACCCTGACCCCGCTTTCACCGCGCTATATTTCCACAGTGGATAACGGGAATCTGGCGGCGTGCCTGCTTACCCTGCGCCAGGGATGCCGCGCAATGGATCAAAGTCCTGTTGTTCAGTGGGATGGATTACTGGACACATTGAACATGCTATCCCACACACTGGAGCAATCACAGCTTGGCAATGGCGCCAGTGAACTGCGCGGCGTGATTGATGCGATGCGCCTTCAGGTGGAAACCCTGAAAGATACAAGGCAATTCTCTCCATCCCTGCTTGGCAGGCTGTTCCACGACAGTCAAATTGAGATGGAAAATATGCTGTTGGATGCAGTTCAAAAATCAAATGAGGAGATTGCGCCTGAAGTGTTGCACGGTCTCTCTATCTGGATTGAACGTATCCGTTACCACTTGAAACATGTCAAGAGCGACCTGCAAGTTCTGACCCCATGGCTGTTGAAGATGTCCGATGCGCCAGCGTTATTCAGCCAGCCGGATATAAAACCCGAACTTGCAATTGCATGGAAAAGTCTGCTGGCAACTCTCTCCCTTTGCCCATCGCTCGGACAAATCTCTGAGATTTGCAGGCGGGCAGGCATGCTCCTTAAACGGATCATTGACCTGCTTAATGAAAACGATCAGGATACACTCGATTGGTGCAACGCATTCGCCCATGAACTCGAATCCGCCTGGGAGAACTCCACCTCATTACTGGACGATTATTTTGCTCTTGCTTCAAGGGCTGAAACCTACTTCCAGGAAATGAACTTCAGTTTCCTGTTCGATCATCAGCGGCAGGTTTTCCACATCGGGTACAACGTCGAATCAAACCACCTGGATCCAAATTATTACGATTTGCTGGCTTCCGAGGCGCGTATCGCCAGTCTGGTTGCAATTACACGCGGCGATGTGCCGCAGAGTCACTGGCTCTATCTTGCCCGCCCGCTGACTCAAGTGGGCGACAAGCGCGTCCTGCTCTCGTGGAGCGGCACGATGTTCGAATATCTGATGCCCACTTTACTTGTAGAGAGTTACCCTGACACACTCCTCGACCAAAGTTGCCGCGCGGCTGTGGAAGAACAGATCCGGTATGCCGCCAGAAAGAATGTACCCTGGGGCATCTCAGAATCCAGTTATTACACCTTTGATTCTGATCAGACATATCAATACCAGGCTTTTGGCGCCCCAGGCCTCGGATACAAACGCGGTTTGTCAGATGATCTGGTGATCACGCCGTATGCCTCCATTCTGGCGCTCCCATTTGCGCCTCAAGCAGTCATGCAAAATCTGGCATGGTTTGAAAAAAATAAGATGTGGGGCTTGTATGGTTTGTACGAATCGGTGGATTTCACCAGCAGGCATCTGAAGACAGGTGAGGATTTCGCCATCATCTGTTCTTTCATGGCGCATCACCAGGGAATGATCCTGTTGTCCCTGTCAAATTACCTGCTCAACAATCGTATGGTTCGGCGATTTCACGCAGATGCGCGCATCGAAAGTATTGAACTCCTGTTGCAGGAACAAACGTCCCTGCGTGTGCCAACCGAACGCTCATCTCCCCAGCAAATGGATGCAAGCCGCGCCACATACGCTGCGATTTCGCTTGACCCCTGGCAGGTCTCGCCGGATGCGCCTTATACCCAATTGCATTGCCTCTCGAATGGAAGCTACAGCCTGCTCATCACTGCGGCGGGAGGCGGCTTCAGCCGTTGGGGCGATATCGAGTTGACACGCTGGCGGCCCGATTCCACGCTGGACGATTGGGGAAGCTGGATTTATGTGGAAGACCGATTATATGGACAGGCATGGTCGGTGACACGCCAACCCAGCATGTCTGCTCCTGACAGAAGTGAGGTACGCTTCTTCCCTCAAAAAGTGGAGTTTATGAGGCAGGATGGAGATATTATCTTGCGTACATCTGTCAATATTGCTCCAGACGACAATGTGGAGATCCGCCACGTAACGATCACCAATCACGGAGACTATTTTCGCACCTTTGCTCTCACCAGTTATGCGGAGATTATTCTTTCCCCGCAAACCGTTGACCAGCGCCATCCCGCTTTCAACAAGCTTTTTATTGAAAGTGAATTCCTGCGTGAAGAACGGTTACTACTCTTCCGCCGTCGCCCGCGCTCTGCAGATGAAAAGCCTGTTTATCTGGCGCACTTTTTTACCAGCAATTATGAACGTGTACATTTGAGCGGATATGAAACTGACCGGGCGCGTTTCATTGGGCGTGGGGGCACATCCCGGCATCCCGCTGCCTTTTCAATTGATTCGGAATCTTCGATGCTTTCCGGCACAACAGGAACAACTCTGGATCCCATTTGCGCTTTGCAAGCCGAAATTGCAATGCCACCCTATGAAACTGCCCAGATCGCTTTTGTCACATTGGCGGCGAATTCGCGCAAAGATGCAATTGAGCTGGCTCGTCGCTACCGTCACTGGCCACAACTTAACAGGACGATTGACGACGCACAAATTCAAGCCGAGCAGGAACTTGCACAGCTTGAACTCACATCACAAGATGTTGAATGGATTCAAAAGCTCCTGTCGCCATTGCTGTATCCCTCGCCTGCATTGCGGGCTGAGCCGGCTGTGCTTACTGCCAACACTCTCAGTCAGCCCGGCTTGTGGTCGTTTGCCATCTCAGGTGATTATCCCATTCTGCTGGTGCGCCTGAAACGCGAGGCCGATCTTGACCTGTTGACCAAGCTGCTTCTGGCGCATACATACTGGCGCAAGCGCGGGCTGATGATTGATTTGGTTATCCTCAATCGACGCGAGACCAGCTACGAACAGGATTTCCACGGAAAAATCCAGCGCCTGTTATATCGTACCGACAATGAATCCTGGCTTAACAAGCACGGCGGGATATTTATCGTCCATGAGGATCAAATGAACAATGCTGAGCGGATCCTTCTGGCGGCTGTTGCCCGCGTCGTTCTGGATGGCGAAGCGGGTCCGTTGGAACACCAGCTTGCAAAACTGGATGCAGGCGCTGTACGCCTCCCAAACTTTGTGCCGATAGAATCAGCGGCCGCGCGTCTTGACACGGCACCTGGAGTCGAACGACCCTCGAACCTGCTCTTTGACAATGGGCTGGGCGGTTTCAGCCCAGACGGACGCGAATACGTCATCCATCTCCCGCCTGGCCAGTGGACACCTGCCCCCTGGATCAACGTCATTGCCACACCCGGGTTTGGATGTCTTATCTCCGAAGCGGGGCTGGGTTGTACCTGGTCGCAAAACAGCGGCGAAAATCGCCTCACTCCCTGGCGAAATGATCCAGTAAGCGACCGTCCTTCTGAAGCCATCTATCTGCGCGATGAAGATACTGGTCAGGTTTGGTCGCCAACGCCACTGCCCGCGCGCGCGGATGCGCCATACTTGATCCGTCATGGAGCAGGATATTCCATTTTCGAGCACGCAAGTCACGGGTTGGAACAGAATGTGCGCATCTTCGCTGTCCCAAATGAACCTGTCAAGATAATCCAGTTGAAACTGCACAATACAACCACACACATGCGCCGTATAAGCGTAACTTATTATGCCGAATGGGTGCTCGGTTCACTGCATGAAAACACGGCTCCACATATTGTGCCTGAATTTGCATCCAATAATTTTGCTTTGCTGGCGCGTAATACATATAACCTTGATTTTGGACAGCGCGTGGCTTTCCTGGCTTCCACGCGTGAGCTGAATGGCATTACCACTGATCGCACGGAATTTCTCGGCAAGCAAGGTAGTTACGCGCGACCCGCCGCCTTGGAGCGCGTCGGTCTGACGCCGCGAGTGCAGCCCGGCGACGACCCATGTGCCGCGTTACAGTTGTTGATTTGGCTACAACCTGGTGAGACCAAAGAAATCGCCTTTTTGCTTGGCCAGGGCGCGGATCGCAACGATACAGAACGATTGATCACTTGTTATCAGAATATCGCAAATGTGGAAGCCGCATGGCAAGCCCTGGGCGAATTCTGGGATCAGCATCTTGGGCAAATTCAAGTCAAGACTCCGGATGTGGGCATGGACCTGCTACTCAACCGCTGGCTGCTCTACCAGTCACTGGCATCCCGTTTCTGGGGACGGGCGGCGTTTTACCAGCCCGGCGGGGCATACGGATATCGCGACCAGTTGCAGGATGTGATGGCTTTTATACATGTGCGGCCTGAGATGGTGCGACAGCATATTTTGGATGCCGCCAGTCACCAGTTTGAGCAGGGCGATGTGCTCCACTGGTGGCATCCGCCTGTCGGACGCGGCGTCCTTACACGCTGTTCGGATAATTTGCTCTGGTTGCCATACGTGACTGCTTATTATGTGCGAAGCACAGGTGACCGTTCCATTCTCGACGAGAAAGTTCCCTTTCTAAGCGCTGAGCCGTTGAAACCTGGCGAACAGGAACGGTATGGATTATTCCTATCCGCCGCTCAGGTCGAAACGCTATATGAGCACTGTTGCCGCGCTCTCGCCAAAGGCACGACAGCCGGTCAGCATGGCATACCGTTGATAGGCGCGCACGATTGGAATGACGGCATGAATCGCATTGGCATGCAGGGACAGGGCGAAAGCATCTGGCTTGGCTGGTTCCTGTACAGTACGCTAACGAGTTTTGCGGATATTTGCGAACTTATCAGCGATCACCATCAAGCTGATGAATATCGCCTTCAAGCAGAAACGATCCGCAAGACACTTGAATCAAACGGCTGGGATGGCAACTGGTATCGCCGCGCTTATTATGATGATGCCTCACCGCTTGGTTCAGATTCAAACGACGAATGCAAGATCGACTCCATCGCTCAATCATGGGCGGTCATTTCAAAAGGCGCAGATCCTGCACGTGCCAGCCGCGCCATGGAATCGGTCTATGAACAGCTCATCCGCCTTGACGATAAGTTGATCCTGTTATTTGCGCCGCCTTTTGAACGCACTGCCCGCGACCCTGGCTATATCAAAGGCTATCCGCCCGGTATCCGCGAAAATGGAGGGCAGTATTCCCACGCCTCCATGTGGGCAATATGGGCATTCGCTGAACTCGGTCAGGGAGACCGCGCAGTGGACTTGTTCCGTCTTATCAATCCCATCTACCTTGCCGATACGCTGGATAAGGTAAAATGCTATCGCGTCGAACCATACATCATCGCCGCGGATGTGTACAGTACGCCGCCTCATATTGGACGCGGCGGCTGGACGTGGTATACCGGCTCAGCCAGTTGGATGGTTCGCCTGGGCGTGGAAGCCATTCTGGGCCTGCGCCGCGAGGGAAACAATCTGAGGATTGAGCCGAGCATCCATAAAGATTGGAAGAATTACGAAATTAGTTATCGTTTTGGCCGCGCCATGTATCACATCCGCGTGGAAAATCCGCTTGGGTTGAATCATGGAGTCAGTCAGATCGTTATGGATGGACGCGTATTAACAGATGAGAATATTCCCCTTCTTGATGACGAACAAATCCATGAGATCGTAGTAACGTTGGGTTAATAACAAGTAGGTCACGTTTGAAACGTGACCTTTATTTTCGCATCCAAGGCGGATTTTGCTTCTGTACGCGCGCATATACCGGACAATCTTTATCATGCGCGCCGGGCAAATATCCCGTGGACAAGAGGAACTCGTTCACGATTTCTCCGCCGGTAAACACGAAGGTCTTCTTGAAGAGTTTTGTCCATTCGTCTTTTGAGCGCGGATGATAGGTATCCAGCCAGCCTTTGAAGGATCCAAATTCCTTCCGAAGTTCGATTATTTTCTGCGCGTTGGTAATCGCGGCATCCACTTTCAAGCGATTACGGATGATGCCTGCGTCCGCGAGCAAGCGCGCCCGATCATTTTCCTTATAGCGGGCCACCTTCTCAATCACGAAGCCATCATAAGCATAGTGAAAATTCCCGGCCTTTTTCAGGATCGTGATCCACGAGAGTCCCGCCTGGTTGATCTCAAGAATGAGACGCTCGAAAAGGGCATTGTCGTCATTCAACGGGAAGCCATATTGTGTGTCGTGAAATTTTTTATTAAAAATATCTTCGGGGTGAGTGTTGCAATATTTGCAGTAGGATGTCATGGGAGAGAATACAATTATTTGGTGGTGGTTTAAAGTAAGTGATATTTTTTAACGCGAATTTTGCGAATGGGCGAATGCCGCGAATTTTTTCAAAAACATTGGCGGAATTCGCCAAATTAGCGCCATTCGCGTTTGAAAAGGGCTGGATGGAAAAGAGGACGGCGAGAAAAACATCCATAGCCTGTCATCGGCTATTATCATCTGCCTACTGCAATAACATATTCGGTAAATGCAGAGCGGCGGGCTTTGGCGCGCCTTGCCGTCTCAATCAATTCACTGACAGTGGAAATCAACTCATCCGTGGTATCGGGAGTAAACGATGCTTCACCATCCTGAGGGCATACCCAGGCAGGTACATTCGGAACACGCACAACAATTCCTCGCTCGCGATATTCGAATGTGGTCAATCGCCATTCTTTTTTGATTTTGTGGTCGCCGCAAACAGGAGCAGATTTTTGAATCATAGGATTACCTTCTAGGTTTTCGCCGCCGAACTGGGGGTGTTTCCCAAAACTTTCGGTCGGGAATATAAGCCGTAACAAACTCAACATATACAGGATCTACAAACTCGCACACGACATGAAGATAGATTTTCATTTTTTCGGTGAGAAATACTTGACCCGATACGAGGACTCTCTCCTCATCAGGATAGGTTTCAATAATTTCACCGTTCATTACTGCATCTACCATGTGCCTGCGTTCAAAACCTTCTTTCAGGGCATGTTGAATAGCATGACTTTTCACCAGATAGCCGCCTTTTACAACTCGCATTCTCAGCCCATCAATATCCATGGAAAAGCCTTTGCAAGAATTATTTTACACGAAAGTCAGTTATCCTACAGTCCTCATCTCACGCGGCATATCGGACAGGCAATCTACGCCAGCCTCGGTAATCACCACATTATCTTCGATGCGCACGCCATTACGCCCGGTTAGATAAATCCCAGGCTCCACCGTAAAAGCCATCCCCGGCTCCAACAATTGCATGTTGTCGCCGCGCATGTATGGGTCTTCGTGGCCTTCCATGCCAATGCCGTGACCCACACGATGCGTAAAATATTTTCCATACCCAGCCTTCTCGATCACATCACGCGCAGCCTTATCCACATTCGCGCAAGGCATACCGGGCTTTGCGGCGGCGCGGCCTGCGGCATTTGATTCCTGCACGATCTTATGGATCTTCGCATACTCCGCGTCCACCTCGCCAACCGAGAAGGTACGCGTCAGGTCAGAGACATAACCATTGTAGGCAGCGCCCCAGTCCACGACCAGCATATCGCCGGCTTGCAACTTTCGTTCCGAGGGAGAAGCATGCGGGTTGGTGGAATTTGGTCCACTGGAGACGATCGGCGAAAAAGGCATCTCAGAGTCTGAGCCATGTTTCAACAATTGCATGACCAATTCCGAAGACAACTCACGTTCGGTCATGCCAATCTTGATGGACGGGATCGTCGCTTCCAACCCATCCTGGGCAATCTTCACCGCGCAGCGCATGGCCTCCACTTCGACTTTATCTTTTTTTATTCGCAAGGACGCCAACACATCACTTGCATCTGGATACTCCGCTTCGGGCGCGCCTACTTTTATATGACGGAATTCCAGCAAACGCATTGCGCACGGTTCGACGCCGATCCGCTTCCCGTTCAGACCGAGAGCCTGCGCCGCGTTTCGAAAGGCCTGATCCCACTCTGACGGATTCTCTCCATACGCGAAGGCTTGCACTTTATATGGGAAAAAGCCAATTTTTGGGAGCTCGAGTTCGGGAAGAATGATCGCAGGGTCCTGTCCCGGCGCGACCAACAACACAACCGGCCGCTCCGTGAGATGGAAGTTCAGGTTGGTGAGATATTTCAAGGTGGGGCCGGGATTCAAAGCAACGGCATCCAGGCCCGAGGTCCGCAATGAAGCGTTGAGTTTGTCGAGATGTAAAGAAGTCATTTATTCATCCTTGAAATATGGATTGTGATAACGTTTCACCACGAGCCGGACAACGATCCAATCCACCAGCCATGGGAAAAGCCGATCGCCAAGGATCGCAATACGATAGTACCAGGGGAAGATCCACGCACGGCGCGGACGTTTTGCAACAGCCAGCACCGCTCTCGCGACCGTGATTGCATCCATCGGCGGGAAAAAAAACTCCATGAACGCGATCTTCTTGAGCGGCCCATTGGGATGACGCTGACCGAGTTCCGTACGCGCCGGGCCGGGATAAATACCGGACACCTTGATATTAAATGGCGCAACTTCACGCCGCAAAGAGTCAGTGAATGCGCGCACACCAAATTTTGTAGCTGAATAAACTGAAAGAAGCGGCGGCGCGATCCAGCCCGCGACCGAAGACATGTTGATGATATGGCCTTCTTCGCGATTGAACATGTAAGGCAAAACTGCACGTGTGACTTGTATTACGCCAAGCAGATTAACATCCACCTGTGTTTCGATATCACGCACAGGATCATTGTATTCCAACCAATCGGGGTGGATGAAGCCGGCATTATTAAAGACAATATCTATCCTCCCGTACAGATCAACGACAGTCTTGACCATTACTTCAATTTCACGACGATCAGCCACATCGAGCGGCACGGCCATCACCTCACCGCCATCGTTTTGAATCTGCATGGCGATGGTCTGTAAAAGGTCAAGGCGGCGCGCGGCCAGCACTACCTTACAGCCTTCCTGTGCAAAAAGATAGGCGGCCTCCTGTCCAAAACCGGAGGACGCGCCTACGATGAGGACGACCTTATCTTTGAGTGAAATCGACATAATCCGTGGTCTCAATTTCAAATACTATCACATAAAACGGCCGTTGTGCAATAGATTTCTTGCGAAAGTTGGTTTAGCCACAGAGATCACAGAGAAAAAGAGTTTTAAGACCCTTTTCTCAAAGGTCTCTGCCTGCACTGAGCCGCAGGCACACGTGTGTACTCTGTGGCCGTAGCCCTCACTTATGTAAGAGGTCAAATATCAAATTAACCCGGTTAATTTTACTGAACTTTATGAAACGGTGCAAACGCTTTCGCCTGGACAATATCTGAAAGGCCTGCAAAATGGGAATTGGCAAATTTGGAAAAGACCATCAAACCGGGGATGATCAAATTTCTACGCGGACGTTTGGCTAATCCAATTACAGAGCATGCCACATCATCCGCAGTGAGTCTCATCCATTCAGGCATTTTGAAGCGTTTCTTGGCTTCATTTTGTCCCATATGCTGCTGGAATTCTGTTTTCGCGCCGCCGGGGTAGATCAATGATACCTTCACACCAAACGGCATGACTTCGCGGCGTAAGGCTTCGCTGAATCCCCGCATGCCAAACTTGGCGGCTGAATAGACCGTATAAAGCGGCGGCGCCACCCAGCCAGCCATGGAGCACATGTTGATGATGTGTCCGCCTTTCTGCCTGAGCATGTGCGGCACGACCGCACGCGCCACCCAGATCGCTCCCAGCAGATCAACTGTAATTTGCGCCTGAATATCCTTGACCGGATCAAGCGCCTCCAACCAATCCAGACGGCCAAAACCGGCGTTATTAAATAGGATGTCAATCCGACCATACGCATCCAGCGCGGACTTTACCGTTGCTTCCACTTGCGCGGGCTGACTCACATCCATGGCGGCGGGCAAAGCCTCGCCGCCCGCATCTTGAATTTCCTTTGCCAACTCTTCGAGCCTGTCCAACCGGCGCGCGGCGAGCACAACTTTACAGCCTTCCTTCGCAAACATCTTTGCGGCAGATGCGCCAAAGCCCGAGGATGCACCTGTGATAATCACGACTTTATCTTTGAGAGTGATCATAAATATCTCTAACTCCCTACATTGACAAACAAAACCTACTCATCATCCTGATTTTCTTCACGCGCTGGTTTTCTCGGGCGCGGCGGCTCGATAGTTACGTCCTTTGAAAGTGCAATATCAAGCACGTCGTCCATATGTTTTACGGGAATGATCCTGAGCTCAGCTTTGGCAGTCTTGGGGATGTCAACCAGATCCTTCATATTCTTTTCAGGCAGGATGACGGTCTTCAAGCCGGCGCGATGCGCGGCCAGAACTTTCTCGCGCACGCCACCGATCGGCAGGACGCGTCCGCGCAGGGTGATCTCACCCGTCATGCCCACGTAATGATACACAGGGCGCCCCGTCATGGCGGAGATGATCGCGCTGGCAAGCGTAATACCCGCCGAAGGGCCGTCCTTTGGAATTGCGCCTTCCGGCATATGGACGTGAATATCCATGCGTTCGAAAACATCCGCATCAATATTGAGCGCCGCGGCGCGCGACTTGATATAAGTCAACGCGGCCTGACCCGATTCCTGCATCACGTCGCCGATCTGGCCGGTCATTTGCAAGCCGCCTTTACCGTCAAGCACCGCCACTTCAATGGACATAATCTCGCCGCCTGTTTCCGTCCAGGCCAGGCCGGTTGCCACGCCGACTTCGTCCTTTTTCTCCGCTTCAGAGGGAAAGGTTTGTTGCGGGCCGAGGAATTTTTCGATCATATCCGGCGTAATGGCGGTAGGATGCTTCTTGCCCTCCGCCTTCAGCCGTGCCACTTTACGGCACACGCGTCCGATCTCGCGCTCCAGGTTACGGACGCCGGCCTCGTAGGTATATTCGCGCACGATACGGCGGAGCGCGTCCGCTTCAAACGTCAGACCGAGATCCTGGATGCCATTTTCTTCAAGCTGGCGCGGGGTAAGGTACTTATTTGCGATCTCAAGTTTCTCTTCCTCGATATAACCAGGAAACTCGATGACTTCCATACGGTCAAGCAACGCGGGCGGGATCGTACCCAATGAATTCGCCGTGGTCACAAACATCGCCTTGGAAAGATCAAACGGCAGTTCAAGGTAGTGATCGCTAAAAGCGTAATTCTGCTCAGGGTCAAGCACTTCAAGCATGGCCGAGGAAGGATCGCCGCGGAAGTCCGAACCGAGCTTGTCAATTTCATCCAGCATAAAGAGTGGATTGGCCGTCCCGGCCCGTTTCATCGTCTGGAGGATGCGGCCAGGCAGCGCGCCGATGTACGTTCGTCTATGCCCGCGAATTTCCGCTTCATCGCGCACACCGCCGAGTGAGATGCGCACAAACTTACGGCCCATTGCTTCAGCAATGGAACGTCCAAGCGAAGTCTTACCGGTGCCGGGCGGACCGACGAAGCATAAGATCGGCTGACGTTCTTTCTTCGGTTTAAGCGAACGCACAGCAATATATTCAAGGATGCGTTCCTTGGCTTTCTTCAAGCCATAATGATCACGCTCCAAAATTTTGGCGGCGTTCTTCACATCCAGATTATCGGGCGACGAATTCGCCCACGGCAGGTCAACGATCCAGTCAATGTAAGTGCGGATGATGCCAACTTCGGGCGCCATCGGCGGCATTTGATTGAGGCGGTCTATCTCCTTCAATGCCACTGTTTTTGCTTCAGGTGGCAGATTCGCCGCTTCAACTTTTTTCTTCAGGTCAACGCCATCGCGCGTGAAGATATCGCCTTCGCCCAGCTCATTTTGGATCTGTTTCATTTGCTCGCGCAGATAAAACTCACGCTGGCTTTTATCCACTTCATTTTGCACGCGCGCATGGATCTCATCTTCAAGTTCAAGCACATCCAATTCCTGCGCGAGCAGGTTGTTCAATTGTTGCAGGCGAACTTTTACATCCCGCGTCAACAACAGGGTTTTCTTGGCTTCATAGGTAAAAGAAAACGAAGTGGCGATCATATCCGCCAGCCAGCCTGGCTCGGAAATATTCAGGGCAAAGAGATGCGCTTCTTCGGGAATGGAACGATCCAACTGTACACAACGTTCGAACTGGTCCAAAGCCGAACGCATCAAAGCCTGCACCTGGCGCTCCGCAGTTAGCGGCTCGACGATCACACGCGCGCGCACTTTGATGAACGGCTTCACGCGCAGGAATTCCACGATCTCCACGCGCCGCCGTCCCTGCACCAGGGCAGAGTGCGAACCATCCGGCATTTGCAATAGACGCCCCACCG
>Ga0315273_10000108_pt1 | contig 69655 bp, 141 predicted proteins | sample YL17G02_0_MG_FD_205753 | JGI IMG/M metagenome (GOLD analysis project Ga0315273, IMG submission 205753) | Sediment microbial communities from Yellowstone Lake, YNP, Wyoming, USA - YL17G02_0 | ecosystem: Environmental > Aquatic > Freshwater > Lake > Sediment | place: USA: Wyoming | collected... | reverse complement strand
TGAAGCAATAAATAACGCGTGCGCGATTTAAAGCGCCGCGTATGATCGGACAGGAGACGCGATCAATGGCACGGACCAAATATTTCGCCATAGCATTTGGCATCGATGGTTTCGCTGGCGACAGCAGTTTTGCCTGCGACTGGGCGATTCCTGCGACGAGCAAGTCTACGTTTAAGGAATTGCTCGAGGTGTGGACCAAAGCGCAGGAAGAAGACGGTGAACTGGAAAACTGTTTCGGCGATGACCGACCTGTTGGCTTCTGGATCCTATCGAAAAAGAATCTGGACATCGTGAAGAGCATGGTCCATGAAGTGCACAACGACAGTGCAGCTTACGAGCAAAATAGTACGGGTAAATACTTGGTTGCCAAGCTTTCTACCAAGACCGTTGGCACTTTCCCAACGCTAGAGCCATGAATCCCCATAATCTCCGCAAGTTGGAGAAGCGTAAGAAAACGAATCGGGAGAACCTGGTTCGTTCCTTTTCACGCGATCAATTTCAACTTAAAATCTATGGAGACTCGCACAAATACCTCGATTTGCTCCCGGCTGATGAACTTCTTAAATTTATGAGACTTTACTTACATCACAGGGATGCAGTCGATAATATTTTAACCTATGTTCGACGATTCAAACAGGCCGTGGGCGAGCTTGAGGTTGAGGACATTGAAGCGGCCAAACAATTACTTGCTGTAAAATCTGTGATGGAGGAATGAAGTGAGAGTCTACCTGGACGACACGCGCGAGACTCCTGAAGGATACGTTCGCGTTTACTGGCCAGAAGAGGCCATTGAGTTGCTCAAGACTGAATCGGTCGAAGAAATAAGCCTGGATCATGACCTTGGTGATGACAAACATGGTACTGGCTATGACGTCATCAAGTGGATTGAGGAGCAAGTGGTCACCAATGACTTTTCACCCCCGGTCATCCGCGTGCATAGTGCTAATGCTGGTGCCATGCCTAAGATGCTCAATGGAATTCGTTCCATTTATCGTCACGCGTCCAAATAACGCGGGCTTTATACTTTTATAGTTATTATATGAATTACAAACTTAAATAAAATAAATATTAACCATTCTATACGCAATGCGTCAGCTGTTAAAATGACCTATATATTTTAACGATCAACAAATGTTGGGCCGTAAAATACGAGACCGTAACGATTCGTAACGCGCAGCGTTATATGCAACGCGTTGCATATAAAATGATGATCGTTAAATAAAAACGGGTCCTCCACTCGTGGTGCATATTGCTATAAATTTATGAGTTAATAAACGGGAGGCTTTAAACTAGGGCTTGAGTCGCGAGTTGATTGTCCTCTACCGTTTGGGCGCCCAAACGGCGCCTCCCGCTTATGATCATTGTACAATCAAAAGTATAAGATAAATATACATATATATATTTGTCAAATATGTGCCAAATACTTCCAAATTAGGGTAATAATCAACTGTCTGGTGCGTCGGAATTATTCCCTTTTCGGTGTAAAAGTTGGCGCACATCACGTCGTAGGCCCGTCAACTGCTCAGTGAGGGTTGCACGAAATGTCGCCCATTCAAGTTCCAACCCACGTATTGCCGTATCATTCTCTCGGTCGTGCGCTTCGAGCTTGCCCAGCTTCGTGTCCTGTTCCATACGTACCTCGGCAATGCGGCCGTGTAGTGATAGCTGGTCCTGCACCAGCGTCGCGTGATGCACTTTTTCTTCCGAGACACTTAGCCGCAGCATCTTCAGCTCGCCCAGTAGCTCCGCGTGCTCGGTGCATGGTGGCAGCAAGGATCGAAACTGCTGGCTGTCACTCAGGGAGCGGCTTGGATCCACCTGGACTAGCCCAGGCACGGCGCAGTGGTGAACAGGTGGAGTGACCATTTCTTTGGTTTCACGGGCGACAACAGCTTCTTTGGCCTTGTGTTCTGCATATCGGCGACGTCCTTCAGCCAAACCAACACCGAGTGCTGTGCAAGCTGTAGCAATAATAGGGGTTGCGACTACCCAATCCACGGTGCGCTCCTAAATTGTTTAGTTGGTATTAATACGTAGAATTAAAGATTTACATTTTTTTAAGATTCTGTAATATTCTGAATTAATTGTTGTTCACAATCGTCCATAATACCGAGAGACCTGGCAGCGGCATCCAGCGGCATCGAGCGGCATCTTGCCAAATGGCCGAGTGACATCGTAAGTAAATAAAGAATGATGTAAGACAATGTGTGCAACGATAGATAAGGTACTTCGCCAGTACCTTATCTTTTTACTTCTACCCAATCGTGTCTCAGCATGGTCATAGTAGCATGATCTGTAACACGTTTATCTCTTCCGGACTGAGTTCGTGATCATAATCACCCGTGTGCTCCTCACAAGCGGCAAAGTAGACTCTTTCATTTTCTTTAGTTAGATAATAATAAATATGGGTGATTTCGGCACCGCACGGGTGAGGTCCAGCCCAATTCGCCCGACATTTATCAATAGAGCCTAGCATGATGCAGGGTGAATCACGTCCAATACAATCAGTTTTCCAACATTTGGATTGAAGGTACGATAGGCACCTACAGTGAGAGTGCCATCCTTATGTAGGGTCTTACGATTCCAAGCATATAGTGTGAGAACCCACTCATTACGCTTGGTACGCCATACCTTATGAAGGATACCCGTGAAGTACCGCCGTGGCATTTCACCAGCAGCTTCAACTATGGCCCGGGATGAGGGTTCGATTCCAGCAACATATGATACGAATAGTACCGAGCCGAGCGGTACCGACACGATGGCATCCAGTAGGTCATTGCTGTTTAAAGTATCCAATGTCGCGCCTCCGATCGGTTATACGCGCGAACTATGGGCGTCTGCGTGTTATATGGAGTAATTTTGTGACGTACACTACACTACACTACAATATATTGAAAGATTTCAATTACACATGATAACAGCAAAAAACAACAGACCAACGATTCGAAAACCAAGAAACGGAGAATTAGATTATAAAGGGATCGCTCGCGCGTAAATTTAACTTTTGACATATCTTTTGATTATACAATGCCACTTGGATACATTTTTGACGCATCGTATTATGCGCGTCAGATAATGAATCGTCATTGACCCCGAGTCTTCCATCGTCTACGACGGATTATTCGATCATGAACGATTACGATTTCCGGGTCTATCCAATTTTAGGACCTCCCTGTGTAAAATCTGTTCATAACTATCCCAATAATCCGATTTTACATCATCGAATGATAGAATAGTTCGAAATGTTTTTACACAGAGCTTTATATATAATTTTCGCGTTATATACTTGAATTACTACATCAGCTAAAGGCACACATTTGCCATGCCAAAGTGGTTGTGTGCACACACACATAACACATTGGCATGGTATTACGATTCTTGAATCATTGCCACTATAAAGTCATCCATGGTTTTGAATTCTAGGTATTGAATATTACCATTTGCATAACTTGGAACTCGATTTCACGACCCTCGCATTTAATATCAGGTTGACAAGAACGGGTTCGATGTAACGGCATCCAGTTCTTTTCGCACGGGATCTAGGTTTAGAATCCTATGTGTTTCTTATAGGTGTCATATCCTACTTATTCCCGAATACTTCTTCGTATAATTCTCCATATGATATTCTCTTCAATTCATCATCCGTCAACTATATGATTTGACAGAATGAATCCATATTGATCAGATCCTTCGCAGAATATATCATTATAAACACGGATATGAAAAGGTTTCAGCGCATCTTTGAGATCACTCAGTTCGAGGGTGTCCTTCCAATCCCAAGTGATGCCCGACACAATCCGCTTGGAATCGGTCTTGGGCTTGGCTTGAGTTTTGACCGCCTTTTTGGTTTGAGTTTTGACTCTACTCATGGTTATTCCCCTCTCTGTTCCCAGGATTCACCTTTAGTCCAGCTATGTTGAGGATAGACCGGTTCACATTTGACCAAGGGCGGGCATACAACAAACGCGCCAGTGACGCCTATCGTGACCATCAACTCTTCGTAGGTATCATGGAAATTGACGCTGGCGTCATCGATAGAGATCTTGTGTTTACGACAGAATTCGTATGAGGGCCTCAACGGTCTTCTTACGATTCTTCGTCAGCTTCGGGTATTTGGCTTTACTCATCGCTTTAATCCTAAGTACGCGCGGCGCGGTTTGATTTGATTTGCGTCTTTATCCGGTTATTCGTCTAATAGATCGATGATTGACATGAATGGGTTCTGTTAAGGCTTTCTCGATTGACCACCTATTCAATCTCCCGTATAAAGTGATCGGGTCAATATTTAATTCTTTAGCCCAGTTATTTACTTTTTGACATTTACCATTAAATTCAACATATTTAGCTTTATGTGACGGTATTTCAATAGCTTCTTTTAAAATCCACCCAGCATCAAGACGACGACGAATCAAGTCCGGTTTGACTCCATATTTCTGAGCTAATTTGAATAGAGGTAAACGCTCTCCATCATATTCAATATAGTGAAGGTTGGCAAATTCTTCTTCGAGCGTATAATCACTCATCATTTTTGATAATTCCGTTCCGAAGGAATCGTGATCAAACCACGGATTATCTGTGTCCCAATTAAACTTATATTTTAAAAAGGACCATGGAGCTATCAGAGTCCAGAATTTTTGTCTATCCTGAATTACTATTTGATAGTATACATCGCGCGTTCCATTTTTATAGTGTCTTTTCCCTATGCGATTAGTAATACCATGCTCGTTACGTAAATACTCCGACAACAACAGCACGGAATCTAAATCGAAACCATCCGTATGTAGAGCAATTTCCGTTCGTTCATAAGCCTTCTTATTTTTATGATGAGAGACTCTTCTATACCAACTTCCATCATCCTGATACCATATAGCTAATGCAAATGGGTTTAACTGATCAATCCATTCTTTAGTAACACGTTTGCTACCGTTTATAATACAAACATCATAGACTGGTTCCAATATTGATTTATTCGAATAATCTATTCGGTATGCAACTGTGCCCGGTTTGTATGATTTAGACCCAGATACAGTTCGTTTCATCTTTCTATTTAGGATTTTGGATTTCAGTTCCTGGTATTTACATTGCTTCTCAGAATGAGTTACAGTAAAGACTAGTTTATATTTGGAACGGCTAATACATCCATCTCCCAAGAGACAACCATATAGAAAGGACTTGAAAAATTTGTCGTTCTGTAGTGAGTTATGAGTTCTAACCATAACTCACCATACCATCAATAGATCATTCTGGTTTCCTAATCCGAAGGAAGCTCGCACATTTAGGGACGCCATAACTGCTAAGTTCGGTGTATGAGAACGTAATCTTAGACCCGATAGGCGGGGGACTCTCACGAATATCATCAGTGAATCCAGTCCCAAGATGGAAGTCAATCCCATTGTCAAGCACCACAATTAGACCACCCATTCTGTTCTTGTGTCGTCCCTTACCCGGCACATATTCGCGAACGGTGGCGTCCATATCTTGGAACAACTTAGCTTTGAGCAAGGTGTTTGATCGCCGACCCACGTATCGAGAACCGGGTTCTCTCAACATAAGTCCCTCATCCCCTTGCATCACGGCCTTATGCAGTTCATCCTGAAGGTGTTGCTTTCCCTTACATCTAATGTGTGGGTGGATAATGACATGCGGGGGTAGATTCAAGGAATTAAGATAGGCAAGACGTTCTTCGAACGTTCCATCGAATTCGGGGGCGTCAAACACAACATATTTAATATCCTTCCACCGATCTCCTGCATCAAGAGATCGGACGATTGACATCGTTTTTTCAAATGAGCGCCTGGCTAGCCACGCTTCGCCATCAAGTGTGACATCGGGCATCCCGGCTTTGAAAAAGCTCGGAGCGTGAAAGACATTGCCTTGTCTACTAATAAATTCGTTATTCCTGAATAGTGCGCGACAGCCGTCAAGCTTTACTGACATATGATAATCGGTTGGGTCAATCTCTTGATGCCAGTGTTCTGCTAGGAGCAACTTCGGGCCATTGAGCTTTGCCTTCTCATCCGGTCGGAGGGCTCGGCCCGCTGCCGCCGCTCGGGCGAGGATCGCTGCCCCGTTCCCGGCGCTCGGCGGGGTCGCCGTGGCCGTCACCGGGCTCGGGCCGGGTGCAGGTGCCGTGGCCGGTGCAGGCGCCGCTGCGCCGATCCGGGACAGTTCGAAAGACTCCCCATTGAGCTTGATCAAATGCTTACAAGTGCGCATTACGTTGCCGCCCTTGTTGCGCCATGATGGACATGTGCAGGACCAAACAACCCCGTCACAGTTCTTGACCTTGTATGGAGTGCTTCCGGAGCCCTGGATCTCAATCGTTTCGCCAATAGCTAGCATTGGTCACCTCAGATCAAGGTACACCGCACGTCCGGTGATCTACTGCTTTGTGTTGCATTGGGTGTATTTTTTGTGTTACGGCCTTGTGCACGACCATTTGTATGAGGATATGTAAGAATTGTGGACCGCAAGATAGTAACTTGTTTAGGTTTCGTATTGAAAACGGGATACAAGTTGCCCGCTGTATAAAATGTACTAGAGAAATATCTCGTCGCAGCAGGGAGAGAAACAGGGAGGTGATCAAGCAGCGACGGGCTGTTAGAGCTGAATATAGACAAGAATATGAACGACGGCGGAGAGCCGAGATAAGAACTCAGGTGTTACATCATTATGGTGGTGAACACCCGAAATGTGCTTGTTGTGGAGTGGATTTCAATGAATTTTTATGTGTAGATCATATTAATGGTGGGGGCAATAAACATAGAACCATGATTGGTTCAGGAGGCACGGCGTTTTATTGGTGGTTATTAAAGAATAACTTTCCACCCGGTTTTAGAATATTATGTCATAACTGTAATCATGCTTATTCCGCATACGGAGAGTGTTATCATGGATGATGTCGGATTGAGACTATGCAAACATTGCGGTTTGCAGTCGATCACAATGTTTGCAGCTATTATCAAGCGAGGAAAACCGTCATATCGATGTATTAAGTGTAGAAGAATTTCAGGTTTACGTTCCAGAAATAAATATAGAGAAAAACGAAATGCAGAGCAGCGTATCAGACGGGCTATGAACCCGGAAAAGTATGCACACGCTAATGAATTATGGCGTAAAGCACATATTGAGGAACGAAAGCGTTATAACAAACAACGTCATGAATATAATAAAAGAACGGTTTTATGCCATTATAGCCCCGACGAACTACGCTGTGCTTGTCCGGGATGTGCTGAAAATGATATTAGGTTCCTGTGTTTGGATCACATTGAAGGTGGCGGCAGACAACATCGCATATCAATAAAGTGCAGAGGAATATCCTTTTATCGTTGGATAATTAGAAACAGATTCCCCGCTGGGTACAGAGTTTTATGCCATAATTGTAATCATGCACTAGGATCATATGGAAAGTGTCCTCATCAGAATTCATAAGTGTAAAGTATTTATATATCTCATTACAAAACGTTTTTCAATAAAATATATGTAATATGTGGTGAATGCATTAGAAGTGATTATGAATATTTTGAACACGTGCATACAGATTTAGAGCTGTCCGAAGTTACGCATAAGGAAGCAATAGTTCATGATGTAATAACCATATAAACGCGCAGACGATCGGGCAGCGCGTGTACGATCAAGCATGAAGATCGAGAGACAGAAGGGCAAGTTCATCATATCTCTTACTTCAAAGGAGCTTGAGAAGATCTCGAGTGAGTTCGAAGATCTTATCACTCTTCGGGATGAATTTGACCCCTCTGAGAACGGCCCTCGTGCTGTAAAACTCGCCGCACTAATTGATGGACTGAGCAACACTAAGTGAGGTAACATGCGAGTCAAAGTCATCATTCAAAAGCAACTCGGTCGAATCTTGGCAATCAAAAACACCAGGAATCGTGAATACTATCAGTTGCCAGAAGGCGAGATTCTGCCTGACGAAGATCCGCGCGAAGCAGCCGCTCGTGTCCTCAAGGAGCAGACAGGACTCATCGCAGGGGATATGGCCTATCTATATGAGGGTGATGACGAGGGTGTGCCAACCATTGCGTTCGATGCTGAGTGGAGATCCCGTAAGGGCATGATCGATGGTTGTAAATACGTCGGCCCCGTCCACCTCACGCAAGGACCTGGCGGAGCCTATAATTACGAAGTCTTCCAACTCTTGAACATCGATTTCTCTCACGTCATCGATGACGTGATGGACGCATAAGTCATGGTGCAACGCATGCATCTGAGAGATTGGGATGACGGTGCCACAGCCTGTGGCGCCATCATGAATAAACTTACAAAATTGACGGATAGTCCTAATAAAGTCACCTGTAAAAAATGTCAGAGAAGATTCAAGGCATGGAGAAAGACCATAGTTGACAATTTTCGGCGCGATATTCAATACGCGAGAAATCTCATCCAACGGGATGATTTTATCCAAATCCTAGATGAAGAACTAGTCAAACAAGTGATGGACACATAATGGCTATTCCAAAGGTGCATTATGCTCATTATACAATATATGGTGATTTTAGGCGATTAAATCCAAAATGGGCGTTATGCAATTCCAAGGTAGGTAATATCACCACTACTGATTTACAAAAAGTGACTTGTTGTTCTTGTTTGCGTAGCATTGAATATAACCTTAAAGGGATTATTGATTTGCTCGTAAAAGCAAATCGAGTTGGCATTTTATCAAAAACAAGTTATGATGAACTTTGGCACCGGGCTGAAGTAGAATTAGTTATGAAAGGCTAGTTCATGGCGAAGTCCAGAACCAAACATCTAAGGAATAAGGCCCGAACACGACTCGGTGGATTTTGCGGGGTCAATCCTGAACATCAGCCTGAATTTACGGATAGTCCTGATGAAGTCACTTGTAAGACCTGCAAATTGCGATATGAAGAACGTAGGAGGGAAGCCATCTACAACCTTCGTGCAGCAATCAAGAGCATGCTCGTTACGGAAAACGAGTACCACAATCTTTGGAATGAGGTTCTCGTTGAACAAGTGATGGACACATAATGGCAAATCCCAAGATCACCGAAGAGTTGGTCCAGTCCTGGTTTGGCGATGTCAATGCTAGAGGATGGGTGATGACTATTCAGGGTCATCCGGTCTTTGTAATTGGCAAAGGGCCGCCGGGTGTCGATTTATTGTATGAGGAAGCATTTGATAAGCATGATAATTCATCGACAGCAAAGCATCTGAGCCAATTGGAATGGAGCAAGAAACTGTGTTGTGTTGGTAAAAGTTCCCAGTTGGACCGAATGACTTATAAATTCATTTCTATGTATTCGCCCACTGACAACTGGCAATATAGACGGTATCAAGATAGTTATAAAGTGAGAGAAAAAATTGAAAAATCCAAAGCATTCAAAGATATGTGGAAACGTTGCATGTGTCAAATCAAATCAATAAAAATCAAGACAGACACCAAGAAAGGTGTGGCCGTCAAATATATTCGCGAAATGTTTGACCCAATTTACAGTCAAACTAAGACCAGATTCAAATTATCAGATGATGAATGCATGCAAGCGTTTGAGGATGCAATTGAATTACTAAAGGTCAAAATGGTGATGAACGCATGAGAATCTTCATCAAACCAAGTGAACGCGAGAAATCACAAGCCGTCTTCGGAATGGAACACCGAGCTTATGAAACTGGCGCGGACCGCAGACGTGCCATAACTATGTTCCGAAAATTGTGTATCAGATGTATCGACTATCGTGATACACAAGCTAAATTTGCGCTTGTTATCTATCGCAAATCCTTCATTTATGATATTATGAATAGTTAATTTACGTATTGCTTGTTATAAATACTAGTGGCTAGCATGCATGTGACCTTATTCACATAAAGATTAAAAGCTATCGGATCTTCTCTCATCGCAGCACGTACCAAAGCTTCAGCCCAAAATATCAGATGTTTTAATGATCCATAGGTATTCACGGTTGAGAGTAAACGACAAATCGATTTGGCAGTTCTCGTATTTATCTTTGAATGATCTCGTAGTCTTCGCGCTTCTTCTTCTTCGCCTGTACTTTCAAGAACTGCCGGTATTAATCTTCTTACTACATTATCAGCTTCTATCATGAGTTCCATAACGAGAGCCTCTGACTGTTATTTACAATTTACATTCGTAATTCATAATAAGTTTACTGAACAAATGTTGCACTGTATGTATAGTGCAAGGCGCAGACTGACCCGAGCCGCGCGTACCATCTGGTGATGGACCAGAATTCAAGCTATTACAAGGTATATGTCGCGCTGACCAAGACCAGCACTTACAGGGCCATTATCGATGAGATCAGAGAAGGACTGGCCACTGCGACAATCGACGCGATGTACTTCGAAGCCGAAGTTCGCGGCGAAGGAACAGACGCAAAGGCGGTTGTTTATCCAGTATTCCATGTCAAATACGGGAAGATCGGCGGTGAGTATCCGTGGAAATGGAATCCTCCCCGCGTCACCGATGTTGATTGGAGTATCAGCAGCAGCAAACTTTGGAACGCTGCACGGATCAATGACATCATCAAGAACCACTTCGGTCCTCGTTTGGATGTGAAGACACGCAACTGTAAACTTCAGATGTTAGAGAATGGCAGTTATAGTCGCCACATCGATTCGTTTTACACGTGGATGACGGAAAGATTGACACTCGAATTTCGTGATCTCATAAAGGAGACTCGGGACCGACTGACGGCCAGTTGCCACAAAGTATTGAATTCAGAAGAGTATTCCAAGTCCAAGGATCAGGCAACCATCACGTTCTGTAAGAACGGCATCACCAATGTGATGATGCAGTGGCGACACATGCCAGATCACATACTAAAAGAAGCTTGGGACCAATTCATTGCGACGACGGTGATGTGTGAGTAGGACTTTGAACATAGAGACAGTCTGCCAATATTATGCCAGGGAAGGCAATGAACATCATTATTGCACGCTACCCATTGCACATTGGTGGCTTGGAACAGACCCGAACGGCGGAACTTGGCTGACTGGATATTGTGAATATCATTCTTGGTGCAAACCCACCGATAATCAAGCCGTATCTGCACCCAATAGTTATGAATGGGCCTGGAGCCGGGTAACCAAGAATGAGGCTGAAGTGTATATGGTTATGGGAACATGAAATACGGGTGTGAAGTATACGTTGATGAGGAGCATACTCAGCTTTGTAATAGAGCACCCACAAAATATTATCTACACATCAGTACCGGCACATACGTGGGAGTATGCAAAATATACGCGGGTACATATCCTAAAGACCCGAACGCCTTTAGGTTAGTAAGTTATGACGAAGCCATGATCAATGATCTTATGGAAGAGTAATTTTGAGTGTATGGTACCCCTAGATAATATCCTATACAAGCCGCAGATCGCCGAGCGCTGCACGTACTGCGATCTGGAGGCGACAAACACATGCTAACTGGTATAACGGAAATTGATCAGGAGCAACTCAAGAGTCTGATGAGGTTCACTATTCGACAGGGTAGCAATCTCCTCACCTTCGGGCCTGCGGGAGTTGGAAAAACCGAACTTGCCATGCAGAGTTGCCATGAAGAGGAGATTGACTATATCTATCTCAACCTGTCGGTCCTGGAGGCTCCTGATTTGATGGGCCTTCCCATGATCGACGAAGAGCATGGTACCACGGCATACGCCCTGCCGGAGATCTTGCCGCGAGCGGGTGTCGGCAAGCCCAAGGTGCTCCTCGTGGATGAGGCTGACAAGGCCAAGCCCGAGCTGCAGAACCCATGCTTGGAGCTGTTCCAGTTCCGAAGCATCAACGGCAAGCCCCTGAATGTCAAGGCCGTCATCGCAACGGGCAACCTCCCGGATGAGGGAGCGTTCTCGCAACCGATGAGCCACGCCTTGACGAACCGATGCACTGTATTCCGCGTTGGCTGCTCTTTCGAGCCCTGGCGGGAGTGGGCCGTCGATGCCGGTATCAACAACCTCATCGTTGGGTTCCTCGCCAAGAACCAGGAATACCTGCTTCAGCCTCCTCCGGAGGGCGATGAGACGGCGTACTGCCATCCTTCTCCGAGGGCATGGACTCTGGCCGCGCGAGATCTCGACGGCACGATGGCTGCCAAGGACCTCACATCGGATGTGGACTTCCAGACCCTGCTCGTGGCAGGACGGGTTGGCCAAGGTGCCGCTGTGAAGTTCAAGGTCTGGCTCGAGCACTACCGGTTCATCGAGCCCATCATCGATTCGCTTGCCAAGAACGGCACCAAGCCGGACATCTCGAAGATGACCATCGACCGCCAGCTCGTCTGCGCGTTGGGTGCTGTGGGACGGATGATGGCCGCCACAAGGGATGATCACAAGGGCAACAAGGACGCTCACAAGAAGGAAATCCACAAGGTCACGTCGAACGTGATGGATTGGATGAAGGATCTGCCATCGGAGTTCTGCATCGCCGCCGTGAAGAGCACCCTCTCCATGAAGGTGATCCAGGATTTCGAGCTGACCAAGATCAAGCCCTTCATGGACGTCTACTTAAAGATAAGGCAGTCATTGAAACAAGACTGATCGGAGACATCTGCCAGATATTGACGCAGGATCTGGCAGATACTCATCCAAGGAATTGCTGCGTCACCTCCAAAACAGAAAGCCCCGAGTGGTGGCCCCTTCAAGGGATTCTCACTCGGGGCTTTCGCCTACGAGGTTTTGTGAACCACTATTGGGAACAAGTTATTGATGGCACACATTTCACATGGAAATGTGTGCATTGTGGTGCTAGATTAAGTGTGTACAATGCAGATATTTTGAAAGAGATACAACAATCGAGGAGTAGTGAAGAAACTCGAATTTATTTGAACCACATCTTAATTCATAATCAAAATATGCATGGGCGTACTGGTCAATATGACATTTTGGATTGTGATGAGCAAATAGCACGGAATATCATGCAAGCATGATGCAGATAAGACGTGAGATCAGACCCGCCGCGTGTATGAGATCGCGGAGGATCGCACATGAGCCGCAACGATAACAACAGTGATAATTGGGCGAGCTACGGCGATGAAAGGATTTCATCCATCTACTTGACCGTATACGAGAAATTCTTCAATCTCCCGAGCATCCAAGCTTTCAAGAATGAAGTTATTAGCAAAATGGAGGCCACCACCATTGCAAGCATGAAACCGATCGAGCTAGAAAGTTATTACGGAAATTGGATTCCGTCTGTAAGATTCTTTCTTGCAATCCCAGGACAAAAAGACCTCGTTGAAACATCTACTTCTACGGAAGAACGACTCAAGGTTAGTATCGATCTTGATAAATTCATCCCAAACGAGGACACAATTCTAGAGCAATTCGCCCACAATGTCGGGGATAGTTATCAATATCCCATTCACATGCACGGGCTCATGACCATGTTCAGCGTAAAAAATGGGACCAAGGGCGGGAAGAATAAGCTCGTACCGTGGATTACGGGCAAGATCTTTAGGAGCCCCGAAGTCCTGGCGGCAAAAGTGAATGCTGAAAGTCGCCTCGCCAGCGAAGGCTACAAATATATTAGCGATCCTAAATATAATGCTGAATACATCGAGGCCCGAGACAGGGTCGGCAAGATGGGCATCATCAAGCAACTCAAGGGTCTGCGACATCTACCAATCGAAGTTATCAAGCAGGCTCTTAACGAGTTTCTCTGCACGGATGTCATGGATGATTTCGATAGGGAGTAATCATGGCTAAAGAGCGTGTCAAACACCTTCGCCGTGGACAAGGATGCAACTCATACTGCAATACATATCAGAGTGGTTTCAATAATACGAAAGAAGACTGGATTTATGTGGATCATATTAGCGAAGCCACCTGTAAAACCTGTCGAATCAGATTTCAAGAACGTTTGGATGACGAAATCCGTTTAATCGATCGTTATATTACAAAGAATAACCAATTATCTGAGGAAGAGATCTTCCAATTGCTTGAGGAAGCACGGACCAACGCGGATAAGATGATTGAACGGTATGAGGGCGTTATTCATATCTGCCAGCTTGCTGGCAGCCAGTTGATGACAATAGAAGAAATACGTGAAGCCATTAAGGCCAGCATGTGTAAAATGGTGATGGATGGTTAAGATATTCATAGCGGAGGACGTACTTCCCGGTCTATGATAGGGTTCCTGGTCGTCCACAACCAGTCTTTAACTGGTTAACTCGTAAATGGAAGAGCCAGAGATTTAACAAAAATAGGACCAAATAATTGGTCAGTGCACCAATAATGGCGATAAGTTATATTTGGCGGCGTGTGTTGCTGATGCCTATCTTAAACTTGAAAACGGCAGTCTGGAACATTGCTAGTATCTTGGCATTGTCCTAGGAAGAACTCGATTAGTCTAGACCATGTAAAATGCCTAAGCGGTTTCCCGTGAATGAACTCAACAAAGAAAATGCTTTACTATTATCCGTCATGCATGGAATCTTCCGCCCAAGACGTGGATCGCGCAATCAACATCGACGTTGACATCAGCTAAGGGCTTAGAACCCACCGTTTCTTGCCAAGATCCCAAACTTTAGCAAACCCCTGAGCTTGTCTAAGCTCAGTTTCAGTGCGGGTCTCCCCCTTCGGCTTCCTCAAGGCTGATTTATGATATCGCCTCTTATTCCGCCACCAATAATAATTAGGTTGAACATCGCCATCGAATTTAAACCCGAGTTTCCCGTACGTTTGACCGGTAAACAACCGATTATCTGAAAATGACACAATGGAAGTCGGTTGGATTTCCGAGATGAATCGTTTTAGGATCTTGGACCAGATTCCATGTACCCGAAATTTGGAGTTAGACGCCATACGAACTAATTCATAATCATATTTCGATTGTCTAGTCGGACGTTTGAACGAACAACAAGCGATGAGTTCGCCATCGAAGTAAACTCCATAGTTTATCTTAGTATTACATCCCCCGATATAATGAAACTCTTCATAAAATGGATCGGCAACTGTATGATCTATGACCCGAATTTGGCATTGTGATGGGCGTAGCGCTGCAACTTGACCAATTTTCAGTACTGAGCGTAGTAGATTCTCAATCTTCGGTCTTCCGAAAACCCACTCGTCCTCAAAAAGCATCAAATGGCGCATTCCGTTCGCCACGGCGTTGTTTCGCTTTGCAAGGTCTCTACGTCCGGAATCAGGATACGAATGCCACCGTAGACCGGTGTACTCAATCGTAAGTTGATGAGCAGGCACAAACAGATCGTATTTCATGTTACCGATGGAGTGTTCGAGTTTAACCTCAACGCTAAGCCCCGTAATGAAATCGTATATTTCACGTTGCCCGGATGAAATGCGACTCGTCGTACAACCACAGGTTAACGAGAGACCGACACGAATGCTATCCCACCTCGGTTTATACTCCTTTCCGCAGAGTCGGCATTGTGCCCTAAACGGGGTGCTTACCCGGGTTATGGTCTCGAGAGCAACAGGGCACCAAGTTGGGAGTTGTTCTGGGGTTATTGGAGTTCGAAGTTTTCGAATGTCGTGCTTGGAAATTCCATAATTAATCCTCATCGACAATAAACATTTCCCACACGATTTGGTATGCCCACTTACAACATGAGCGATCATGGCAGTTGTTTCATTACCGCAATCACATATCCAGGACACCTTCTGACCGGATCCTGGTGGTGTATCCTTCGGAATTTTTAATTTCAAATGTCCGAATTTTTTGACGGCCATTTTAGCAGCTGGGATGTCATTACAATGGCCGCAGCTTCTGCTCAAGCCTCTCATGACCGAATTGATATCAATCAGTTTCTCGTTTCCACAATCACACACCCAAACGGCTTTCTGATGACTGCCAGGGGTCACAGCGGACGGTGTTTTTATTCGAAGATGACCAAATTTTCGAGTGGCTATCTCCTCAGCTGGTATTTCAATCGTGCGTCCATATAAACCACATTTCCCGCAGGATTTCGTATGCCCCTTGAATACGTCCTGCATAGTGGCCACAACTTCATTCCCGCAATCGCACACCCACAGGATTTTTTGATTAGAACACGGGGCGATTTCGGTCGGATTCTTCATACGGAGACTGCCAAATTTGCGGATCTCTGTTTCCCTGACAGAAAACCAATGGCATTTCCCGCAAGACTTAGAGCGTCCTTTGTACACCTCCCTATAGGGTCTAGTGACCTGTTTTCCACAGTCACAAGTCCAAACGATAGGAATATGCGATCCGGGTGTAAGATGATCTGGTACATCTCCTTGGAGTTTATTAAATTTAAGTGTTGGCATGGAAAATTTTACACTTCATCCCTTCTTTTCCCATAACCCATAAAAGGCGTAGATGATCGGGCATCGTGCGTACCGGAGGCTGGAGGTGATCAATGATCGGGCAACGTCTGCAGGACCCACATCACGTATCGAAAGACCCTCAGCAGTTCGCTGAGAATCAGGTCAAAATCTCGTCCACCATGACGAAGCTGTTTCGACAGCCGAAGAATGGTGGTAATCCGTTTCTTTTCGCATTCACTGCTCCGAAGGAGCATGAGCTGATTGATGGCGAAGAGCATGGTGGTGTCAAGTGCACCACTGCAGCCACGGACGGCAAGAAATACTATTGGAACATCGATTTCCTCTCCACGCTCACTCATGATGAGGTGAATGTGGTGATGCAGCACGAGTCCTACCACGTCATCTTCTGGCATTGCAGCAGACTCCGTGGTGCAAAGAGGGACACCGCCAATGTGGCCCTGGATTACGTCGTCAACGCCGTAATTGAAGTGGATCACGAGCGCAACCAGCGGCCAGGCACGCTCTGGAATGGGAATCTAGGAGAGCCACTGCCGCTCGCCAAGCTCCTCTCATATATTGATGGCAAGTTCGATTTGCCAGAAGAGAAGGTGATGTATGCAGACAAGAGCCTGCACGGCCGATCACCTGAGAGCATCTACGATGAGATCATGCACCATTGGGACAAGAGCCCTCGCAAGTGCAAGACCTGCGGAGCCCTGAGTCTCGATCCCAAGACCGGCAAGTCGAAGATCCCGAAGCCTTGGAAGCAACCCTGCTGTCCGGACTGCGGTGCAAAGCCCGAGGGATCCGAAGCCGGTGATGGGGAGACTCGTGGCGGAGGACTTCCATCCACTGTCGATGCCCATATGCAGTCGAAGACCACCAAGCAGGAGGTCCAGACCGATACTATGAGGGCAGCTCAACAGGCTACCACCATGCGGGGAACTGTGCCGGCAGAGGTCCAGGATGTCCTGGGAGAGTTGGTCAAGCCGCAGATCCGTTTCATCGACCTGGTGCGCAGCGCCATGATGCGCAAAATCCAGGATGCCGGGATGAAGAATGACTGGAAGCGCTTTCGCAAGCGTTATATTGCAGCGAATCCCCGGCAGTATCTGCCAAAGCGCCATACACACATGCCACGATGGTTGTGCATGCTGGATACCTCAGGCAGCATGGGGGACGACGACATCCGATACGGGATCTCGCAACTCCAGGTCCTAGGCAACCAAACGGAAGGATTTGTGTGTCCCTGTGACGCAGATGTCCATTGGACTGAGGTAGCAAAAATCAAAAATCTGGCTGATTTGAAAAGGACCAAGGTAGTCGGTCGAGGCGGAACCGTACTACAGGGCTTTTTTAAGGATTTCCCGAAAAAGTTGGGAATAGATTTCGATGTGGTCATTGTGATTACAGACGGTTATTGTGATGAAATCCCGATCGCATATCGTCCGAGGATGGATGTTGTTTGGGTGATTACTCGTCCCGATCACACGGCGTTTAAACCGACATTCGGACGGGTAGTCAGGCTCCGCGAGCACCATCTATAGAATTTTCATCGGGTTGTTAGATGTGAGTAAACAATCTTTACAGACATTTTCATGTAAAATTCATGGGAACTTACTTATCAATGATTGTTATATTAAGGATGGGAAGCCATACGCATGTAGGACGTGTGTCAAGGCTAGAATGCATGCCAAATATCTGGAAAAAAGATGTTATATACTTGAATATCAAAAGGCATATGTTAGGAAAAATCATGCCAAGATTAAAAAATATAAGCATAAATATCAGGTTGAAAATAAAGGGAAACTCAGTAAAATTAAACACGAGTATTATGAGAAAAATGTCGAGTTAATTAAGTCACGTATCAGAAAATATCGAGTAGAAAATGCTGAGGCGGTTTTTAATCGGGGGAAGAAGTATCGGGAGAAGCATCGACAGGAACTTTCTAATCAGAAAAAAATATACCGAGCTGTTCATGCGACCCGAATCAAGGAGATTAAAAAACGTCATGCTTTAGCACTCAGAATCGAAGCCATTAATAAGTACTCAGATGGATCTATGACATGCGCCGCATGCGGTAACAATAATTTTAGTCATCTTTGTCTTGATCATATCAATGGTGGCGGAACTCAACATAGAAAAGAAGGAAAAGTTAGAGGTAAGGCGGTTTATCAATGGGTGAAGAAAAATAACTATCCGCCAATTTTTCAAGTTCTATGTTATAACTGTAACTTCATTAAGTCATTGAAACCGTGTGATAATGAAAGTAAAAGTCGAAAATGCTGTCGTCTTCTGAAACATCGAATAATATCGCACTACTCTAATGGTGTTCCCAAATGTCAAATCTGTAAGAATAATGATATGCGAGTGTTAACAATTGATCATATTAGTAAAGGTGGTAGACAACATCTAACAGCATTAAATATTAAGGGAGGTACTCAATTTTATAGGTACTTAGAGAAGAATAGATTTCCTTCTGGTTATCGTGTACTTTGTTTTAACTGCAACTGTTGTCATGCCTGAGTGTAAGATAGATGGGGCGTGGTGTTCTGGTTCTGTCCAAGTAGCCGTGTAGCTACCTCCCGGCCACCCGTGTAAAGCGCCGTTTGCTAAGCATGAATCCGCAGCGGGCGCCCCGTAAATTTTAACAGTTGCTACGTATAAATAATTGGAGAACCTATGCCATACAGAATCAACACCAGTGGAGTACTCGAAACCGACACGGCGGAGGAAGCCTTCGCATTCTTGACGTTATGCGCCAAGAACAAGACGCCCATCGTGGGAGCCGTCGGGGCGGTCGGAGCCGTCGGGGCGGTCGGAGCCGTCGGCGCGGCCAGGGCCAAGCGCACGTATCGCAGGCGCCAGGCACCGCCAGCGCAGCCAGGAGAGGCCAACGAGACGGTCAGGAGCCGTCGCCCGGCGCTCGCAGTCAAGTACGGGATGAAGGTCGGCCAGGTCTGGGGGAAGAAGTGGGATAAGTCAGGAAACCACCGTGTTATCCAAATCTCCGTGCTCCAGGCCGATGGCGTCATTCCGATCATTCTGAAATCGGGTGGTGCGACCGAGAAAAAGGGTAGCGCGAAGTTTATGAGCTATGATCATTTGAGGACGAATTACAAGCTCGTGAAGGATGTCTAGTCCAGAATCTTTATATGTGGACCCGGGTATGCATCAACATACCTGGGGTCCATATGACGATGTTCCTTTCGGAGAAAACCCGCGCAGGTTCCGTAAATGCACGATATGCGGAGCCATTGCATATCTCAAAATTGCATCGTATATGGCCGATTTAAAAGATAACGTCAAAAATTATAGTAAAATCAAAGCTTTCAATTGCAGCGTGAGAGACTGCAAGGGCGAAGCTATGATTAGAATTAAGGGCCGTCGAAATCATCGTGGCGCTGCAATGTGGGCCTGCAAAGATCATATGTACAATTACGAAGAATGTTTACCTAAAGAAAAGCCGTGGACCTGACGGTGACGCGTGTACGATGAGCTATGACGACTCCGACTCCGACTAAGATGGCACAGCAGATGGCCGACGCTTTGATGAGAACGGTAAAAGGATACCTGGGTGGTGGTTTACCCAAGGTTTACAAGAACTTTAAAGCACAAATGACGGATTTCTATGCTGATCTCCCTTGGGATGAGGAGGGGCAGAAGATTGCCATTCAGCATATTCTGGATAACCATGGCGATACTTTAGATAAAGTGAAATTACAATTCAAATTCGATTTACAAAAAGACCTTCAAAGCCCATAGCATAAAGACGCAGACCGGGCGGTGCTGCGTGTACGATAGATCGGAGGCACGAATCATGGCACGTCCTAATTCTGAACAAGCATCGACAGCGGTGGTTCTTGATGTCATGGAAATTACTAATGTTCTAAAGGGGGAAGCTTTTTCGATCACAGGCCATCTAGGTCTTCCGAGAAATCAAGTAATCGAGCTAATCGAGAAGGCTGGTGGTATCTTTCACAAGTCTCCGCAATGGAATACTAAGTATCTAATAACTAATCGCGATTGGAATGCTGATTCCACTATTGCTCCAGGAACTTCTCGAAAGTTGGAGGCAGCTCGAGCAAAGGGGACCAAGATCATTTCTGAGAAGACTTTGTACAAGATGATTTCTGACGCTGCTGAGACTCAAGAAATTCCTGAATAGTTGATTTTATAAACTCATCGGTTGGCGTTTCAATACGTCTGGAACAATTGTGATTAAAGCATAATATGCGTAAATCTTTCCTGCGTTTGTTATTACGAATATATCTATAATAATTAGCCCCTCCTTTTATTCCCAATTCTTTGAGTTCTTTTCTGCCGCCACCATCGATATGATCTAATGTTAAAACACGAATGTCCGTAGTGTGACATACATTGCATCTTGGAGGATTTGCATATTTTTCAAGAGCTTCATATTTGAGTTTTGTCCTGTATCTAGCTGCTCTTTCATGGATCCTGACTAAATTGCCAAGATGATTTAGATAATTACAATTTTGACATAACAGTCTATATCCATTTGGGAATCCTTGTTGTTGTAATAATCCGTATATATTACAGTTAGCCTTTGGAATTGATCGCCTGTGCTTTGTCCCTCCGCCGTTTATATGATCTAATCCTAAATGCGAAAATTCTGAATCACTACATAGTGCACACTTCATTTCATTAGAATAAACGTAGAATGCAATTACCTTTTCTTTAATTCGATAGCTATGCTTTTGCAGATTGATCTTATCTTTGTTAATAGATCTATATATTCTACGACTAATTTTGGATTTTTCTTTATTCCTTCTTTTCCTCCAAGTCTCATATTTCTCTGGGTTATTCGTCCTATCTATTCTAGCCAATTCGTTAATACGATCTTTATTTAATTCTCGCCATTTTCTTTTCCTTGTATTATATTCTTCTTTGTGTTTTTTCCTAACGTTATTTAAGTGTGTTTTATTAACTTGTCTGTAATTACGCACCCTCTCCTTTATCTCCTCCTTGTGATCAATATAATATTCATGATGGCGTATTTTCAATTCCTCCTTATTCATAATCAACTATACCACATAAATCAGTCTCTTGTTAAATACAACAATATGCTACATTTAAGGCGTAAATTATGCCAACTTATGTGTACGTTATGATATGAAATTGTTTATACCCGCGTGTGGGGACAGAATTACCATTATCAGCGATTGGACTTTCCCTCTCTATCTTGAGAGACGAAATATGCAATTTGCTGAAGCACGCAAACTTGTCGAAATCAAAGATACTCATGATAAATGGGGGATTTGGGAAGAGCCAGCTCGTCCTGGGTATGATCGGGGAGGTTATAAGAAGGTAGAGGTTACCATCCCTGCCGGTACCGTCATTGAATGCGATCGTGTCTACATCCGTAGCTTCAACAAGGCCCGTCTGGAGCTAGGGAATGATTACGATAGCATCACATGGAAAGTGATTAAAGGAACTAAAGTCGCACGCCACGGGCGATTCTGGACTAAGCTATCCGATTGCAATGGATTGGAATTTGAACTTGAATCTGACTCTCTTTACAGGGATCGAGTTAAGTCCGTCAAAGTAGTGATGGAATCATAACACGTTTTCGAGTATGCTTATTATTAAGCGGTCCTCTTAAAGAGGTATTGAATTTATAACCCATTCCTGATTTTTCTAAGTCAACATACGGTTTTATATAATTGAGAAATTTAATAGCATTATCACCGTATAAACGGATCCCATAAGCTCTTTTAGGTATTAATAGTCTTTTATTAAAGCATATTTTCGATATCCAGGAACATCTAGTTGTTTTGATGTTTAATTTTTTCTCCAGAATTTCCCTTAATACTAGATTTTCGTTTTCTGTAAAACAATTAGTTGAAAATCGAATTTCTGGCTTGCGAATAGTGCCTTTTTTGCTTGTTCTGTATGGAAGCAAACTACCGTCGTCCATATACCAAATAACAAAACACATCGGTCCGCACCCGCTTATCGATTCATAATCTATTGATTTTCTGCCGTTTATTATAAATCTGTTAGCTATTTCTGTAATAATTTTATGCTTCTTGGTTCTAAATCTAATTCTGTCCTGTGGATAATCGATTTTAGTTATTAACTTTCCAAGTAAACTTGCTTTCCATAAACAGTATCTTTCCTGTTTTAACCCATGTTTAACATCCAGCCCATAATTTCCATTTTCAACAGGACTGGATGCTAGACTTCCGTCACCCAAAATAGATCCGATAATAACATCTTTTTGAATTTTGGATATTTCAATGTGAGAATTGATTTCCAACATCTTTCTACCATTACTTTGTTCTATTTGGGTCAAACATGAATCACACGTAAGATGTTTAATACGATTAAATGTTAGGTGTTCTTTAATCGATCCATCATCATTTATAAATCTATTATGTATATCCTTTCCACACATAAAACACTTTAGTTTTTCATAATTTATTTTTCGATGTAATTTCCCACATATTCGTGGAGATATTTGTCTAAGACACCCACATGATTTAGTTCCACTGCTTTTCAATGATCCGGTAGTGGCTATTGTGAATTTTCCGCAATCACATATACATTTCCACAAAGCTTTGTGTTGTTTAGTGCTGCCAAACCTTTCGATAACAGTCAGTCTATTGAATTTTTGTCCAATGATATGTGCATTACTACCCATACAGATAAGGGCCAATAAAAATTTCAATACATACTAAATCTTTAGTGTAAATCGTGGATCAGATCGAGCAGCACGTATGATCGATCGTGGGACGAATGAAGGAGTTGGTAATCATGCAAGAAGACGCACAACATGACGCATATTTGCAGGAACTCGCGGAAGGAAATTTCCACGTTCAAGATGTATTGGAAGATCAAGCAATGACCCAAGTTCAGCAGCCTCTTCCCAACGTGGCATTTATTGGGACAGTCAATACCAAGAAGAGGAATCACGCAGAACTAATTACTCAAGATATTTGTACTCATTGTGCCCATTGTGGACTTCCTCTTACCGACGCCATAAGCTCTGAAAGAGGACTAGGACCCCGGTGCAGTTCTAAGGGCTATCTCGAAGATCCGAAGGATGGCGACGAAATGCAGGCCATGATCGACTTGGCGGAATACCCTGAGCTTGTGGAGTTGCTCACCAAGAACTACAAGCCATTGGGCGTACGGGGTCTCATGAACGGGCTCGTCAAAGTGGCTAGTCTCAATCGCAAGCACGAGGTCTTCAGCGCGTGTTGTGATGCGATTGAGAGCCTCGGCTATCGCAAGCTCGCAACCTTGCTGCGAGATTCCATCGCAGCAATCAGCGTGAGCGAAGACGCCAAGTACCCCGATTTCTACACGGTCTGGGTCAAGAAGGCATACTGGAATTACACGTGGATGCGGGAAGTATATAGCATTCCAGGACACAGGGCCAAGATCTACGGTGTCAAGGGGATCCTCATCCCGAAGACGCAAAAACGGGCGCTTTGGCTCGCTCTGATGAGGGTCTACAGCGGGTACGTCGTGAAGACCGCCAAGGGTGCATACAAGATCAAGTCTGGGAAGAGGCAGGCGGTGAAGGTTTGAGACACACTGGCCATCGTCCATGGAACAGACAGAGGGGCATGCTGCATAAACGCTGCCCCTCTTGTCGTGTTCCTAGGCTCCGGCGCAAATGCAATGGAGAATGGATTGACTGGCGCTACATGGATGTGAAAATCCAGGGAAAACTATATAAGAGATTGGTCTGTCCTACCTGTCTACTCAAAGTAATAGCTGAGATCCAAAATGGCTAAGACCAAGACCGGCCACGAGAAATACCCACACATCAGGTCTGAACGAATGAATTTTGGGCGTGATGTTGATTGGGAAATGGTCGATGCTTTTCTAGATGCAGAGATGGAAATACACAGCGCCTCTGGCGATTATGATGCTCAATCTTGGGGGGAGAATTGGGACGATCATCCCGGTGATGGTGAGATCGATATGTTATTTGAAGATATCGGTCAATCGGTGCCCACTGTCCCGTCAACTATATTACATGCATGTGACAAAAATAACGTATACATTTGGATTGTGGATAACGCAAAATTGACCATATTCAAGAAATCACTCATTAAATCATTGAATGATTATATTAGAACATCCGGTCCTTGGATTGTGAAAGAAGAGATCACAGCGGCCATCAAACGTGGATTCAAATATGGTATCGAACGCGACGATATCGTGAAAATTATGAATGAGTTAATTGCAAGCGAGATCATGGAAGGCTAAGGTATGCCTAGGCGCAAACCGGTTATTAGGTCCGGAAGAAAATACGGGCATATCAAACTCGAGGAAATAACTTTTCCGCGTGAGATTGATGAGAAAATCATCAATAACTTTTTAGAATCCGAGATGGAAGATCACGCTGCCAATAATATTGAAGTCCATGATTGGAAAGAATTCTACGATAGTGATCCAGAGGACATTCAGCTTGAATGCATATTTGATGACATGAACAAAGCAATTCCATCGGCTCCATCAACTATATTGGATGTATGTAGCGAATGCAACGTATATATGTGGCTTATACCTGATGGGGAATTAAAAGCATTCAAAAGGGACTTGAATAAACAACTCCGCCAATACGATGCCACTTTTGGACCCAAGGTCTTCAAACAGGAAATCTCGAACGCTATCGAATTAGGACTCAAACACGGTTTTGAACGTGATGAAATTGTCAAAATCCTGGATGAAATTATTGCAAAGAAGATTATGGAAAGTTAAGGCGCAAATGCCCATAACTAACGTGTATGAAGCTATATGAAGACCTGGCACATTCTGGGGCAGATGCTGAAGGCAAATGAAGGTGGAACGAGTCAAAAGGATGTTGAATCCATCGCTCGCAATCTTGATTACAGGATCCGTTTTGAACCGAGCATCCTTGTCGGGCATTATCAGATCTTGATCGATACTAATGATCAAAAGAAACAACTCCGATTGCGAAAGCTCTTGTGGAGGTAACATGAAAGAGTCACACCAACTCAACGTCGCATACCACGCCCTCGGTCATAAATATGGGTGGAGTGGTGCCAAGGACGTCGCCCATAACCTGGCTTGTGCAACCATCTATGGGAAGACACTTTATTGCAATGGTCAGATGGGTAAGGGAATGTTCTTCGCATTTGACATGGGACATGAGTTTACTAAGCATATGAAGCCTGGTCAAAAATTGTACGTACTATTCGATGATTATATGACGTATATTTTCGCATGTCATAACATACGTGATCTCATCAAGAAGTTCAAGCACGAGCTAGCAAAGATGCAAGAGGACTTTCCGGTATGACTAAGAAAGATCAAGTTACTGAAGTCCAGTACCAAAAGTACGGCCTGGATTGTGGCAAATTCTATGAATATAATGCTGTAACGAATGAATATAGGCCGTTAACCGGGTCGATCGTTATGCGTCTGCCGTATACTATCGAGCTTGAAATGGACATCGAGAACCAATATCTCGTTGTTAGGGCACGGAAGGGACGCCTAATTGTAAAACCAGCTTCATCGAATGTCGTAACCATTGATGCCGAAAAGATCTAGGTATTGACGAAAATTGTTCTTGAGTGTAAGATATAGGAGAAGCTATGGACGAGACGAGGTATAGCGAGCACCGTGCTCGCAGATGTAAATCCGGCGACTGACGTTGCCGTCCTCGGGTCCATAGTCAAGACGTAAAAGACGGCGACCGTTTGTCGTCTTCGGGTCCATAGCTCAATTGGTAGAGCAAGTGGCTTTTGAAAATTGAAACTTTATCCAGAAATGGATAATGAAAAATTCCGTAAATTGCTGGAAACTCCTTAGAGCCGTATGAACTACAACGCAACTGGAAACGGTAAACGTGATAGTCAAAAATCATACGGATTGGACAATCAGCAGCCAAGCCTCGTATAGAGGAAGGTCCAGAGACTAGACACGGAACACCTGACCGGATAAAGCCGAAGGTGAAGGGATAGTCCAGCGCACAACACATGGTGGCTAACGAAAGTTAGAGTGTGAAGAACCTCGAGGTTGAGGGTTCAAGTCCCTCTGGACCCACCTATTCCTTAAGGATACTGGATGAAAAGTTGAGTGTAAGTTGATACAGCTGAGCCCGGGAGTCTTCCCCCCTAGCAGTCGGGATTCCCGGGCTCAGTTGTAAAATAAATTCGAGCCGTTCACCTCATCGAATGGTCTGGGGAGATCTGAGGTGGTGAACGGCTCTTATTTCAAATTAGTGTGCGAGATGATGATTACAGAGGATGATCTAAAGCCCCTAGCAGAGCAGCTCGATAAGTGGTCACTATTGCCGAAGAATTGCACAGTGACCCGTGAAGTTGATTATGCCCTTTTCAAGGATAAAAATGGCGTGCTACGCATGACCATGCCCTGGGAAGATTATAAAAACATCCTCAAGTGGAAGGAAAGGGAAGCGATATCTCGAAAATGATTTATTGTAAAATGTATTGTTTAATGTAGAATGAACAAACCTAAGCTGCCAATACCGATTCCGTCGTCGACTGAAAGGGTAATACCCTGCGAGTATGTGGCGTCTGGGTATGCGTGCACAGCTAAGGCCGAAGTATTCTGGATAGTACCGAATCGTAAAAAGCCGTTCTGTTATTGCCTAAAACATAGTAGGTATGTAAGTTTGCCGGTTATGGCGAGAAGTATATCTTATGAGGCTGTTATTTTAGAAGACGTTATGGATAGTTAAGAGTGCATAATTTTGAAGACAATCAACTCCTCACCTTGTAATTCTCGATATGTCTTGGTTTGCAAAAATGACATCAGGTAGTGCTCATTGCACATTCCTAAACATCGGTCATCATCAACAATTTCATAGAAATGAGTTGATTCTCTACGACATATATAACAAGGAAACTTTGAACAAGCATCGGTACTGAGTGTCGGCGGCTGTATGCCTGATTCTTGATAATGTGTTGTCCACATACTATGCTTTCATGACATCCTTGCAAATCTTTCTTCGTTGTCTCTCGATAGTAGTTTCTTCTTGCTTGAACAATTTAGGAAAATGCTCTTTTACCCAAGAATTGGACGGGGCGTGTTTGATTTCAAGTTCCCTGAACACAAACCTCACGAGATTACGAGCCGTTTCCCCTACGATTTCACCCTCTGAAATTCCTTGCACAAGCTCATAAACATACTGACCAACGTCCGGGTCTAAATTGACCTTCCTCTCCTTGGCTTCGTGCGTACAAGTTGCAACGTAAGAGTTGGTCTGGTTATTGTGATGAAGATACCATTCAACTTCAATCAGCGAAACTGTAACCTTCTTACCAGCGAAATTATCTTTTTGAGTTACTGTGACATACACAGTAGGATGGCTGAACCCCATGACTATTTTCTTCTTAAGTCTCTTCAGCTCCCTTGCGACGGGTGCAGTTTCATTAACGCTGATGAATTCGAATGTGTTGACGATTTCGAATCCCATAAACTATAATACACATCAGGCCATCGAGTCTTGTCATTTACTGTAATATTTTAAGGATCTACACGAGATCAATCGCGATCTTCCGGAATTCCGACCTCATTATCGTATAATACATAAGATTTCTTATATACTAATCACTCGTACATGTATCAGGTGTTTATATATTTTAAGAGATATGAGGAAGCCGGTGGGGGTGGATTTATATATGGCTATCGATAGGGGAAAAGGTATTATCGAATGTTATTATTGCCGTAGTGAGGCCACACGATTCTATGTCCGTAAATCAGGGGTTAAAGTAATTATAAAATACATAGGCACTTGCGATAATCATAAGGTTGTGAATACTGATTACGAAGAACTGACGCCCGAAGAGGTTGAGGTGTTCCGTGTAATGGTTTCGTAGAGATGAAATGCCAAATCCACCGCCCCTGTCATCTTTGCAATAATCATGCAATCGCTCTTTACAGGACGAATGACGGCAATATCATAGGGGCTTGTAGAAGGCATCTAATAAGATATAATTTTAAAGTTGATTACCCATACTACAAAAGACTATCGCGTAAAGAAATTGCTGTGCTCGAGGTAATGACTTCATGATCGTATCAAAACAAAATTTTCAATGCTATTATTGCGAAAATCCGGCAATTCATTTCTACAGGACTCAGGAAGATTACGAAAATCCGGCAATTCATTTCTACAGGACTCAGGAAGATTACGAAAAGAAATATCATTTAACAAAGTCTCATCTTCTATTCACTTGCGAAGATCATATTCTAAATGGCTCTACGCCGGAATCTCTTAGTGGAGATGGCTTCGTTGAGTTCATGAATGATCTGCATTATATCGAGATATCATTAGAAGAAGTAATGGTTTTCCACGTAATGAGTGAGTGATGATTCTCACGAGTTTGTCCATAGACAGTAAATGCTGGGCGGCCCTGTATCTAATAGAAACAAGTCTCAACTTAAAACTTCCGCCTGAATACAAGTTATATTGCCAGGCGTTTTATTGCAATGAGGGCAACGGTTTCGTCTTCACTATAAGGGGTAAGAATCCGCTAAATCCAGCATTTCATCCTATAAGCAAAGATTTCAATCTAACAATGGCGGACGATGAAAACGCCTATCATGTGTCAATAATCGGACATATGATGGGAGGGTTTGTTGTTACCTGGTGGATGAGTAGTGAAAAGCATGACGAACTTAGTCACCCAACTCGTAATTTTATAGGAAATTACGACTATCGGAACCATGCTTTAGATGATATAAATAATGCGGTGCAATCTGTGGTTGGGGGATTAGCAAATGGTTTGGATGAATTGATAAAATTGCATACATGTAAAGAAGTGCATAATACGTAGATGTGGGATACGCACCCATAAGCTTCTATATCGCGAATAATGATTTGTCAGAGCTTTGAATGTGCCATTCATAAATAGTGTCAATGTAGTATAAACGCTTACGTTCACAAGTTATAATTGAATGCCTTCAAAATCCGGATAGTTGTTAATTTAGGACGGATAAAATTATATTATTTATAATAATGCGCAATGCGTCAAACGCGTTATGAACCTCGGGACCCAGAGGTTCTTATATCATTCACCTAACATATATGGCATGTATTTGCGAAGGCTATGTGGTATATTTAACAAATGCATCGGAACTATTTAGGTAGTGGGTGTTCAGCCATAATTTCTCTATCAATCCGCTCAAGCACGGCTACATCAGAAGGGAATTCCATCACAGCGACGGCAATTTCATCCCCTTCCAGTTCCTGCGCTGACTCCTTAACCAGATGTTTCGCACTTTCAATGATTTGAGCCGGGGCATTAAGATCCTTTAGTCTTATATACCTCCAACATCTTTCGATAAACAACAGTTGTTTTTCATTCACACATGAAAATACATCAAAACGAGGTGTAAAATTTAATCGATGCACATCTGGAGACCCCATAGGTTAGTAAGCGACGGTGTATACTTCACCATCGATACATCATCGAGCCCTTCGTTAGTCGGCACGTTCGTTTATATTTGTAGTAAATGCTGGACAAAAAGCGACATGTTCTATAACGGAATAATGTACCCTCCGCTTCTACCTGACATCATTGACGATTGTGATATGTTAGTCGCAAAATCTGTGATGGAATGCTGATATGTCTTCATCACTAATCTGTCCAGTTTGTGGGTTCAATTATGCATTAAGTAAGAAATCGCGGATCAAGTCTTATTATTGCGTTGATAAACTTACTAATACAATTATCAGGTGTTGTTATTCCTGCTGGATAGGTATGAAGAGAGACACCTTGATCATACACGTCGCGCACGTTTCGGGTACGAATGGGAATGATTATGTGTCAGACATATATAATTGGCGCCTACCTACGCCTGATGAGCTGGTCGCATTTTATGTGATGAATAGTTAGATTAATGTAGATCTACACTAGTCGGCTGTATAATTTATTATGAGTCCCGGCCCTAAATCCGATCCTCCTATTCCTCCTCCTGATCCCGACGATTTTGTCGATTTTCTTCAGACGGATATGTCGAAGAATTTCAGTGGTGACATGTTAGCGGACATCGCGGATAACGGTTTGGAAGGTAAGTTCAAAGACAAGTACGATAACTGGTTCCACGACAAGGTCGTAGCAGAAGTCATGGAAGAAGATTTCTTTAGCGACGATGAGGATAAGGACAAGAATCCATAAATTTGTCATTCATTCATAACTTTAGCCGTTACGTACTCATCTTCGTTTATTATCACTATATTATCGTTATCGTCTTGCATCATTGTGTGTGATGTACATCTTGCAATATACACTGTGTTAGTTTGGTCATTTTGTGTGTAATTACGCCGGGCGTAAAATCGAGTAGCCATGGATCCGCAGGTATTATATAATGCTTCTTTTCGGCGACCGTCATGATAGCTCACGCCAGCCGCTAAAAATTTGTAGTCACATTCTATGTCTTCATGACATGACATATTACCGCCTCTTCGTACGATATTTGTTTCCAACGAGCCATGGAATTAGATTGTACACACCAAGTTCTGTGACATTCGCAGAACCCTCTTAGCCAGGTTTTGGGGGAAATTATGTGTTCGCCAAACCACCAATGAACTACGGGTTTCCCGCATTCTATCCCATCGATTTCAGCCATGCATTGCGCGCATTCGTCCAAATGCGCGACCCCCGAAAATAACTCATCGAGTGATAAATCCATCGTTATTCTTCCATAACTTCCGCCACTTCGAATTCTTCACGAGTTATGATGCGATACATTGGTATGAAATTCGCCATTTTATCACGATCGATACGAAGATCATTGAAGCATATAGAACAAAGACAGATAGGGCGTCTCATTAGACAGACATAGTGGGATGCTACCCGTGCGCATGGTTTGCCCATAACATTCAACATACAATAATGGGTCGTTGATTTAGAACGAGGCATGTTATTTCGTCTTCGACGATCCGTCCCATATATCTTGATAGAACCAGTCACTGTCAATTTTAGATTTCTTCTTGTTTACTTTATCCCGCGCTTCCTTTCGTCGTCTTTCATGCCACTTCTTTTTACTTTCACTCTTCTCTTCTTGTATTTCTCTTACTATATAGATAATTGCGATTCATACTGACAGGTAGGACAAATACGCCAGGAATTACCATCCCTTACAATCACCATCGTGCAGCATGAAGGACAGAATTTGTACGGGTGACTCTGCATCATCCACCGTTATATCAGCGGTCATCACCCTCGTAAATGGATAGATATTTAGGAATATCTTTCAATGCTAACCATGCCGCAAGTAGTATTTGGTTCACATCATCCTTCAGCGCTGGCTGCAAGTATCTGCGTTCCACCAGAAGGTCTGCCAGGTTTTTTGCCGCACTTGTAATGACCTTCGGGGATTTCAATAGTGTTTTGCCACGGGTCGTCATATTATCCTCCATCGTTTATTCCGTCGTCCATCCCCGGAATATATTCTTCGTCCACGATTCCGGCCATGGATCTAATTTCGACAAAAAATTCGCTCAAGGACACAAGCCCGCTTTCTTGAGCTTCCAATAGAGAACGGAGCCGTTCCTTAATATTTTTATCCTTGACCGAATCTATATACTCCTTAGACCTCAGTTTTCGTTCTTGTTCTCTTTTACGTGACTCTTCGCCCTGTTTTCGAATAATTTCCGCCCAACCAGCTAGATCGTTCGCTAGATCGTTCTTCATATTACTAATGTACAGACGAGACACGTTAATCTACATATTCATTCATTCATGACATTCACTACGATCACTTCATTCTTGGTGGCTATTCTCCATCTACCATCGTCAATCTTCATCATACTCATCTTACTCCAACAACTACGACAGCATCTATAAATTGAGTTATTCCACTTATTCACGCATAAGCATGGGTAATATTCATAATACATGAAATGTTGATAACAAACCGGGCATCTCATATAAATATTTACACCGAAAGTATTCGACTGTACGGTATATCATGTTGCTGAAAGACCACCGAGAGTTAATACTGGCTGCTTTACACAAGGCCGTTGATGCCTGTATCCTACAAGACATAGAACAAGTCCCTGATGGTGTGAGACCTATCGTGTTCCATGCCACTATCGAGATAAGTTATAGGGATTCACCCATCAAGGTAGTGTGTCATCCTGCATTGGATCTATCGAAAGATCCCATCTCATCGGTTGCTAGAATCGCCGACTAATTACATTTTCATAATTTCAAATACGGCGACTTCCTCTCTCGTTATCTCATTCATACTATCCCAAAATCCTTTACTTCCGTGTACTTGATGTTCTTCACAGAATCCGATGATTCCATGATAGAAGTTACTCTGTACAATATAGTATCTGATTACGGGTTTGCCGCATCTAATATGCGTGTCGCTATATTCATCACTCAGCCAGAAATGACATCCGCTAATGGCTATGTCGATGTGCTCAGGCATGTTTAAATTGGGTAAAATTCACAAGCTCTGCATTCGTGGTTATAACCGTAGGGCACCCCGCAACTTGGACAAGGGACTTCGTGTCTCCTTAGGCTACGAGTCACGCCATCCTCATCCGTTTTGAATGTCGCCATCGCAGCTAAATATTCTGCTGTTCGAGGTAATCCTTCATTATATTTCTTGATACACCTTCTACATTCCCGCATTCCGGGGGCAATGCATTCACTTTCCTTTATGTCTACTCTAGCCCCACAAGTGTGACAGTCTATCATCTGTTTGTTCATGCTTCCATGACGTCAGAAACCTTGAGCTCGCGGACACTATTCTCAATAATATCGAAGAGTTCATCTTTCGGAACCCTCTTATATTTATTTGTAAATTTACTCATGAGTACCAGAAATTCTCGTTTGACGGCGCCCATTTGCATTTCACGTTTTACGCGCGATAGTTTACTACTCTTCCTCAGTTTAGCGATTTGCGCCTTTACTCGAATATAAACCACATCAAATTCTTTTTCAAATTCATGATATTATTGGTGTCATGAATACTCATCCCACCTGAAAGACGATATCCGATGTGGGTGCCTTCCATAACATGGATAAGTATGCCTCGAGCTAGGTCAGCAGCATCTGATATAGTTCGATACAAGGCCGTATGATCTACGCTATATGTCAATTCGGTTTGGCTCTTGTCTTTAAATATCAGTTTATCATCCGCCGGACCTTTGGCCACATGCCAGTTGAAGACACCGGTAGATGTGACGCTGTAACCAACTATGTTGATTTTAGGCAGATCTGATTTGATTCATTTTTCATTCCCTTTGGGATCACATAATAACATACAGATAAAACACTCCAATTTTCTAGTGTAATGTTTCATGTGAACATATCCCTTGGCTCACTCGTGGTGCCGAAAGTCGGTGGATATAGAGGTGTAGTCACAGGATATGATCACATCAATTGTTTTGTACACATATATAGAACTAATTCGATCGTAGAAATTCCCATGGTTGAATTAGCATTTGCACCATCCGGTGAACCCGATCAGTATATAACGACCGAAGAAATAGAAGTATATGAGGTCATGGGAATATGAGAAAAGACTTTATGAGTGCAGTCGATAAAGACAGAGGTTTTCCCATCATTCCCAGTCTAACTATTGAAACGCGTGCTGGGTGTACTAGGCGCTGTCCAGAGTGTATTAGGAATTCATATCCTGATCGTGAAGCTATACTATCTTGGTTTTCGTCTCGCGAACTACCGACTTCAGTTATCGAACGTATAATGCGCGAAGCTAGCGCTGAAGGGTTTATATCTTATTGCTGTTTGCAGTATTTCAACGAACCATTACTTGATTCTAGATTACCGGAATTGGCCGCTATGGCTAAAAATTTTGGGTTTCATCACGTATATTGCTGTACGAATGCTGATCTAATGAATAAATCATTAGCAAATGCCTTGGACGGTGTTATGGATAGTTTGGTAGTATCATTGTATGACTTAAGAGGTATTGATGAAATCAATCGTAAAGACTCATTGAATTCCATGTTTAGTAAAACTAAACTTACGTTTACCGATGGCGAGCATTTTCCCGTACACTTCAGTCCGACTAGCGATGTCGATGCGATGGCAAAGAGTGGTCAAGAACTTGCGTGCTTTGAACCTAGAAAGCGCTTGATTATAAATCATCTGGGCACTATGGTTATGTGCTGTGATGATCTTGTGGGGGAGTTTAAATTAGGAAACGTATTTGATAATTCCATAGCCGAATTATGGTATAGCCCACGCCACATGAATCTCATCAATGCGCTCGGGGTTCCGGGTGGCAGAGCATGTCATCCATATTGCATGAGTTGCCCAAGAATAGCAATACTCGGAAATTAAGGTCGGGTATCCAATATAGAAGGATCCCACGGGTTGTTTTCTGCTTGCATCAATTTAGATCGTCTGCTCTCTGACTCCTGGCAAGATTCTTCGGTGAAAGAAGACAAGACGACACATAGACACCGGACGGTGAACCCCGATCCCCAAGCATAGCGTACGGCGAGATCCAAGAGATTACGCATGAAAATTACAGGGTCTTGGGTCTGAGGATTGAAGTTTTGACACGCTTGAGCTAACTTTTCATCGAGGGACCCATCGGGAAAGCTTTCCAAAGGTCTTGATTATTTCATTGATTATTTCATTAAGCGTAGGCTCTATCTTATTCATATTAATGCTCGGCTCGAATAGTGACCCTGTTGGCCACCTCGGGTTTGATGATCAGACGACCATCATTCGATCGGATGGACAACTCCGGCTGGAATGGGTTATTAGTGTCGACTGAGATTTCAAGTTCGAAACCGTTACCTTCAGCCTTAACTCCGAGAATCACCCTGATGACCCTGGTGTCAATTTCCCTCGACGTGGACGTACATCGATCATGGGCGTAGAACGTATTGATGCGCGAAAGATTCGAACGCATCTTAGGAGTAGGATGCCCGTGCTTCGAAACCGGGTTCTTTGCTTTGGTCATGTCTTATATTACAGGTACAGTATTTCGATTTTCGATGTATTCTGTGTATAACGTAGATTCTCGTGTTATCCGCGTAATATACACATATGGCACGAAAAACTAAATATAATCCCGAACGCCGTACTTGGCGCGGACGCTCGCATAAGAAGGGTGGACGTCGGGTAGCTCAAATCAGAACAGAAGCTAAGATCGAACTCAAATCTGAACCTAAATCCGAGGAATCATGAGCACTAATGCCGATATCTTTCACTCCTACATGAAGGGTTGGACAGCCGGGGCCAAGTGTGGGGCCATAGATCCAGTTTTCGAAAATCATGAAGATGAGGGCATTCGAGATCATTACATGCTCGGATATACTGACGGAAGAAATGCCCGCAAGAAGGCCGGAGTCAAGGCATCTAAGATTTCTGGCTATGTTCCATCCGTCCTTCGGACCATGGGTAATGAACCTGCTGATCTCTGAGTCTGTCTATCGTAACAGATGCGCTGGGTGCGGTCTGGAAGATTTAAAAGATACGCGATATTTACTATTCAGTGGTGTAAGCATCGATTACGATAGAGGTGATATTTATGCATTCTGTCCTATCTGTGCCCATGGACACTTAAAAGCTACCAATATAGGCAGCTCAGGGGTTGAAGTATCAAAAGAATTTATCACGGTTGCAATGGTTATGGGGTCTTGAATGGTCATAGAGCATATAGAGTTGCAAGAATTAATGCAACGCGCGTATGATCTTGCGAAGAATAAAACCCCGATCATAATATCTTTTTGCAAACTTCCCGGGTTTATCAGGCGCGAATGCATTGGGACTACTGAATGCGATGCCATGAACGAATTCATGGCAGGATGGGAAGAAGCAACTAAACGTCCTCTTTATACTGTTGAGATAAGTTATAAGAAACTGGTTGAAAAGTATCTCTACAAGAAGGATCCCATCGCGGTTGCTAGAAGAATTTATGCTCTAGCGACGGTCGACTCGATCATGAATGAATAGGGTGAGCCCACTCGGATTCGAACCGAGGACCAGCAAGTTTAAAGCCTGCCGCTCTGACCAACTGAGCTATGGGCCCTGGGTATAACATACATGTAAATTTGTTTATCTGATGTGTATCATCGGATATGATTCTCCTGACCGTCGACTACGATTTTTCTGGCGAGAAGATCCACTATGGGACTTCGGTCATAGGGAAGCGGGGCCTTTCTGGGATACCACCATTTGGCAGATTCGAATGATCGGAGGCATGACCGGATTCGATTTGAAAGCCGAGATGAGTAAGGGTGTGAACCCTGAGCCTGAACAATTCTGGAAAGTCATTCAATCACTAGGATTCGATCTGTCTAACGCAGAGCTTACTATTAGCGATAGCCACGTGCATGCGGCAGAGGCATTTATTGATCATATACACGATTGTGACAGAATTGTTAACTTTGACGCCCATCATGACATCGCTTACCCACAGCCCTTTAGCAAAGACTATAAGTATGTGAGGAAGCTTTGGACCAGAGGCATGTGTGAGGCCGGTAGCTGGCTTGGTCTGCTGCTACACGTGTTCGATTTCGAAACCGACATCGTTTACCCTTCATGGAAAGGCATGCTCGACGGAAAGCCGAGGATCAGAGAGGCCAAGAATGTAAAGTGTCACGTTCTATCTGACGACAGTAAAATAAGCGGGGGCGATGTTTTGGCATTACATATCGCCAAAAGCCCTGGCTGGTCTCCGCCATGGGGAGACGAACGATTCGTCTCATTCGTACATGAAGCGGAGAAACTAACGAAATGTGAGGCCAAATTGCTCGGAGATTCAAATCCGCTCGATTTGCGCAGTATTTAGTTATTCATTTCATCAACTAGGTTTTCTTCCGCTATGTTATCATCAGTATAGAAGAAGGTTTGACCACAAAGTATACAGTTATCGTAACGGGAGAGGTTTATTCCGAGACGCCGCACCAGTAAAAATCCTTTTTTACAGACCATTTAGGGAAATAACATCAGAAGAAGTAGATGTTTTCGTTACAATGGAATCATGAGATATGTCTGAGATAGGTATAGGTATGATTGGTATAGGTATGATTGGAACTCTGGTTCCAGTCATATTTATCGAAGGTAAACGACTGGTTTACTGGTTAGAACATGATTATATGACATATGACAGTAGATATGGTGAATACATACTAAATGAGGATTATGAAGGCAACCCATGCATGTCCGTGGAACGTATGCAAAAGCATGCAAAAGCGCTGAAACACCAGACGATGGTCATTACTGCCGCGGTTTTGTTTTTAGATCTTTCTGCCATAATTGTAGAAGCCAGAGATATAATGGAAAATGGAGTTTGTTTGTGCGTCTACGCTTTCTTTCAGTTCATACTTTTGTTCATCGCAATTCTCAGAAACAAGGCTTACAATGAGCAGATACGACAAATAGTGATTGCAGAAGTGATGGCGACTTAACTATTATGAATGTTTGCAATAGTGTTTTCGTTTAATATAATACCTTTAATACACGCGCCATCGGCTATGAATTCCCACGGTTCATTGTAATATTCAATGATCTTAATCGTTGTTGATTTGATTTCTGATAAATCCAAAGTGGAGACCCAATAACGTACTAGCCATTTATGGCGTATTATCTGATGTTCCGACGCACTCGGTTTAACATGCAATTCATAGAATTTCGTTCCACTTATATCAGTTTTAAACGATTCTAACTCAATGGTTTCATGTTCGAATCCACCATCTTTATACCAGACACCCTCTTTTCCATGGTGATCCGCAAGTGACCAATCGTCATTGTCCATCTCATTGCGTGCGTTCACTTCAACTATAAGTTTGCCTTCGAATTTAGTGAGGTCGATAGTTCCGGGCTGACTTGGATTATAAAGCATTATCTTTCCATTTATACAATCTGATTAAGTTAATTTACACGTAAATCAATATCTGGATGCTGTATATTAAATGTGATGATGGTAGACATTAACTTATGACGTTAGTCAATGCATTCATTGTGGGAAGCCCAGTACACAGTTCTTCTCTGGTCCCGTCACAATAACATCCTTCAGTCATACAGTGACGTTAGCGGCTATGGGCGTTTGTGATGAGCATGTCCCAACGCAACTAAGATATTATTCCCAATCGATGATGCAAGAAGAAGCGATTGTTTCTCAGCTCATGAATGAATGATTATTCGTCCATAATGGTTTCGGATGTCATGGAGCAGGATGGAGTTAATGTACAGGATAGAGTCTTGAAAGCTTATGATAAATTATCCAGCGGTATGTGTGCCGAACCGGCCATGCGAGAAGCTCGCAGACTATATGGTTTGCCACCGTAGATTATTTGATTCTTGCTGTATATTCATATATGAAATCAGGTTGGATTCAGGTTGGATCAAAGAAGCCGAAAGAAGGACAATGCATCCTCGGTTTTGATTCTCATCTACCGCGCCATCCATTTATTTATATCTATCGAAAAGGGCATTGGTACCTTGTGGATGAAGAACATTTTGAAGGGTGCAATGTGACCCACTGGATGCCGCTTCCAGACAAGCCGAGCAAAGTATGAACCAACAATCTCTACCACATATTCGACAAAATGGACGTGTTAATTGCCGTAAGACATATTGCGGTATACTCATCAAAACTATTCCTCGTGATGCGGCAAATATTCCTGGGATTGTTAGATATGAAATCGAACAGGGGGCTGCGCCAAGCCTCTGGTGTTCAGAATGCATCAAAGCGATGAATATTCAGCCAAGAGAAAAAACGAAGAAGGAAGTTGTGGATGAATTGCTCACTCAGATTATTGGTGCAGCTAGATATTGGGAGCATGATGATCGTACCCCCGACGTTCGTGGGAAACTCGAGGGCCTCGCCTTTAGTATCCTTGTCATAATCGATGGAGGTTCCATGGAACTGCCCGCTTTTGACCTCACTCCGTCCCCTCATCCAGATGATAAGAAATATCTCAAGGACCGAGGTGAAAACTGGTACCCAAATACCGTCATCAATGACGACGTGCAGTTACACGAGTTATTTTCTGCAAGGAAGCATAACTAATGTAGGATAATGTAGTAGAAAATAAATTAATATACATATAATTCCATCGAATATCGAGAAATATTATAAAACCGGGATACATATATTAGAATATGTATGATTAGACATGCCTTCTGAATACATATATCGAACTGTTAAAAATGGGAAGTTTAAGTACATGCAAATGTATATTCCAATTGGGTACTCGTGGGAAAGTACGGACACACACTCACGCTCGGCCGTGACTCTCATCAGTTATTCCCCGTCGGAATACCCTCTCATAAGATGGAATTGATAGTGAGAGCCATCGGTGGAGTCGTCTTGTATGATAGTGAACACGATATGCATGAGCTAATCAATGATTATCTATTCAAACCTAATGGTAGGAAGGGTAGACGTAAGGTTGGAGGGTATCGGGTTTATATCCCATCTAAGGGAGAAGTCACTATCATCCATCAATTTATAGTACGAAGGATCATGAAGGAGTAAATATGAAGAAGACCTGTCTGCTTGACCTTCCGGTGTATCCCGAAGACAGGGATGTGGCATGCGGTACTACTATAATTAGTAGTACCTATATGAAGGAGCGAGATAACCTCAAAAGCCCGGGTGAATTAAAAGAGTTCGTCAGTAGGTGGCGAAATGTGTGGTTATTGGATGGAGATTATGATACATTGAGGGATGAAGAGAAATTACTCGTTGATAACGAGATACCTCACGAGGCAGTCTACGCACAGTTGCTGAATAAGAGTAGGGACGACATAGATCTTGATGATCCGAATGTCAAAATCATGATGAATATAGCAATACCAGCGGCGCTATTGAGAGCATTCATGGTGGGAAATAAATGGGGAGTTGGGACGGATTTGGCTATGGTTCGACTTTATCTCGACCCGTTTCCGGAGCTTAATGACGCAATGCGTAATGGAAATGGGGATCCTCGACCGGCCACATGCAAAAAAATTATGGATGAATAATGCGATACCTCGAGTGTACGTTATTTATGGAGAAGATACAGGTGGCTGCACCTTAGACAGGTAACTGAGGATTCAGTCTCCTCAAAAACATCGCCTCCACATTTGCATAACCACTTTAACTCTTTCCAGTTGTAAGGTATTTTACGGTATTTCTCATCAAGTTCTTCCGAATAATCTTCCGCCATTTGTTTCGCTAGGTACTCCGAGATATACTTCTTTGATGGTTTAGGATCTTCTTCTACCATAAATTCAATATGATATCCCATAGAAACCGGAAACTCGATCACTCGTCGCGTATAATGACTGAGATGGCACGCTATGTCTACGTCAGTCCAGAATCTATGGAGCAATTCCTAATCAGCAAAGGCTTTATTAGAACGATTGTATGCCGTGAGATTGTATATTACCGACACCATGAACTTGATCCAAAGGTTGTGGTAAAGGGTTACACCAGTATTCTGGTTGATGATAATGGAAAGTCCATGGCCACCAGGGGGGCCGGACAGGATAGCATTAAAGTGGCCACCGTGGTAGAAGGTAAGAATAAGACCTATGGGATTGGAAAATTCCCGTATATCACGCGTACGGGTACTACGGAAGAGGTTCTGGCTCGCACACTACAGAGAATGCGGGCCGCATATGCTCGGGGAACCGAGTGGATTCGGGAACAAATCACTAAGGAAGTAATGTCGTCATGAATAATAATGGAGATAAGCCGGTTCGTGAATTTCTGCCTCAACTTACGTTGGAATGCAGTGTCAAGGAGAATGCAGCGGGTGGAGAAACCCTGTCATTCGTGGTCCCATTGGGACCCATTTCCCTTATTTGTATTGCCAACATTCCCGGAGAAGGAGAGACCACGGCTCCTGTCTACGTGAAGTTCAAGGTGGATACGAGACCCATGCAACAGGCCATGGGCCCACGTCCAACGAAACGAGTTCGTAGAGCCCCAATTGGCGATGGTGATGATGTCGAGTGGGAAGAGGGCGATCAAGATCAAGGATAACACCCACACGTAAACTTTGCATGAGGCGCTTCGCCCGAGAAGGGCTTGGCGCCTCATCTGTATGTAGATTCTAGTGTTCTGAGCGTATAATATATCGTGGCCATTCTTGATATGCATGGGAAGATTGGACGGCGGGCACGTGCCGTGAAGCATGTGATCGAGGTATACAAGTCCGTCATCATGCGTCCGAAATTCGGAGCCAAGGAAATGTCTACGGGATGGAAGGAGAGTGATTGGCCAAACGCTACCTTCATATTCAAGGCAATGGAATCCACGTTTCGTTTAACGTGTACTGCTATGTTTAGTCAGGTTCGTGTTGATTGTCGTTGCATTGATGGTGAGACTGATGATATCTGGCAAAGGCCACACCCATTTCATTTCACCGAGAATCACATGTATCAACACTTCGGAAAGGTGAAGCAGAAGGCTCTGATCCTAATGAAGAAAATTGTGTCCAAGCCGGTGTATGATACAATGATGGAGTAGAATGCACATAGTGGTAAACAAGAGGTACACGTGTCATGTCAACTATAGTTTAGTCAAGCCAAACTATGAGTATGAGCTGTAAGATACCCTGATATGTGAAGCCGTAACGGCATATCAGGGCGGCAAATGTAGTGAAATCACGGGACACGCTGTTACTACTGGTGTTCGATTAATCGCTTGGCGAGATTGGACGCTAGCTCCGTCATGAATGAGGGTTGCGATAATCCATGGCGGAGATACTAAAGTGAAACAGCAACGTACGATGGTATGCCACCGGATATTCAACCCGAGGCACAAAATGACCTGGTACTGAAGTAGCAAACAGGCACCTCCGTCATCTGTGAACTTGCGACGGCAGACGGCGGGTCAAATTAATGAAAAAGTGAAATTGCAACCGAGTTATGGTAGATTCACAGGAGAAGTACATGCGATCGTGGTAGAGGTTTCGATGTTCAATTATTCGTGAAGTTGCAATTACGAATAGTTGACAGAACAGAACATAGAACTATATTGTGAAATGGCAACATATTAACTGTAGATCATGCTTATCCACGCGTAATGATAATCGGAGACGATCAATCGTGGATTGCCTGCTCAACATTAAAGGAAACGGTGTCGGTCAATACGGAAAACCAAAATACGACCGTAAGGGACCCGTTCGGAAGTTTGTTGTTGATAATCAATATTTTTATCCGCGCGTATTTAATCATGTAAAATCATGTAACAAATGTGACCCCACGGAAATTCTTGAGCACTATTTGAACCGTAGGATCAATAAGGGCGTGGAACTTGTCACGGGCTCGCTCGTCAAATTAGCATATAGATATAAGAAATTAAATCGGGGCGTGCCTGAATCCCTGGTTCGACAATTTGAAATCCGAGCCGGTATCGACCGTGCTATTAATCGCTCAAGTTTCTCGCTTTATGAATTAGCCCAAGCAGTAAGGCTACAATGCACCATGAAATATGATTGGTGGCTCGGTCTTGATGCAACGCATAATCGTGATGAGGTTCCGGACAAATCTCTTATATTGGCGTTAATACCGATTGTCAAGGATAGACCATTGAATGAAATTATGGCATTAGGACCGAATGATGATAATGAAATTACCAAGTTGATTGAGGTCGCCAAGGTGATGGTGGCATAGGTGAAGTTTTAATATCTAAATTATATTATGGAACCACAATCGGTCGTTACATTCATACATTCTATCGCTGACGGCATCGATCTCGCTGAGCATCCGAGCCTGTCGCTGGTCGCGTCTGACATACATGGGCTTATCGCTGCTATTGAGAACGAAGCGATAGATGCTGAATTCGCCGCTGCCTTTGATCGTATATTCACTAAGCTCGATTTACAAACTGATAAAATGAATATGTTACTTACATATGATTTGAGGAAGGCATTGCCGGCATTCGCCAAAGAATTCGATAGTCAGTTATTGGCTATGCGCGACGCTGGGATGGTGGAATTGGAACCATATGATAGGAAGGCTCATGGCAACATTCCTCCCTCTTATCTCCGGGCCGGTGTCGATACACCCGATGGTAATATGATCTGGGTATCGAAGACTGGAGTACCCAAGTCTGAACCGCCATCCTCGATAGAATACGATATTGAACCAACTTGGCAAGAATTTTCGGTTAGTTAGCGCAGTAAATTATGGAGAATGGATTTTAGATCTCTAGCTACTGCACTAATGCTCGGATGGCGGGCTTTGTCTATCTCTCCAGCGATCAAACGTAGGATCCGCGCTACTTCTTTTGGTTTATCTGATCCTCTAACCTGAAGAGGCGATACTGGAACTGATGTTTTATCAGATATTTCCTCCTTTATACTATCATCAATAAGCCCTTTAATTTCTCCTTCGTAGGCGGCAAATAAATGTCTTAAGTCTGCTTCATCAAATCTTAGTCTATTCATCACATAATTCTCTATGACATCGAAATATTTTTCTGGGATATCTTTGTCTTCTATAGATTCGCCCGCAGATCCGAGTCCCTGTCTAATTCTGATTATAATTTTATCTTTATTATTGTCAATAAAGTCTATTATATTTTGAGATAATGCGAGTTCGAACTGTTCTACTACATCCTCTTCACCAGTTTCCAGTGTATGCTGTAGTGGGTGTCCAGCGGCAAATTTGTAATGATGACATTTACGCATATAATTCACTGAAAATTAAAGAATCAACAACGTATTATCGTATGTGGAGCAGAAAATTTGGATCAACCAATTGGTAGTGATAAGTGACACTATAGTCATAGTTCACTCCACATCAGATGAGGGGGCCCCTCTCGAGCCCACGACTATATTCTGTAATCGCCTAGTACGATTAGCTAAATGTATCGGAAATGAGAATCTTTGTATTCCGGCTATTTATCGTGGATATGGGATCATAGAAATAGATATGAGCCAAGATTTCAAAGGTAAGCGCGAGTTCATGGTGTCAGAGGTCATGAATAGTTAGATATATGGCAAAACCAGATTTTGGTTGTGGTCGACCCGAGTGTGGTGTGTCGACCAATATCGCGGAACAGTTAACTTTTGGAGTAGGGTTTGAGTTTATGACAGGTTCCTTCAGGGAGCCTTGCGAAATCTGCGCTAGGGCATGGGAGAAGTTATACCCTGAAGATGCTCCATGTTGGCCGCCCCCAAGCCGCAAAGTGAAGGATTGAAATATGAAGCCACCTAAATCTGAAAAAGAAGCACTGGAAGCCATACGAACGGCCGTTCGGACCGGCAAGGTTGAAATGGCTCCTTCTGATATGGTGGGGTCGCTTTATCTATATGTGGATAAGATATTAGAAGCTGTGGGACATCCGGAGGCGATGGTAACAGATGAGTCACTAATATCGGACTTCATGGATATGAATCTATCGAAGAAAGATATGGATAAATGGTATGAAGATATTAGTCGGAAGTTGAAAATTAAAATCAACCCCCGAGATTCTATCATATCAATAGCTAATAACTTAAAAACCTGTGGGATGAACTAACTCCCAAAAACAAAATAGCTCAGTTGTTCTGTAGCGGTTGGGGCAGCTGTCACTGTTGCCGATACGGATATCAACGGTACGCCTGCCGAAGCTGTTGGGCCCGCCATCATGAAAATGGCACCCGGAGCCAAGTCAAAATTAACTGTTACTGATCCGTTAATTTTCAATCCGACAGCCGCTGTCATATTATTCTTAACTAACACCATTGATGCAGATGCTACTGATCCGAATGGAATATCATACGTAGTAGGTGGGGTCATAGTGGTAGGTACATCTATAGTACCTACGTTTTGGGCATCGCAATTCCCCTGAGCCCCGAATGTAGATACTCCCGAGTTGACCGGAGCCGACGGAGGAGTGAACTGAACGCCTAGGGTTACGGTAAATTGTGAGGCTGGCATCTTATATATTCTATTTAATTGAAAGCTTAACCAGATGTAAGGTCTATTTAATATGCATAAACATGTAGATATGGATGTTATTAATGGGTTTATTGAAGATAGACTAAATGCGATGCTTTCCCGACCCGCTATGTGGGGGACCATGTTCGCAGTTGAGATGCAAGTTCTGTTGTTACTGGAAATGACAGTATTGCACCGTCTATCCATCGAAGAATTTCGTAAATCATATTGTGACTTTATTAATGAAAAGGCACCTGATCCTAGACCAGTTCCACTTGCATTCCGTGTTGATGATGATATCAACCGTCTTGCATCAATCTTGACCGAATTTCGAAGCATTCTGTCCGCGGGATAAATATGAAGCATATCGGAGCCAAAAGTACCTCCGGACCGGAGGCCATACTAATTGCAGCTATTAAATACTGGATGGATCCCGATATTAAAATGTTCAAGGATAAAATACTATCGATATATCATGATCATCCTGAAGATTTTGATAGCAAATCTGAAATTCGATTAGGAACAATTACAGCCAGATACGCTCCGATAGACAAAATCATTGACCACTTCTGGATTGCGTCTCATAATGATAAAGTCATCAAATTTATGATTGAGATGGCGGTTACACAAAGAAAAGATTCGGACATTCGTGGAAATATGGTCTGGGCTAAGGATTTCGTGAGACATTCGATCTTGTCAGAATTCGGATCTTGGATTAAGGAATGTCGTAAATCATAAATTGGTTCATGTAATAATTGACAGTGGATAAGTCAGACTCTACATGTGTAATATGCAAGGCCAAGGATCCAAATTTCGCTTGGTTCATGTGTGATGGTGGGAACGTAGATGGCAGAATATATTTATACTGTCATAGATGCACCCATAAATGTGAAATCTGTTCTGACTTTGCAACTAATATCTATCAATTGCGCATAGCAGTAATCATTCATGGAAATGAGGAAGGTTCTCCATTAGTTACCTTCGAAAGAGATGTTGGTAGATGCGATGAGCATCCTCCCAATATCGGTGACAAAGATATAGGGGTACATCATGCGAGTGGTGTTACTGGAAGAATTGAACCGGGGAACTCTAAAATTGTTCAAATCGAATTAATATCGAGGTTAGCTACACCTGAAGAATTTCAGATACTTACAATAATGACGGAATAGTTATGGCTAAACCAGGATATTGGGAGGACAAATTCAGAGAGTCTTTACCAAGATTTCTTGCTCGATGGTATGTCTACACTAATATCGATCAAATTGAAGCCTCGTGTTTCTATCATGGTGTGAAATCATTGATGAAATTCACGGGTGGATTCTATTCCGTGGATAAAATCGGATGTTGGATTTGTTCCAATCATGATATGGTAAAACGCATAAATAAGATGCTGAAAAATTCAAAGGATCCGATCATTCGTTATGCATATCTCCACATGGCATCTCCACGTCAGTTCGATCGAACTTTACGTGATGCTCTGATTGAGGAATCAGGGAAGGCCATTCAGAGTACTCCGTGGTGGAAGAATAACGTAGAGAAAATCCGGAAATTAGCGCGTAGGACACGTATTGTATCTCAGGTGATGGAGAGCTAAATGACTACAAAGCATGCGTTTCAGACCGGTGTAGGCGATATTACAGCGCTAGTAATGAGCGATGGCGAATTCTATGAACTTTGTAATGAGATTGAATCGAAAATGGAAAAGATGATTACGAAGGATCAGGTTCAACGTCTCCGTGATAACGGTCATATTCCGATGATCAAGCGCGGCTCACTCACTCAGTTCATCTTCGACAAGTACGAAGTTGAAACCAATATGTTGTCGGTTATCATCCGCGGCAATGGACCTGCCGTGTTTGCAAGAACTTTCAGCCAAGGGCAGGCATGATGAAAGAAATTAAGTGGCTGGTCCGCAAGAACAGGTGTTTTCTCGCACGGAGCCCAGCCGATAGGGGGTGGTATTGGTCGGACTCCGAGTGTGACGCTGAACCATTGACAGAAGAATTTGCCCGTGGCGTGGTCGCCGCCTGTCTGGCGATGGATGTTCGGCGAGAAAACATTCAGATTCGAGAGTATGAATGATGCTGGACACGCTGTGCGGACTTGCAACAGAAAAATGCCACTGTGGCAAGACAGCTATCGCATGGTATGAGTTTGTTACACAGTATAGCTTTCGAGGATATATTATGAGCGTTTGCGAGGATCATGATAAATATGATCGATCCGCTTGGCGGTTGCTTTCTCCTGAAGAAGCTATCATAAAAATAGTTATGGATGTATGAGTAAATTCGCAGATTTCACGTGTAAGATATTTTGTATCGGTACATTGGCACGTGAAGCTGCGATGACGGCTATTTCGACTGGTACAAATACACAGTTTGTAATAGCAGCGCCTAGTGCAAACAGTACCAGAAGTCGGTGCTGCGTGCTGCGAATATCGACATCGGTGATGATATGCCAGTCATGAAGCCAGTTAGGCTAAGTCTGGAACTTTCACTTCAGTGTAATGAGCGGCTGGAGTTACTGGCATCCAAGCTCTGTGCAACAAAGAGTGAAGTTCTTCGGCGTGCTGTTACTCTGTATGCCGAGTGCTTGAAAGCTAAAGAAGAAGGATTACACGTTGGAATTGCAGACAAGGGTCAGTCACTGATGAAAGAGTTCATCGGACTGGAGGGATAAATACCTATGGATGAACTACTCGATCAGATAGAGGAATTGGCCATGACGACCGATTCTTCTACTGATAATTATGATGGCATGTTAGGAGATTTAGCACTAAACGTTAACGGTGCCATGACCAATGGCTTGTTCCAATTTGATAGATCGATCTTTCCCGCAGACATGTTGTGGATCAAACCATATTTAACTTCGATTTTACGGATAACGCAAAGACCTATACTGAAATTAACGTTTGTTGAAGCAACCAGACGAACATGGAATGATCCGTTTGACACTATCTTAAATATTAGGTATAATGCTCCAAGTGGCGCCGCACTGAAAATAACATTCAATGGCGGATTTTTTGGGCATAGGGAGAAGTACCTGAGTATAACTTTCACAATTCTGAATTTTTCAATCTACTCTTCAATTCGTGTGAGGTCGGGTCATAGTGTATACAGAAGAAGATTTCGAGGCCCGGTCATAACTCGGATCAAAAATCTTCTGAATTTATACGCCATGCGTGATATATCGATCATGATGGAAGAATAATGAAATTATACTTCTTCGATGACACGCCAGCGATTTCAGGTGAACCACATGGGCCACTCGGATTAACGCATTGTGGCACGGCGACTGTTGATTATGAATACCAGGTTGAGCAGACGGTAATCGACGCTGGTCGGGATCATCCTAAGATTATACGAATCACTTGCCCTGAACTCGGTTGTAGCTGGAAACGCATTTCCTCGACAAGCTTCGAAGAAGTGTACGACAATCAAAATGAAACAGACAGCAGTTCGGTTCACGCCTCAGGAAGCGGCTCTATTGGAGGAGATCCGAAAAGTTAATGGACTACCCAGCAGGGCGAGCGCGCTTCGGTTTGTCATTCGAAATGCCGGAAATTTTGAGCTTCCGCATGTACGAAAATCTATGAAGATCACGATGACGGAAAAGAAGTTGGACGGTCTTATCAAGCAGCTGCTCCGTGCTGTCATTCGGTTTGCGAAGACGAGCGGGTATGATAAGCCGGGCTTCACTTGCCTGGTCCATGATCTCTGGGGTGATGAAGAGGATTAACCGTAAATCTTGAACTTGCACGTGTAAAATAGATCAGAACGGGAAAAGACGCTAGATGTTCGTTCAAGCCACAATCAGCACTAATGCAGGTAGTAAGCTTGAATTACACTGATGGCTGAGATCCCCGGAGAAAAGAAACCATGTGTCCAGTTGCTGCTACTAGGCCCAGTGCCCTCGAGACTCTCAAGGCCCTTGCCAACAAGAAGACCACCTCCGTCGTCACCAACCTCTCGGTTGAGATGACCGATCCTGCGATTTCTGGTGCGAGTCGAGATAAGGGGAAGTCGACTGTGAAGCTAGGCTTCGATCCTAGCATTGCCGATAGTGCCGCCCACGCTTCCGAGTTGAAGTCCGCACTTGACAGGGCTAAGGCCGAGTTCGAAATCATGCAGGCGACGATGCGCGATTACGGCGCCAAGAAACGCGAATCATACAACAACACCTTCAAGACCAATATCACGACAGTTTGTGTTCCATACCTTGTCGACGTCCTCCATGATGGTAACTCCGACACTCCGGGGCGTGAGACTAACTATGTTCAGGTCATTTGCAGTAACAAGTACAGCCTGAGTCAGGAGTCCGTGTTGGCCCTCGAGAAGGATATCGAGCCGGCGGTTTTCAGCAAGCTCTTCGAAAAGGAAACCACGAAGACCCTCAAGCCCAATGCCGAGCAACTCATCCGAAGTTTGTTTGAGGAGATGGGGTTGAAGGATGACGAGCTTGAGAACTCCATGTCCTCTCTCTTTGACACCACGGTCAAGGTCAAGGCGACGGAGAATTACGAGAGGGAGATCAAGGACGCGCCCGAGGCCGTGCAGACGATCCTCGGCCAGACGGTCACCCGCGTCAACCCCGGGATCAAGTTCAGTTAACCCAAAATTTCTCGCGTCTTGCCCTGGAGTAACACCATGAACAGCGCACGGAAGACCAAAGCTGCCATGGTGAGAATCGCCCTTTCCAGGTTTCAGGGCAAGACGGTGACCATTGGTGAAGCGGCTGCCATTCAAGCCTATATGTTCCTCATTAATCGCCGCCAAGAGTTGGCTTTCAATGAAGCCATTAATGAAGCTATCAGGAATGCTAGAGTTAAGGCATACTTGGAAGAATCCAATACTAGACTCGTTGCAGGAGTGATGAATGAATAATGAAATACCCTGAAATTCCAATTGCTATATATCAGGCTTACTCTGATGGGCCGAACAAATACATAGCAGTCTGTATCATAAACCCAACGAGTCTTGTAGCAAATGGCGCAACAGAGAAAGAAGCAGTTGCACGACTGAAACGACAGTTGATCATGAACATCACATCAGCGAGGCCGCATAGTAATATTTTTGCACACGTTAAATATGACGTCATTTCCCTTGAAAATGAACTTGTTACAGAAGTAATGGATGAATAACATGTCTCTACCTAAGGAGGGCATATATACACTGTTGGTTGAAGGTCGGAGCTATCTCTGGATGGTTCGTCGATCAGGTGATAGTTCCAACCTCCGAATTACCGTGCAAAGAGAAGATGCTGGAGAATGGTTCCTATCGATGATTTCAATAGAATTATTCCAGAAAATTTATAAAAATGGTATCTATCATAATAATGTCGTAGCGCCGGCCGACGTTAAAAAATTTATCATGAAAAGATTTCAAGTGTAAACTAGGAGTAGTTCATGGGTGCAGATAATAAAATTCGGATTGGATTACGAAATATTCTACTATTGCTGTTGGTGTTATTCTTAGCTGCCATGGTAATCAATCTAGGTTGGGAGGTCGGATTCGATTTGACATTGCTCTACCGAGGATTCATTTTTCGTCACTTTCACTGATATTTAGATTTTCAATCTCACTCTAAAGTAGAATGCGCGAAGTACGGTTTAAGGTTATCTTGTAGTAGTTAGATATGCATGGTACATATTTCCGAAATGTCTGACCCGAGTCAGCCCATTCCGTGGGTATATTCATGACTGTGTATGTAAATCAAGAAGTAATTGAAGAAATCGAAGACGAAGAAGTCGAAGCTATCGCAGATGATTTGCTCTTGCTAGAGATGGTAAGAGCAATCGTTCCTCATCCTGAGAAAGTGAAGGTTGATGAACACTGCGATGTAACCACTGGAGAAGCATGGAAGATTCTTACTATTCGTGTAGACTCCAGAGATTTAGGAATTGTAATCGGTAGACATGGCAGAACTATCGATCTATTCAAAACCTACATTAGTCTAATCGGCGCTAGGCGTGGGTATCCAATTTCTATTACAATTGCCGGTACTAACGGGCATATGAGAGGAAAGGTTCCAGTAGTTGAACATCGTAAGAATGTACAGTAATACATGGAATTAAATCGCGAAGTACTTTTGACCTTTATACTATCGTGGTATGCTGAATATAAGCATTGGACCTCAGGGATAAATTATAAACCCAAGGCCATAATTGACCAAGGTAAGTTAGCAAAGTCCGCCATTAACGCCAGATCTATTGGCGAGTTATTGGTAGTATTCTGCAATTCTATCAATATATCTATGTCTGAAGTTGGCCATAAATGTGAAATACCCATGCCACGTATGACTGAAATAATTATGACCAATACGATAATTACGCCGGAAGAATCGAAAATTATATGGAAAATATTGGACGAGGAATATAAGAAATTTTATGAAAAATGAGGATCTAAATAGCAGGATGATATCGGATTTGGCAAGGGCCGAAATATACGCATATGAAAACCCTCGTTCCATAATTGCGTGTGTGATGAATAATTATCAATATAAGGGAATCATTAATAGCTGGAGGTATTACATCGAAGATGCTGGGATATGCTACAGTAGAGAATTACATATTGAATATTTTACTAATCCGATTAAAGGATACCATTTTCAGATTCCGCTGACTATGGAATTTATGGTGCCTTACGAGGTTATGGAAAGCTAATCATATGATAAGGATATTTCACTAGTCACAGAACAAATAGAATGGGATGTTGAATGGATGCATGGACACGAATTGACTGAGGATATGCTCGACGCAATAGTTTAGTCACTCATTATTTTGTAAATTTCTTCTTCCTCTGCTGTGAGCTTCTGCAAATAAGTTGTATAGTAAGTTCCAACATAAAAACAATCGATAATTGCCCACAGACCTTTAATTAGATCGGTGTCACATAGACCGTTAACTATTGTACCGGGTGGGCTGTATTCTTTCCAATAACGTATTACTACTTTAATCTTCTGACTCATGTTTCATCCGGTAATCGTCACTATTACGTTCGCGTTCATGCTCCATTTGGCGCTGTTTCTTCAATTCATAGGAATCTATGGCTTTTGATTTCTTGCAGATTGAACCACATATTTTAGCATCTGTATTATAGAGGATGATTATTTTTCCTTTGGGTTCTGCTGCTACTATTTTGCCAAACATACCTTTGGCGGTTTGTAGCGCAGCTTGTATCGTCGGTGAATGAGCAACAACGACTCCACTCGAGTTTTTCAATTCCCACGGGTATAAAATGTGTGTGCTCCTTAGATTCTAGGCAATAATAAAGGGCGCACAACTTTACATCTAGTATTGTATTTCAAATGACCACACCGAAGTTAGTCACAGTTAAGAATGAACCCAATGCGCAAGTCATCGACCTGTTGACCAGTCTACTCGAACGAGCGAAATCTGGAGAATCTGTCGGAATTGTATACATTGAGATGATTAGAGGCGGTCAATGTTCCTCCGGAGCCAGAGGAGAGGTTAGCGGCCCAGAAACCATATATGCCATTGAGATGATGAAATGGGATATATTAAATTCCAGAACTAGACACCCTATCGGATGAAAATATACTAAATTCTGGTGTATGAACGATGTGCCACATCCTAAGGCCGCAGGATTAATATTCCTGGAAACGGAGGAAGATTTCAGAAAATTTCAACTCTTGAGTTTGAAATCTGTTATCGATTTATGCAGAGAAGGTATTACCGGTAAATCAGAAATCATCATTCAATTCATGTTTAATATTGATAGTTCCATACAATCGGATGGACATAAATTTTATCTGACGGCATTTAATACTGTGCCCAAATGCTATTTATTCGATGTCATCCCTTCTAAGTATGTTGTATATAGCAGCATTAAACAGATTGAAGTTTATAGAAATATTCACGTATTCGACTTGTCTCCAGAAGATTTATACGCCATGGTATCCGAATTTTATGTTAGTCGGCTAATGAACATGTAAGTGTAAGGTGTAACTATGCTGGTCAAATATAACCCCTCGTATATGCTAAAGACAGGTCATATACTCACGAGGGATGGACCATGGCCAGAGCTAGGCTTAGTAAAAGGCAGTTTCGTGCATATCAGACGATTCTAGGTAGACGGGCGCCGCCGTCGTGTGATCTTTGTGTCCAGTGGCTCTACAAGAATGAAGGAGTAGGAGCAGCGGCCGGTGCTTGGATGTTTGCGAAGGAATATGGTAGAAGAGAAGGAGTAGATCTAAAGAGACTCCAGCTCATAGTAATACAATCTAAGTCATCTGAATACGCTTATAAATTCGCCCGAGATGTCTCCGGAGCGAACATTAGACGATTACAGAAAGTGGTCATTCGATATGGTACTGCTAAACAGATGGCGTTGTTTGCTCAACATGTACCTGGGGCAAATAAGGCTCTACTGGAAGCGTTTATTCTAGTTAAGGAAGTTATGGAAATATGAGAGAAGGTAGAGCCGAGTTCATCAGGCATTCTGATCCGGAAGAAGAAGAGGACGAATTTTCCGAGGATCAAGTTGTGGCCGGAATATTCTGTACGGGCTGTGATAAGATGGTTATATTTGAAAATGAAGATGATATCGGAAATAATATTGAAAGGTTCATCATGGAATTTGCAAATATTCATTCATCGCACAAGGAGATTGTAATATTAGCTGCCGATGATGACGAAGAAGACGCATATCACGCAATTGCTACCATGATTAGAACAAATTGAATAATGGGCAAGAAGAAGCCGTGGAGATCATCAAACGGCATATTCATGCTACACTGCATATTTCATAAGGATCCAGTCCCATCGTTACGAGTCTGGCCAAATGGAAAGTTCTATTGTCTCGGGTGTAAGGAAAAAGGAAAGATAAAAGATTTTCCACGGCTGTACTCGATGATCAATGATTTCGATCCTGAATATTCAGGACAACTAACACTATGGATAACAAATCGCCTTGGATGCCCATCGGAATAGTGAGTAATAATTGTATTACAACTGATCGTGCATCCGACCAACTCGAAAATGACATCAGAAATGCCATCAGGTTGGGCAGAGATCCAAAAGAACTGATTGATATCATTAGTAAAATCGTAGCAGAAGAAGTGATGGACACATGAAGAAACTTGTAACTGAATACAATTGGGATTGCATGTACAGAATCGTCAAGGCATCATCAGACGCCATAGTGAAGAAGATACTAAAGGAACAAACAGAGCCAAAGAAGAAGGCCCGTGTTTGAGCAACTCATCATATTCATAGTCGCTTTAATGACAAGTCCATGTCCTCCCGACATGGTTAAAGTACCAAAACATAACGCGTGTATAGATAAATATGAATGGCCAAATATCAAGGGGCAAAAACCGGAAGTCGGGCTAAGCGGATTGCCGAATATTTATGATGAGAAAAGAGGCATAATTAAAAACGCCAAGCAGTTATGCGAAAGTGTTGGCAAAAGACCATGTGACATGGACGAGTGGATAGAATCTTGTCGCGGGCCTCGAGGTTCTGATTACCCATGGGGCAATGTGCTGCCGGATCTGTTAAGAACAATTCCAAGCAAAGCCAAATGCAATTACGCGCAACCATTTACAGATCCGATTGAAATGGAAGTGTGGAGACGCAACCCAAAAGAATTTGAAAGATTGGATAAGCGAGACCCATCCGGAACTAGAGGATGTGTTTCGGCCAGCGGCGCAGAAGACATGATGGGAAACGTGGAGGAGTGGGTGGTTTGCCCATCTTATATGACTAAATCTGGCTGGTGTTTAGCAGGGCGCTACTGGTCAGAGGCTTATAAATGTAATAAGATGGCCGCAGGGCATGATCCAGGATGGTGGTACTACGAGAGTGGAACCCGTTGCTGCTTAACTATTGTGGAGTAATGCCAGATTATGTTACAATGATAGAATGAAACCAAATAATAGAAGCAAATTCCCCGATAAACACGAATCTCATGGTCATGCCCCACATGTTAATTGTGGGTTTCGATCATTAGAATATCAGACATGGGTAAACATGATTGCTCGATGTACAAACGAAAAACATATTAGCTATCCACATTATGGAGGTCGGGGCATCAAGGTTTGTGATCGATGGATGAATTCCTTCATCGCATTCTACGAAGATATGGGGCCTAGGCCCACTTCAAAACATTCTATAGATCGCATCGATTACGACGGAAATTATGAACCGGATAACTGCAGATGGGCGACACTTAAAGAACAGATGCGTAATAGACCTGGTAATCATCATGTCACGGCCAATGGTCAGACTTTAACCGTCGTTGAATGGGCTGAGAAATTGGGTGTAAACGCGGATGCTCTATACATTCGACTTAAAAAAGGCTGGAGTCACGAACGTGTAGTTAATGAACCTGTTGGTCGGAAGCCATCGAGGTACACCGAGAAATTCGGTGCGCAAAAAGCTCGATTACGACGGCTTCAGGCTGCCGGTCTATGTGTAAATTGTGGTAAGCCTGCGGCTCCTAATAAATCTCGCTGTGAATCATGTGCCGCATTACGTAGGAAATAATCCAAATCCTATATTTTCCAACCGTCGGGCGGGCGGTTTAGGTAAGATAATGTAGTATAATCGTCTAGTTCGAGGGGGTATTACGTCTAGCTTCTCGGAGTGTATAATTTGAATGTCGATTAGGAGGATTCCCATGGCTATTTGTGAACATGAACCGTTAAGCAAGCAACCGAATCTGATGTCAAGGGAGAAGCGTGAGTGGTGGACGACGCAATGGAAGGAAGGATTCGATCAACCTCGAGTTGCGGTCTTGCACAATACAATGAATACGACTCCGCGTCCAACAAAACCCGATCAATCAATTGCTTCGGGATTTATGAGATTGAATAAATTTCATGATCGAGAGTCAGGCGAGATACTGAAAGCCATTTTGGAACTCGATCCCCACTTCTTTGATACGTACCCGCGGTTAGGAACTGACCCTCTAACTGGGGACCAGTTCCAGTTGTTTGCAAAAGCGGTTATTGGGGAAGCTGCGCAAGCTTTCTACCGATTCGGATTAACTGCTTACGGTAAACCCAGGCTGCGTAAAAACGCACCACTGGCTGCTATCTAAAACGACAGGAAACCAAATAAGGCAAGGTAAGGAGACTGGTATGAAATCGGCAATCTGCAAACTAGTTGGTGTAAGCAGGTATTCTCAAGGTAAACATTACTCGAAACAGGAGGTACCAGAAGAGAATGGAGAAAGCTATGATAACTACGAGCGTCGTACATGGCGTAATAGAATACATGTCACTAGAGATGGATACATGTATATTCCCGGCAATCAAATTGCCGAGGCGGTCAAAATTGGGGCTCAATATTTGTCTTTGAAGGTTAAGGGAAAGGGTAACTCGACGTGGACTAAGAATTTTAGGTCCGGGATTATGATAATGGATGGTATCAAATTGCCAATCCTCGCGAAAGATGTGCCAGGAGAAGAGTTATTTGTCCCTTCTAACGGACAGAAAGGTGGTGGAACCAGAGTCCCGAAAATTTTTCCGTATGTTGATGAATGGGTTGGCATCATTACTGCCCACATCTTTGATGATTCAATTATTGAAGAGGTATTTACAGAAGTTCTTAGGTGCGCTGGACAACTTATTGGCCTCGGTCGTTATAGACCAGGAGTTGGTGGCCATTATGGACGTTTCGGTGTAGAGTCCATTGAATGGCGCAATGAACAACAAACGATGGCTGCCATCGGGGGTGTTGCATCATGAAATTTCAAAGCACACCAGAACAACAAGCGGTAAGAGCCAAACTAACAGAATATTTTGAAAAGCAACTGGACGGAGCCGAGTTATCATGGCTACTTATCGAACATGATACGGGAATCAAAATGGACACGGGTGGCAGAAATATGGTTCGTGATGTGCTTGATAAATTACGGGGTAAAGGATCATCACGAGAATCCGTGCGCGGAGAAGGTGTGATACTGTCAAGCCCCTCGAATGCTATGAAAATCGTCGATGAATGTGGGCGTCGGGTGGGCAACGCAATCAAGGGATGGGGCAGAGCGGTTGAAAATGTGCATCAACGTTTCGCCGATCGTATGAACTCAGATGATCGGCGAAGGCTCTCAGAACGTATGGGATTTGTAGGAGCCTTGCGTGGATATGCTATGGGTTGTCTCAAACCATCACCTCAAATGAAGAAACCAGACGATACGGTGTGATAGGATAGGGTGAGATACGGCACGGTATGATGAGATACGGTCCGGTGCAGTGCGGTGCAGTGCGGTAAGATGGCACTAAGAGGTAGGAATGTTTCTTAGTGCACCATATGAGGTGTGGTGCGGTAGGATGCGTTATGGTTCAGTCCGGTGTGGTGGAGTAAGATTCGGTCCAGTCAGGTGCGATGAGGTAAGGGCGCTGAGAGGTAGGAATATTTCTCAGCGCACCACATAAGGTGCGGTGCGGTAGGATGCGTTATGGTTCAGTCCGGTGTGGTGGAGTAAGATTCGGTTCGATGCGGTACGGTAAGATGTGGTGAGGTAAGGGCGCTAAAGGAAGATTTTTCTTCCTTTAGCGAGTTTCATTATTCTCCCTCGGAATCATCTTCTCCTTCTCTGTAGCGTAGGAGGATAAATATGAAGACTTGTCTGTGGTGCGGAAAGCCGATTATGCAAAACGAACACTGGTATGGACCAGCCGAGCATCCATCCCAATTTGGGCCATTCTGTTCAGGATCCTGTTCGCTTAATCACCATGCCTCAATCGATCCATTTCCCGGTGAGGTCGTTCCTGAAAGACCAGATATCGTAGACGACATTAAGGCGGCTCTTGAGAAAGGACGCAAAGAATATGAACTTGCATCAAAATCCCGATCTGCTGTTGCTGTAGATCCTAAGCTACGGTTCAAATAGTATGACTGAATTAGATATAACATGTATGTGCGAGATAACGATTAATATAGGTCATCAATATAATGAGTGTAATCGAGAGGCTACTAAATTTTATTTCGATGGCTATAAATTCCGAGCTAGGTGTGAACTACATAGCAAGGATAATTATTACAATCGTATAATTGCGATCACAAAAGAAGAGTTCATTGTTGGACGAATCATGAGTTCATAGATGTCATATAATTGCGATTATCCGATCGGCACTGCTCATTGCAACATGACAGCAACGTTACTTTATACGCATGTACTTAGTGGGATATTGATCATAACTACGCGATGTGCATGTCATCCGATATCGTCTGCAGAGTCCAAATTTTTCAACATGAGGCAAGTCACGCCGGATGAATTGGAAGATTTGCAAGAAGCAGCACGCGTGCATGCAATCTAGTGGGCCGAAAATCAGAAAATGGATAATGTAAAATGAATTATGCCGAATGCACCTCCACTGGAATGGGTCGGGTTGAAGTTTAAGAAATGGGAGCGGGTACGTACCGCTTCGAGTTTAGATAAACGCGATTACACGGAAGAGGGTCAACTGTCACGACGACCTGATGCGATAGGGACTATCACCGACTTGTCTAATTCCCACGGATTATGCTTCCGAGTGGATTATGATGGTGGTGGTTCCGGATGGTTTGATCCTGATGAGCTATGCTTGATGTAATAATATCGATCGTAGATTGATAGCTGTTATGTGTATGCTAAAGTATGGTAATGCCTGCGAATCTTTTAGTCGATATTCTAACAACTAAATGCAGAATCCTCGGAACGAATGTTAGGTTTGTCCCTGGAGATCTTAATTTGGCTGCCCGGAATCCTGAAAAATATTTCAATGCATCAGTCAATATTGATTTTATGCTATCGCGTGCCTCAATTGGCTGTACATTTCATTGTTCTCAAACCGATAGAACGATAGCGAAGCGAGTATTAAGAGTTATCGATCCGACTTTGACTCGGGGCGCATTACGAGCAAAGTCCGTAAAGTCGGCGATGAACAAGTTAATATTTGATATTCGTGAAGCGGGTAAAAATGCCATTGAATCAGCAGATAAATCTAATATGGATGATCGTGTACGCAAATTATATAAAACTAGACACAGAAGAGAATTAAAAGGTCGTACGATGGCGGCCGTGCAATCCATACAAGACGCTATCATATCAGCTCCTAACATCACAATGCAAGATTTAGAAGATATCTGGAGGAATTGCCAGGCGCGCATGGTGATGGAATCGTAGTCATGGACGACTCTCTGGTTTGTCCTTTTTGCCATAGACCTGTGGTGCATCTTAAGCGACACCATCTTGTGCCTAGAAGTAGGGGTGGGCAAGAGAAGATCGATTCGTGCCTCGATTGTCACCGCGCTATCCACGCGTTCTTTCCTCTCAAAGAATTAGAATCAAAGTATCACACGGTCGAAGCATTGATGGCCAACGACAGATTTCGAAAGATGATACAATGGATCTCTAAACATGATCCGACAAGACGGCAAACAGTCCGTGGACCTCGAGATCAGCAGAAAAGAGCCAAGTATAGATAATGAATTGTGAAGGTTGGTGGTGTAGAGAAGAAAGTAATGTAACCGAAGCGAAGAATTTTATTGAAAGCATAGGTATCATCCCTCCATTTGATAGATATAGAGTTTTTGCATTATGTGATAGATGCTTAAATAAATTTAAGAACATAGATAGCGTAAAATTCGAAAAGAACTGGCGTATGATTTCACGTGAAAGTTATGTGATATTGTGGGTAATGGAAACATGAATAAGACGTGCGCAATATGTGGTGAGGAAATAAATAGGAAGCGCCTTGAACTGCTTCCTCATACTACCACTTGTGTCAAATGTTCATCCGAGTGTAAAAAATCTATAAATGATGTCAAAAATTCTGCTATTGTCCAGCATACTGGCGGACTCCATGAAAAATACTTAAAGGAAGAAGATGTAGATGAATGAATTCGAGAATGAATTTTGTGAGGGATTTTGCATATGCGCCAAAGCAAAAGCTACCCACTATGTCCAAAATCTCTGTTGGCGTAATTTCAAATACTTTGGTGTTTGTGATAACTGTCTTAGAGGTTATAACGAAGACATAGATCATTTCAGAGTTCTTTCTGAAGCAGAAACAATAGTGCTCCAAATTATGGAAGAAAAATGAAATTACCATCAGTTGCCATGTTAGCGATCGTTTTCTTAGTATCAGATTGCGATACTAAGCCCAAACCTGTCTATCTATCTGTGCCAGAAGTCTTAATCCCGATTGAAGTCATATACGACGAGGTGAAAACTGAACCAGAGGTTGAACTCGAAACGAGGATACTCGGATCATATGAAACTAGGTATTTGACTCTGGGTGCCGAGAGAAATAGAGCCAATAATATTAAAATTGCTGCAAGCAGAGTCAATATTGAATTGCAGCCAAATCAACAATTCAGCTATAATGATGCTGTTGGTACAAGAACTGAAGACAATGGTTTTGTACTAGCGCCCACCATATTTGATGGAGAAATCAAACCTGGTATCGGAGGAGGAGTCTGTCAAGTTAGTTCCACGATATATGCCGCCGCGTTAATGTCAAATCTTGCGATCGTGTATAGACGACCACATACTCGAGTATCTAAATATATTCCGGCCGGATTAGACGCTACTGTGGCATACCCAGAGGAATGTAAAGATGACGCTAAATGTGATGCAGTAGATTTAGTTATCGCTAATACCTGGTCATCACCCATAAAACTCCAGACATCCATCACTGATAATAAAGGCATCGCAAAATTACGTGTTGAATTCACCACTTTGATACGCAAAAATGATGTATATGATGGACCGGGACCTATATTTACAACCAAATATAAATGGTACTCAAGGACATTTGAGGATTACACGACTGAAATACGAAAATTGGACTCCAATATAGATGAAAAGGAAATTCAAAAAGGGCGAAATGGGATTTATGTATATTCTACCTTGACATATGAATATGACAATAGATTAAATAATATGACTAGAAAATGGAAGAGCCGATACCCGGCAGTTACGAGAATACTCGAAGTAGGCCCGGACTGGGTAGACAGGGCCGATGCCGGGGACTCTGACCCCTGAGACTGGGTTTTAACCCCGAGAAATCTTTATTTGGCCTTTGGTGCCGCCGTGGGGGCCGCCGTGGGGGTCACGGTGACCACTGGAGCCGCAGTTGGCGCTGCTGTAGGGGCAACGGTCGGAGCTGCCGTGGGGGCCACTGTCGCCGTAGGAGCCGTTACAACCGAGGATGCTGCATCTGCAGAGGTGGTTGGAGTCTGCGAGGTACAAGCAGCCAAAACCAGGGCACAACCTAGAATTAACACGATCTTCATGTATTCGGTACGGCAATAAAGTTGTAACATAGTGAGTGTACGGTAGGCTAATATCATGATCTGCCATCAATTGGATAAGTTCGCACTTAAATCCGATTTCCGGGTTTATGGGCGAATGAATGCCGTCCGGATGGTTATTAATCGTATTAAATATTTGACAATTACGTCTGAAAGATTCAAGACCGAATTTACTAGATTTAGAATAGAATCAGAGTTCAATTTTCCTGGACACCTAATTGGGCAAGCCTTGACATATTTAGTGAATGAAGGATTCTTGGAAAAGTCACCAGCGGATAAGAATTCAACTTTCGGCATTCGAATAAATAAGCACATCGGTCGTCTCAAGTGGTATGGAGAGTTAAAAAAATGGCAATTCGAATATGATGAATGCAAGCCACCGACAGGACGGCGCACCAGCATACCGAGAATGCGTTTCTTCCCTCAAATAATAACTAAAAGCATGGTTATTCCAACTGGAATTTGGGATGAATCGACATATTGCATACTAGAGGAATCCGACACATACAAAGAATTTGTAAATTATATAGCTAAATTAAATGAACGTAATGTTTGTCCTAAATGTGGGCAAGAGTTGGAAGTTGACCGTAAACATCACCAAAGTAAATGCAAGATGAATATTGTTAAAGGGATAATGGGTCTATGAGTCTACCCGAAAAGCTTGCAAATCTATGGTTTGATTATCAAAATAATCCACCAAAACATAAGCAAGAAACGGCAGATGAACTATATTTAAAAATCACACTTATGTGCCTGGAGCGTTCCCGTAGTGGATGTAGCGCATTGCGTTTTCATTGGGGCTGCAAGTCTGACGATAAGTCAGAATGGGAAGAACAACATAAAGTTGTTGAAGAAGTCGTCCATCGTTTACAAGCGGATGGGCTGAACGCAGATTGTACTCAAGAATTTCCTGAAGAGTATTTCAATGCTTATGACGAACGAGTACAACCAACGGGGCATCACAATATTGAGGTAGATTGGAAAGATACAATAGTAAGAGATAAGAGATTTAATCATTGAGGAAATCATGAGCAAAATTGAGACCACGTTCCATTGTTTCATGGTGAGAAGATGAACCTGGTCGTAACTGCGACGGAGGGTCATGAGTGAGAAGTCGGATTCCTTGTTGGCTGGTGCATTCGCATCCTACGTTGCTGAGCAGGATCGCAAGAAGAATAGGAAGGAATGCCGGTGCGATACATGTGGTATGCTTGAGTGGGGAGTGCCTGGTCAGCTACACATTTTCTGCACATCCGATCCGAAGGGAACCTATGTACTCGAACCTCCGGATGCGAATGAGAAGAGATTGATTGCCTACCGCGAGAAGGAGCTCGTGCGACTATTCCAGCTGGATCATATGCTGGTGTGTAAGGCTCTCTATGATGCCTGGCATGATGAGAGTAACATTGCGCATTGCTATATGACGCAGGAAGAGTACGAAACAGTACGAGGTCCTGATTGGCGTCAGTATATGGCTCCACCACCACGACCAGTACTGAGACCTGATGCGAAGTACCCTTGTCCTAAGTGCGCACGTGAGACGAAGGATCATGTAGATGGTGCGCGTATCTGCTCTGGGTGCAGGTACGTGGTTTCTGCAGAGGATGCAAACAAGCTCTATGGAATTGAAGGAGCGATGTAGACATGAATGAGTTAAACGCTAATTGAATGTACAATAACTCATGTCTAGGACTCCTCCATATCCCTTTTTAAAATGGTGCGGTGGCAAGCGCAGGCTGGTTCCCCATATTCTAGCTCGCTTACCTCAAAAGATAAACATATACTATGAGCCACTAGTTGGCGGCGGAGCCGTATTCATAGAATTGGCTAAGCAAGGGAGATTTAAGAAGGCCATTCTATATGACACTAACCTTGATGTAGTGATTGCTTGGCAAACAATTAAGATGCATCCACTGGAGCTTATCAAAGCGCTCAGGAAGCCTAAGTATAAGTACGACAAGCAATTATATTTGAAAGCGCGTGCGATAAATCCTGACAGGTTATCTGATACCGAACGTGCAGCTAGGTTTATCTATCTTAATCGAGTGTGCTTCAATGGTTTATATCGTGAAAATTCAAAGGGAAAATTCAACGTTCCATTTGGACGGTATATCAATCCCTTAATATGCGATGCTACCAATATTAAAGCAGTTTCAGGATTGCTCGAAAATGTGGATATAATGTTTAATGATTTTGGTGACGCATCATATGCAAAACCAGGGGATGCTGTCTATTTTGATCCGCCATATTTACCAACATCAAACACGTCATACTTCACCGCTTACACCAAAGCCGGTTTCAATATGGAAGATCATAGAAGATTGGCCAGAACTTTCAAATCTCTGGGCGACAGGGGCGTCCGGGTGGTTCTAACGAACTCTGCTGCTGATTTGACTTACGAATTATATGATGGATTCGACATGGATGTAAGGCGACAGAACCAGAGCATAGGCGGGCCAGCGGCATATAGAAAAGACATTACAGAGGTCATCGTATTTCACGGACCTAAGACTATGTAAATCTGATTGGTGTTCGCGTACAATTTGTCGGAGATGAAATATGAGCCTGATTGATGATTTCAAGAAAGCCGGGTTAGTGTTGAAAGTTACCACTACACCACTCCGCGGTGTGGATAACGACGATATCTTCCAGATCGACATCAAGCGCGGTTTGAAGGGTAACAACCGACTAGAGCATTTCCGCATCTGGCCGGGGAAGGATACGATCGTACAGATATCGGCCTCTGATAAGTGCCTTCAACAAGTGGTGTTGCTCGTCCATGAACCGAAGAGGGCTTTTGCTCAGAAGGCCAAAAAATCGATCTACGACACGCAACCTGCGTCTTGGAAGAAATCGCACAAGATCTTGAGAGTTATCAAGAATCGGCGGGCTCGCTTCGGCGATGACATCGAATACGAAGAATTCACACCGAATAGGGTCCGTCACTATCTTTGTGGCGTGGATGAGAGACAGTTATTCATCGCGGAGTGCCCGGGGCCTGTCACCTCCGTCAAAGCAGCTCACGATTCTCTCAAGGGTGACGCTCGGATCAAATTGGCAGAGGATAGGTCGAGGAAAGTTACTCGTCAAGGTGAGTGGTTCTTCTTGGAGGCCACCGAGGAAGAATTGAAGGCCATCGAGACTCTGTTGCGTAAGAATCAGCTTGGCCTTCTCAAGAAGAGATCTCTCGGAGCAGGCGGTCATCCACACGTCGCTGATGAAATGGTTGTTATGAGTCCCAAGATCCTGGCTCATGGCTGGCCTGTTCAGAATGGCGACGTGTTCATTCGTGGATCCGTGAAGCACACAGACCACAAGACCGTTCGCTTCACGAATTGGCGGAAAGTCATCCGCAATAACGAGGGATCTACCACCAATCCCACTGTTGGATTGAGAGCCGGCGGAGTATTGTGGGTGGACTAGAATGATTAAACAACTCGAACAACAGACCAACGATTCGAAAACATAAAAACGGAGAATTATCTACTTTGATCCGAGAGCAGGAGAAAGCATTGACCAATGTGCGGATATCATGTGCGCATTGGCTCGATGCGACACTGATAGCCACATCTAGGTCCACTCCGCGTGAACTCTCTACCGCATATCATGGCGCCATTCTAAATGACGTAATAGATTCTTAACGGATAATAAATAGTAGAGTAGAATAATGGAATTCTTAGTAATAATGAAGATGGACGAGGGTCAATCTCCACCTTCTGTGGAGGATATGCCAAAGTATGTTGCCCTGTACGAAGCAAAAATAGCATTTAAGAAAATAAGTCAATTCACAGTGTGGCTGCTCGTTCTGATGTTATTCATGAAATGCATGAGGTTGGATAATTTCTCAGTTTTGCAATCCGTTCTAATATATATGTTGATTAGCATGATTATGAATGCCATGACTGTCTGGGGAGCCAAACGAGCATTGAATAAGAACGATGCCAAGGTGTCCTGATTGTGGCATGTATTATTCCGGGGAACAACAGATTAATTATGCCCTTTTCAAGGATAAAGAAGATAGACGCATGCTCGAGGCATTAGATGCGATGCCCTGATTGTGGCATGCATTTTATTTCCGGAGAGCATACGATTGAGGAATGTGTGGTTGCTCAAGTCCATGAGTACGAAGATACACATTATAAAGAACCATACATGTATATGACCCAACAGGAATGGGACGATATTGTTCAATGGGTAAATTCGGAAATAGATTTACCTAAAGTGTAACATAATACGTGACCTGGAAAGATGATCCGATAATTGACATCATCGGTAAGCCTATACCGAATGTTCTCTTAGAGCTGTATAACGAATATACTCCTGATGGGTTCATGGAAAGTTATGGTATAAACGGTGGCATACTTCGTCACATGGAAGCTCGAGATCGTCTAGTACGCGAATACGCATGGGCTGTCCCAACTAAAACTGCTCTTCAACATATTCTACGTCATTCACCCATAGTCGAGATGGGAGCCGGAATAGGATATTGGGCCTATCTAATTAGGGCTATGGGTGGAGACATCATCGCTTATGACAAATGGACCAATAACAAGAATGCTTTTGGCATTAACATGTGGCATTCGCCAAGGAAAGAATTTACCCGCATAGATCATGGTGATCCGAAAATCTTGGCTGAGCATAGCGATAGAACACTATTTCTCTGTTGGCCGCCATATAACGATCCAATGGCAGCGGATTGTTTGAAGTATTGGAAAGGCAAGACACTTATTCATGTGGGTGAAAATGGGAGAGCAACGGCGGATGCTGAATTTTTCCAAATACTAGAAGAATCTTTCTCTCAGACCATGCAGTTAAAAATCCCGCAATGGCTAGGTATTCACGATGCTTTTACTATTTGGGTACGAAAATGATCGATCTTACGGACAGATGCTTTCTATGTAATAGAGATTCAAATTTGGTTGTCTATTTCATGAATAGAAATGCAGTAATAGTTGGACTTTGTAAAAACCATGATTATGATCAAGTCGCACCTCACGAATGGAAAAGGTTATCCAGAGCAGAAGTTATGGTATTACAAATTATGGAGCAATGAATGAATGAATATGGAAAAGTAACCGATTACACAGATGGATGCTTTCTGTGCAACAAAGATTCCAAAACGGTTGCTTATTATATATGTATCTATCCGGGTGGCAACATATCGATAGCCGGACTCTGCAAATCTTGTTCTGTAGACTATGATTTGAGAAGAGCCGAAAATAAATGGGAGAAATTGTCCGAAGCAGAGATCGTAGTATTTCAGATTATGGGAGGATAAATGACTGCACAAGAAGCACGCGAAATAGAGAAAACGTTCCAGCGACTCTGGACTAAGGCCGTTGGAACGCAGGATTACGACAAGAGGGAATGGAAAGAACTGTGTGAAAAACTGCACGCAATGTTCAGAAATCTTGACGTCCCATCGGGCTGGGCATCGTAAATGATCTTGGTTAAATCTGGTGTATTCTATGATGGGAAGCTAGAAAAATTGGAGGCCGTTGCTGAGGTTATAGAGGAACCTATGGAGGAGAACACCGTGCGTAAAAGGACCAATCTAGATAAGTTGATAGATTACTTTCCTTATATTATAAGTGCAGTATTATTGATGGCAGGATATATAATAATTTCTGTATTTGTTGGTCATGCGCGAGCAGTTGATGCGTCATCCCAGATCTGCGCTCCCGGAATCGCGGCTTCTGTTAAAGAGAATCTCATTTTTCCTTACTTATGGCACGGTGATGTTGTAGTTTTCTGTGTAGCAGATAAGAACGGTGGTTCGGTATATGTTAAAGCGGCTAACTTCTAATGAAACACGATTGGAAATTTCAGCGAGAGGAGACCGTCATTGTGCACTCTGTGACGGATATTCAGGATGAAGAATATCCGCCCGCTCGAACTCGTGTTTATAAAATCTATCATTGCAGTAATTGCGACAGCACCATTAGAGTTTCTAAAGATGGAAGAGTGGATGCTGTAGACGATGATTGTGCAATTCAAAATGTCATTAACATTCATAGCCTATGATTCGTGACGTTATTAGCATTGATCTACCATATGCATGTTTTGGCATAATAGTAGAAAACGACATCGTGATCGAAGCCCCACCGATAGCCAAATGGGCGACAGGCAAATCCGCACGCGAAGTCTTGTTGTACTTTAAAGGTAAAGGAGCCAAGATAGAACTGGCTTCGAGGCGAATTGACGGAATACTAGTAAAACCAAGTAAACACAATTTATGAGGCAGCCTTCTGATATAATCCATCTAGGTTTACGCTCTAGTATTAGATGGATAAAGCAGTATCATACCGCTTGCGGTGTTACCCTCTATGCCAGATGGGTAACTTTTAATAAGAGAAGCGTAACATGCAAGATCTGTCTCAGAGTCAAGGAATCAACAATTCGAAGACGCATTGACTTCATAAAAGTCGAAGAAGTTATGGAATCTTGAATACTAGTAAATCCAAGTATTGATAGTGTAAAATAAATTCTTCGGGCGGTATCCCCTCGGACTTCTAATCCGGCGAAAGGGTAATTGGATCATGTGGGTTCGAGTCCCACGCGCCCGACCGGTAATTATACTTGATGTAAAGTATTGTCATGATAGGACGATTGGATCTAGAACAGAGAACTTGTCCCGATTGCAAGGGATCAAGGAAGAATCCTAAGAAGAGAACTAGGCCATGTCCTACGTGTTCAGGCTCCGGAGTTGTGGATTGGTGTAAAAGTTGCGGTAAGCGCATGCCATGTCCGGGAACAGAACCAATATTTGACCAAGTATATTGCACTAGACCAAATGGTGAATAAACCGAAAAAGACAGATACGGCTATTTGGGATGCATCAAAAGGATGCCTAGCTCGAATGGGCAAGGACAACAGGAAGCCCGATTTTACTGTTACACACGTAAGACTCAAGGGGGCGTGGCGTAATACAGACAATAACAGCCAGGGTTTTGTTCTTGGATGGGAAACTGTGTCCGCTGGTTTTGGTGAATTGACCATCTACATTGATAACGACAATAAACTTTATTGTGATTCTGAGACTATGGGAAAAGAGTTTATCAAAAGCGTGTTCAATAAATTTGTGGAATTATTAATAATAAATGATTAACATTAATCCAGGATTAAAGAAGATTCTTACTATCTCGATGACTCGGCCTAAGAATGACCCTTGGGTTTGTAAAACTCAGTCTAATATGGAAGTATGTTCGTGTGGCAAAAAAACAACAATATTTCTAAGATCACCTAGCAATTCGTTTATTGTTAGCTTTTGCGATGAATGTTGGCTCAAAAATGACGAGCAATCGACTATTCATGGTTGTATTCCAATTTCTAAAGAAGAAGCGATGGTTTATACAATCATGTGGATATAAATATTGTCCAGAAGTCAATGGCTCATCTCATGTACTGCAAATTTTCTGGCAAGATCCCTAACCATTTTTGCCCCGTCGAGGTCCTTTATCTGAGATAACCACTCTGCTATGTGAAATAAAATATTAGTCGTGCTGCTGCTTTTATCCATGACATCTATTATCGCTGCCGACTCTGCTCCAAGTAGTGATTCTTGTTCTAGAAATTCATCTAGTTGTTTCCTACCACTCTCGGGTGATGGTAGTGTGGCTCGTTCTGGATCTGATAAGTTAATAGCAATCCGTCTAAGGTCCATATAATAAGATGGGATTAAAAAAATATCAGTAAAATGGTGATATTAAAGCCGTATGGAACGATTGAAATACCTTGTCCAAATGTACACTCAGCCATTGGTGTAATTCAAGCCACAGTCAGCATTAGTGCTGACTGTGGCTTGAACGAACTTTCTGGCGTCTTCCCTGTCTGGTTCTTTTTACGCTGGCAAGTCTAAGATTTACAGCTATTTATTACCGGATCCGTCACAAGTGTCACAAGTCTTATAACCACTAACTTCACCATCAAATGCGATAACCTGACCGCTACCCCCACAGTTACCACATTTAGGAGGATTTTCTCGTAAATACCGCTCGTGGGCTGCAGCCTCGGCCTCGGCCTCGGCCTCGCGGTTCAAAGCTTTCTCCAATGGACCCATCATTTCCATCATATTTTTGATTGCATGATGATTACAAAATGAAGAATCCTCGCTATACCTGTTACAGTCTGCTGCTGCGCACTTCTTGGACATGACTTTCTCCGTTTCTATGGATCGTTAGCGTTCGTCACTTACAGGGATCTCAAGATCAAAATCATTCTTCCTTAAATTTCTACCTAATCTCTTTTCTAGACAATCGAAGCACAGTAAGACGTGGGGTTTATTGAAACCAGGAGCTATCGGTAACTTGGATTTTAC
>Ga0315273_10000107_pt1 | contig 69855 bp, 65 predicted proteins | sample YL17G02_0_MG_FD_205753 | JGI IMG/M metagenome (GOLD analysis project Ga0315273, IMG submission 205753) | Sediment microbial communities from Yellowstone Lake, YNP, Wyoming, USA - YL17G02_0 | ecosystem: Environmental > Aquatic > Freshwater > Lake > Sediment | place: USA: Wyoming | collected... | reverse complement strand
CGGCGGCGTGGAGGTCGGCTACCACCCGCTGAGCGACTTTCGCAGCCGGCAGGGGGAAGTCGTCGACGGGCTGATCACGCAGGTTCTGGCGCTGCTGATGAAGCAAGAGTTGGTCGAGCTGAGCCGGGTGGCGCAGGACGGGACCCGGGTGCGGGCCAGCGCGGGGACCAGTTCGTTTCGCCGGGAGCAGACTCTGCAGGCGCTGATGGAGGAGGCCCGGGAGCACCTGGAAGCAGTGAAGAAGGAGGCCTCGGACCCTGCGATCAGCGCACGCCGAGCCGCGGCGCGCATACGAGGGGCGCAGGAGCGCTTGGCTCGCTTGGAGGCGGCGTTGAAGCAGATCCCCGAGGTCAGCGAGACCAAGCGACGCAGCGGTGCCAAGGACGCCACGGCCCGCATCTCGAGCACCGATCCGGAGGCACGGGTGATGAAGATGGGCGACGGGGGGTTCCGTCCGGCCTTCAACGTGCAGCTGGCGACGACCACCGACGCGGCGCGCGTGATCGTCGGAGTCGAGGTCACCCCCCGCGGCCGCGACATGGGTCAGGCCATCCCGATGCTCGAGCAGATTGAGCGGCGCACCGGAGAGCGCCCCTCCGAGATCCTGGTCGATGGCGGCTACGTGGACCATGCTTCGATCGATCGGGCCACCGAGGACGGCACGACCGTATATGGCCCCCTGCCCAAGTCGCGCAAGGGAGACACACGGGATCCCCACGCGCCCCGCGAGGACGACAGCGAGGCGGTGGCCGCCTGGCGCGAGCGCATGGGCACCGAAGAGGCGAAAGGCATCTACAAGCAGCGAGCGGCGACCGCCGAAACGGTGAATGCTGACGCCAAGGAGCATCGCGGCCTGGACAGCCTGAACGTCCGTGGCCGGAACCGTGCCCTTGGCAGCGCTTGCCTCTTCGCGCTCACCTACAACATCCTTCGCCTCATCACCCTCGGCGCCTGATGCCCCACCGGGGTGAGTCTCGGTAGAACGGACCCCCGCCACGGCGGGGCGAACCAGTGAACCCGGGCGGCACCGCCGTCCCCCCCCCCGCGTACACACACAAACCAGCCCCAGCGCTACGCTCCTCCGGGCCCAGAACTCTTCGTATCCGCGGCCGCGATCAGGCGACAACGCGCGAAAGTTGCTCACGCTCTCAGTGAAACTATGACTTGAAGAACCGCATGCGTTAATTGCTCACGTGCGGGTCTGTGGGGGGTCCGGGCAGGCAACTGCCCGGATCTACCCGGAAATTCAGCCGAATCGGGAATCTTTGGCATGCCCGTTGCAGTCTGATTCTCATGGAAAAAATAGATATCCTGGTCAAAGGGGTTCCCGTGCCGACCCACAACATGTTCAAGGGCCTGTGCTCCATGGCGGGCAAGACCGTCAGCGAAGGGGTCATCGAGGCCATGGGCGACTGGATCCGGAAAACCACTGGAGGCGGAGCAGCAGGGGAGAAGGCCGACAAACAGCGCGCCGGCAAGAAGCGCTAGCTCAGGCCCCCGGCGGGGCCTCGGGGAGGGCGGGGCGCACCCGCAGCACGCTTTCCCCGCGGATCTGCACGGCGCCCGGCCTCGCGCCGCGCGGCTTGGTGACGTAGCGGGCCTGGGTGCAGGACACGGCCACCAGGCCGCCCGCCCGCGCCTTGCTGCGGTAGGCCGCGACCGCGGCCGCCGCCTTGAGCGTTTCGCGGTCCGGCGCTTCCCCCGGGGGACCCTGCAGCACCACGTGGCTGCCGGGCTGGCCGCGCACGTGGAACCACCAGTCATCCGGGCGGGCCACCCGCAGGCTCAAGTGATCGTTGTCGGCTTCCGTGCGCCCCGCCAGCACCCGCCAGCCGCCCGGCAGGGCGTACTCGAACAGCCGCGGCTCACTCGGAGCGCGCACGCCGCTACCGTCTCCTCGCGACGTAGAAGACGTACCCGTAGCAATCGGAGTATTTCCGGAATATCTCGATCTCCTGCCGTTCGGCCGCCAGGACCTGCAGCGCCTCCGCGTCGCCGGCGTGCCTGGCCTCCAGAGCCCCGAGCTTGCCCTCGATGGGCCGGTAGTACGGCTCCCACCAGGCGCTGTCCGGAAGGGTGAAGCTAGCCAGCAGCTCAGCGGGTACATCGTCCTTCAGCCAGGAGACCTCGGTCACCGCGACGTGGCCGCGCCCGGCGAGCAGCGGACGCCACTCGGCCAGCCCGCGGGAGAAGCCGATCAGGTAGATCGACCCTTCGGCCCAGATCAGGTCGAAGGAGTCCGGCTCAAACGGCAGGCTCTTCATGTCGGCGGCCAGCGGGTGCACCCGGTCCGCCAGGCCGTTTTCCAGCACGCGCCGCCGGAGTCCCTCGATGAAGGGCGCGTGGTTGTCCACGGCGATGATCTCCCCCGCGCATGACTCGGCCAGCTCCAGGGTCTGAGTTCCCGGACCGCAGCCCAGGTCCAGGACACGGGGCCGGTCCGGCAGGTCGCGGAGGCAGGCGAAGGCCCGGCGCGTGGACTGCGCGTCGCCGGGGCCTTCCCGCGGGAGGCCCGAATGCACCTCGAAGAACACCGCTTCCTGTTTGGGGGTCATGCGGCTACGGTAGCACAGGCTGGGCCCGCCCGTCAGGCAGGCGCTCAGGCGGGCTGGTGCATGAGGGCCTTGAACTCCTCGCGGTCCACGACTTCTTTCTCGAGGAGCAGCTTGGCCAGGCGGTCTACCAGGTCCCGCTTCTCTTCGAGGATGCCGCGGGTCTTGTCATGGGTCTCCTGCAGGATGCGCCGGACCTCATCGTCGATCTCCGCGGCGGTCTTCTCGGAGTACTCCCTCTCGGTGGGCATCCACTGTTCGCCCGTAAGGAAGGGGTTGTGCGGGCGCTCGAAGGTGGTGAGGCCCATGCGGTCGCTCATGCCGTACTCCTTGACCATGGCCCGGGCGGTGTCCGTGGCGCGGCTCAGGTCGTTTGAGGCGCCGGTGGACACGTCCCCGAAAACCAGCTCCTCGGTCACCCGCCCGGCCAGCATTACCGCCAGGCGGTCCTCCAGCTCCCGCTTGGTCATCAGGTAGCGGTCCTCCGTGGGCAGGAGGATCGTGCGACCCAGGGAAGCGATGCCCCGCGGCACGATGGAGATCTTGTGCACCACGTCGGTGTTGGGCAGGATTTCGGCCACCACCGCGTGCCCGGCCTCGTGGTAGGCTACGATCTTTTTTTCCTCGGGGCTGATCAGGCGCTTCTTCTTCTCCAGCCCGGCAATGACCCGGTCGATGGCCTCCTCGAACTCGGACATGGTCACGAACTTCTTGCCGCGGCGGGCGGCCAGCAGGGCGGATTCGTTGCAGATGTTGGCCAGGTCCGCACCCACCATGCCCGGGGTGCGCGAGGCGATGACCTTGAGGTCTACCCCCTCGGCGAGCTTCACGCCCTTGCTGTGGATCTGGAGGATCGCCTCCCTGCCTTTCAGGTCGGGGCGATCCACCATCACCTGCCGGTCGAAGCGGCCGGGGCGCAGCAGGGCCGGGTCCAGAATCTCCGGGCGGTTGGTGGCGGCCATGATGATCACGCCCTTGCGGGTGTCGAAGCCGTCCATCTCCACCAGCAGCTGGTTCAAGGTCTGCTCGCGTTCGTCGTGGCCGCCGAAGGGGTTGAAGCCGCGGGTCTTGCCCAGGGCGTCCAGCTCGTCGATGAAGATGATGCAGGGCGCCTTGCCCGTGGCCGTGGCGAACATGTCCCGCACCCGGGCCGCGCCCACTCCCACGAACATCTCCACGAACTCGGAGCCGGAGATCGAGAAGAACGGCACCCCCGCCTCCCCGGCCACCGCCTTGGCCAGCAGGGTCTTGCCCGTGCCCGGCGCCCCCACCAGCAGGATGCCGCGCGGGATGCGGGCCCCCAGGGCCTCGAACTTACTGGGGTTTTTCAAGAAATCCACGACCTCGACCAGCTCCTCCCTGGCCTCGTCGATGCCGGCCACGTCGACAAAGGTGATCTTGGACGCCCCCTTGTCCGCCACCAGCTTGGCCTTGCTCTGGCCGATGTTCATGATCCCGGGGCCGCCGATGTTCATCCGCCGCATGGTGAAGTTCCAGATGGCCACCATGATGATGATGGGCAGGATCCAGGAGAGCACCTGTCCGAAGAAAATGTTGGACTGCCGGCCTGAGTACTTCACCCCTTTTTCCTGCAGCTGGCTAACGAGCTGGGGGTCGTCGACCCGGGTGGTGCTGAAGGCTTCGGTCTGGCCCCCTCTGGACAGCACCCCGCTGATGTCGGTGGGGGAGATCACCACCTCGCTGACCTGGCCCCGCTCCAGGAGCTGCTTGAACTCGCTGTAGAGGATTACGCTGGTGTTCCTTCGGCTCAATACGAATTGCAGCCCGAAGATCAGAAGCAGGGCGATGAGGATGTAGCCCAGCGAGATCTGGGTGCGCTTTCCCTTGTCGTCATTCGGTCGCGGCTCGGCCATACGAAAAGATACGGCGGAAGCGGGCCCCGCGACAAGTACGGGACGGAGGCTACGGGTGATGCGGGGCGTCAGCCCGCACTGGCGGGGCGGCAGCCCGCTCTGGCGGGGCGTTAGCCCGCACTGGCGGCGCGGTCCAGCGCAGGAGGTTGCCGCCGTAGGTCAGGCCGGCGCCGAAACCCACGGTCAGGATCAGGTCGCCGGGGTCCAGCAGGTGCTTTCCCTGCATCTCGGCCAGAGCGATGGGGATGGTAGCCGCGGAAGTGTTGGCGAACTCCTGTATATTGATGTAGAACTTCTCCAGAGGGATGCGGGCCCGCTTGGCCGCCGCTTCGATGATGCGGACGTTGGCTTGGTGCGGCACGATGTACTTGAGGCGGTCCACCGTCAGGTTGGCTTTGTCCAGCAGGATCTGGATGGTCTCCACGATCACCCGCACGGCGAAGTTGTAGACCTGCCGCCCCTCCATTTTCAGATAGGTGTCGTTCTGCCGGGTGCTGCCCTCCCGGTAGGGGAAGCGGCTGCCCCCGGCGGTGCGCTCCAGCAGGTGCGCCCCGGAACCTTCGGCCCGGATGTAGGTGTGCAGCACGCCCGTCGGCTCCGAGCCCTCCTCGGCCGAAACCACCGCGGCCCCGGCCCCGTCGCCGAACAGCACGCAGGTGTTGCGGTCCTGCCAGTCGATGTGCCGGGTCAGGATTTCCGCGCCGATCAGCAGCACATTGCGGGCAAAGCCGCTGGCGATGAAGCCCCGGGCGGTTTCCAGGCCGTAGATGAAGCCCGTGCAGCCGGCGGTCAGGTCCATGGCCGCCGCGTTGGCGGCCCCCAGCTTGTCCTGCACGATGCAGGCGGTGGCCGGGAAGCCCACGTAGTCCGGGGTGGCCGTGGCTACCAGGATCATGTCGATTTCCGCCGGTTCCATCTGGGCCCGGTGCAGGGCCTTGCGGGCCGCTTCCACGCACAGGTCGGAGGTCGCCTGGTCGTCGGCGGCCAGGTGGCGGTTGCGGATGCCGGTATGGGACACGATCCACTCGTCGGAAGTGTCCAGGTGCTTGGGCAGCTCGTCGTTGGACATGCGGCGCACTGGGACGTAGGTGCCGGTGGAGCGGATCACTGCGTTCATAGGGGGCTTATTTTATCGGTAATGCTGTACCGGGTCAATTGCCGGCGGGAAAGATAACTTACTACCGCGGTCAGCTTCTCCCGACCCCGGGGCCTTGACAGCCTAGAGGGCTTGTGGTACTTTCATTCCCGCTCAAGCGCTGAGGGGAAGGAGCCGGATGTGAAGACCTGTTTCCTGTTTCCCGGCCAGGGAGCCCAGTACCCCGGCATGGGCAAGGACCTCTGGGACGCCTCCGACAAGGTCAAAGAGCTGTTTCGCCAGGCCTCCGCCGCTTCCGGCATGGAGCTTACCCGGCTTCTTTTCGAGGGCAGCGAGGAAGAGCTGAAAGTCACCGACAAGACCCAGATCGCCGTGACCCTGGTCAATGTGGCCGCCGGCCTGGCCTGCCGGGAGCGGGGCATCCAGGCCGCCGGGTTCGCCGGCTTCAGCCTCGGGGAGTACACCGCCCTGTACGAGGCGGGGGTCCTGCGGTTGGAGGACCTTTTCCCGATCGTCAAGAGCCGCGGCCTGCTCATGGAAAAGGCCAGCCGGGGGGCCGACACGGCCGGGGGCCGCGCCGGGATGGCCGCCGTCCTCGGCCTGGGCTACCCGCAGGCCCTGGCCGCCCTGGAAACGCTGCAAGGTGGCGAGGTCAGCCTGGCCAACTACTCCAGCCCTTCGCAGGTGGTGCTGTCGGGCACCGCCGAGGGATTGGCCAAGGCGGAGGCGGCTTTCAAGGCCGCCGGCGCCAAGCGCTTCATCGTGCTGAAGGTGTCCGGCCCCTTCCATTCGCCGTTGCTGGAGGAGGCCCGCCGCGGCCTCGAAGAGGCCTTGGCGGCGTATACCTTCAGCGACCCGGTGAAGCCGGTCTACTCCAACGTGACCGGCAAGCGCATTGCCAGCGGCGCGGAGGCCAGGCAGCTGTGCGTGCGCCAGGTGGTCTCCACGGTGCTGTGGGTGGAGGAGGAAAAAAGCCTCCTGGCCGACGGCTTCCAGCGCTGTCTGGAGGTGGGTCCGGGCAGCGTGCTAGCCGGGCTCTGGAAGGCTTTCTCCAAGGACGTGCCCTGCCTCCCGGCCGGGAAGCAGGAAGAGATCGCCGGGATCCCGTAGAGGAGCTTGAGGCCATGCTGTTGAAAGGCAAGAAAGCCATGGTGACCGGGGGGGCCCGGGGCATCGGCAAGGAGATCGTGCTGGATTTCCTGCGGGAGGGCGCCTCGGTCTGGTTTCTGGACCTCAACCCCAGCGAGTTCCAGGCCGAGATGGACCAGGCAGCCCAGACGGGCGGCGGCCAGGCGGTCTTCAAGAAGGCCGACGTCTCCCAGGCCGTCGAGGTGACCCGGGTGGTCGAGGAGGTCGTCTCCGAGGCCGGCGGGATCGACATCCTGGTCAACAATGCGGGCATCACCCGGGACGGGCTGATCTTCCGCATGCCGCTGGAGAACTGGGAGAGGGTGCTGACCATCAACCTGACCAGCGCCTTCCTCATCAGCCAGGCAGTGGCCCGGCTGATGATCAAGCAGCGCTCCGGCTCCATCGTCAACATGGCCTCGATCGTGGGGTTGGGCGGCAATGCCGGCCAGGCCAACTACGCGGCCTCCAAGGCGGGGCTGATCGGGCTGACCCGCAGCCTGGCCAAGGAGACCGGCGGCCGCGGGGTGCGCGTGAACGCGGTGGCCCCCGGCTACATCGACACCGAGATGACCCGCGGCCTGCCGGAAGCGGCGCGCCAGGCCTTCGTCGCTCAGGTGGCCATGAGCCGCCCCGGCCAGCCCCAGGAGGTGGCCAAGGCGGTCACGTTCCTGGCCTCGGATATGGCTTCCTACGTGTCCGGCGCAGTGCTGCGCGTGGACGGCTGCATGTCTATCTAGGATCAAGGAGAGCATATGCACCATCGCCGAGTGGTGGTTACCGGTCTGGGCACCATCAATGCCCTGGGCAATCACGTGAAGGACTCCTGGGCGCGGATCAAAAACGCCGAGAACGGCATCGGGAAAGTCACCCGCTTCGACGCCTCGCAGCACTCCAGCCAGGTAGTCGGCGAGGTCAAGGACTTCAACCCCGGCGAGTTCTTCGACGCCAAGGAGGCGCGGCGCATGGACCGCTTCTCGGTCTACGCGGTAGCCGCCGCCATCCAGGCCATGCAGGACGCCGGGCTGAAAGACGGCTCCTTCGACCCGGAGCGCATCGGCGTGATCCTGGGCAACGGCATCGGCGGCATCGAGGTCTTGAGCGAAAACTTCAAGAAGATGTTGGAGCGCGGCCCCAAGGCCATCCACCCGCTGTGCACCCCGATGATGATCATCAACATCGCAGCGGGCAACATCGCCATCAAGCTGAACCTGCAGGGTCCCTGCATCACGGTGGCCACCGCCTGCGCCTCGGGCACCGACGCCATCGGCGACGCGCTGCGCTGGATCCGCGAGGGGCGCGCCGATTTGATGATGGCCGGCGGCACCGAAGCGGCCATCACCCCCCTGGGGCTGGCCAGCTTTTGCGTGCTGCAGGCCGTGAGCACCAAGTTCAACGACACCCCCGAAAAGGCCTCCCGACCCTTCGACGCGGCCCGGGACGGCTTCGTCATGGGCGAAGGCGCCGGCCTGCTGATCCTGGAGGAGCTGGAACACGCCAAAAAGCGCGGCGCGAAAATCTACGCCGAGGTGGCCGGCTACGGCTGCACCTGCGACGCCAACCACCTGACCGCCCCTCACCCGGAGGGCCGGGGCGCGGTCAAGGCCATGCGCATGGCGGTGGAGGACGCGGGCCTCGCGCCTGCGGACATCGATTACATCAACGCCCACGGCACCTCCACCCCGGTCAACGACCCGGTGGAGACCAAGGCCATCAAGGACGTGTTCGGCGAGCAGGCCCGCAAGCTCAAGGTTTCCTCGACCAAGTCCATGATCGGACACCTGCTGGGCGCGGCCGGAGGGGTGGAAGGGATCGTGACGGTGCTGGCCCTGCAGGAGCAGTTCTACCCGGCCACCCGCAACTACGAGACCCCCGACCCGGCCTGCGACCTGGACTACGTGCCCAACAAGGGCTACAACGCCCCCATGCGTGCCGCCATCTCCAACTCCTTCGGCTTCGGCGGGCACAACGGGGTGATCTGCTTCAAGCGCTACCCATAGCGCGGAGTATGAACCAGGCCCTCCTCTCATTGCTGGATCTGGCCCCGGCGGAGAGAAGCCGCCGGGGTCTTGTCTACACCGCCGCGGAAATCGCAGCGCAGGCCGACCTGTGGCCAACCACCTACGAGCGCTTCGCCTCCTTCCTGCCTTCCCTGCGCCCATTTCTCGAGGAGTTCCTGGCCCACCCGCGCAAGTGCGTGCTGCTCACCGGTGCGGGGACCTCCGAGTACGTCGGGTACTGCGTCGAAGGGCTTCTGCGCCGGAAGCTGGGCGTGCCGGTGAGCGTGGCCTCCACCACCGCGCTGGTGGTGAACCCTCAAGGCGTGTTCGTGCCGGGGCATGCCACCCTGCTGGTGTCCATCGCGCGTTCCGGCTCCAGCCCGGAGAGCCTGGGCGCGGTGCGGATCGCGGAAGCCCTTCCCGATCCCGTGTATCACCTGATCCTCACGGCCAACGCCGAGGGGGAGCTGGCCCGGGAGGCCGCTGTCCTGAAGCGGGCACGCCTCCTGAGTCTGGACTCCCGCACCAACGACCAAAGCCTGGCCATGACCGCCGCCTTCTCCAACCTGGTGGTGGCCGGACAGGCGTTGGCTCATGCCGGTTCCTTCAGCGAGTTCCAGCGGCTGCTGCCCCGCATCGTGGAGGGGGGCAGGAACATGCTGGCGCGGGCGCCGGACGCCCTGGAGGCCCTCGGCCGCCAGGAGTTCGACCGCGCGGTGTTCCTGGGCGACGGGGCGCATTTCGGCACCGCGATCGAGAGCCGGCTCAAGCTCCAGGAGTTGACCGGCGGGGCGGTGATGTGCGCCTACGACACCTTCCCCGGGCTGCGCCACGGGCCCGAGGCGGTGATCCACGAGCGCACCCTGGTGGTGGCTTTCCTGTCCGAGGACCCTTTCGCCCGCCGCTACGAGCTGGATCTGCTATCCGAGTTGCGCGCCAAACGGATCGGCAGGGCCGTGTTGGTCGTGGCCGACCGGGCGGGGGAGGCTGCCCGACTGGCGGAGGTGTGCGTCGAGTACGACCCGGACGGCACGCTGGGCCTGCCGGCGGAGTACGCCCCGCCGGTGCAGGTCATCGCCGGGCAGCTCCTGGGGCTGTTCAAGAGCCTGGCCCTGGGCCTGAAGCCCGACAACCCCAGCGAGGCGGGCGTCATCCACCGGGTGGTGGAGGGCGTGAAGGTGTACGACCCGCTGTCCTTCCGCGCGGAGGGGCGCTTCCGCGTGCTGGCCGGGCGCTAGCCGGCTATTGGCGCGCGCTGATCCGCAACCGGGCCCTGCACCGCATGGCCGACATCACCGGGGCGCTGAGCGAGGAACTGGAACGATCAGCGGAGCGCCGGCCGGAAGTCCTGATCGCCGCCGACCTGAACTACGACTACATCTACGAGTGCCCCGCCCTGGAAGGCGGGCGGGAGGTGCTGATTCGCGGCTACTCCCGGGAGCTGGCCGGGGCCGGCGGGATCGTGGCCTGCGGCCTGGCGCGGCTGGGCGCGGAGGTGCACCTGCTGGCCGAGCTGGGCGACGATGCGGACGGACGCGAGCTCTACGAGGAGATCGGCCGGCGGGGGGTGCGGCGCGAGGGCATCCGCCGGCGGACCGGGGCGCGCTCGGCGTTCACCTTGATCTTCGCCGACGAGGCCTCGGGGCGGCCGCGGCAGGTGGCCACCTTCCAGGGCCCTGCGTTGGAGTTCTGCCTGCGCGCCGAGGACTATCTGCCGCTCCTGGAGCGCTGCCGGCTGGCCTACTCCTGCAACTACTTCCTGCTGCCCCGCCTGCGCGAAGGCATCCCCGAGCTGTTCCGGCAGGCCCGGGAGCGGGGCGCGCTCACGGCCTACGACGCGAATGCGGGCGACGGCTGGGAGGAGCCGGCCCGCCTCAAGCTCCTGCGCGACGGCATCTACCCGGTCACCGACCTGATCTTCCTGAACGAGGAGGAGGCGGCCCACCTGACGGGGCGGGCCGACCCGCGCCTCGCCGCGGAGGCGGTCCGGCCGGCGCAGGCCACGGTCGTGGTCAAGCGGGGTGCCCGCGGAGCCGTGGTCCGGCACCAGGGAAGGACCTTCGAGGTCGACGCCTTTCCGCTGCCCGGTGCGGTTCGGGACACGGTGGGGGCGGGGGACTCCTTCCAGGCGGCATTTCTGTATTTCCTGCTGTGCGGCCTGCCGGTGGAGCATTGTGCGGCCCTGGCTTCGGCCGCCGCCGCCGCCACGGTGCTCGCCCCGGGCGGCACCGCCGGCCAGCTGGATCGTGCCGGCCTCGCCGCCTTTCTGCGCGGCTACCGGGTGGCGGATGACGGCGGCAGAATCCGGGTCCGGTGCGCTTGATGCAGATGCTTCGTTTTCCATAGAATCCAGTCAGCGAGGGTGTCGGTGGCAGGACGTTCTGGTCCCAGGATTCCGCTCTGGCTTTGGCTGCTGCCGCTTTGGGTCGCCAGCCTTACGGCTGTGACCCTCCTGGCTTTCGGCCGCCCGAGCTCGTTGTTGCTGGCGGCTGCCGTCCTGTTCGCGGCGGGGGCGAGCCTGCTGGAGGGCCTGCTTCTGGCCCTCGACCTGGGTCCCGTGCGCCGCAGCCGGCAGCGGGCCGAGCGCCTGGAGGCGGTATTTGCGGTCATCCGCAAGGCTGGAAGTTCCCTGGACCTGCAAGAGGTGCTCGAGGCCATCACGCGTCTTACCGTGGAGGTCACCGGTGTGCGCGGCTGCTCGATCAAGCTTTGGGACACGGACAGCGGCCGGATGCGCGTGCGGTCCATGGCGGGAATCAGCCGGCCGGCCGTAGACCTTTCCATTGACGTGGCCGAGAACATCCATCACCGCAGCCTCATGGAAGGCAAACCCGTGCTGGTCGAGGAGGCGCTGGAGAGGGATTTTCCGGAGGTGGACGACCAGACCGAGAGCCTCATCTGTGTCCCGCTGCGGCAGGAGCGCAAGGTGCTCGGGGCGCTGTGCGTCTACGGCGAGCGCAGCCGGCCCCTCGGGCAGGAGATGATCTCCTTCTTTTCGATCCTCGGCGACCTGGTGACCCTTTCGATCGCCAACGCCGCCGTTTTCGAGAACCTGAAGCGCCTGGACGAAGCCAAGACCTGGTTTCTATTAAAGGCCTCGCACGAGCTGCGCTCCCCGCTGGGCACGATCCAGTCCATGGCCCGCACCCTCAGCCAGGGTCTGCTGGGGGACTTGAGCGTAGAGCAGAAGCAGATGATCGACCGCATCGAGCGGCGCGCCGGGGCCCTGGCGGGCAGCGTCGCGGACCTCCTGCAGCTCGCCCGCGGCCGGGCGGAGCTTTCCATCTCGGATCTGGAGCATGTCGACTTTTGCGCGCTGCTCTCTGAGAATATCGCCGCGTATCAACCGCAGGCTGACGAGAAGAGCCTGCGGCTCACCGTGAGCTGCCCCCGCGAGACGGCTCCCGTCTACGGCCGGAAGGCAGGTCTGCAATCGATCATCGCCAATCTGCTTTCCAATGCCATCAAGTATACCCCGGATGGAGGCGAGATCGACATTTCGGTCGTGCGCAGCGAAGAGGAGCTGCTGTTGGAAGTGCGCGACAGCGGAATCGGGATTCCGCTGGAGGAACAGGAGAAGCTCTTCGGCGAGTTTTTCCGGGCTTCCAACGCCCGCAGGCTCGGGGAAACCGGCACAGGGCTCGGGCTGGCGATCGTCAAGTCCACGGTGGAGCAGCATGGCGGCAGGATCGAAGTGGACAGCGGCGAGGGACGGGGGAGCGTGTTTCGCGTGTATCTGCGCCTCGTTGGCAGCTTCGGCCGGGCAGCCGCGCCGGGCTCTGCGCCCGCGCTTGACAGCCGTGAGCCGTCCGCCTAGTTTGATACCGGCGGGATTGGTTTTCCATGGAGCAACGACTGCAGGTTCCACAACGACTGACGCCCCGAGCCCGGACCTGTCTGGAAACCCTCGCGGCGGGAGGTTTCGGCTCTTCGCTTTCCATCGGGGGAGCGGTCGGCCTTTCCTATTACTATGAATACCGACCGACCGCGGATGTGGACGCCTGGTGGGACGACCTGGCGGGCAGCGAAGAACGGTCCCGGGTGATCCAGGCGGTCGTGCAGGCATTGGAACGCTTCGGAGAGGTCAGGACCCGGAGCTGGGGTGACGTGACGAGCGTCGAGTCGCTGCAGGAGGGCGCCGTGGTCTTCAGCTTCCAGGTGGCCCGCCGCTCGGCGCTGCTGCGGCAGCCTGTGGAAGCGCCTTGGCCCGCCGGACTTCGCGTCGACAGCTTCGAGGACCTGGTCGCGAGCAAGATGGAAGCGCTCGTGGCCCGCGGGGCGCCCCGCGATTTCCGCGACGTGCACACTCTGTGCGCGCGGCTGGCCGCCTCCCCCGAGGATCTTTGGGTTCTCTGGCAGAAGCGCAGGCTTGCCGCCGGTGAGCCTGCGGAACGCTTCCAGGCAGCCCTGGCTGTGCTCACCCACCTGCAACGCATCCAACGGGCGCGTCCCCTGGAACGAATCGAGGACCCGGAGGATCGAGCCTCCGCCCTCCGGCTGCGAACCTGGGTCAAGGAGAGCTTTCTGCATGGACTGGTTTGACCGCTCCTTGTACCCGGATGCTCCGGAGGCCCGAACCCCGGAAGATCATGGAGAGAAAATCGACTTCATCGCCCGCCTGTGCGGCGCCTGGGACTTCGGGATCCTGCCCTGGCAAGAAACAATCGAAGAAATCCGCAAGCCGGGATGGCGTCAGGCGGTCGAGGACTGCCGGATGCTCAGTTCCGCTTCCTACCACCTGCTGCGGGAGTGGCATGACCTGACAGCGGAGCCTTACCTTGGCTCCATCCCGGCTTATATTCGCGATGACCCGGAGCTGCAACGCGTCTAGCAGGTCTTTTGCCGGTGATTAGCCCTGGCCCCACAGCATCCGGCCTCCGTCGAAAGAGGGGCTTAAGACCCCGCGGTCGCGAAGCCAGGTTAGGTACGCCCGCAGGGTCCCCCCCACCAGCACGTACTGTCCGGCGTCGAGGTCGATGGCGAACACCCTGCACAACTCGGCCAGGATCTCCTCGAAGGTGCTCGGTCGGGAACAGATCGAGCTCACCGCATCGGCAGTGCGCAGGAGAGCGGCGCGGTTGGCCGCCACCAGCGGACCCGCCTCGCGCACGGGCCGGCCGTGGCCGGGCACGACCCATTGCATCGAGAGGCCTTCCAGCCGGTCCAGGGTGGCAAGGTGGCCGGCCACGTCGTACAGGAAGAACACCGGGTGCTTGGCCAGGACCTCCTCGCCGAACAGGGCGTCCCCGGCGAAGAGCACCCGGTCCGGGGTGAGCACCCCGATCATCTGCAAAAAGTGCCCCGGCAGCGGCACCGCTTCCAGAGCGGTGCCCGGGATGGGCCCGGACTCGGGGAGCAACAGGCCCACCGTCGAGGGTGCGGCCCGCAGGAACTTGCCGCGCAGCTCCCGGAAGGGCAGTGCCCCCCACAGGAAGGAAGCCTCCAGTACCGGGTCGGTGATGAAGGCCGCTTCCAGGCGGGTGGCGGCGACGCGGCAGCCGGTCTGCTTCTGCAGGTAGGCGTTGCCGCCGACGTGATCGGCGTTGGAATGGGTGTTCACGATCAGGCGCAGGGACCATTGCCGCTCGTCCAGCACCTGGCGGATCTGCCGGCCGGACTCCTTGTCCCCGCCGCTGTCGATCAGCACCACCCCTTCGCTCTCCTCCCATAATCCCACGTTCACCCCCGTGGGCAGGAGCCAGGTGCGCTCCCCGAGCGGTTCGGGTTTCCAGGAAGGCATGGGGCACAGCATACCTGCGCCGCCGGGCCGCGTCCAGGCCGGCCGTCAGCCGGCCCGCAGCCGCGCGAGCAGCCTCTTCACCTCCGCCAGGCCGGTGTCCGGGTTCATGAACACCAGCCGCAGCCAGCGCTTGCCCCCGTGCGAGGCCGTGGAAAGGTAGAAGCTGCCTTCCGCTAGGATGCGCGCGCGCAGGGCCATCTGGCGCTCGTCCTCCGCCTTGAGGCGGAAGCAGAGGATGTTGGACTGGGGCGGGGCGGCGCACTCGAACTCCGGCTGCACGGCGATGTGCTCGTAGGCTTCGCGGGTGGCCCGGAACACGCCCTCGACGTACGCGGCCAGGCCCCGCTCCCCCAGGGCGGCCAGCACGGCGAAGAAGCGCAGGCCCAACCCGGCCTTGGTGCACTCCACGGTGCGGTGGATGAAGTCGAAGCCCGGCTGCTCCTTTTCGTGGAACAGGTAGCTGGCCTCCTGCTGGAAGGCCCGGTCCAGGGTGCCCGCCTCCCGCACCAGCACGGCCGCGCACACCGTGGGGGCGCGCGCCAGCTTGTGCAGGTCCCACACCAGGGAGTCGGCCCGCCGGACCCCGCGCAGCAGGTGGCGCAGCTCCCCGCTCAGCAGGGCCCCGGCCCCGTGCGCCCCGTCCACGTGGAACCACAGCCCGTGCGCGGCGCAGAACTCGGCGATCTCCTCCAGGGGGTCATACAGCCCCAGGGCGGTGGAGCAGGCGTTGGCCACCAGGGCCACGGCGCGCCGGCCGTCCCCGGCCAGGCGGTCCCAGACGCCGGGCAGCCGGTCGGGCTGGACCACCCCGCGCTCGTCGGTCGGCAGCTTGTAGAGCGCGCGGTGGCCCAGGCCCAGGATGCCGGCCGCGCGGGCCACCGAGTAGTGGCTGGCCTCCGGGGCGAGGATCGCCAGGTCTGCCGGGTTGCCCTTTTCCCAGACCTCGGGCGCGAGGCGGCTGCGCGCGGCGATCAGCGCCGTCAGGTTGGCCAGCGAGCCGCCGTGAGTCAACACGCCGCCCCCATGGCCGCCCGCGCCCGCGCCCGCGGCGCCTGGGTAGGGGGCGGGCTGCCAGTCAACCTTTTCGAGCAGCCAGTTGATCACGAAGAACTCGATGGCCGCGGCGGCCGGGCCCATCTCGTAGATGGCCATGGCGTTGTTGGTGAAGCCGTCCACCAGGGAGCCCAGGGAGCCGGAGGGGTGGGGCACGGCCACCTGGTGGGCCAGGTAGGCGGGGTGGTGCAGCCGGGTGGTGCGCTCCAGGTAGTCCCGGGTGAAGCGCCGCAGGCGGCGGCCCGTCAGCCCGCCCTGGGCCGCCAGCTCGGCGAGCCTCAGTTCCCCCACCAGGCTGTGCAGGGGACGCTGGTCGATGACCGGTTTTACCCCAGCTCTGGATTCCCGGTAATAGCGCGCCAGCTCGCGCGCCACGATGCGCGCATCGCGTTGGAAGCTCATGCCGTGCTCTCCTCGAGTTTCTCGGGGTCAAGCCGGGCGGCCTCCCGCTGGCGGCGGACGTTGTCCTCCAGGAAACGGATCGCCCTCTGGACCCGCTCGAAATCGCCGGCGAGTTGCGCGTAGTCAGCCATGCGCCTAGATTACGGGAAAAGGCTCCCCGGGGCAACCCGATTCTTGCGCAGCCGCGGAACAGGGCCTCGATGCCCGCGCGGGCCACCCGCTGTGGGGAGGCCAGGTGGCCGGCGACCAGGGCGCAGACGCGCACGCGCTCCAGCTCCGGGGCGTTCTCGCTGGTCAACAGGAGCCGTAGCCCCCGCGAGGCCAGTTCCCTGGCCAGGGCTTCGCCGATCCCGAGGAGGCTCCGGTGACCAGAGCGGTCAGCGGCAGCGGCCCATGCCCGGGCGGTTTCATGAGAAGAGGTCCAGTTGCCCCGCCTCCCTGTCGCGGGGGGGCTGCGGGTCGGGGCGAGAGCGTTCCGCCAGCTCCTCCCGCAGGGCGGTCAGGAAGGGGCTGGGAGGCAGGCGCACCTCGCGGCCGAACAGGAGGCGGCGGCGGGCATGGGTCAGGTACAGGTAGGTCCTGGCCCGGGTCATGCCGACGTAGAACAGGCGCCTTTCCTCCTCGGGGTCGGCCGGCCGCCGGGCGGGCAGGGTGTAGGGCAGGAGACCGTCCTCGCAGCCGGTGATGAACACGCAAGGGTACTCCAGTCCCTTGGCCGCGTGCAGCGTCAGCAGGGACACGCTCTCGGCGCCCCTCGCCAGGGCGTCAGGCTCGGAGCCGAGCACGGCCGCTTCCAGGAAAGCGTCGATGTCCCCTCCTGACTCCGCGGCTAGACCGGCGAGCCTGGTCTGCGTTTCCCCGTCCCCCGGAAAGGCAGCGGCAAGGGTCGCCAGCAGGACGCCCAGGTCCCCGTCCCGCTCGAAGCTCTGGCGCCAGCGATCCAGGTCCTCCGCCGAAGCCAGCCGGCCCTGCAGCACCCGGTCGCGAGCCAGGGTGTTGCCCGGCGTCCTCAAGGCCTGCAGCACCCTCAGGATCGAGCGGGCGGGCTCCTGCCGCAGCCAGGGAGACTCGGAGGCCGCCTGGAAGGGGATGGCGTGGTCGCGGAACGCCTTGGCCAGCGGCTCCATCTGCCGAGCCACCCGGCAGAGCACCGCGAAGTCCGCGAAGCTCTGGATGCCGCTCTCCTGTTCGCCCCCACTGATCGCGCTGTCCAGGGAGAAGAAGCGCGTCCCCCCTATCAGGCCCTCGATGGTGCGCGCCACGAACTCCGCTTCGCTGGCGTCGCTCGCGTGCTCGCTGATGCGCAGGCGCACGGCGGGGAGCGCTATTGCGCGACGCGGCGATAGCTGGGGGAGCGCTATTGCGCGACCCCGGTATTCCGGCGTCGAGTACTCCCCCCGCTCTTGCGGCGGGATGGCAGGGTGGCTCACCAGGCGGGCCCTGGGCGCGGCGGGAGCGCCATCGCGCGAGCGCGGCGGGAGCGCGCCGGCGCGGGGGTCCTGCGGCGCTTCAAGCACCTCCGCGGAGGCCTTCAGGATCGTGGCGGAACAGCGGTAACTGGTCTTCAGGCTGTACACGGTGGCACGCGGGTAGTCCTCCAGGAAGCGGCGAATGAAGCGCGGATCGGCGCCGCGGAAACCGTAGATGGCCTGGTCCGGGTCACCGATGGCGAATAGGGGCGCGTCGCCGGCGGGCATGAGCAGCCGCACCAGGCGGTACTGGACGGCGTTCACGTCCTGGTACTCGTCGATCAGCAGCCGGGAGTTGGCGGCTCGGACTATTTCCAAGACGGCTGGCTGGCTGTCCAGCAGGCGGACCGGCAGGCGCAGCAGGTCGTCCAGGTCCACGGCGTTGTGCATGGCCAGGGTCGCCTCGTATTGGCGCTCGAGCTCCGTGGCGGCTCCTTCCGCCGGCTCCTCGCCGGCGGCCTGCTTGGCGAGGGAGATGGCTTCCGCCAGGGAGGCGGCTTTGCCCTTCGGACAGGCGGGCAGCGCGGCCAGCAGCTCTTCGCGCTCCTCCTGGTTCACGATGGTGAAGGGCCAGCTCAGGCCCAGGAGCGCTCCATGGGCCTTCAGCAGCGCCAGCCCGAAGGCGTGGAAGGTGCCGACGCGCACCCGCTCCCGGGCCAACGGGTCGGGAAGGAGCCGGGTGAGCCGCTCGCGCATCTCGCGCGCGGCGCGGTTGGTGAAGGTGACCGCCAGGATCCCATCCGGCCCCCGCTCCCGAACCAGGTGGGCGATCCTCGCCGCCAGGACGCCGGTCTTTCCCGTGCCGGGGCCGGCCAGCACCAGCACCGGCGCATCCCCGTGCTCCACGGCCCGCCGCTGCTCGGCATTGAGCTCCCGGCTCACCACCGCTGCGGCGCCGGCCGGCGGGCCGGGGGGCGCAGAGTCCGCGGCCCGCGCCAGGCGAGCGCTCCGAAACGCCATCAGATCTGCACCCACGCGCTGCCGGGAACCTTTAGGGGCGCCGGACGCCTTGTCCCCGTGCGCCGGGCGCCGGGTTTCCGTCCGTTTGTCAGGCGGCTTCGCGGAGTCGCGCCCCCGCCGCGATGGGCCGCTGCTCCGCGGGAACAGGAGAGGCTGCGGGCCCAGCTCCCGGGCTTCGCCGGGGTCGAACAGGGTGACGCGCCCGTACTCCCCGTCGTAGCCGGGCTCCACCCGCACCTCGCCCGCGCGCATGCGGCGCACGGCCTCGCCCAGCACCTCCCCGCCCAGGCGGGCAACCTCCGCCACGGGCAGCTCCAGAAGCAGGTCCAGCTCGGTGCAACCCTGGCCGAGCAGTTCGTCGTAGCGGCGGGACACTTGTCGCGACTGGGCGCCGGTGCCGGCGAGCTCGGCCAGGATCTCTTTCAGCGGGATCAGGGAGCGGAAGGGGGGGCGCTGCTTTTGCGGCGTCGCCGCTTCCAGGGTTCTGTCCGCCAACCGGGCCACGCGGTGCAGCACCCCGACCGTCACGGGCTTGCCGCACACGGGGCACACCCCCCCGCGTTCGAGGGTCTGCCGCGGTTCCCAGCGGACCCCGCACTTGCGGTGCCCGTCGTAGTGGTACTTGCCTTCCTGGGGGAAGAACTCGATCGTGCCCAGGAAGCCGGTGCTGTCGGGCGTGCTGCCGCCCTGTGCCGCGGTTTTGAGGGCGGCGAGGATTCCCGGGTAGGAGAGCTCGGTGTCGAACAGGTTGGCCTCCCGCCCCAGCTTCTCCGGCGAGTGGGCGTCGGAGTTGGAGACCAGGGCGAAGCGGTCCAGAAAGCTGCACGCCCGGTTCATGGGCGGGTCGGAGGACAGCCCGGTCTCCACGGCGTAAATCTGCCCGCTCAACCCCCCGTAGCACTCTTCGATGGAGTCGAACCCGGACTTGTCGCCCAACGCGGAGAACCAGGGCGTCCAGATGTGGGCCGGGATGAAGCAGGCGCCCGGGCAGCTCTCCAGGACAATTTCCAGGAGGCTGCGGGAGTCCAGCCCCAGCACCGGGCGCCCATCGGAGGTCAGGCTGCCGATGTGCTCCAGCCGGCGCTGCAGGGCCTCCGCCGCCTCGAAGCCGGGCAGCAGGACCAGGTGATGCACTTTACGCGTCCGGTCCTCGCGGCGGTAGATCGTGCTCACCTCGGCGGAAAGCAGAAAACGCGGGGGGAGTACTCGACCCCGCTCTTGCGGGCGGTCTGGGGTGGCGGACGCCTGCGGCGCTCCGCCCCGCAGGGTGAACAACCCCTCCTCCGCGGGGGCGAGCCTCTCCTTTAGCTCCGCCAGCCAGCCGGGATGGGTGGCGTCGCCTGAGCCCACCACGGCGATGCCCTTGCGCCGCGCCCAGGCATCCAGGTGCTCCGGGTCGAGGTCCCGGCTGGTGGAGATCGAATAATGGGAGTGGATGTGCAGGTCGGCGACGAAGCGCATGGGGATACCGGAGATTATACGCACCCCGGGGGTCCCCCCACAATGCCCTTGTCGCCGGGTGAGGTTTTTCGTACCTTTTGTCTTGAGATATGTCCGACAGAGCGATGGATCCCCGGTTCGACGGCGAGCTTCTCGAAGATGTGGAGAAAAAGCTCGAGGAACCGGATATGTACAACGTGGTTCTGCACAACGACGACTACACCACTCGGGAGTTCGTCGTGGAGGTGCTCCAGGTCGTGTTTCATAAGCCGGCCATCGAGGCCACCCGCATCATGCTCGACGTGCACAAGAAGGGACGCGGCGTGGTCGGGGTCTACACCTGGGACATCGCTCAGACCAAGGTCGCGAAGGTGAACCGGATGGCCAAGGAGCGGGAGTACCCGCTGAAGTGCACCATCGAGGCGGCCTGAAGAAAAAGGATTGGGAATGAAAGTCAGCGACGACGTCCAGGGGGTTCTGCAGGCGGCCTACCTTCATGCCAAGGAGCTGGGCCACGAGTACCTTACCCCCGAGCATATCCTGCACGCGGCCACCCACTTCGAGGTCGCCCGGCAGTTCCTGGCGGCCTGCGGGGCGGACCCGGAGGAAATGAAAAAGGAGCTGGACAGCCACCTCCAGAAGAAGATGCCCGCGGTTAAGAAGACCGAGCCCGGCCAGTCCCTGGGTTTCCAGTCCGTGATCGCCCGGGCCCTGTTCCACACCGAGGCGGCCTCCAAGGAGATCGTGGACATCGGGGACATCCTGGTGTCGCTGTTCGACGAGCCCAAGAGCTTCGCTTCCTTCTATATGAAAAAGGCGGGGATCAGCCGCTACGACCTGTTGCGGGTGGTTTCGCACGGGGTGGAGGAGCCGGAGGGCGAGGAGGAGAACGGCCAGACCCGGACCGAGGAGGCGGCGGAGGAGGCGGCGGAGGCCCAGGAAGGGCGGCGCAAGCCCAAGCGCGGCGCGCTGGCCCAGTTCACCCGGGAACTGACCCAGGCGGCCCGCGCGGGGGAGCTGGAGCCGCTGATCGGCCGGGAGGACATTCTGGAGCGCACGGTGCAGGTGCTCTGCCGGCGCCTGAAGAACAACCCGGTGCTGGTGGGCGAGGCCGGCGTGGGCAAGACCGCCATCGCCGAGGGCCTGGCCAGCCGCATCGCCGAGGGCCAGGTGCCCGACCTCCTGAAGGGCTACGAGGTGTACGCCCTGGACATGGGCAGCGTGCTGGCCGGCACGCGCTACCGCGGCGACTTCGAGGAGCGCCTGAAGCAGGTCATCAAGGAGCTGGAGAAGAAGGAGAAGGTGATCCTGTTCATCGACGAGATTCACACGATCATCGGCGCCGGCGCGGTTTCCGGCGGCTCCATGGACGCCTCCAACATGTTGAAGCCCGCCATCGCCTCCGGCAAGATCCGCTGCCTGGGCTCCACCACCTACGACGAGTATAAAAAGTACTTCGAGCGCGACCGGGCCCTGGCGCGGCGCTTCCAGAAGATCGAGGTGCCGGAGACCTCCACCGAGGAGACCTACCAGATCCTGCAGGGCCTGCGCGGGCGCTACGAGGAGTACCACCAGGTCACCTACACCGAGGGGGCCTTGAAGGCCGCGGTGGACCTCTCGGCCCAGTACATCAACGACCGCCACCTGCCCGACAAGGCCATCGACGTGATCGACGAGGCCGGGGCCTTCACCCGCATCCTGGCCTTCAAGGGGCAGGGCAGCCCCAACCCCACGCTCGGCGAGGCGGACATCGAGCGGGTGGTGGCCAAGATCGCCCGCATCCCCGAGAAGACCGTGAGCGTGTCCGAGGTGGATCGCCTCGCGAAGCTGGAGGAGGACCTGCGGCGCACCATCTTCGGCCAGGACCGGGCCGTGGAAGCGGTGGTGCAGGCGGTCAAGACCTCGCGGGCGGGCTTCCGCGATCCCAACAAGCCGGTGGCCAACTTCCTGTTCGTGGGCCCCACGGGAGTGGGCAAGACCGAGCTGGCCCGACAGTTGGCGAGCAGCCTGGGCATAGCGCTTCACCGCTTCGACATGAGCGAGTACCAGGAGAGGCACACCGTCTCGCGCCTGATCGGCTCGCCCCCGGGCTACGTGGGCTACGAGGAGGGGGGCCTGTTGACCGACGCCATCCGCAAGACCCCGCACGCCGTGCTGCTGCTCGACGAGGTGGAAAAGGCCCACCAGGACGTCTACAACGTGCTGCTGCAGATCATGGACTACGCCACCCTCACCGACAACGCGGGGCGCAAGGCGGACTTCCGCAACGTGATCCTGATCATGACCTCCAACGCGGGGGCGCGGGAAATCGGCCAGGCCTCCATCGGCTTCGGCGAGCGCCGGCGCGGGGAAGACGCGGTGGAGGAGGCGGTGGAGCGCATCTTCGCCCCCGAGTTCCGCAACCGCCTGGACAAGGTGGTGAGCTTCGACGCCCTGGACCAGACGATCATGCTGTCGATCGTGGACAAGGAGCTGCAAGCCTTCAAGGAGAAGCTCTCCGAGAAGGGCGTCAGCCTGGAGGTCACCCCGGAGTGCCGCCAGCAGCTGGCCTCCCTGGGCTACAGCCCGGAGTTCGGGGCCCGCAACGTGGCCCGCGTCGTGCAGGACAAGATCAAGAAATTCTTCGTGGACTCGGTGCTCTTTGGGGAGCTCAAAAGGGGCGGCCAGGCCGTGGCCGACCTCGAGGGCGGCGAGGTGGTCATCCGCACGGTGCCCAAAGTGCCGCAAGAGCCGAAGGACTGAAGCCGAAGCCTGCCGCCCTCTCGGTTGACAAAAAAAACCGCTTAGGGTAAGCAATAGGCATATTGAAAGCCTGAAATTCCCGTTTCCTGAGCAAGAAACCTGAGAGGAGAACCGTGCATGGGCAACGCATTCAACAATCCTTGGAAGACGATCGCCGCCATGAACCCCGATACGGAGATCTGGTGGGATTCTTCTCCCCTGGTCTGGCCGAATTTTAAAGAAGATTTCCTGAAGGGGCGTCCCGACGGCGAGAAGGACTGGTACCGGCAGGAGCTGGAGAGCCTGTTCATCGGCGCGCCGGTAAACGGCTGGGGGTTCAAGGGCTGCACCACCAACCCGCCCCTGTCCTGGGCGGTGCTGAAAACGCGCAAAGAAGAGTGGGCGAACATCATCCGCGAGAAACGCAAAGCCTACAAAGGCAAATCCAAGTACGGACTGTTCCGGCAGGTGTATTTCGAAGTGGTGAAACGCGGGGCCGAGAGCCTGCTGCCCATTTTCGAAAGCTCCGGCGGCAAGCTCGGACACATCTCCGGGCAGGTGGACATGCAGCAGATGCGCAACGAGGCGGCCATGAAGGAAATGGCCGAGCAGCTGGCCGCTCTTTCGCCCAACGTGATGGTCAAGATCCCCGGTTCCACCCAGGGCATTCCCGTTTTCCGGCACCTGGCTTCGAAGGGGATCGCCACCAACGCCACCTGCGTGTTCACCGTGCCGCAGATCATGGCGGTGGGCCGGATGGTGGGTGAGGGTCGCCAGATTCACCTGAAGGAATCCAAGACGCCCCGCCACGGCTGGCGCGCGGTCTGCACCCACATGACCGGCCGGCTGGAGGACAGCAAGGCCTTCCGCGGGGTGATCGACAAGGACAACCTGGACATCGACGCCCTGGAGCTGCGCGCCGCCTCCGAGGTGGTGGTGAAGAAATGCGCCCGTCTGTTCCGGGAGCGGAATCTGCCCATCAAGATGCTCACCTGTTCGGCACGCCTGCACCGCAAGAATGACAAGTGGTTCTACCCGCACGTCGATATGTTCATGGGCGGGGATCTGGTCTACACCATCCCTCCCAATGTGTACGGCCACATCCTGACCTACTACCGGGACCGGGAGCTGAAGCCCCTCTGGTCGCAACCGGTTCCGCAGGAAACCATCGACAAGCTGAACCAGGTTCCCTACTTCCGCCTGGCCAGCGAGGAAAACGGCTACGAGGTGGAGCAGTTCAACGAGATTCCTTCGCTACTGGAAAACGAGGTCGAGTTCGTAAACGCCACGAAAGAAATGATGGACTACGTAGGAAGCTTTCTATGAAAAAGGTAGCGATCGGCTGCGACCCGAACGCTGTGGAGCTGAAAGAAACCATCAAGAAGCAGCTCAAAGAGCTCGGCCACGACTGCGAAGATTACGGCAGCGAGGATCCGGTCTACGCCAACGTGGCCATCCGGGTGGCCGAGGCCGTGGCCGCCGGCAAGCACGACCGGGGTATCCTGTTGTGCGGCACCGGGATCGGCATGAGCATCGCCGCCAACAAGGTGCCGGGGGCTTATGCGGCGCTGGTGGCCGACGCCTACTCGGCCGAGCGGGCCCGCAAGAGCAACAACGCCAACATCATGACCATCGGAGCCTTCACCACCGGGGTGGAACTGGCCAAGGTGCTGGTGCGCACCTGGATGGAAGCGGAGTACACCCCCGGCGGGAAATCAGAGCCGAAGGTGCAGCGCATCGTATCGTACGAAAAGCAGCGGGGGTAGGGCGAATGCTGAACGCGGCGGAAGCCCTGGCGCTGCAAAAAGCGGCATTGCAGTTGCGGCGCAACATCCTGCGCCTCGTCCGGGCCGGCAAGGCGGGGCACGTGGGCGGTGCGCTCTCCGCGGTGGAGCTGGTCACCGCGCTGTACTACCGGCACATGAAGATCGACCCGGCGCGGCCGGACTGGCCGGAGCGCGACCGTTTCGTGCTGTCCGCCGGGCACAAGGCCCTGGTACTCTACGCGGTGCTGGCGGCCCGGGGCTATTTTCCCGAGGAGCTGCTGGACACCTACGGGGTCTTCGGCTCCAGGCTGCCGGGCCATCCCGACATGCACAAGCTGCCCGGGGTGGAAGCCTCCACCGGAGCCCTGGGCCACGGGCTGTCCATCGCCGGGGGCATGGCCCTGGGCCTGCGGCTGTCGGGGCTGGGCTCCCGGGTTTTCGTGCTGATGGGCGACGGGGAGCTGGCCGAAGGGTCCAACTGGGAAGCGGCGGCCGCGGCGGGGCATCACCGGCTGGAGAACCTGGTGGTCATGGTCGACCGCAACGGGCTGCAGATCAGCGGGCCCACCGTGGAGGTGATGAGCTACGAGCCCCTGGAAGAGCGCTGGCGGGCGTTCGGCTGGGCGGCGCGGCGGGTGGATGGGCACGATTTCGGCCGGATCCTCCAGACCCTGCAGGCGGCTCCCTTTGAGGCCGGAAAGCCCAGCGTCATCGTTGCCGACACGGTCAAATCGCGGGGATTTTCCTTCGCCGAGGGCAAGGTGGAGTACCACTACTGGAAGCCGCCTCCCGAGGAGTTGGAACTGGCCGAGCGGGACTTGAAGGCCATCGAAAGGATGCTGGCAGTATGAAGCGCGGAGAGCTGAAGGACCCCAGAAAGACCTTCGGGGAGACGGTGTTGAGCCTGGCCGAGGGCAATCCGCGGATCGTCGTGCTCAGCGCGGACAGCTCCAGCGGCTCGGGCCTGAGTCCCTTCAAGAAGCGCTTTCCGGAGCGGCACCTGGAGTTCGGGATCATGGAGCAGGGGGTCATCGGTTACGCCTCGGGCCTGGCCACCACCGGGAAAATCCCGTTCGTGGCCGCGATCGCCCCCTTCGTCACCTCGCGGCCCTTCGAGATGGTGCGCAACGATGTGGGCTACATGCGGCAGAACGTGAAGGTCGTGGGTCGCTCGGCGGGGCTTACCTACTCGGACCTGGGACCCACCCACCAGTCCATCGACGACATCGCTCTGCTGCGCACCATACCGGGGATGGTGGTCATGGCGCCAGGAGACCCCATCGAGCTGGTCAAGGCCGTGCAGGCGGCGGCGGAGCACGTGGGTCCGGTGTACCTGCGGGTCGGCAGCCCCCCGATCCCGGTGTTGTACGCCTCCGAGGCGGACTGCCCGTTCGCCATCGGCCGCGGAATCGTCATGATGGACGGCCGCGACGTCACCCTGATCGGGACCGGCGCGGCTCTGCCCCGGGCTTTCGGGGCGGCGGAGACCCTGCGGGCGGAGGGGATCGGGGTGCGGTTGATCAGCCTGCCCACCCTGAAGCCGTTGGACCGGGACCTGCTTTGCCGGGCGGCGCGGGAGACCGGAAAGATCGTCACCGTCGAGGAGCACTACCTGGCCGGAGGCCTCGGCAGCGCGGTGGCGGAGCTGCTGGTCCGGGAGTGCCCCGTGCCGATGCGGATGGTCGGGGTCAACGACCGCTTTCCCCCGAGCGGGCCGTATGAAGATGTATTGCGGGACAACGGGCTGCAGCCCGAGCAGATAGCCGCGGTGGTCCGGGAGTTCCTGCGGTAGCGCCCGTTTAGCTACAGCGCGATCCCGTATTCCTTTTCGATGAAGCGCATGTTCTTCTGCGCGTTGTCGTACTTCACCTTCCCGTAGGTGTAGAAGTCGAATGGGATCGTCGAGACGTTCTTCTGGATAAGGGCCCACAGAAACCAGTAGATGTCCGGGAAGGGCTTGTACTGGTCGATCAGGTACACCGTCTTGTCCGGGCGATTGCCCTCGCAGTAATGCTCGACGATCTTCTTCTCCACCTCCCGAGGAACCAGGACTTCCTGGAACATGTCCGCGATATCGTAGTACCGGGGCGCCATGCCCGCGTATTCCCAGTCGATGATGTAGAGCGGCCGGGCGAAGAGGTCCCGGTAGGGTTCACGGACGAGCAGGAAGTTCTCGGCCAGCAGGTCGTTGTGGCTGATGGTGTACTCGGCCTTGGGGATGCTGCAGTGTTCCGCGAGCTTGCGGAACTTGCGCAGGGTCCCCGCGATGTCGAACTCCGGATAGCTGGCCCCCACATCCTTTTCGAGGATGTTCGCCATTTTCTCCACTTCCACGAGTGGATCGAAGATTTTCGTGAGTTTCTGGCTGCTGCGGTGGATTCTTCGTATGGGATCGACGATCAGCTCGTGGAGCTCCGGTTTGAGGAAATCGGGGTTCTTCAGGGTGTAGCAGCCGGTGATGAACTGCACGATGGTGACCTTCTTTTCCGGAAGGTACTTCACCAGCTTCGGGGAGATCTCCTCGGCCGCCATCTTCTCGATGGCCTCCGCCTCCCAGTCCCGGTTGATGAACATTTCCGTGCGGTCCCCGTAGATCCGCACGGCCACGTCCCCCTTGTCGGATTTGATCCGGTAGAGCTTGTTGGTGATCCCGCCCTCCAGGACGACGATCTCGATGTTTTGCGCGTCATTCCATTCGGGCAGTAGGTCTTTGACAACCTCTTCGGTGAACTTGACCTTTAGCAGATCGCGTTGCTTCTTCAGCTCCTTCATCACCGCCTCCTACGGGGAGGATTGTCGTCGCAAAGGATTGGCTTGTCAAGAAAGAAAAACACGCTCCGCCTGCCGCCCCAGGCGTCAGCCAAACGGTCCGGGGCGTCAGCCCGGTACTCCGGCTGCACGGCCGAACGCAGGGCCGCCTGCATGTCGTCGAGTCCCTCGGCGAGCACGCCGTCCAGGTCGAAAACGATCAGCCACTTCATGGACAGTCACCCTCCGAGGCGCGTTACGATTCCCAGCACCTCGGCTGAGGAGGAAACGAAGTGGTAGGGCCTGCGGCTGAACCGGGCGCGAGCGGCGCCGCTGCGATCGACCACCACGGGGACCGCGGACCAGTCCCAAAGCGGCAGGTCGGTGGCCCCGTCCCCGACGGACACGGTGCCGGCGGGGTTGATACCCAGGGATTGCATGAGTTCTCGTTTCGCCCTTCCTGAGGGCACCTCCAGGCGCATCCCCGAAACCAGGCCGCCCTGAAAGACGAACCGGTTCGCGAACACCGCCTCGAAGCACGGCAGCACCCCGCAGGCCGCCAGTATTCGTTCGCTTAAGTCTGCGGTGCCGCAGCTGCAGAGGATCAGGCGGTGTCCGCGGCTTTTCAGGGCGCAAAGGGCGCTGCGGTCCTCCGGGGGAATCCGTGCGGCCAGCCGCGCCGCGACCCGGTCCAACAGCCCTTCCGGGGTTCCGCGGAGAAAACGCAGATAGTGCTTCTTGAAAGATCGCCGCAGCCAGCCCCTGCGGTCCGCCTCGACGACCAGCCGGCAATACAGCCGCCGCCAGGCAGGCAACGCCGGGCGCCGGCCCTCCAGCCAGCTCATTAAAAGCGCCTGTTCGCTATCCCACGGTTCCATGGGCAGGAGGGTGCCGTCGAAATCATATACGATGGTGTATCGACGTATCACCGGCATTCCCAGGAAAAAGATGTGCCCCCTGTCCGACGGGGCCGGGGGCACAACGACCGTACGCCACGCGGCTGGCGTACTTACCGGGTGCAGAACTCGCGGATCAGCTTCGCTGCCAGGCGGTTCTCCTCCGCGGAGCCTATGCTGATGCGGAACCAGCCGTCGCTGCCGTACATGTCGGCCTGGGGCCGGAGAATCACCCCTTTTTCCTGGGCGTAGGCTACGATGTCCTTCCCCTTCTTGCCGGCTTCCTTGGCATCGAAGAGGATGTAGTTGCCATAAGAATGAAGAATGTTCAGGCCCGAGACCTTGCCGAGCTCCTTTTCGAAGTACTCGATCTGCTGGTTGTTGAAGGTGACGCGCTGTTTCAGCGCCTCCTCGTCCTCGAAGGCGGCCAGCGCCCCCCACATACTGATGGTGCTCACGTTCCAGGGGATCAGGGTGGCGGCGATCTGGTCCACAACCTTCTTGGCGGCCAGCATGTAGCCGAAGCGCATCCCCGCCAGGCCGTAGGCCTTGGAAAGCGTGCGGGTGATCATCACGTTCTCGTATTTCTTGGTCAGTCCCACCTGCGACTTCCCGAGGCCGGCGTACTCGACGTAGGCCTCGTCGACCACGAACGGCACCCCGGTTTCGGCGATCGCGATGAAGTCCTTCTCGGACATGAAGTTCCCGGTGGGGTTGTTGGGGTTGGCGATGACGATGATCTTGGTCTTGGGGGTGATGGCCGCGATCACTACCTTGGCGTCGAAGAGGATCTCCTTGTTCTCGTAGCGCATGGGCACCGAGACGAGCTTGCCGCCGCAGACCGTGCAGCGCAGCTTGTAGATCCCGAAGCAGGGGGTGTGCTGGATCACCTCGTCGCCGACCTCGAGGAAGCTGCGGAAGATCATGTCGAACACTTCGCTGGAGCCGTTGCCCAGCAGCACGTTTTCAGCGCCGGCCAGGCCGTTCAACTGGGCGATCTTCCCGCGCACCAGCAGACCCTGATCCATGTAGCGGTTTGCTACCGCGCCGTACTCGGTGATGGCCTTAAGCACCTTCTTGGAGGGCGGGTGCGGGTTCTCGTTGGACATCATGCGTTTCAGGGACTTGTCCTTCCAGGCCAGCTCGATGTGCGAGGAGATGTACATGGGGATGCCCTTCAGCCACGGCACAAAATACTCTTCCATCTTTTTCATTGCGCGTTTCCTTCCCTAGTGCTCTCGAAATTGGTTTTTCCCTGTCAAGCCCTTGGCCGTTTCGTTGTTGCCGCCAATCGCGGAAAAATTCTCAAACTTTTTCTTGACATGTAGGAATTTTGGTTTACAATAACACAAAATTGCTGTGCAGGTATACCTGCTGAGAAAGGGCATAGAGAACCAAAATCTTAGAGGAGGTGTCACAGTGAAGGGGAAAAAGATGCGAAAAGCAGTCGTCATCGTCGGCGTGGTGGCAACAGTGGTATTGCTCCTGCTCGCGATGGGCGGTTGCGGTGGCAAAGCGGGAGGAGCAGCCGGCGGCGCGGCGGCGGCGAAGAAAGGGGAGCCCGGCATCCGCTGGAGGCTTCAATCGTATGCCGGTCCTGCTTTGAACCCGCATGTCTGTGGAAACGCAATAAAGGAATTCAATATTGCGGCGAACAATGAGATGGTCATCGACGTGTACACGGCCGATGAGCTCGTGCCCCAGGGTGAGATGTTCCAGGCGTTGCAGAAGGGAACCATTGACGCAGCCGTCAGCGACGATGACTCCATGGCCTCTCCTGTGGACGTCGCCGTATTCGGCGCGTACTTCCCCCTGGCGGCGCGCTACGGAATCGATGTGGACGCGCTGTGGAACCACTGGGGGCTGAACGAGATCTGGGCCGAAGCCTACGGCGAAATCGAAGGCGTCACCTGGTTGAGCCAGGGCAGCTGGGACCCGTGCAACTTCGCCACCACCAAACCGGTCCGCTCCGTCAAGGACCTGAAGGGGCTGCGCATATACATGTTCCCGACGGGCGGCAAGTTCATGCAGCAGTTCGGTGTGGTCCCGATGAGCCTTCCCTACGAGGACGTGGAGATGGCCATCCAGACCGGCGTGTTGGACGGAGTCTGCTGGTCCGGCATCACCGAGGACTATACGGTCGGCTGGGCGGATGTCACCAAGTACTACCTGACCAACCCCATCTCCGGCGGCTGGTCGGGCGGCTGGTTCGTCAACACCAAGGCCTGGGAGAAGGTGCCCCCGCACCTGCAGCAGCTCTATAAGCTGGCGATCGACAAGTCGCACTACTACCGGCTGCACTGGTACTGGTGGGGTGAGGCTCACTACCGCACCAAGGGAGGCAAGCTGCAGCTCACCACTATCCCCGCGAACGATTGGGCGCAGGTCGAAAAGGCAGCGGTGAAGTTCTGGGAGGAGACTGCCGCCAAGAGTCCCCGCTGTGCCAAGGTGGTGGGGATACTCAAAGAGTACAACGACACGATGATCAAAGCCGGCCCTCCGTATCGGTACTAGGGGGACCGGGCAACCAGAGCTTAGCTTTAGCATAGCGTAGAGGCTTACCTTCCCTAGCGGGAATTGCTTCACAGCTAGGGAAGGTAACCTAATCTTATTAGCCGATATTGTTTTCAAGGATCACATCCCGATCTGAAGGGAGGAGTCGTAGTGAATAAAGTCATCAAGGCCTACGTCGACGGCATCACCGCCACGAGCAAGGTGGTGGGCATGTTGGCCATGTATCTGTTGTTCGGGATGTTAGGCATCCTGTTCTTCGAGACGATATCCAGGACCGTCTTCAACCACCCCTGGATCTGGACCGTGGAAATGGCGCAGTTCGTCATGGCCGCCTATTACACGCTGGGGGGGGCTTACACCCTGATTATCGACGGGCACGTGCGCATGGACCTGGCCTACGCCAAGTGGTCGCCGAAGAACAAGGCACTCGCCGACATTCTCACCTTTACCATCGTCATGTTGTACCTGGTAACACTCGTGCTGGGCGGCATCATCAGCCTAGAGTATTCCATCCAGTACAAGCAGAAGAGCTACTCTTCCTGGGCACCGCCGGTGACTCCCATCAAGATCATCATGCTGTTCGGAATGCTGCTGATGATCCTGCAGGTTATCGCCGAGTTCTTCAAGGATCTGGCGAGAGTCAGAGGGAAGGAAACAACATGAGTTTCGAGCTGATGGCCATTCTGATGTTCGCCTCGATGCTGGTCATGCTCCTCACCGGGCGACACATCTTTGCGGTTATCGGTGGAGTAGCCGTGGCTTTCTCGTTGGGCCTGTGGGGGGCGGGCGGCGAGGGCATGGCCTTCCACGCCAGCTTCAGCCTGCTGAACTGGTATCCGCTGCTGACCCTGCCCCTGTTCATCTACATCGGGTACATGTTCTCCAAGTCGGGGATCGCGGATGACCTGTACCGGATGATGCACGTCTGGATGGGGCCGGTCCGGGGCGGCCTGGCCATTGGAACCATTGTCCTGATGTCCATCATCGCGGCGATCAACGGCTTGAGCGTGGCCGGCATGGCCATAGGAAATACGATCTGTCTGCCGGAAATGGTCAAGCGCAAGTACGACAAGATCATGATCTCGGGGGTAATCCAGGGCGCGAGCTCCCTGGGCATCATGATCCCGCCCAGCGTGGTGCTGGTGCTGTACGGCATGATCGCCCGGCAGCCGGTCGGCCAGCTGTGGATGGCCGGTGTGTTTCCCGGCCTCATGCTGGCGGCCCTGTTCATCATCTACGTCACCATCCGCTGCTGGATCCAGCCCCAACTGGGGCCGGCGGCGAGCAAGGAAGAGCGCTCGATTCCCTGGGGGGAGAAGTTCAAGCTGCTCAGCTCCTCGATCCTTCCCATCCTCATCATTTTCCTGATGTCGGGGCTGTTTTTCCTGGGGGTGACCAGCCTGGTGGAGAGCTCCGCGGTCGGGGCGATCGCGATTACCATTATCGCGCTCATCAACAAGCGACTGACCTGGAAAATCATGGTCGAGGTGCTGAAGGATACCCTGAGCGTGAGCTGCATGTTCATGTGGGTCATCCTGGCCGCGCTGGCCTTCGGGGCCGTCTTCGACGGCCTGGGCGCCGTGTATGCCATCGAGAGCCTGTTCCTGCGGTGGAACCTCGGCCGCTGGGGCATCATGGCCATGATGCAGTTCTCCTACATCATCATGGGCATGTTCCTGGACGACACGGCCATGCTCATCGTCGTGGCTCCCCTGTACGTCCCCCTGATCATCAAGCTGGGGTTCAACCCGATCTGGTACGGGGTCCTGTATACGATCACCTGCCAGATCGCGTACCTGACGCCTCCCTTCGGATATAACCTGTTTTTAATGAAGGCGATGGCCCCAAAGGATTTCACGATTGCGGATATCTACCGATCGGTCTGGCCCTTCGTGGGGGTCATGATCCTGGGCCTGATCTTGGTGATGATATGGCCCCAAATCGCCCTGTATCTGCCCAATTTATATTTCGGGCTTGCGTTGGGAAATAAATAGCCGTAAGAATACAGCGCCGGGCAGGAAACTGCCCGGCTTTTATTTCTCTACTCCCCATCCTGCTCGGCCCGGCGCAGCAGCTCCAGCACCTCCGCGGGGCTGCCGGCGTCCAGCAGCGCATCGGGGAAGCCGGGGTCGCGCAGCAGACGCGCCAGGCGGCTCAACAGCCGCAGCTGGGCGGTCGGCCGGCCTTTGGGGCCCACCAGCAGAAACAGAAGGTGCACGGGCTGGCCGTCGAGGGCGTCGAAGTCCAGCCCCTCGCGCTTGCGGGCGACGGCGAAGGCCGCGGCGGACAGCTCCGAGGAGGCGCAGTGGGGCAGGGCGATGCCTTCGCCGATGCCCGTGGAGACCATCTTCTCCCGGGCCTTCAGCGCTTCCAGCAGCGCCGCCGGGTCGCGGATTTTACCGGCCCTGACGAGCAGATCGACCATTTCCGCCAGGGCTTCTTCCTTGCGGTGCGCTTTAAGCTCCAGCTCCACGCAGGCGGGGTCCAGGATCTGCCACAGGGCGCTCATGCCTCACCCTCCTCGGCTCGCAGGCCCTTGGCGTAATCCACCGGCACGGTGAACAGGAGGCCGTTCCCGGGTATGGACAGGTCTCCGCAGGCCTTCTCGAGGAGCCTCTCCAGCCGCCGGACGGTCTCGGTGCCGTCGACCACGGAAAAGATGACCCGGTTGGACGGCTTGTTGCCCTTCATGTACTCCTGGAAGTCGGCGAACAGGGGCACCTCGGAGGTCAATAGGCGGCCCATGCCCGCCGACTCCAGCACCGTGGCGCCAGGGACCCCTGCCTCGATGAAGGCTTCCAGAACCTGCTCGAGCAGCTCGTCCCGGTTGAGAATGAACACCACCAGCTTCATCACGCCTCCATTTCAATCCGCCGGGTCGGCCTCGACGGCCACGCCGCTGCGCTCCAGCAGGGAGCCTTCCAGGCGGTACAGCGACACGAAGGCCAAGAGGTACCCAACCGCGGCCTGGGCCTCGGCCAGCTGGCTGGCCAGCAGGTCGCGCTGGGCCTGGGCAACCAGAAAGGTGGTGGAGGACCCGGTGCGGAACTTTTCGGTCTCCGCAGTGAGCTTTTCCTCCTGCAGCCCCCGCAGCTCGGCGCTGGTGGGCACCCGCTCGGCGGCGAAGACCGCCTCCAGCCAGGCGGAGCGCACGTCCACCTCCACCGTGCGCTCCAAGGCGCGCAGGGACTCCTCGGCCTGGGCGCGGCCGAGCCTGGCCATCTCGGCGCGCGCTTTCGCCTCCCGGTTGCCCAGGGCCAGCTGGAGGCGCAGGCCCGCGTTCAGGCTGGAGGCCACAGCCGCGGCGGGAAAAGTGCCCGCGAAAGCTGCCGCGTAGCCGGTGCCGCCCAGCCCCACGAAAGCGTCCAGCCGCGGCAGCAGGCCGGATCTCGTGCGCGTCACCTCCAGCTCCCCGCGCTCCAGCTCCAGGCGGGCCTGCAGCAGCTCGGGGCGGCGGCGCAGGCCCAGGGCCACGTGCCCGGCCTGGTCCTCCAGGGGGCCTTCCGGCGGCGCGGGGGAGTCCGCCAGGCGCACCGTAGCATCCATGCTCGCGCCCGGAGGGGCGATCCGCAGCAGCAGGGCCAGGCGGGTGGTCTCCACGCGCTTCTCCCCTTCCCGCAAGGCCTCCCGGCGGGAGGTGAGCTCGGCCCGCGGGGCGGCCAGCTCGATGGGAGCGATCTGCCCCACCTGTACGCGGACCCGCGACTCCTCCAGCTGGCGCTCGGCCAGGGCCAGCGACTCCCGGTAGATCTCCCGCTGCCGCAGCGCCAGGTAGTGGTCCCAGTAGGCCTTCTGCACCTCGGCCACCAGCGCCTCGGTGAAGCCCCGCAGCTCGTGCTCGGAGGCCACGGCTTTCAGCCGGGCCTGCCGCACCCGCGCCAGGTTGGCGGCCAGGCGGCCGCCGGCCAGCAGCGCCTGCGTGACCTCCACGTCGTAGCCGGCGGAGACGGGGTCCCAGCCGGCACCCAGGGAGGCGCTGACGGAGGTGCCGGTGGCGAAGGACAAAGACAATCCCGCCTCCGCCCCGCTGCCGGCGGATGCGGAGGGGGCCAACCAGGTCTGGCCGGCCTCGGCTGTGAGCAGGGGGTCCAGGAGGCCCTGCTCCTCGCGGACCGCCGTCCGGCGGATGGCAGGGGTCAGGCGCTGGGCCTTATGGGAGGGGTTGTGCTCCAGGGCGAGCAGCACCGCTTCGCGCAAGGCGAGCGCGGGAGCCTCCGGCGCGGCCGGCCCGGTCGGGCCGGCCTCCTGGGCGCCGGCACGGGCGGCCAGCAGGGCTAGCAGCGCGGCGGCCATGGCCCGTAGGCTCACCCCGAGGCCCCCACCGCCTCGGCCGCGCGGCGCCGCTTTTCCATCCTGCGCTCGAACAGCAGGTACAGCGAGGGGATGAACAGCAGGGTGATGAACGTGGAGCTGGCCAGGCCTCCGATCACGGTACGGGCCAGCGGCGCCTGCACCTCTCCGCCTTCCCCCAACCCCATGGCCAGCGGCAGCAGTCCGACCATGGTGGTGAGCGAGGTCATCAGGACCGGGCGCAGCCGGCGGCCGCAGGCCGTGAGAATGGCCTCGCGCAGGGCCAGGCCGTCGCGCCGGCGCAGCAGGTTGGTGGTATCCACCAGCAGGATGGCGTTGTTGACCACGATGCCGCCCAGCATCAGCACCCCGATCCAGGTCTGGATGTTGAAGGTGGTGCGGGTGAGGTACAGCATGGCGAGCACGCCGATCGAGGCCAGGGGAATGGAGAACATGACCACGATAGGATCGCGCAGCGACTCGTACAACCCGGCCATGACCATGTAGATCAGCAGCAGCGACAGCAGGATGCTGATGAGCAGTTCCCGGAACGACTCGCGCTGGGCCTCCCAGTCGCCGCTGAACAGGACCGTGAAGCCCGGCGGCACCGGCACGGCGCGGAGGCGCGCGCGGAGGTCGGCCACGATGGAACCTACGTCCCGCCCGGTCGTGTTGACGAACACCGTGAGCAGGCGCTCTTGGTCCTTGCGCTCGATCGCCGTGGGCCCGGGTTGACGGCGCAGGCTGACCACGTTCGCGAGCGGCACGGCCCGCCCCTCGCCGTTCACCACCGGCAGGTCCAGCAGGCGCCCCAGGTCGAAGGACTCCTCGGGGGCGAGGCGTACGACGATGGGTACCTCGCTGTCCGCCTCCCGGAAGCTCCCCGCCTGGCTGCCCGCGACCAGGGTCCGCAGCAGGCTGGAAACCTGCTGCACGGTCAGGTTGAACTCCGCCACCCGCCGGCGGTCCACCACGACCAGGTCCTCCAGGACGCCGGCCTCCTGGCTCAACTGCACGTCCGTGACCCCCGGCGCCGCGCGGGCCAGTTCCCGGATCCGCCCGGCCAGTTCCCGGCCGGCGGCGAGGTCGTAGCCGCGTACCTCGATCTGGATGCGCTCGGTGTTGGAGCTGCCGGCGCGCATCAGGAAGAAGCCCTGGCTGTTGCGGGTGCGCAGGGTCATGCCGGGGGTGCCGCCCAGGCGGCGGCGCAGGTCGTCGGCGACCTCGGCGTCGGAGCGCCCGCGCTCGCGGCGGGGGACGAGGGTCAGGCTGATCTGGCCGGAGCTGCCGCCGGAGCCGCGGAACCCTCCCCCGACGCTGGTGACCATGGTCTGGATCTCGGGCACCGCTTCCCGGGTGCGCCGCTCCAGGGCCCGGAAGGCCTCGTCGGTGAGCTGGAGGCGGGTGCCGGCCTCCATGTCGCCGCTGATCCGGACCTGCCCCTCGTCGGTGGTGGGCATGAGCTCCGAGCCGATGAGCGGCACGAGCAGCAGGCTGGCCCCCATGGCCAGCACGATCGCGGCCACGGTCAGGAGCGGCCGGTTCAAGGCCCGAGCCAGCAGGCCGGCGTAGCCCTGCTCCAGCCGGCCCAGCGCCCGGCCCAGCCTCAGGGCCAGCCCCGTCTCGCTGGCCGTCCCCGTTCGGGCGAGCAGGCGGGCGGACATCATGGGCACCAGGGTCAGGGAGGAGACCAGGGAGCAGATCAGGGAGAAGCTCACCACTAGCGCCAGCTGCTTGTACATCACCCCGGACACGCCGCGGATGAAAATCAGGGGCAGGAAGACCACCAGGGTGGTCAAGGTGCTGGCGGTGACCGCGGCGGTCACCTCCCCCGCCCCTTCCACGGCCGCTTCGGCCGCGGGGCGTCCAGCCTGCCGCAGGCGAAAGCCGTTCTCCAGCACCACGATGGAGTTGTCCACCATCATGCCCACGCCCATGGCCAGGCCGCCCAGGCTCATGATGTTCAGGGTGAAGCCGCTGGAGTACATGAGCACGAAGGTGGCGATGATGGAGAAGGGAATGGAGACGGCGATGACCAGGGTGCTGGCCAGGCTGCGCAGGAAAAAAAGCAGCACGCCCACCGCGATCAACGCGCCGTACAGCGCCGAGGTGGTCACGTTGGTCAGGGCGCTCGCGATGTACCGGGAGTTGTCGTTGAGCACGACCAGCTCCAGCTGCGGGAAGTCCGCCCGGATCCGTTGCAGCTCCTTTCGTACCTGACCGGCGACCTCCACGGTGTTCCTCCCGGACTGCTTGCTCACCGAAAGGCGGATGCCGGGCCGCCCGTTGATGCGGGCGATGCGGGTGACCTTCACGCTGCCGTCGGACACCCGCGCGACCTGGCTCAAGGGAATCGGGGAGCCTTGGCGTACCGCCACCACGGTGTCTCGCAGCTGGTCCAGGTTCTCGTACAGAGCCGAGGAGCGCAGGGTGCGCTCGAAGTTGCCCTGGGTCACCGAGCCCAGGGGCGTCTCCACGTTGGCCGACTGGATGCGGGCGATCACCTGGTCCACCGGCACTCCCAGCAGCTCCAGGCGGTCGGGCAGGAGGCTCACCTGGATCTCGCGCTGCACCCCGCCGAACACGTCCACCGCGGCCACCCCGTCCACCCGCTCCAGGCGGTAGGCCACCTGTTCGTCGATGAGCCGGCGTAGGTATACGGGGTCCATCTCCGCGTAGGCGCCCAGGGTCAGGACCGGGATGTTGGCGGGGTCGAATTTGAACAGACGCGGCCGGTCGGCGTCGTCTGGTAGCCGCGGGATGACCCGGTCCAGGCGGTCGCGGACGTCGGCCACCGCGGTTTCGAGGTTCGTCCCCCAGGCGAAGGCCAGCTGCACGTTGCTCGAGCCCTCGGAGGAGACGGAGGTGATCTCCTCCACTCCCGGGACCGCGCTCATGGCTTCCTCGACCGGGCGGGTGATGAGCTGCTCCACGATCGGCGGGCTGGAGTTGGGATAGGAGGTGGAGATCGAGAGCACCGGGTAGCTGATGTCGGGCATCAGGTCAAGGGGCAGGCGCCGCAGGGCGGTGAAGCCCAGGATCACCACGATCAGGGCGATCATGGAGGTGAGGATGGGATGGCGGACGGTAAAAGAGGGTATCTTCACGGCGGCAGGATGACGGCGGAGCCGTCCTCCAGCAGGTGCTGCCCCAGGGTCACCACCGGCCCCCGCAGGACCGGCTCCAGGATCTCCACCAGCCCGCCCTCGGCGGCGCCGGTGCGCACCGGCACGAAGCGCACCCGCGGTCCTTCGGGCTCCACCTGGAAAACGCCCTGAGCCTCGCCGCGGCGCACCAGGGCCGCCGCCGGGACGGCGGGCACGTTTTCGTGCCGCTCGAACTCCAGCTCCACGCGCACGCCCATGCCTGGCTTCAGCAGCCTTTCGGCGTTGCGGATGGCCACCCAGGCTTCCGCCTGCCCGGTGCTCTTGTCCAGGAAGGGGGCCACGGCGGACAAGGTGCCCGTGAAGCGCCGCGCGGGGAAGAGCGCCGCGATCACGGTAGCCGCCTGACCGGGGCGCAGGCGGGGGTAGGCCTGCTCGGCCACCTGCAGACGGGCCACCAGGGGATCCAGCTCCAGCAGGGACAGGACCGGCTGCCCCGCCTTCAGCAGCGTACCCGGTTCGGCCAGCCGCTCGCCGACCACCCGCGGACCCCCGTCCCGGTCCCAGGCGGCGGTCAGGCGGGTCTGGGACAGGCGCAGCTCCGCGGTCTGGAGGGCGACCTCCTTCTGCCGCATCTGCGCCCGGGCCACGCTCACCTGCACGCGTGCCCTGGCCAGCTGGGTCTCGCTGGAGTCCAGCTCGGCGGTCGAGGCGATCTGCTTGTCCTGCAGGGACCGCACCCGTTCCAGGTCGCGCTGGGCCGCCTGGACCCCGATGTCCGCGCTGTCCAGGTTGGCGCGGGCCACCGCCACCTCCGCCCGGGCCTGCTCCAGGCCCTGGAGGTACTCCTCCTCTTCCAGCTCGGCCAGAAGCTGGTCGCGGCGAACCGGCTCACCCACCTGCACGAGCAGGCGCTCCAACCGGCCGGCGACCTTGGTGGCCACCACGATGCGCGAGCGGGACTCCAGGGAGCCGGTGAACAGGAGGGAGTCGCGCAGTGTGGCGCGGCTGATGGGGGCGACTTGCACGGCCACCGGAGCGGCGCCCCGCGGGCGGGCGGTCTCGGTGCCGGTCGGCCCCGCGGGTCTGGCCGGCCGGGCCAGCCGATAAACCTGCCAGCCCCCCAGCGCCACGACCGCCGCCGCGGCGAGGACGATCAGGGTACGCCTCCACCCAATGCTCATTTCCCCAATGTAACCATGCGGCGGGGTACTGCGGCAAGGGGCGGGTTCCTGCGGGATTCGCGGCAAAGCCGGGGTGGGGGTTGCGGATTTCCCGCGCGAACCCTTGCGCCCGGGAGTCGACTTGTTTATCCTGAAGGGGGAGCGGCTATGAAAGCGGACGTAAAGCTGGAGATCGACGGGCTGGGCCTGGAGGCGCGCGTCACCCTCACCCCTTCACCACGGGCGGGGGAGGCGTCGCGCGACGCGGTGATCGCGCTGCTCAAGGAGAAGGGTGTCAAGGAGGGCATCATCCCCGAGGTGGTGGAAAAGGCCTTGCGCACCCTCCAGAGTAAGCCCGGCGAGCCGGTCAGCTTCGCCGCGGCGCGCGGCCGGCTGCCCCGGCCGGTGGAGCCCGAGAAGTTCGTGTTCGAGCCGCTCGCCGTGCCCCTGCGCCTGCAGGCCATCGCCCAGAAGGTCCTGGCAGAAGCCAGGCCTCCTGAAGCCTTCCGTCTGAGTGAACGCGAGGTGCAGAAAAAACAGAAGGTGCTCAAGAAGTCCCCCCTGCCGTTTCTGCCGCCCAAGGAGGTCATCGAGACCGTCGTGGTGAAGGAAACCGTACGGGACAAGGTGGCCATCGATCCGGCCGTCCAGGCTGTCGGCTACGTACGCAAGGGCGGGGTCGTGGCCCGGATCGAGCCCGGCAGACAGGGCAAGGAAGGCCGCAGTGTCTACGGCCGCCTCGTGCCGGCCCCAAGGCTGTCCTCCCAGGAGCTGTACCTGGGTGCGGGGCTGAGCCGCTGCGGGCAGGAGATACGGGCGACGGCCTCGGGGTTCCTGCGGCGCGGCGCCACCTGGTGCGACCTGGTGGCTTTCCAGGACCACGAGGCGGTGGTGACCCCCACCCCCGACAAGTCGGCCTGCTGGCTGTCCTTCACCCCCGGCGACCAGCGGATTCCCGTGCCGCGCGCGGGGGAGGTGATCGAGCAGGCCGTCAAGCTGGGCGTGCCGCGGGAAAAGCTGCTGCCGGAGGGGGAGATCCAGCGGCTGCTCGGGGAGGCCGCCGCGAAGGGCGCGCCGCTCGCCAAGATGCCGCTGACCCCTTCCAGCGATGCGGCGGTTTCTATCCAGGTGTCCCCTGACAAACTGCGGGCCACGCTTTCGATCAAAAAGGGCAAGGGCGCGGGGCGCAGGCTCTCCCTGGCGGACATCAGCGACGCGATCCGGGCCAGCGGGGTGCGCGCGTTCAACGCCGAGGTGGTGAAAAAGGACCTTACCGCCTTCTATTCCAGCCCTCAAGCGGAGCTCTCCGGGTACCTGCTGGCCGAGGGCAAGGCTCCCGGCACCGGGGAGCAGGGCCGCCTGGAGTGGCAAGTGAAGTTCGCCAAGCCCGAGGAAGCGCAAGCGGTCCGGGAGCGTTCCCTCGCCGCCCAGTCGCGCCTGGCCGGCCTGAAGTCCCTGGCCGAGTTCCCCCTGGCGGAGGTGCAGTCCGTGGGCTGGGTGGAGGCGGGACAGGAGGTGGTGCGCGTGTTCCCTGCCACCGCCGGCGAACCCGGCATGGACGTGTTCAAGGTCGTGATCCCCGGGCTCAAGGGTCCGGAGCCGGAGCTGAAGCTGTACGAGGGGCTGAAGAACCAGAAGGACGCCGTGACGGCCGCCGCCAAGGGACTGCTGGAGCGGGGCGGCCGGGGCGGGGTCGTGCTCCTGCGCGTGCGGCCGCACCGCGACGCGGAGCTGCAGGTGACGGTCTCCCAGGACCGCATGCAGGGAATGGTCAGCTTCTTCCCCGCCGAGGGCACGGGCAAAAGCTTCAGCGTGGAGGAGCTCAGGGAGCATCTGGCCCAGGGCGGCATCGCCAAAGGGGTGGAGCCTGCCCGCTTCGTCGAGCTGGCCAGGGCGGTGGGGGAGGGCCGGGTTCTCAAGGACATCCTGCTCGCCCAGGGCCGGCCGCCCAAACCGGCGCCGGCGCGCCAGGTCGCCTTCAACGTGCACCTGGCCTCGGGGGCCAGCGTGACCGTCAGTGCGGAAGGCAAGGCCGACTTCCGCAACCAGGACAAGCTCACCTCCATGCGCCGCGGCGAGCTGATCGCCACGCAGTCCCCGCCGGGCCTCGGGGCCGAGGACGGCTGGGAGGTGTCCGGCAAGATGATTCCGGTCCCGCTGGAGAAGCAGGAGTCGCTGGCCGCCGGCACGGGCGTGCGCTCCTCGCCGCTTCCCGACGGGCGCGTGCAGTTCTTCGCGGACGCGGACGGAGAGCTGTTCTACGACCAAAACCTCCTGGAGGTGAAGCCTGTACACGCCATCGCCGGGGACATCGGCCTGGAGCAGGGCAACGTCAAGTTCGCCGGGGTGGTCCAGATCAAGGGCTCGGTGCTCTCCGGCTTCAGCGTCGAGGCCGGGGACGACGTGCTCATCGAGCAGACGGTACAGGCCGCGGTCGTGAGCTCGGAGGGCGCCATCACCATCGGGCAGGGGGTGAAGGGGGAGGGCCGGGCCAGGCTGTCCGCGCGCAGGGGCGTGAGCGCTATGTTCGCCGAGCAGGCGGCGATCCGCGCCGGGGAGGACGTGCGCATCCGCAACGCCTGCGTGCGCTGCCAGGTGCTCTGCAACGGCCGCCTCGCCCTGGAGACCGACAAGGGCAACTTCATCGGGGGCAAGGCCCAGGCGCGACGCGGCCTGACGGTGCAGAACCTCGGCTCGCCCAGCGGCACCCACACCGAGGTCTCCTTCGGTCAGGACTATCTCCTGCTGGAAAAAATCGAGCAGGAGCAGGCGGACTCCGCGCACCTGGCCGCGCGGGTCGTCGAGCTGAAGCAGCGCGTGCACCAGCTGGAGCGGCCCGGCTCCGACCGCAAGGCGCTGGAGCTGGCCGTGGCCGAGCGGCGTGAGGCTCAAGGGCTGGCGGAGAAAAGCACCCAGGCCCTGGCCGCCCTGCAGGAGCAGTTCAAGCAGGACTTCCCCGCCGAGGTGGTGGTGCGGGGCGTGCTGTACCCGGGGGTCGTGCTGGAAAGCCACGGCCGCACCTACGCGCCCACGGTCGAGAAGCACCTGATCACGCTGCGCTACGACCCGAAGGACCGGCAGATCGTAGAGAAGCACTGAGAAGGAAGGCACATGCCTCGAGAGCTGATCGAACGCCTGTGGACCCGGGGGCGGGAGTTCCTCGGGGTGAGCTACCCCATCCTGGGGGGCGCAATGACCTGGATCTCGGAGTCCGGTCTGGTGTCCGCCATTTCCAACGCCGGCGCCTTCGGGGTCCTGGCAGGAGGGAACATGCCCCCGGAGGCCCTGGAGCGGGAGATCCGGCTGGCCAGGGAAAAGACCGACAAGCCCTTCGGGGTCAACCTGATCACCATCGCCCCGAACTTTCCCCGGCACCTGCAGCAGGTGCTGGAGCTGGGGATGCCCTTCGTGATCCTGGCCGGGGGGCTGCCGCCCCGCGACGCCATCGCACGCGTCAAGCGGACCGGGAGCCGGCTTCTGTGTTTCGCGCCCACCGTGGGCGTGGCCCGCAACCTGGTGCGCGAGGGAGCCGATGCCCTGATCATCGAGGGGCACGAGGCCGGAGGCCACATTGGGCCCGTGAGCACGGCCGTGCTGGCCGAGCAGATCCTGCCCACGATCGAGGAAGTGCCCGTGTTCGTGGCCGGGGGGATAGGCAGCGGCGTGATGATGCTGCATTACCTGCTGATGGGCGCCGCCGGCGTACAGTTGGGCACCCGCTTCGTCGTGGCCGAGGAGTCCCCCGCCCACCCAAACTTCAAGCAGGCGATGATCAAGGCCAGCGCCCGCTCCGCCCAGCCCACCGCCCAGTTTGACCCGCGCATTCCGGTGATCCCAGTGCGCGCACTGCAGAACCAGGGCACGCGGGACTTCAACACCCTGCAACTGGGCCTGGTGGCTCAGCTGGAGCGACGACAGATCAGCGCCCGGGAGGCGGGCCGCCAGCTGGAGGAGTTCTGGATCGGCGGCCTGCGCAAGGCGGCCGTGGAGGGGGACGTGGAGCGCGGCTCGCTGATGGCCGGGCAGAGCGTGGGCCTGGTGCGGGACATCCTGCCGGTCCAGGGGATCATCGAGCGGCTGCTCGACGAGGCGACGACGGAAGCCGAGAAGATCCTCGCCCGCCTCAAGCCAGCTCGCGGATCCACCTGAGCAGCTCCTCTTCCTCGAAGGGCTTGTCCAGGAAGTGCTCGCAGCCCCGCTCGCGCAGCTTGCGGGTGGTCTCCCGGTCGTTGTAGCCGGTCATCACCCATGTGACTCTCGTCGTCCACCACGACGATGGTCTTGGGCCCCACTTATGCGGTGAGCAGGGTGAGGCTGCGGCGCCGCAGGCCGTCCAGGCGCTTGCGCACGCCGGAAACCGACATGCCTACCTGCCGCGCCGTGTCCTCCAGGGACAGGCCCTCCACGTGCCGCAGCGTGGCGATGGTCCGGGTGCTTGTCCGCTCGCCGGCGAACACCCGCTCCAGGGTGTCCCGGGTCTCGACCTCGGCCTCGGGTTGGGAGGAGCTCGGCAGGTTCTCGAGCTGCTCCTCGTTGTGCACCAGGCGCCGCCGGCCGCCCCGGCGCAGCAGGTTCAGCGAGTGATTGGTGGCCATCCGGTATAACAGACTGGAAGGGTATCCTCCATGGAGCTGGTGCTGCTTGCGCAGCAGCTGCACGAACACGTCCTGCATGGCATCGCTGGCCAGCTCCTCGTCGCGCAGCAGGGAGCGGCAGCGCCGCAGGACCATGGGGCCGTATCGGCGGTACAGGGCCTCAGGGTCGATCGCCGGTCCTCGGCGGGGGAACTGGATGCAGGTGGTGTCGGTTTCCATCATTTTCTCCTGCGCATGGTAAAGCAAGAGTCGTGCCAAAATGCGTACGGATTCTGAGCTTCTTTCCGAGGTTTTTCCCTGTTTCAGGCGAGAAAAGAACGCTTGCGTGGCGGCCGGCCCCCCGGCGGACAGCCGGTGTGTGGCAGGTGGGAAGAAACGTGGCACCCCTTCGCGGCCGGGTGAGGCCCACCGGCTACTCGAAGCGGAAGCGCCAGCGGGCGAGAGCGAAGAAAGCGGCGCCGTAGTCCTTGACCAGGTTCTCCACGCGGATCGCTTCGTTTTCCGGCCTCATGCCTCTGTGCCGCGGTTCAAGCGGTTGTTCAGGGCCCGGCGCGAAAGGCCCAGCAGGTCCGCGGCCACCGTCTGGTTTCCCCCGGCCCGCCGCAGGGCCTCCCGGATCAGGGCCCCCTCGGCCTGTTTCAGGGTGGGCAGGGGGTCGGGGAAGGACAGGCCGCCTGCCGCCGCCTCCGTTGTGCTTCCCGTCTCGGGCGATTCGCCCAAACCGGTCTTCTGCCGGAAGGTCTCCAGGGACAGCACCCCGCAGCGGTGCCGGCTCACCGCGTCGTAGATCATGCCCTCCAGCTCCCGTACGTTGCCCGGGAAGGCGTAGACGGCCAGCAGCGGGGCCAGCTCCCGCGGGGGGGTCGGGGCGGCGCGGCCCAGCTCGCGCGCGGCCTTGTCCAGCAAGTGGGCGACCAGCAGCGGCAGTTCCTCCCTGCGCTCGCGCAGTGGCGGGAGGTGGATGTGGTGGGCCTGCAGGCGGTAGTACAGGTCCTTGCGGAATGCGCCGGAGGCCTGCAGCGCCCGCAGGTCGCGGTTGGTGGCCACCAGCACGCGGATGTCCGCGCGCTTCATCACGTCCGAGCCGATCGGGTAATAAGTGCCTTCCTGCAGCAGGCGCAGGAGCTTCACCTGCGCGGCGGGGCTTAAGTCGCCGATCTCGTCGAGGAATAAAGTGCCGCCGGCGGCCTGCTCCACCAGGCCGGGCCGGTCGCGGTCGGCTCCCGTGAATCCGCCGCGCTTGTGCCCGAACAGGGCGTCGGAGAACAGGGTGTCGTCCAGGCCGGCCACGTTCACGGGCACGAAGGGGCCCTTGCGGCCGCTTAAGGCGTGGATGGCCCCGGCAATCAGCTCCTTGCCCACGCCGGTCTCCCCCGTCACCAGGATGGGCAGGGGGGTGGGGGCGACCGCCTCGGCGTACTGGAAGATCGCCCGCATGCTCTTGGCGGCGGTCACGATCCCGGCGAAGGCTTCCGGGTGCTCCAGGGTGTCGGACAGCAGGTAGCGCTTGAGCGCCGAATTCTCGCGGCGCATGGCGCCGATCTCGATGGCCCGGCCCACCGCGCTCACCAGGCGAGCCTCGTCCACCGGCTTGAGCAGGTAATCGAAGGCCCCGTCCTTCATGCACCGCACCGCGGTCTCCACGTCGTTGGCCCCGGTCAGCACGATGACCGGCAGCTCCGGGTGCTCCTGCACGATGCCAGGGAGCAGCTCGCGGCCCGAAAGGTGCGGCATGGACAGGTCCAGCAGCACGGCGGCGAAGCTGCCCGCCGCCAGCAGCCCCGGCACCTCGCGGCTGTCCCGGCAGCTCAGGAGATTTGTGATGCCTTGGGTCCTCAAGGCGAAGTCCGCGGCGGCCAGGGCCAGCTCCTCGTCGTCCACCAGCAGGACAGGATCCTGGGGAACCAGGGTCGCGCTCATGCCCCGACCGCCTCCGGCGGGAGGGGCAGGCGCACCGTGGCGGTGGTGCCCTGGCCGGGCTCGGAGCTGATCGCCAGGTCCCCGCCGTGGTTCTTCACGATGTTGTAGGAGATCGACAGTCCCAGCCCCGTGCCCCCGGTGTCCTGTTTGGTGGTGAAGAAGGGGTCCAGGATGCGCTTCAGGTTCTCCTCGGGGATGCCCACGCCCTGGTCCTGGACCTCCACGCATACCCGCTCCCCTTCGAGGCGGGTCTGGACCCGGATACCCCGCTCCCGGTCCGGCAATGCCTGGCAGGCGTTGGTGATCAGGTTGATCAGCACCTGCTCCAGCTGCTGGAAGTTGCCGCGCAGCACGGGCAGCCCCGGGGCCAGGCGTACGGAAAAACGGGAGGTGCTTTTATCGAGAAGGTTGCGCACGAGAGTAATGGAGGATTCCACCACCTGGTTGAGGTCTAGGGGCCGGTCGAGGTCCCCCGTGTCGCGGCGGGCGAAGTCCCGTAGATTCTGCACGATGTGCTTGATCCGCTGGGCCCCCTCACCGATGCCGGCGATCAGCTCTCCGATGCGGGGCTGGGCCTCCGAGTAGGGCATGCCGCCCAGCAGGAACTCGCCGTGGGCCTCGTAGTACCGGCGCAGGATCGGCTGGGCGTCCGCCCACACCCGGGAGAAGATCCCCCCGTTCAACATGATGAAGTTGTTGGGGTTGTTGATCTCGTGGGCCACGCCCGACACCAGGACCCCCAGGGAGGCCATCTTGTCGGCCTGGATCAGCTGCTGCTGCTGCTGCTGCGCCTGCTCCATGGCCCGCTTGCGCTCGGTGATGTCCAGCCCGGTGATCAGCACGCCCGTCGGCATGTCTGCCTCGAACAGCATGGCCGAGGAGTCGGAGAACAGGATCGTGCGCACCGAGCCGTCGCGGGCCAGCACCTCCACGTCCAGCTGCGGGGTGGACTCCCCGCGCAAGTCCCGGGCGAGCTGGGCGGCCACCCGCTCCCGGTACGGCGGGGCCACCAGGTCGACGGCCGGCTGCCCGAGCACCTCCTGCCTTTCGTAGCCCAGCGACGCCACGAACGAGCCGTTCACGTCGCGGATGCGGCCGGTCATGTCGATGACCAGGCTGATGGACGGGCTTTTTTCGTACAGGAAGTGGTAGCGCCGGGCCGACTCCCGGATTGCCTCCTCGGTGGCCCTGCGCGAGGTGACGTCCAGGTGGATGCCCACCAGACGCAGCACCCGGCCCAGGGCGTCGCGTTCCACGATGGTCCCGTTGGACTGGATCCAGCGCCAGGAGCCGTCCCGGGCCCGCATGCGGAACTCCAGCTCGAAGTCCGTGCCCTCGGCCACGTGCCGGCGCACGGCCTCCTCGCTCATCTCCCGGTCCTCCGGATGCAGCAGCCCGACCCAGGTGGCGTACTCCTGGGGCAGCTCCTCGGCCCCGTAGCCCAGCATGGCGGACCAGCTCGGGTCGAAGAAGACTCGGCCGCCGGGAGGGTCATACTCCCAGATGCCGCCGCCGGTGGCCTCCAGCGCCGCGGACAGGCGCTGCTCGCTTTCCTGGATGAGATGCTGCAGGCGGGACTGGATCAGGGTGTAAAACCAGGACAGCACCAGCGCGGCGGCCAGCAGGGCAATCACCACCGCCGCCACCCAGATCACGGTCCGGTAGCGCTCGAAGAAGGTGACCGGCCGGTTGACGAGCTCGCTAGCGGGCGGCAGCTCCTTCAGCGGGATGCCGAAGCGGCCGAGCTGGGTGTAGTCGAACATGTAGCGGTTGGGGCTCTGGCGCAGAACGGGGATGGCGTCGGGGCTCTCGCCCTTCAGGACGCGCAGGCTGATCCAGGCCGCGGCCTGGCCCTGCTGGAAGCCGCCGCTGATCATCCCGCCCACGATGCCGTTGCCTAGCAGGGACTCCCAGCTGGAGTACATGGGCACCGCCAGCGCCGCGGACACCTCCCGGGCGCTGGCGGCCAGCGGCAGGGGACGGCCGGCCTCGTCCAGAAAGAAGGACATGGCCACCACCACGCTGTCCTGCGGCAGGCTGGGTGCCCGGCGCAGGACCTCCGCGAGGCTCGGGTCCTCCCAGAAGCGCACCTCCAGGCCGGAGGCGAACTCCTCGCGGATCAGGCGCTCGAGCTGCCGGTAGGCGGCCCACTCCGCGGCGATGCGGCGGTTCACGAACACGATCAGGTGCCGGGCCTGGGGATGCAGCCGCAGCGCCAGCCCGAGGGTGCTCCCGAAGTCCTCCTCCTCGCTCACCCCGGTGATGCCCGCCTCCCCGGCCAGCAGGCGCGGGGAGTAGTTGTCGATCGAGCAGAACACCACCGGGACGTCCCGGAAAAAGCGGGCGCGGTTGGCGACCGCGAACTCCAGCGCTTGGTTGTCCACGCACAGCACCAGGTCGAAGCGGAAGCCTGCCAGGCGCAGGGCGTAGACCTGCGGGTAGAGGGCGGGGTCCGCGTCCAGCACGTTCATGTACTCGTAACGGAACACGGTGTCGAAGCGGCTGTCGGCGGCGAATACGGAGCGGATTCCCTCGTTGACCTTGACCACCCACTCCGGGCCATCCTGGTAGGAGTGCAGAACCAAAAGGGCCCGGGTCGGCCGGCTAAAGGGCTCGCTTGCGCAGGGCACGGCGGCGAGCGCCGCCAGCAGCGGCAGCAGCAGGGCAAGTCGGTACGGCATGGCCTCGATCCCCCGTAGAGTAGTACGGGCGGGAGCGCGGGTCAACAGCGGGGATACGGGTCCGCGGGTCTTGACTCGAGGCGGTGCATTTATCTACTGTAGCCGAACCTATGGACAACAAGTTGAAGGTCGGGATCGTCGGGGCCACCGGCATGGTGGGCCAGCGCTTCGTCACCCTGCTGGCGGAGCACCCCTGGTTTGAGGTGGCGGCCGTGGCCGCCAGCGAGCGCTCGGCGGGAAAGCCCTACGGCGAGGCGGTGGGCGGGAGGTGGGCCATGTCCGGGAGCGTGCCCCCGGCCATCGGCAAGCTCGTCGTGCAGAACGCCGCGGACGTGGCGGGGGTGAGCCGCGGGGTGGACTTCATCTTCTGCGCGGTGGACATGCCCAAGGCCGAGACCCGGGAGCTGGAGGAGCGCTACGCCCGCGCGGAGACCCCCGTGGTGTCCAACAACTCCGCGCACCGCGCGACCCCCGACGTTCCCATGCTGCTGCCGGAGGTCAACGCCGAGCATCTGGCGGCGCTCCCCGCCCAGAAGAAGCGACTGGGCACCAGACAGGGCTTCATCGTCGTGAAGCCCAACTGCTCGATCCAGAGCTACGTGCCCGCATTGCACGCCGTGCGCGAGTTCGGCCCCGAGAAAGTGTTCGTTTGCACCTACCAGGCGATCTCCGGCGCGGGCAAGACCTTCCAGGACTGGCCCGAGATGTTGGACAACGTGATCCCCTTCATCGGCGGCGAAGAGGAGAAGAGCGAGAACGAGCCGCTGAAGGTGTGGGGGACGGTGCGGGACGGACAGATCGTAAGCGCCGCGGGCCCGACCATCACCAGCCAATGCATCCGCGTGCCGGTGAGCGACGGCCACCTGGCGGCGGTGTTCGTGTCGTTCGCCAGGAAGCCCTCCAGGGAGAAGATCCTGGAGTTGTGGCGGACCTACCAGGGCAAGCCCCAGGTCCTCGCGCTGCCCAGCGCCCCCAAGCCTTTCCTGAAGTACTTCGAGGAGGACAATCGCCCGCAGACCCGCCTGGACCGCGACGCGGGGGGCGGCATGGGTATCACCGTGGGACGCCTGCGGGAGGACCGGATCCTGGACTACCGCTTCGTGTGCCTGTCCCACAACACGCTGCGCGGCGCCGCCGGCGGCGCGGTGCTGATCGCCGAGCTGCTCAAGGCCGAGGGGTACCTCCGGGCCAAGTGAACCCGCCGGGCTACTGCACCCGCCGGGAGCTGCCCCCGGGCTGAGGCCGCGCCTGCGCGAAGGGCACTTCTTCATTTAAGGATTGGATCTGCTCCTGCTCCTGGCGGTTGATCTCGCCGATGTGCCTCTCCATGATCCCGCGCAGGCGCGGGTCGGCGAAGCGGTGCAGGCTGTGGTTGGCCACGGCCCGGAACCCGCGGCGCAGCTTGTGCTCCGAGCCGATGCCCGGGTCGAAGCGCCGCACTCCATGTTCGATGGCCCAGCGGATCGGCTCGTAGTAGCAGGCGTCGAAGTGCAGGCAGTCGACGCGCTCGCGGCTGCCCCAGTAGCGCCCGTACAGCCCCTCCCCTTTGGTGAGCAGGAACGACATCCCGACGGGCTCCTCCTCCCCCTCGCGGAACGCGGTGGCCAGCAGGATGCGGTGCCGGTAGCCTTCGTACAGGGAAGGGAAGAAGCGCGGAGTCAGGTAGCGAGCCGCCCAGGGGCCGAACTGGTCGTTGGTGCTCTCGTAGAAGCGCACCATGTTCTCCAGCGCGGAGCGGGTGATGCGGTCGCCGGTGGCCAGCTCGAGGCGCACCCCCTGCTCCGCCACGGCCCGGCGCTCGCGGCGAATGTTGCGGCGCTGGTTCTTGTCGAACCTGGCCAGGTAGTCCTCGAAGCTGCCGTAGCCCTCGTTTTCCCACAGGAAGCTCTGGTGCCGCCAGGCCAGGAAACCGTGCGCCTCGATCTTCGCCTGCCAGGCCGGGTCCACGTACAGGAAGCTCACGCCGGAGAGGTTGTTGGCAGCCCGGAAGGCCTCGATCGCTTCCAGCATGAAGGCGGTGAGCCGCTCCTCCTCCTCGCCGGGGGCCACCAGGAAGCGGTAGCCCGGCACCGGGGTGGCCGGGCTCAAGCCCACCAGCTTGGGGTAGTAGCGCAGGTGAAACCGCGCGGCCACTTCGGCCCAGGCGTAGTCCCACACGAACTCCCCCTCGCTGTGCCCCTTCACGTACAGGGGCGCTGCTGCGGCCAGCTGCCCGCCGCGCCACACCGTCAGGTGCACGGGTAACCAGCCGGTTTCGGGGCACACGCTGCCGGAGCTCTCCAGGCGGTGCAGCCACTCCCACTCCAGCGTCGGGGTGTCCAGGGGTCCGGCCAGCTCGTCCCAGGCCTCCCGGGGGATCTCGGCCAGCGAGCGTTTCCATTCGGCGCGGTAGGGTTCCTTCATGACGATGGGTCAAATATAAGAAATGCGGCGGCCCGCGGCAGCTTCCGGCGGGCGGGGAGGGCAGGCGGGGGGCAGGTTTGGCGTCCTTGCCATTCCCCCGGCTTTCTGGTAGAAGGAACCGGAGGCTTTAACGATGGGAAAAGGCGACAGAAGAACCCGGCGGGGCAAGCTCTTCCGCGGCACGCACGGGAAGCGGCGCTTGCAGCATGTCGAGAAAACCGGAACCAAATCCGCAGCCAAACCCGCTGCCAAGGTCAAGGCACCCGCCTCCTGACGGCGCTCCGGCTACCCCGGCCCGCGGCGTCTTTCCCTACGCATTCGATATGAGGAGCGGAGAGCGGGCTTTCGACCCGGTCTTCTGGGAAAGGCTCTGGCGGGAAGCCTTGGTGAGCTCGCCAGTCGCCCGCAGGGACCGTTTCGGTCCGGCGGAGAAGCTGGCGCATTGGGACCGACGGGCGGAGGGCTATGCCCGGCAGAGCGAGAGCGCCGAGAGCCGGGCCCGGCGGGCCGAGCTTTTGCGCTGGCTTGGCTCGCGGGGCGCCCTCCAGGCCCGCTTCCGCGTTCTGGACATCGGCGCCGGGCCGGGCAACTTCGCGTTGCCGCTGGCCACCCGCGTGCGGCAGGTCACGGCGCTGGAGCCCGCTCCCGGCATGGCCGCGATCCTGCGCCGCCGGCAGGCCGCGCGCGGCCTGCGCAACATCCGCGTGGTGGAGCGTGGCTGGGGGGAGGTGGAGCTGGGGCGCGAGGGCTGGGCCGGCGGCTTTGATCTGGTCTTTGCCTCCATGTCTCCCGGCGTGAACGGGCCGGAGGCCCTGGAGCGGATGAACGCGGCCGCCCGCCGCTTCTGCTACCTGAGCGGCTGGTCCGGCGCGCAGTGGGGGCCGTGGGGCCTGGCCCGCCGCGAGCTGTGGCCGATCCTTTTCCGTGAAGAGGCGGGCAACTACCCCAATGACGTGCTGTATGCCTTCGGCCTGCTGTACGCCCGGGGTTACCGCCCAGAGCTGCGCTTCCGCTGGCAGGAGACCAGCCAGGAGCTGAAGCGGGAGGAGGCGGAGGAGGAACTGGGGCGGCTTTTCGAACGCTATACGCCGCTTACGTCCGCAGTGCGGCGGCGGATCGGCGACTACGTGCGGGAGCGCACGCGTGTCGGTCGCTTCCGGCAGGCAGGCCGCCAGTGCCAGGGCTTCCTGCTGTGGGAAGCGGGTCCCGGCCTCACTGCCCCAGATGTTCGCGCACGAACTCGCGCAGCTCCTCGACCTCAAAGCCGCCGGTCGCCCGGTGGGCGACGTCCCGGATCGGCTTCGTGAACTCCTCCTCGCTGATGTTGAAACGCTGAAGGAACTCGGCGGCGGGGATGCCGATGACCACGGCGAAGATGGCGACGGTGATCCACAGCGCCCCGGCGGCGGAGGCCCGGGTCCGGCCGTGCGGCCAGCTCCTACAGCGCGCCCAGGGGGCAGATGTGGCCGCAGAAGGAGCGGCGGAACACCAAAGCGATGATCAGGGTAGCCAGCAGCAGGATGAAGCTGGACCAGGCAACCCGCTCGAGCATGGAACCGGTGAAGACAAGGGTGATGGCCGACTCGATGCCGCCGAAGGGGCAGAGGGCGTCGACCCCGACCGGACGCACCGCGAGCTTCAGCCCCGGTCCTTGGACTCGTAGCTGACCTTGCGGGCCTGCTCCTGCAGCTCTTTTTCCTCGGGATTGGAGGTTTCGACCGTGATCCCGTGGGCGAGCGGCCGGCCTTCACGGTCCACGTGCACGAAGGTGACGAAACCTCGCACGATGGTCTCTTCGCCGCTTTTCATCTCGATGAGGGCCACCAGACGGCTGCGGCCGGTGAGCGCGATGCGGCTTTCGAAGCCGATGACCTCGCCCAGGCGCACAGGGCGCTTGAACACCATGCCGTGGATCATGGCGCAAACGATGTTCTCCGGGCGGGTCAGGCTGGCGGCGGCGATGAAGCCGGACTCCACGAACCACTCGGCGTTGCGACCCGCGTACAGCGTGCCGTGGTGGTTCAAGTCCTCGCCCTTCACCAGGTGGTAGGTCTTGTAGACTGGCATCCCCATGACCCAGCACTGTAGCGCCGAGTAGCGCCCCGGTCAAGACGAGGGTAGGATTGTGATTGTGCCATACTTCGAGTAAGAATGGTCCGTTACCAGGAGGCAAACCAATGCGCGCTCTCATCCTGTACCGAAGCTATTACGGAAACACCCGGCAGGTGGCCGAGGCGATCGAGCAGCGGCTGAAGGCACTGGGGCACGGCACGATCCTCCAGGATCTGCGTGCCAGGCTCCCGGACCTCGGCGAGGTCGATGGCGTGCTCCTCGGCGCCCCGACCCGGATGGCCGGAGTGACCGGCAGGGCCAAGGCCGCGCTCCGCAAACTGCGGGCCAAAGGGTTGGGCCGGAAGCCGTTCGCCGTCTTTGATACCTTCGGCCCCAGGCCCAAGACCCCGGAGGAGGCGGCCAAGGCGGAACGCTGGATCAACCCCGGAGCCGCGGGGATTCTCCGGAAGAAGGCCGAGCAGCTCGGGCTCAACGTGCACGCGGAGGCGCTGCGCTGCGCCGTGCGGGAAATGAAGGGGCCGCTGGCCGACGGGGAGCTCGACAAGGTGGCCCCGTTCGTGGAGGGTTTCGTCGCGGGCGCCGCGAAGGCGTAGCTCAGCGTTGGATGCAGGACTTCAACCGCCGGGGGCGGGAAGCGCCGCGTCTCGCGCGAGAAGCTTCTCGAACGCGGAAGCCGGTAGCGGGCGGCTGAAGTAGTAGCCCTGCATCAGGTCGCAGCGCATGTCTTTCAGCAGGGCATACTGTTGCGCCGTGCTGACCCCTTTCACGACCACCCGTTTCCTGCGGCTCTTGATCGTGTCGGTGCCTTTTGCCTTGAGCTCGGCTATCCTGCGGGGATCCTTGATGCCGGCCTTGCTCATGGCGGTCTGGACCAACTCGAGAGGCTGCGGGTCGGCGAAGCCCCCGGCCGATGGCCTGGATCATCCCGGTCTCTTCGGCCAGGGGGATGAAGTCCAGCGGCGGCACGGTCCCCCGTTGCGGGTGCTGCCAACGGATCAACGCCTCGGCGCCCCTTAGGCGCCCATCCATGTCCACCACCGGAAGGAAGTGCAGCTCGAACTGCTGCTGGTCGAAGGCTTTGGCGAGGTCGCTTTCCAGCCGCAGCCGCTTCTGAGGACATGTTCTCCAGGGCGATGAACGGCAGCGACCTTCCGCTTGATCAGGGTGATGAAGTCCTTGGAGAGGTTGACGATGTACTCGTAGGGATCCACGGCGCCCGCGTGTAATTGTAGACGTTGAGGGTGCCGGTGTCAAAGTTGCAGTAGAGGCTCCTTACGAAGGCTCACCCGTCCGTGCGGCTTTTCTCCCCCACCAACACCGTACCGGAAGACAACTCACCCAGGAATCGGCTGAGCGGCAGAACCCGTACCGGCCCGTCTTTCAACTCGGCTGTTCCAGTATACACGCCATATCCGGTCTGCAGGGCTCCTGCGCCGATCAGGGATTTTAGGGACGCGCTGTATTCGTTGCGCCAAATGGCCGAAGCCTTGACCTCCATGCCGATGGCGCGTGTTCCCCGTGTCCATATGAAATCGACTTCGCTGCCGCTGGGCGTGCGCCAATAGGACAACTGGCCGCCCGTGTCGTGAAGCGACATGGCAGCCCGCAGTTCATGCAGAATCCACGTTTCTAACAGGAACCCCCGTTCCGTGCTTTCCAGGGGTTCGCGCAAACGGCCGGCAAGAGCCCGGGTGACACCCGGATCGAACAGGTAGAACTTCGGGCTGGCGACTTCCTTCACCTTGACCCGTTTCCGCCAGGCCGGTAACCAGAACCCGATCAAAGTGTCGACGAGTGTGGCGAAGTACCCCTGGACGGTTGGTCGCGCCGCGGCGGCATCTCGGGCCAAGCCCGCGATGTTGGCAACCTGTCCATTCATCAGGGCAGCGACCTCCAGGAACCGGGAGAAAGAATCGAGGTTGCGTACCAGGGCTTCCTGCTGGATCTCCTCCCGGATGTAATTCACGACATACGCATCCAGAAAGTCGATGGCGAAGGCCGGTTCCGCCTGGATTTGAGGAAGCAGCCCGAAGCGCAGGACCTGGTCGAGATCGAAATCCCGATTCAGTTCGGCCGCCGTGAGCGGATAGAACTGTCGGTTGATCGCGCGGCCCGCTAGAAGATTGGCGTCGGCTCTCTTGAGTTTCCGGGCGCTGGATCCGCTGAGGGCGAACCGGTAGGCACGTCCCTGTTCCGTGATGAGGGCCTGGATCTCATTGAGGAGGATCGGCAGACGCTGCACTTCATCCACGACGACCCATGTTCCGGGAGGTCGTGCCTCTATCTGCTGCCGAAAGGATTCGGGCCGTCGGGTCAACGCCAGAAACGTCTGTGTTCGAAGCAGATCGAACCACAGGGCATCCGGAAGAACACGCCTCAGCCAGGTAGTCTTGCCTGTCCCCCGCGGACCGAGAACGAAGAAGGAATGGTCGGGTAGCTGAAGCGATCTTGTAAACATCATCAGCAGATTGACGGTAAATCTGCTGGTTGTCAATACTATTTTGCTGATCTAATTGAGGCTGTCCCGAAACCCAACGGAGCAAGACACCTTCTCACCTATTAGACGCCTTCGAGGTTAGCCTTCAACCGCTAGCATCCTCATGAAAGGGTATGCTACCCGATAGGTGCCCAATGTGAAGAGAGTCCTGGCCTTATTCGGCCTCCCTTTCCCTCATTCTACCCATCTGCCCAAGCAAGCTCGAGGAACTCTTGGCTCCGATATTTCACGATCTTGCGCAGATTCGCTGCGATCCGGATCAACATAAACTCACCCGCCGCCTTGTACAGACGCCGCAAATGGTGTTGCCTCCATCCCCTGTTCTTTTGATCATCTGCGTGAACCGGCTCCGATATCCCTTGTCGCTTCATGTAGATTTCACGCCCCTTGTCACTGAGAAGCTTCTCTCTCATCTGAGTCCGAAACCCCTCGCGACTGTCCACGCTGATTCGCCGTTTCGCTTGTTTGGTGCACTTGTCCCGCTGCGCGCACTGTGCACATGCCGTCCCTTCCCAGATATCCACGTGGTGACCATCCTCAAAGTTTTCCGTCCGGGTATGCGTCATCTCATGACCTTGTGGGCATCGAATGCCGCCATCCTCATCCCTCTGGAACCGCTCGAGGGAATACCCTTCCTTATCTTCTTCGCTCTTCGAGGTTTCAAACAGACGATCCGGAACGTAGAACTCTTCCGTTCTCTGTTCCTCAATCGTCTGCATCATCTCATACGAGCTAAACCCACAATCGGCGATGACCGCTGCATGCTCGCCGCCGGTGTTTTCTTTCGCCTGATCCACCAGGGGGAGCAAATCCTTTGGCTGATCATTTTCCTGTGTGGTCTGTACCGCGCACACCACCCCCAACAGCCCATCGGTAGCAGATTGATGATTGTAGCTGGGAACGCTCGTTCCGTCCTTATGCCTCATCACCGGGGCATCTGGATCCGTCATGTTCAGCCGCGCCTTTTTGTCCTCCAAACCTTCCAGGGCTTTCTTCAGTTCCTCCAGATCCTCCGCTTTCTCCTCCAGCCTCCCCAAGCGCTTCTCCTTAAGCTCTTGGGGGAAATCTTCCCTCACTTCCTTCTCCAAAAGCTTCGCCATACCCGCGCGCACCTTCGAGTATTCCTTCTCCAGCTGCTCCAGGTTCTTGCTCTTCCGATAGCTGGCATTCGCCTGGATCTTTTGCCCGTCGATGGCCAAATGCTCAAATCCTACCATCCCCAATTCAGTGCACAGCATTACGATCTGGCTAAACAACCCAGGCAGAATCTGCAGGTGCCGAAGACGAAAGGAGTTGATCGTTCGGAAGTTCGGCACCTGCCCCGCGGCCAAAAAGATGAAATCCGCTCTCTGCTCCACCGCATCCCACAGCTTCCGACAGCTCATCACATCCTTGTAGTACCCGTAAAACAACACCTTCAGCATCAGCTTCGGGTGAAACGCTGGAGTGCCCTCTTCGCTGTAGTCTTCATACAGACGGCTCAAATCAAGCCGTTCGGTAATCCGATCAATCACTCGCGCAGGATGATCGGACTCCAGGAATGTGCTCAGCCGGATCGGTACGAAGTAGGTTTGGCTCTGGTCATAGTCTCGAAAATTGTGCTTCTCAGGTTCAGGGCAACCTTCGCCTACCTGCACCCTTTCCATTTCTTTCTTTATGGCTTCTGCTTGGGCGAGAAGCTGCTCAGGAGTAATAGAAAAGAGTTCTGGATTTGTAGCGTTTGGTTGCACCTCAGGCTGTTGATTCACGTTCTTCCCCTCCCAAGGAATCCTGTTGGTTCCTTATACATCGGATTGAAGTGAAAAACAATGGTCGGGAGGGTTTTGGGCGTATTTTTTTCGTGAAATGCGCACCGGTGTGAGGACTTGTTTGTCTTCAGATTGTTCGATGAGCAAAATCGACTAGTTGCGGGACAACCTCAATTGCCAGGTTGTCATCTGCCACGCAAAAACATGCCTGCGGCTTCAGAACACCCCGAACACCAGGTTCAGCGACAGGGTTGGCCCATTGCAGTCCCAGTACTCCAGCCCGGGTACCTCCCGGAAGGGAATGGCGGTGCGGTAGCCCAGGCTGGCGGATAGGCGCACGAAGTCGGAGAGGTTCAGGTAGCCGAGCAACTCCGGGTTGAACAGGAAGGCGGGTGAGCCCTGCAGCTCCTCCGCGGGGGTGAGGTAGCCCACCAGGGCGATGCCGGTCAGGGCGCCACCCGCGACAGCCTCTCCGGCCTCCCGGGGCTCCGGCCGGAACACCCCGTAGGCCAGGCGCACGACGACCGAGGGGCCGAGAGCGACCTGGGCGATGGCCTCCGGCTCCAGCACGAAAACCCCGGCGGAGCCCGCCGCGGGTTCCCGCATGCCGCCAAGTGCGGCGGTCCCGCCGAGCCAGAGGCTGAACCAGGAGTCGGGGAACAGCAGCCAGCCGGCGCTAGGCCCTCCATAGCCGATCATGAACTCGTCCGTGTTGCCCTCCAGGTACGAGCCGTTCAGGCCGAGGTACAGCCTCCGGTCCACGATCAGGTACGCCGGGCCGCTGCCGAGCATGGACGCCTTGCCTGCGAACCAGGTCAGGCGGAAGTGGGGGCCGCCCATCCCGCCCAGCCGCGCTTCCGGCAGCGGAAAAAGGGAGCGTGGTCTCCGCGTGCAGGCCGCCCGCCTGCACGCTCTCCTGGACGTCGATGCTCATGGGGCAGGCGCGGGTGCAGCCGCCGCAACGCCGGCAGGCCTGGGGGCGCGCGGCCAGACGCAGCGCCGGCCAGGCCAGGAAGTTGCGGACCGAGCGGCCGGCGATCAGGAACGGGGCGATCCAGCACAAGGTGTGGCAGCTCGCCCGCCGCCCCACCAGCAGGGCCGGTACGCAGAACAACGCCGCAAGCCGCCGGCGGGCCACGGGGCGGCCGCGCAGGCGGGCGGTGAGCTCCTGCAGCCCGCCCATGGGGCAGGCCCAGCCGCAGAAGGCCCTGCCGAGAAACAGCGCGGACACGAACAGGCCCGCGAAGACCAGGACGCTGCCGGAGGCCACCCCGGCGGTGGCGCCCTGCAAGGAAAGGGCGGGGGAGAAGTAGTACAGCGTCACGGGGAGCAGCAGCAGCCAAGCGATGAGCAGCCCTCGGCGAATTTTCTGCCTGGTTTTTTTCATGCACCGAGGGTAACCCCGGGGGCTCCCCGCTGCCATGAGGAAAACCCCTCAATTTGCGGCCGGGAAGGGGCGGAAAGGGTGAGGGAAATCCCCCAGAGGTCTTTTCCACGGGGTGTCGCCCTTGCCGAAGGCCCGGTTTCAGCATACTCTGCGCCAGATGCGTCTTTCACCGAGGACCTGGGTCCGGGCCGTCACGGCGGCGGTGGCCGTGGGGATCGTCGTGGTCTCCATGCTGCCGATTCCGCAGCCGCAGGTCGGCGATGTCCCGCTGGCGGACAAGATCGCGCACGGCCTGGCCTACGCGTTGCTGGGCTTCCTGCTGTTCGCCTCCCAGCTGCCCGGTCCGCGCCCGCGGCTGGTTCTCGTAGCCATCACCAGCAGCCTGGTGCTAGGCGGACTCATCGAGCTGGTCCAGCCGCTGGCCTCGCGGCACCGCGAGCTGGGCGACCTGATCGCCGACCTGGTGGGCGCCACCGCGGGCGCGCTGCTCGCCCTCGCCCTGACGGGGTTCCTGAAACGCCTGCTCCTGCGCGCTCGATCACGCACTTGATCTGCGGAGGCGATTCTCCGATTATGGATGCAAGAGAAACCCATGGAGATCACCCGTAAGACACCGTTCCTGGCCCGGCAGGGGTTGAGCGACCTGCTGGACAACAGCTTCAAGATGATGGGCCACACCTGGAAGACCAGCCTGCTGCTGTCGCTGGTCTTCTTCCTGCCCCTGAGCGCCCTGCTGGGCTGGGGCGCCGCGCGCTTCCTGGCAGGTCTGGCGGCCCTGATCGAGACGGGGCAGGAGCCCGGCCTGGCGTTCCTGCTGGGCTACCTCCGCCTGCTGCTCACCATGCTGGCCACCTCGCTGCTGCTGTGGCTGGCCGGCGTGTTCGTGCACACGGCGGTCGGCGCGCACGTGGCCGCGGTGGCCGGCGGGCGGACCCTGGAGCCGTGGGAGGCCGTCCAACTGGCGGGCCGACGGTTCTACGTTCCCAGCCTGCTGCAGGGGCTGGTGCAGGGCGCCCTGTTCACCGGGATCCTGACGGTACTGTTCTCGGCCGCCGTGCCGCTGGGGGCGCTGGCCGCGACCGGCAGGGCCTTCCTGGCCCCGGGCATCGCCGGCGCGGCCGCGGCGGTGCTGCTGGGCGCGGCGGTTGTGATCTGGCTTTCCGTGCGCTTGAGCTTCGCGCCCCAGGCGGTGGTTTTCGACAAAGAAACCGTGTTCGGGAGCCTGCAGGCGAGCGCCCGCCTGGTGCGCGGCTCCTGGTGGCGGTTGCTCGGTGTGTCCCTCGTGGTGAGCATTGTCTTCTCCTTTGCCGTCGGGCTGGTCACCCTGCCGTTCACCGGCGTGGCCCTGCTGCCCCTGGTCTCACGCCTGATCGGCCTGGCCGTGGGCGATTCCTTCGAGCTGGCCGACTTGGCGGAGGTGGTTCGCAGGAGCCTCGTGGGGATCGCCGTGGGGGTGGGGGGCAGCGCCTTCATCCAGGCCGCCCTGGAGGCCTTCTTCTTGCCCGCGTTCTTCGGGCTGTTTTACGTGGACCTGAAGGTGCGCAGGGGCGAGCTTGCCGCGCGCCAGCCCCGAGGTCCACAGGCCGCGGGGAAGAAGCGTTGAGGCTGCCGGGAAGCTGGGAGCGGCGCGGCCGCAACCCCCTGGTCGGCGCCCTGGCGCTGGTCGTCGGCCTGGGGGCCTTCTACATGCTCGCGCAGGGTCTTCTGCTCAATGGTTTCATCCTCGCCGATCTGCTGCGTCGCGGCCAGGGCGCGCAGGTGGGCGTCTGGCGCGGGCTGGAAGCGTTCGCCGAGCTGTACCGGCGCTACCGGCCGCTGATCCTGGCCGTGCTGGTCGCCACCCAGCTGCTGCTCTTCCTGCTCGCCCCCCTCCTGGTCCTCCGCCGCTGGCACACCCCGGACCTGCGCTCCTACCTGCGCCTCCGCCCTTTCACCCCCGCGGGGCTGGTCCTGTCGCTGGCCGGAACCCTGTTCCTGCTGCCGGTGTCCGCCGGGCTGGCGCAGTGGCTGCTGTCCTTCTTCCCGGCCCTGGTCCGCTGGAGCCGGCTGGGCGAGGCGCTTATCGTGGATCCCCGCCCCTGGCCGCTGGCCGCCACGCTCCTGGCGATCGCGGTCACCCCGGGGCTCTGCGAGGAGGTGCTGTTCCGCGGCTACCTCCAGCGCACCCTGCAGCGGCGCCTTTCCTCCCCCTGGCACTTCCTGCTGTCCGGGGCCATCTTCGCCCTGTTCCACCAGCAGGTCCTGGGCCTGCCGTCGCTGCTGCTGGTGGGCGTCTACCTGGGCTTCGTATACTCCCGCTTCGGCTCGCTGTTCCTGACCATGCTCTCCCACTTCCTGTACAACGCCGTGCTGATCCTGCTGGCCAACTTCCCGCCGGACCTTCCGGCCGTGTTCACCCTCGGCGGAGATTTCCGCTGGTTCGTCGTGGCGGGTTCGGCGCTGCTGTTCGCCGCTTCCGTGGCGGGCATGGCGCTGGTGCCCGGACCTGCGCCGGAACAGCGCTGAAAACTCCGTCCGCCGCCCGGGACCGCAGCGCCCGGCTCGTATTGCTGTCCTTGATGGACTCACCCCGGCGGACGGGGTATACTGGCTTAGGAAAGACAGTATGGCGGAGCGAAGTCAGATCCCCGCGGCCCGCGAGTGGGTCGAAGGCTGGAGGCGGGCCGGCCGGCGACTGCACGAGCTGAAAAAGAGCGAGCTGCGGGCCATCTCCACCCTGGAAGCGCTGCAGAGCCTGGCAGGCGCCTTCGAGGCCTGCCGACTGCAATTTCCCCTTAGGCCGACCTCCGGCCTGGTGGAGCAGCAGCGCTGGTTCGGCAAGCTCCGCAAGTGATCGACCTTTTTCAGGTGGCCCTCGAACTGCAGGCTTTCCTTCTCAGCCGGACCTGGCGCTTCTGTTTCATCGGCGGCCTGGCCCTGCAGCGCTGGGGTGAGCCGCGGGTCACCCAGGACGTGGACTGCACCCTCCTGACCGGCCTCGGAGGAGAGCAGGAGTATGTCCGAGTCCTTCTCGGCCGCTACTCGGGCAGGATCCAGGACGCCGAGCAGTTCGCTCTGAAAAACCGCGTGTTGCTGCTGCGCTCCGAATCGGGCATAGGGATTGACATGGCGCTGGGCGGGTTGGAGTTCGAGGCCTTGCTCGTCGAGCGGGCTTCCGAGTTTCTTTTCCTGCCGGGCACTCGGCTGCGGACCTGCAGCGCAGAGGACCTGATCGTCCTGAAGGCGTTCGCGGACCGCCGGCGGGACTGGGCGGATATCGAGGGAATCCTCCAGCGACAGGAAAGCAGTCTGGACTGGAACTATGTCTACGCGCAGCTTGTGCCGCTTTGCGAGCTCAAGGAAAACCCTGCGATCGTGGCTGGCTTGAAGTCCCTGCAGCGCGGGACCGGCTCGTAGCGCTCTGCCGGCCCACCTTAAGGATTGCCTACTCCAGCGTGTTGGCGGGCATGGCGCTGGTGCCCGGGCCTGCGCCGGAACGCCGCTCGGCGGTCAGCAGAACGATTCCTTGACAGCAGGGATAGGGGGTGTTACTCTTTTTATATCTTACTATCTTAAGGAGGTAGAGTAATAATGAAGAAGCTTTTGCTTTTCGCTCTCATCGTCGCGCTCCTGCTTGTGACGAGTCTCGGGTTCTCCGCCCCGAAGAAGACTATCGTCATGGTGGTGAAGCTGGAAGGCGTCGCCTGGTTCGACAACATGCGCCTGGGCATCCAGTCCTTCGCCAAGGACTACCCTGATGCCGAAGCTTACCAGACCGGGGCGGAGAGCGCCGACCCGGCCGCGCAGGTGAAGATCATCGAGGATCTGATCGCCAAGGGCGTCAACGCCATCCTGGCGGTGCCCAATGATCCCGCCTCCCTGGTGCCCGTGTTCAAGCGCGCCAACAACGCCAAGATCATCACCCTCACCCATGAGGCCTCGGTCCAGCAGCAGGTCAGCTACGACGTGGAGGCCTTCGACAACATCGCCTACGGCCGGCACATGATGGACATCATGGCCAAGTGGATGGGCAACAAGGGACTGTGGCAGCCTTTCGTCGGGCACCTGACCTCCACCACCCACAACGAGTGGGTGGACGGCGAGGTCATGCAGGCCAAGGAGAAGTACCCGAACCTTAAGATGGCCACCGACCGGCTGGAGGAACAGGAGAACCAGCAGATCTCCCACGATAAATCCCTCGAGCTCCTCAAGACCTACCCGCAGCTGAAGACCATCATGGGCAGCGCCATGACAACTGTCCCCGGCGCGGCCCAGGCCATCACCGAGAAGGGCCTGATCGGAAAAGTGGCGGCGTTCGGCACCTGCCTGCCCTCCGTGGCGGGCGACTACATCAAGAGCGGTGCGGCAATTTCGATCCACTTCTGGGTTCCGGCCGACGCCGGCTACGCGACCGCCCGGGTGGCCTACGAGCTGCTGAAGGGCAACAAGATCACCGAAGGCATGGACCTCGGCAGGCCCGGCTACACGAAGATCATCATCAAGAAGAACAAGTCCGGCGTGCCCGTCATTTACGGTTCGGCGTGGGTGGACGTGAACAAGGACAACCTGAAGGACTGGACGAATCCGGACGGTAAGTACAAGCTGTAGTCGAAACTCTCCATAGCGAAGATTGGGTTGACGGGTCGCGCCTCGTATGCGACGATCCTGTCAACCCTTTTTTTTGAAAGTTGGGTGAGCCATGGCCGACGCGTTTCTCGAAGTACGGGGGATCTCCAAGGCCTACGAGGGCGTACAGGCCCTACGGGACGTGAACATGACCATCGGCAGGGGGGAAGTCCACTGCCTGGTCGGAGAGAACGGTTCCGGCAAGTCCACGCTCATCAAGATCATCGGCGGCGTCGTCGAGCCGGACCAGGGGTTGGTGGTCATCAATGGCCGTCCCCACGCCCACCTGGCGGCGATCGACGCGATCCGGGAAGGCATCCAGATCATCTATCAGGATCTCTCCCTGTATCCCAATCTTACAGTGGCCGAGAACATCTCCTTCAACCAGTTCGTGGAGCGCAGGGCGAGCTTCGTGAGCTGGAAGGAGGTCCGGGCCATCGCCGAACGTGGCCTGGCGGAGATCGGCGAGCAGCTCGCCCTGGAGGAGAGCGTCCAAAATCTGTCCGTGGCCAAGCGCCAGATCGTGGCCATCACGCGCAGCCTCACCCAGAACGCCAGGCTCATCATCATGGATGAGCCGACCTCCGCCATCACCAGGGACGACGTGGACCACCTGTTCTCGGTCATCGCGCGCCTTAAAAAAAAGGGTATCTCCACCCTGTTCATCAGCCACAAGCTGAGCGAGATTTTCGAAATCGCCGAGTTGGTGACGATCCTGCGCGACGGGAGGAAGGTGGGCGATTTCCCCACCTCCGAGTTGGACGACGCCAAGCTCACCTACCTCATGACCGGGCAGCGCATCGAGTATTCGCCCTACAAGGTTCCGGAGGAAAAGAAGGCCGCACCGCTGCTGGAGGTCCGCGGGCTTAGCCGCAAGGGGCACTTCCGGGATATCAGCTTCGCCCTGTGGCCCGGGGAAATTCTGGGGCTCACCGGTCTCATCGGTTCCGGCCGCACCGAGCTGGCCCTGGCGCTGTTCGGCCTGAACCCTCCCGATGCCGGCCAACTCCTGCTCAATGGAAAGCCGGTGCGGGTGCGCTCGCCCCAGGAAGCCGAGCGCCTGGGCATCGGCTACCTCCCCGAGGACCGCCTGACCCAGGGCTTGTTCATCGGGCAGTCCATTGGGGACAACATCGTCATCACGATTCTGCGCAAGCTGCTCGGGGCCCTCGGCCTCATCGATCCCGCTCGGCGGCGTAATACCGAGAAGAGGTGGCTGGAAGAACTGAAAATCAAGGCCCCCTCGGCCAAGGTCCGGGCCTGGAGCCTCTCGGGCGGAAACCAGCAGCGGGTCGTGCTCGCCAAGTGGCTGGCCACCGAGCCGAAGGTTTTCATCCTCGACGGCCCCACCATCGGGATCGACATCGCCTCCAAAAGAAACATCCACGAGATCATCCGTGCTTTGGCCGTGCGGGGGATCGCGATCATCATGATCTCCGACGAAATCCCGGAAATCCTCCACAACTGCAACCGCGTGCTGGTCATGCGCGAAGGCCGGTTGGAAAGGGAAATCGCCGACGTGTCCGCCGTCGACGAGGCGGAGCTGCTGACGGCGGTCGGCGGCAAGCTCACCAACGGGGCGGCCTGAACATGAGAACCAGTATCCTGAAGCGCAACGAGTTCTACCTGCTGCTCGTGATCGTCGTTTTCTCCGCGGCCATTACCGTCGTCAACCCGGCCTTCTTCACGATCGAGAACCTGTTCGACCTGATCCGATCCAGCTCGGGCATGGCGATCCTGGCCGTGGGATTCTTCATGGTGCTGCTCTCGGGGGGGATCGACATTTCCTTCCCGGCGGTGGCCATCGTGGCCCAGTACATCTCGGTGAACGCCATCATCGCGCTGGGAATCGACAACCTGGCTTTAGCCTTTGCGATCGCCGTCGCCATCGGGATCGCCTTCGGCGCCGTGAACGCCTTCTTCATTTCCGTGTTCCGCATCCCGACCCTGATCGTGACCCTGGGCACCATGAACATCTTCCACGGCGCGATGCTGGAGTTCGTCGGCACCAAGGCGATCAACGCGGGCCAGCTGCCCAACTGCTTCAAGGTCTTCGGCCTGGTTGACATCCTCTCCCTGCCGCGCGGGGACGGCAGTTTCTATGGGCTTTCGGTGTTCTTCTTCATCATCGTAGGCGTCATCCTGGTGACCTGGATCATCCTGCGCTTCACCGTGCTCGGCCGGGTCATCTACGCCATGGGAGGCAACCCGGAGGCGGTGAAACGCAGCGGCTTCAACCTGGTGCGGCTCCAGTTCTTCATCTACTGCTACGTGGGCCTGCTGGCGAGCGTCATGGGGATCATGCACGTGTCGCTGATCCGCTACAGCAACGCCACCTACATCATCAACTCGGAGCTGCTGCACGTCATCGCTGCGGTCATCCTGGGAGGCGCGAGCATCCTGGGGGGCACGGGGACCCTCACCGGCACCATCCTCGGGGTGATCATGATCTCGATACTGGAAAAGAACCTGGTGATGCTGGGCCTGTCCTCCTACTGGCAGCAGTTCTTCGTCGGCCTGATCATCGTCCTGGGCGTGAGCATCACGCACATCCAGAAGAGGCTCCGCGCCCGGAGTTCGCTGGCGCTCGCCACGGAATGAGGGCGGGGAGGCAGGCATGAACACTAAGCTTTCGACCAACCTGACGCTCCTGGCCATACTGCTCGTTATCACCGGGGTCATCTCCATCTTCCTGCCCGAGCATTTCCTGACCGCCCGCAACTTCGCTTCCATGGGCAGGCAGTTCCCCGAGTACGGCCTGCTGTCCCTGGCGAACATGCTGGCCATAATCACTGGCGGTATCGACCTGTCCGTCGTCTCGGTTATGAGCCTTTCGGGGGTGGTTTCGGCGCAAGTCCTTTCCCGCTGGGAGTCGCTGCCGATGCCGGCAGGGGTGGTGATCCTGCTCGGCATCCTCACGGCCCTGGCCGTCTCGGCGGTCTGCGGACTGCTCAACGGCACCCTCATCGCCTACGTGCGCGTGCCGGCTATTATCGCGACCCTGGGCACTCAGGGGCTGTTCCTCGGGGCCGCGATCATCATCACCAAGGGGTCCGGCATAGGGGGCTTCCCGGAGCCGTTTCTGTTCATCGGCAACGGCAACCTGGCCGGCATCCCCATGCAGTTTGTCATTTATATCGCCGTGGCTTTCCTGGTTGGGCTGCTGCTCACCCGGACCCGACAGGGTTTTTCCATGCAGATGTACGGCTCCAGCCCCCTGGTGTCCCGCTTTTCCGGCGTGAACAACGAGGCGGTGCTGGTGCGCACCTACCTGATCACCGGCCTGCTCGCCGGGGCCGCCTCGATCATCGTGATTTCCGGAGTCAACTCGATCCGCCCGGGCTACGGTTCCGACTACCTGCTGATCTCGGTGCTCATCGCCATCCTAGGCGGGACGGACCCGGTGGGCGGGTTCGGCACGGCCCTGGGCCTGACCCTCGGCATCTTCATACTCCAAATCCTGCAGAGCGGCCTGAACATCCTTGGGTTCTCTCCCTTCTTCAAGAAGTTCATGTGGGGGCTGCTCCTGGTCGCCGTCATGGTCTTCCACCATTTTCGCCGCCGCTACACCCAGCGGCGCGCCGCACACCGCGCCTCGACGCAAAGGGAGCCCGCCGCGGGCGGTGCGAGCGTCTAGGGGCATCCCATGGCCGGCTACATCCTGGGGATCGACGCGGGCACCGAAAGCTTCCGGGCCGGAGTGTTCGACCCGGCCGGAAAGTGTCTGGGTTTCGGGGTAAGCGCGAACAAGACCGTGCACCGGCATCCCGGCTGGGCTGAGCAGAGCCCAGGCGATTGGGACGTCGCCCTGCTGGACTCCATCCGCAAAGCGCTCGAATCAAGCCGGGTAGACCCCGGGGCTATCCGCGGGATCGGCATCGACGGCACGAGCTGCACCGTGGTTTTCCTGGACGGTCGCGGCCAGGCGCTGCGGGACGCGGTGATCTGGATGGACATCCGGGCAGTGCAGGAAGCGGCCGAAGTGGCGGCCTCCAAGGACCCCGCCCTCCGATATGTGGGCCACGGCAACGTATCGCCGGAGTGGTTCCCGTGCAAGGTCGCCTGGGTAAAACGCAACGAGCCGGAAACGTACGCCGCGGCGAGAACCGTGTTCGAGGAAACCGACTGGCTCGCCTTCCGCCTGACCGGCGAGCGGACCGTCAACATCGACACGGCCACCATCCGCTGGTTTTACGACAGCGGCAGGGGCGGGTTCCCGGTATCCCTGTACCGGAAAATGGGCCTGGAGGACGTGTTCGGCAAAGTTCCCGGGCGCATCGTGAAGATCGGGGAGGCCGTCGGCGGCCTCACTCGCGAGATGGCCCGGCTGACCGGGCTCACGGAAGACATTCCGGTGGCCGGCGGCGGGGCGGACGCCTACATGGGCGTCATCGGGATCAACGCGCTCTCGCCGGGCACTATCGCCCTGATCACCGGCTCCTCCCACCTGCACATCGGGATCACGGACCGGGAAATCCACGCGCGCGGGCTGTTCGGCAGCTTCCCCGACGCGCTCCTGCCCGGCCTGCAGGTGATCGAGGCGGGACAGATTTCCACCGGATCGGTGGTGAGGTGGTTCACCACGAACTTCGTGGGCGTGGAGATTTCGGAGGCGGCCGCGCGCGCGGGCCGCTCCGTGTACGACGAGCTGAACAGCCGGGCCGCGGAGCTGCCGCCGGGCTCCGAAGGGTTGATGGTTCTCGAGCACTGGCAGGGCAACCGCACGCCCTGGACCGACCCCTGGAGCCGGGGTGTGATCCGCGGCCTGACCCTCGGCCACGGGCCGGTCCATGTGTACCGCGCAATACTGGAGGGGGTGGCTTTCGGCACCGAAGTCATACTATCGAGAATGAAGGAAGAAGGGGTTCGCGTCGAGCGGATCATCGCCTGCGGCGGCGCCACCCAGAGCCCGCTCTGGATGCAGATCCACGCGGACGTGAGCGGCGTGCGGATCAGCATTCCCGAAGAGCAGCAGGCGGTCACTCTGGGCAGCGCGATCGCCGCGGCGGTCGTCGCCGGAATCCACCCCGACCTGGCGGCCGCCGCCGCCGCGATGGTGCGCGTGCGTACGGTGGTCGAGCCCGATCCGGAGGCGCACGCCCGCTACGCGCCGCTGGTCGGGCACTACACGGAAACCTACGAGAGCCTGAAGGAAGCCTCCCGCCGCCTCGTGCAGGCCGCTGGCTAGGACCCGCACTCCTCCGCGCTGTCAGCGATCCGGGCGATCTCCTGGCCTACGGTCACCAACTGGCCTTCCGTTACCAGGATCTGGCACAGGAAACCCGCGTCCACCGATTCCACCTCCATGGTCGACTTGTCCGTCTCGATCTGGTAGAGGGTTTCCTTCTTTTCCACCCTGTCGCCGACGGTCTTGAGCCACTTCACGATCGTCCCCTCTTCCATCGTCTCGGTAAGCTGCGGGACCTTGACCGGATAGATCATTGACTCCTCCTGAGGGTGCGCGCCGCGGCCGCGATTTGCTCGGGGCTGGGGATCGAGAGCTTTTCCAGGTGAGTGGCGGGAACGGGCACGTCCTGGGCCGCGACCCTGGCCACCGGGGCCTCCAGCTCAGTGAAGGCTTCCTCCGTGATGCGGGCGGCGAGCTCGGCGGAAAAGCCGCACGTTTTGTGAGCTTCGCTCACCACCATGGCCCGGTGGGTCTTGCGGACCGACGCCAGGACCGTGCCCAGGTCCAGCGGGCTCAAGCAGCGCAGGTCGATGACCTCCGCCCGGATGCCTTCCTGGCCCAGTGCTTCGGCCGCCTCCAGCGCGAAATGCACCATGCGGGAGTAGGCGACGATGCTCACCTCATCGCCCTCCCGGGCCACGCGGGCCTGGCCCAGCGCAACGAGGTGCTCGCCTTCGGGGACCTCACCCTTGAGCGCGTACAGGGCCTTGTGCTCGATGAACACCACGGGGTCGTCGCTGCGGATCGCGCTTTTCAGCAGGCCCTTGGCGTCCGCGGGGGTGGCCGGCATGACCACCCGCAGCCCGGGGATGTGCACGAGCCAGGCTTCCAGGCTCTGGGAGTGCTGGGCCCCCGCCGAGCGCCCGGTCCCGCCCTGGGTGCGCAGCACCATGGGGACCTTCACCTGGCCTCCGGTCATGTAGCGCAGCTTGGCCATCTGGTTGGCCACCTGGTCGCCGGCCAGGCCGATGAAATCCACGTACATCAACTCCACCACCGGCCGCAGGCCCATTACGGCGGCCCCGACGCCCAGACCTACGGTCGAGGCCTCGCTGATGGGGGTGTCCACCACCCGCTCGGCGCCGAACTCCTCGAACAGCCCCTTGGTGACCGCGTACGCCCCGCCGTAGCGGCCCACCTCTTCGCCGATTACGAACACCCGCGGGTCCCTGTGCATTTCTTCGGCCAGGGCAGTGCGGAGGGCGTCGCGGTACATCATTTGTGCCATGGGCTTCCCTCTTTCAGTCCGCGTACACGTGGCGGAAGAGGTCCGCCGGCTCGGGCATGCTCCCCTGCGCGGCCCAGGCTACCGCGGCTTCCATTTCCCGCGCTACCTCCGCGAGCAGGGCCGCATGGCTTTCCTCGCTGAGCAGGCCCGCTTCCATCAGGCGCCTCTTCTGCCTCTCGATCGGGTCGCGTCGCCGCCAGGACTCCTCCTCCTCCTTGGACCGGTAGGGGCTGGGGTCCTTCCGCCCGTGGCCGTAGAAGCGGTAGCAGTCGGCGATCAGGAACGCCGGACCGCCGCCGCCGCGGCAGTGGGCCAGCAGGTCCCCGGCGGCCTGCCACACGGCCTCCACGTCCATGCCGTCCGCCTGCGCGCCCCGGACCCCGAAGGTCTCCGCCCGCTCCACGAACCTCGAGGTGGCCGAGGCCCGGTCGATGCGCGTGCCCATGCCGTACTGGTTGTTGACCACCGCGAACAGGATGGGCAGCTTCCAGAGGGCCGCCATGTTCAGCGACTCGTAGAGCACGCCCTGGTTGAGGGCGCCGTCCCCGAAGAACGCCACGCTCGCCTTGCCGGTCTTCAGGTACTTCATGGCGAAGCCGCCCCCCAGGGAGATC